>WBZP01004285.1_pt1:0-2500 | contig 14966 bp, 9 predicted proteins | sample 5204301 | NCBI WGS metagenome assembly WBZP01 (sample SAMN12412401, study PRJNA552823) | activated sludge metagenome | isolation source: activated sludge from nitrification reactor of wastewater treatment plant... | place: USA: Pennsylvania | collected 2017 | reverse complement strand
GAAAAGTTTTCGGATGACTTGTGGGTAGGGGTGAAAGGCCAATCAAACCGGGAGATAGCTCGTACTCCCCGAAATGCATTTAGGTGCAGCGTTGATAAGAGTGTGCCGGAGGTAGAGCTACCGATAGGGCTAGGGGGCGTCACTGCCTACCAACCCCTGACGAACTCCGAATGCCGGTACATTGCGTCAGCAGTGAGGCTATGGGTGCTAAGGTCCATAGCCGAGAGGGAAACAACCCAGACCAACAGCTAAGGTCCCAAAATACTATCTAAGTTGAACAAACGATGTGAGAATGCACAGACAGCTAGGATGTTGGCTTGGAAGCAGCCATTCATTTAAAGAGTGCGTAACAGCTCACTAGTCGAGCGTTCTTGCGCGGAAAATGATCGGGCATCAAGATAGTTACCGAAGCTTTGGTATCCGCTTATTGCGGATAGGTAGGGGAGCATTCTAAAAGGCTGAGAAGGTGAGTTGTGAGGCTTGCTGGAGCATTTAGAAAAGAAAATGTAGGCATAAGTAACGATAAGGAAGGTGAGATCCCTTCCCGCCGTAAGACTAAGGTTTCCTAGATCTATGCTAATCAGATCAGGGTTAGTCGGGTCCTAAGGTGTAGCCGAGAGGCGAAGCCGATGGAAAACGGGTTAATATTCCCGTACCTGTGTATACTGCGATGGGGTGACGGAGAAACGTAAGGACTGCGAACTGACGGAATAGTTCGTTGAAGTGTGTAGGCTGTGAGAATGTAGGTAAATCCGCATTTGAGCTGAGTCACGATAGTACAGGGGTCTGCATGCAGATACCTGATAATGTCCCCAAGTATGCTTCCAAGAAAAACCTCTAAGCATCAGGTATATACAGCCCGTACCGTAAACCGACACAGGTAGTCGAGGAGAGTATCCTAAGGCGCTCGAGTGAATCATGGCTAAGGAATTAGGCAAAATCGCCTCGTAACTTCGGGAGAAGAGGCGCTCATAGTAATATGAGCCGCAGTGAAAAGGCCCAGGCGACTGTTTAGCAAAAACACAGGACTCTGCGAAATCGTAAGATGAAGTATAGGGTCTGACACCTGCCCGGTGCTGGAAGGTTAAGGAAGGGGCTTAGTGCGCAAGTGCGAAGGTCTTGACTGAAGCCCCAGTAAACGGCGGCCGTAACTATAACGGTCCTAAGGTAGCGAAATTCCTTGTCGGGTAAGTTCCGACCTGCACGAATGGTGTAACGATCTGGGCACTGTCTCAGCCATGAGCTCGGTGAAATTGAAGTATCGGTGAAGATGCCGGTTACCCGCAGTGGGACGAAAAGACCCCGTGCACCTTTACTATAGCTTCACATTGAGCTTGAGTATAAGATGTGTAGGATAGGTGGGAGACTATGAAGTGGTCACGCTAGTGGCTGTGGAGTCGCCGTTGAAATACCACCCTTCTTATACTTAGGTTCTAATCCCGTTGAAGACGGGAGACATTGTGTGGTGGGTAGTTTGACTGGGGTGGTCGCCTCCAAAAGAGTAACGGAGGCTTGCAAAGGTTCCCTCAGCATGGTCGGTAATCATGCGTAGAGCGTATTAGTAAAAGGGAGCTTGACTGAGAGACCGACGGGTCGAACAGGTAGGAAACTAGGCTAAAGTGATCCGGTGGTTCCGTATGGAAGGGCCATCGCTCAAAGGATAAAAGGTACGCCGGGGATAACAGGCTTATCTCCCCCAAGAGCTCACATCGACGGGGAGGTTTGGCACCTCGATGTCGGCTCGTCACATCCTGGGGCTGGAGAAGGTCCCAAGGGTTGGGCTGTTCGCCCATTAAAGTGGCACGCGAGCTGGGTTCAGAACGTCGCAAGACAGTTCGGTCTCTATCTACTGTGGGCGTAGGAATATTGAGAAGATCTGACACTAGTACGAGAGGACCGTGTTGGACAAACCTCTAGTGTACCAGTTATGCCGCCAGGTGTACCGCTGGGTAGCTATGTTTGGAACGGATAAGCGCTGAAAGCATCTAAGCGCGAAGCCAACTTCAAGATGAGTATTCCATTGTCTTCGGACTAAAAGGGTTGTTGCAGATGACGACGTTGATAGGCTACAGGTGGAAGTGCAGTGATGTATGGAGCCGAGTAGTACTAATTACCCGAATGCTTCCTTTTTTATAAAAAGAGATAGCACTTTATTGAGTTTAAGTATTTGAAGTGTTTTAAAATTTATTTCTCCCAAATTGTTATTGAAAGAAACAGAAGAGATATAGAAGTATTTGTATAGTGGAACGTGCGAATATGGAATAAAGAGCTAGGTGGTTATAGCGAGGGGGTTCCACCTCTTCCCATTCCGAACAGAGAAGTTAAGCCCTTCAGCGCCGATGGTACTGCGAAAGTGGGAGAGTAGGTCGCCGCCTTTTTTATGGAAGCCTTGTTGTATACACAGCAAGGCTTTCGCCTTTTTAAGGCGTTTCGTAAACTTTTAATGAATCCAATTACTAATATGTTCTGATGTAATTATTTGATTATGAGTCTGATAAAG
>WBZP01004283.1_pt1 | contig 14969 bp, 16 predicted proteins | sample 5204301 | NCBI WGS metagenome assembly WBZP01 (sample SAMN12412401, study PRJNA552823) | activated sludge metagenome | isolation source: activated sludge from nitrification reactor of wastewater treatment plant... | place: USA: Pennsylvania | collected 2017 | reverse complement strand
CCAGCGCCACCTTCGCGTCGCGCGGGTTGCGACCCTCGGCGCACTCGCGCCTGAGCACCGCGATCTCGGCGAGCGGCCGGAACGACAGCAGTTCGTAGTAGCGCCACATCAGCGTGTCGGAGATCGACATCAGCTTGCCGAACATGTCGTTCGGCGCCTCGGTGATGCCGACGTAGTTGTCCAGCGACTTCGACATCTTGTTGACGCCGTCGAGTCCTTCCAGCAGCGGCAGCGTGAGGATGCACTGCGGCTCCTGGCCGTAGTGGCGCTGCAGTTCGCGGCCGACGAGCAGGTTGAACTTCTGGTCGGTGCCCCCGAGCTCGACGTCGGCCTGCAGCGCCACCGAGTCGTAGCCCTGCGCCAGCGGGTAGAGGAACTCGTGGATCGCGATCGGCTGGCCACCCTGGTAGCGCTTGGCGAAGTCATCGCGCTCCAGCATCCGGGCGACGGTGTACCTGGCGGCGAGCCGGATCATGCCGTCGGCGCCCAGCGCCGAGAGCCACTTCGAATTGAACGCGACCTCGGTCCGCTCGCGATCGAGGATCAGGAACACCTGGTCGGTGTAGGTCTTGGCGTTGGCCGCGATCTCCTCGGCCGACAGCGGCGGCCGGGTGACGTTGCGGCCGGTGGGGTCGCCGATGAGGCCGGTGAAGTCGCCGATCAGGAAGATGATGTGGTGCCCGAGGTCCTGCAGCTGCCGCAGCTTGTTGAACTGGACCGTGTGGCCGAGGTGCAGGTCGGGCCGCGTGGGATCGAAGCCCTCCTTGATCCGCAGCGGCTTGCCGCGCCGCAGCTTCGCGACCAGCTCGCTCTCGACGAGCAGCTCGTCGGCGCCGCGGCGGAATACCTGGAGGTGGTGGTCGACGTCGAAGGTCATTGCCGGTCAGCCGGGTTTCTTCGCTTCGCGCAGCGCGATCGCGCGCTGCGCCGCCGGGCGCGCGAGGCAGCGCGCGTGCCACGCGGCGACGCGCGGGAAGCCGGCGAGGCCGAACTGCGGCGCGCGGAACAGCACCGCGACGACGTTGAGGTCGGCGAGCGTGAACTCGCCGCCGAGCAGGTAGTCCTGACCGGCGAGTGCATCCTCGAGCACGCGCAGGCGCTTGGGCAGCTTGGCCGTCGCATCGGCGGCGACCTCGGGCCTGCGCTCGGCCGCGGGGAGCATCTGCGTGTGGTAGTACCAGGCGCCGATGTGCGGTTCGCACTCGGTCGCGGCCCACAGCGTCCATTGCAGCACCCGCGCCTCGCCCCGGAGGTCGGCCGGCAGCAGCCGTCCCGACTTGCGCGCGAGGTACAAATTGATCGCCAGCGACTCGAACAGCGCGAAACCGTCGTCGGTGAGCGCCGGAACCGTCCCATTGGGGTTGATCGCGAGGTAGGCCGGCTCCCTGGTCTCCGGGCCGAGGTAGCTCCACGGCAGGTTCTCGTAGGGCAGCCCGGACTCCTCGGCGGCCCAGAGGCAACGGAAGGTGCGGGACGCGGGTTGGCCGTAGATGGTGATGGTCATCGGGTGCTCCGAGGGTCGAAGGGCCGCGGGGCGGCGGAGGCGTTTGCTAGAATGCCGGTTTGCGTTGGCCCGCCGCGGGAGCCTGTCGTCGTGCGAAAACCCGACATTCTAGCGCAACGACCGCGAGCCGGGCTTCGGCGCGCGGCCAAGGCGCTGTCGCCGGTGCAGTGGCTCGCCGTCGGTGTGCTGGCGCTCTGCGGCGGGGTCGCGGCCTTCGGTATCGCGCCCGGGACCACGCTGGACAACGTGCCCACGGTGCTCGTGAGCCGCCCGCTCGAACTGCCCGCGATCGCACCGGTACCCGCCGTGCCTCCGCGGTACTGGGCCGAGGATCGCATCCAGCGCGGCGACACCGTCGGCAGCGTGCTCGCCCGCCTCGGCGTCGACGACCCGGCGGCACTCGCGCTGCTGCGCTCCGATCCGCTCGCGCGGCCGCTGTACCAGTTGCGGCCGGGCCGGCCGCTGCGCGTCGAGACCGACGACGACGGCCAGCTGCTGCGGCTGCGCAGTGTCACCGGCGGCGGCACCCAGGTCGCGCTGCGCCGCGACGGCGAGCGCTTCGTCGCGGACGCCGACGCGGCCGCCGTGGACGTCCGCATCCGGCTCGCGACCGGCGAGATCCGCTCGTCGCTGTTCGCCGCTGCCGATGCGGCCGACCTGCCCGATGCGGTCACGATGCAGCTCGCCGAGGTGTTCGGCGGGGACATCGACTTCCACAAGGACTTGAAGCGCGGCGACCGCTTCGCCGTGGCCTACGAGCAGCGGCTGATCGACGGCGAGCCGCAGCCCGTCGCCCGCATTCTCGGCGCCGTGTTCGTCAACGGCGGCAGGACGCTCGCCGCCTATCTGTGGCGCGCCGAGGACGGCACCGAGGCCTACTACAGCGCCGCCGGGGCGCCGCTCAGGAAGGCGTTCCTGCGCTCCCCGATGGAGTTCTCCCGGATCACCTCGGGTTTCTCCGCGGCCCGCTTCCACCCGATCCTGCGGGTGACCCGCGCGCACCAGGGCACCGACTACGCCGCGCCGGTGGGTACGCCGGTGCGCGCGACCGGCAACGGCAAGGTGACCTTCGCCGGCCGGCGGGGCGGCTACGGCAACGTCGTCGAACTGCAGCACGGCGGCTCGTTCACGACGCTGTACGCGCACCTGTCGCGCGTCGCGCCGCAGGTCCGCGTCGGGGCGCGCGTGAACCAGGGCGAGACGATCGGCTTCGTCGGCCAGACCGGCTGGGCGACCGGCCCGCACCTCCACTACGAGTTCCGGGTCGGCAACGTCCACCGCGACCCGCAGACGGTGGCCCTGCCGACGGCGGAGCCGGTACCGGCGGCCCAGCAGGCGCGGTTCGCGGCCGCGATCGCGCCGACGCTGGCGCAGGTTGCGCTGGCGCAGTCACTGCAAGGCGTGCGGCTGGGCGTCGCCGACTAGGCCCGCCGCACCCCGGTCCGGGATCCGGCCGCGATGGACAGCGAGCGCTTCGTCGGCGTGATGTCGGGGACGAGCCTCGACGGCGTCGATGCCGTGGTCGTCGAGTTCGACCGCGCCGACGGGCGGCACTTCCGCACGCTCGGGTCCGGGTCGCTGCCGTTCGCCGATCCGCTGCGCGACGAGCTGATCGCGCTGCAGGCCGCGGGCCACGACGAGATCGCCCGCGCCTGCCGGGCCGCCAACCTGCTGGCCGATCTCTACGCCGAGGCGATCGCCGTCGCGCTCGGCGCCGCCGGCGTCGACGCCTCCGCCGTGACCGCAGCCGGCGTGCACGGCCAGACGCTGCGCCATCGTCCGGACGAAGGCTGGACCGTGCAGCTCAACAACCCGGCGCGCGTCGCGGAGAAATCGGGCATCGCCGTCGTCGCCGACTTCCGCAGCCGCGACGTGGCGGCCGGCGGGCAGGGGGCGCCGCTGGTGCCCGCGTTTCACGCGGCGGTGTTCGGCGGCCCGCGCCATCGGGTGATCGTCAATGTCGGCGGCATCGCCAACCTGACGGACCTGCCCCCGGGCGGCATCGTCCGCGGCTTCGACACGGGGCCCGGCAACGTGCTGATGGATCTCTGGCATGCGCGCCACCGGGGCGGGAGGTTCGATGCCGGCGGTGCCTGGGCGGCCAGCGGCCGGGTGAACGAGGCATTGCTCGCGGACCTGCTCGCCGAACCGTTCTTCGCGCTGCCGCCACCCAGGAGCACCGGACGCGACCTCTTCAACGCCCGCTGGCTGGAAGCGCACGTCGCCGGACGCGGGCTGCCGATGGCCGACGTCCAGGCCACGCTGCTCGCCCTCACCGCGCAGGCGATCGTGGCTGCGCTCGCCAGCCACTGCCCTGGCGCCGACGAGGTCCTCGTCTGTGGCGGTGGCGCGCGCAACGATGCGTTGCTCGCGGCGCTGCGGGCCCGCCTGCCGAACTGCCGCGTCGACACCACAGCCGTCGCCGGCGTCGCGCCGCCCGACGTCGAGGCGCTGGCGTTCGCCTGGCTCGCTCGCGAGGCGCTCGCCGGGCGCCCCGGCAACCTGCCGGCAGTCACCGGCGCGCGCGGACCCCGGGTGCTGGGGGCGATCTACCCCTGCTGATCGGTGCCGCGGCCGGCGGTCCGCGCCGTCCCGCCGTCCGCGCGCGGCGTGCCGAACGCGGTTAGAATACCCCCCCTCGTCGAATGAGCCAGGCGGCGAGCCGGCCCCGGTGCGTACGCGACCGGGCAGGGCCGATGCAGCGAGCCCCTCGCAGCAGACGGTGGCATTCCAACACAACAGTCAATTTCAACCCGTGCAAAAGAAAGGGACGTAAATGCTCAAGCGCATCCTCTCGATCCTCGCGTTGTTCTCGCTCGCGTTCGCCGCGGCGCCCGCCATGGCCGACGACTACCAGAACACCATCAACATGTTCAAGAAGGCCGGGCAGAGCGGCGCGTTCTTCAAGAACGCGTACGGCTACGCCGTGTTCCCGACGATCGGCAAGGGCGGCGTCGGCGTCGGCGGCGCGTACGGCAAGGGCCGCGTCTACGTCAAGGGCAAGGTCGTCGGCGACACTTCGATGACGCAGGTCACCGTCGGCCTGACGCTCGGCGGGCAGGGCTACAGCCAGATCGTCTTCTTCGAGGACGAGCGGGCCTTCAAGGAGTTCACCAGCGGCAACTTCGAGTTCGGCGCCGAAGCGGGCGTCGTGGCGATCACCGCGGCGGCGGGCGCGCAGGCGAGCACCGCCGGGTCGTCGGCCGGTGCCAGCGGCGGCAAGAACGACGCCAAGACCGTCGGTGCCTACAACAAGGGCATGGCGACGTTCGTGATCGTCAAGGGCGGGTTGATGGGCGACGCTTCGGTCGGCGGCCAGAAGTTCACGTACAAGGCGCGCTGAGCGGCCTCGCTCGTCGGCGGCCGCCGGGCTGCCCGCCGCAGCGCGGCGGCGCGTCCGGAGGCCGTCACGGGTGTCGTTGGCGTGGTGAACTGACGGGGCCAGGCGGCCCCGTTTCCGCTGTTGTCGCCACAGTCGCCCGGCATCATGCAAGACGGGGCCGCCCGGCCCCGTCTGGTGTCCGGCGCGGCGAGTTCGGCGTCAGGCCGAGAACGACGAGCCGCAGCCGCAGGTCGTCGTCGCGTTCGGGTTCTTGATCACGAACTGCGCGCCTTCGAGACCTTCCTGATAGTCGATCTCCGCGCCGACCAGGTACTGGTAGCTCATCGGGTCGATCAGCAGCGTCACGCCGTTCTTGGTCATCGACGTGTCGTCCTCGTTGACGACCTCGTCGAACGTGAAGCCGTACTGGAACCCCGAGCAGCCGCCACCGGTGACGAACACGCGGAGCTTCAGGTCGGCGTTGCCTTCCTCTTCGATCAGCGCCCGCACCTTCTCGGCGGCGCTGTCGGTGAACAGCAGCGGCGCGGGCATTTCGGTCATGGTGTTCATCGTGCACTCCTGCGCGGTGAAAATCGGCTGATTATCGGTGGGCCGGCCGCCGCGTCGCAACCCCTGTCGCGACGTGGGCAGCCGCAAGGCGGCCCCATGCGGGGCCGTGGCTAGCCCTTGTCGGCCGCCGCCCGTTTTAATTCGACCACGGAGGCGGTCCCGGGTTCGTTGTGGTTGAGCCGGCCCTGGATCACCGCGCCGACGTGCATCTCGATCTGCCGGTAGGAGACGTCGCCCAGGATCCGCGCCTTCGGCTGCAATTCGAGGTAGTCGTCCGCGGTCACCGGCCCTTCGACGGTCCCGTTGATGACCACGTGCGATACGCGGATCTCGCCGTCGACCTGTGCCTGCTCGGAAACGACCAGCGTGCAGGGTTCGCCGTTGGCGGCGGTGACGTTGCCGTGGACGCGGCCGTCGATCCGCAGGCCGCCGGTGAACGCGATGTCACCGCTGACGACGGTGCCGGCTCCGATCAGGCTGTCGATGCGCTTCTGCGGAGGGGCGTTCTTCTTGCGTTCCCACATCACTTGAACTCCTCACATCGTCTGGTTCCGCGTCGCCCGCGGCGTCGCCTGTCCCGCCTCGTAGGCACGCGCGACGACGGATCGGACCAGGGTTCCCTCGGGAACGTCGAACGTTCCCTCAAGGCGTTGATAATACTTGAACTTGAGCCTGAGCGACGCGGCGGTGCGCGGTTGTTCCTCCGGCAGCGACAGCACCGCCGGCCGGCCGGCCCCGGCCTCCGGCTGGAGCGTCACCTGCAGCGTCACGCTGCCGTCGAACTCGTCCTTGGGCTTGCCGCCGCGGACGACGAGCAGCCGGTAGCGATACGCATTCGCCCGCTCCCGCTCGACGTCGATGCGCTGGAACGAGAGCCCGACCTGGCGGCTGGTGTCGGCGACGAGCTGCTGCAGGAACACCAGCTCTTCCTTGAGTTGCGCGTTCTCGTTCTGCAGTTCCTGCGCCTGCTTGGTCAGCGTGGCCTCCGCACCGCGGGCCATCGCCCCCTCGCTCTCCAGTTGCGAATTGCGGGTTCGCAGGGCGGCGGCGTCGGCGCGCAGCGACGCCACCTCGGTCTCCAGCGCCGCGATGCGCGTCTCGACCTCCTTGCGGTTGAATCCGCTGAAGATCTGGCCGAAGTCGAATCCCCACCACCACATGCCGCCGACCACGCCGACCAGCGCGACGCCGATCACAGCACGCCACGGCCAGGGCAGGTGCGAGCGCACCGCCATCCGCGGGGCGTCGATCGAGAATTGCTGGCGCAGGCGGCGCCACCACCCGTGCACTGCGGACGTCACGGCAGCAGCGGCAGCGCGTCGAGGCCGCGGGTTTCCGGCAGGCCCAGCATGAGGTTCATGTTCTGGATCGCCTGGCCCGAGGCGCCCTTGACCAGGTTGTCCTGGACGACCAGCAGCATCACCAGCGCGCTCCCCTTGGGGCGGTGGACGGCGATCCGCAGCATGTTCGAACCGCGGACCGAACGGGTGTCGGGCATCGACCCCGGCGGCAGGATGTCGACGAACGGCTCGCCGGCATAGCGCTTGGCGAACAGCGCCTGCACGTCGATGTCGGCGGTCAGCGTCGCGTAGAGCGTCGAGAACATCCCGCGGATCATCGGGACCAGGTGCGGCGTGAACACGAGGCCCACCGGGTCGCAGGTGAGCCGCGACAGCTGCTCGACCGTCTCCGGGTGGTGCCGGTGCCCGTTGACACTGTATGCCCGGAAGTTGTCGGCGGCCTCGGCGAACAGCAGCCCGACCTCGGCCTTGCGCCCGGCGCCGGAAACACCGGACTTGCAGTCGGCGACGAGGCCGCGGGCGTCGATGACGCCGGCCTCGAGCAGCGGGCCGAAGCCGAGCTGCATCGTCGTCGGGTAGCAGCCGGGGTTGCCGACGATCCGCGCCTTGGCGATCGCGTCGCGGTTGAGTTCCGGCAGGCCGTAGACGGCCTCGGCCAGCAGGTCCGGGCAGCTGTGGGCAAGCCCGTACCACTGCTCGAAGACGGCCGGGTCCTTGAGCCGGAAATCGGCGGCGAGGTCGATGACGCGGACGCCGGCGGCGGCAAGCTCGCGCGCCTGTGCCATCGCGACCCCATGCGGCGTCGCGAAGAACACGACGTCGCAGCCGGCGAGGTCGGCGTCGGCCGGATCCGAGAACGCGAGGTCGTAGCGGCCGCGCAGGCTGGGGAACATCTCCGCCACGCGGGTTCCGGCGTCCTTGCGCGAGGTTATCGCGCGGACGTTGACGTCCGGGTGCAGGGCGAGCAGCCGGAGCAGCTCGACGCCGGTGTATCCGGTGCCGCCGACAATGCCGATATCGATCATGAGTGCCTCGGGTGGGGAGCGGCGATTCTAGCACCGGCGGCGCCGGCAGCCGTTATGACATTGGGATGAACTCGCGGAGGGGGGCGGCAAAATGGAAAAAGCCGCCGGTAGCGGCGGCTTTCTCGGTTCCCGAGCTGAACGCGGTCAGCGCTTCGAGAACTGCTTGCGCCGGCGGGCCTTGTGCAGGCCGACCTTCTTGCGCTCGACCTCGCGGGCGTCGCGGGTGACGAGCCCCGCCTTCGACAGCAGCGGCTTCAGCTGCGCGTCGTAATCGATCAGCGCCCGGGTGATGCCGTGCCGGACCGCGCCGGCCTGCCCCGACTCGCCGCCGCCGGCGACGTTGACCATGATGTCGAACGTGGCGTCGTGGCTGGTCAGCTTGAGCGGCTGGCGGACGATCATCCGCCCGGTCTCGCGGGCGAAGAACTCGTCGACGGGCTTGCGGTTGACGACGAACTTGCCGTCGCCCTTCTTCAGGAACACGCGCGCCACCGCGCTCTTGCGCCGGCCGGTGCCGTAGTAGTAATCGCCGATCATGGGGTCAGACCTCGAGGGTTTTCGGTTGCTGCGCGGCGTGCGGGTGCGTCGCGCCGGCGTAGCACTTCAGCTTCTTCAGCATCTTGTAGCCGAGCGGCCCCTTGGGGAGCATGCCCTTGACGGCCTTCTCCAGCGCACGGCCCGGAAAGCGCTGCTGCATCTTGGAGAAGGTGGTGGTCGAGATGCCGCCGGGGTAGCCGCTGTGCCGGTGGTAGAGCTTGTCGTCGGCCTTGGTTCCGGTCACGCGCAGCTTCTCGACGTTGGTGACGACGATGAAGTCGCCGGTGTCGACGTGCGGCGTGAAGATGGGCTTGTGCTTGCCGCGCAGGCGAAGCGCGATCTGGCTCGCGAGGCGCCCCAGGACCTTGTCCGTGGCGTCCACCACGAACCAATCCCGCTGGACCTCGTGCGGTTTGGCGGAGAAGGTTGTCATTGCGTTGTCCGGTCGATGGGTGAATTCAGCAAAGTCTTGCATCATAATCCGTTTCCCACTGCGCAGCAAGGTCGACCTGGCCGCAGTGCCGTCCGCGGCGGACGGGCGCCGGTCCGGCGCCGGGGTTCCGCGAGCCCGCCGGCGGGCAAAAAAAGGGCGCGATCTCGCGATCGCGCCCGAGGATTCCACCCTAGGAGGAGGAAGGGAGGAATGACCCGAAGGTGGGATAAGAGGTATCCACAGCGACTTCAGGCAGGTGAATCTTGGCATATTGCGATGCACAATGCAAGCCGCAGGGGTAATCGTCCAGCTTAGACAAATCGGCCTTTCTGCGCTGCGGGACAGAGAGCCAGTAACCACTTACTGTCAGGCGTTTTGTCCAAAGCAGGGCAACGCTGCACTTTTTTTGCACTTTTCCGGCGAAGGGACGGCAATCGTGAAAACGCGGGTGAAATGGAACGAAGGAATGAGCTTCGTCGGCGAGGCGGGCAGCGGGCACGCGGTCGTCATCGACGGCGCTCCGGAGCACGGCGGCCGCAATCTCGGCTTCCGCCCGATGGAACTCGTGCTGCTCGGCGCCGCCGCCTGCACGGCGTTCGACGTCGTCCACATCCTGAAGAAGGCGCGGCAGCCGGTGGCGGACTGCACCGTCGACGCCGAAGCGGTGCGCGCGGACACCGATCCGCGGGTGTTCACCCGCATCCACCTGCGCTATGCCGTCGCCGGACGAGGGCTCGATCCGCGGCAGGTCGAGCGCGCGGTCGGGCTGTCGAAGGAGAAGTACTGCTCGGCGACGATCATGCTCGCCAGGACCGCCGAGGTGACCTTCGAGATCGCGATCGTCGACGGCGACCGCCTGCCGACCCCGGCCGCCGCCGGCTGACGCCGTCCGGCGTCAGTTCCTGGGCCCGCCGAGCGCGACGATGAGGCTCGACGTATCCCAGCGGCCGCCGCCCTGCGCCTGGATCCGGGCGTAGAACTGGTCGACCAGCGCGGTGACGGGCAGCTCCGCACCGTTGGCGCGCGCCTCGGCGAGGCATATCGCGAGGTCCTTGCGCATCCAGTCGACGGCGAAACCGAAGTCGAACCGGCCCGCGGCCATCGTCGCGCCGCGGTTGTCGAGCTGCCAGGACTGGGCCGCCCCCTTGCCGATCACGTCGAGCACGCGGCCGACGTCGAGCCCTGCACGGTCGGCGAACCGGATCGCCTCGGCGAGTCCCTGCAGCAGCCCGGCGATGCAGATCTGGTTGACCATCTTGGTCAGCTGACCGCTGCCCGGCCCGCCCATCCGCGTGACGGCTCGCGCATAGTGGCCGAGCACCGGCGCGGCACGGTCGAACGGCTCGTCGTCGCCACCGACCATGATCGTCAGCTTGCCGTTCTCGGCGCCCGACTGGCCGCCCGAGACCGGCGCGTCGAGGAACGCGCAACCGCGCGCCGCGGCGGCGGCGTGGATCTCGCGCGCGACCGCGGCCGAGGCCGTCGTGTGGTCGACGAGGATCGCCCCGGCGGCCATGCCGGCGAGCACGCCGTCGGGCCCCGCCGCCACGGCGCGGATGTCGTCGTCGTTGCCCACGCACATCATCACCAGCTCCGCGTCGCGGGCGGCGGCCGCCGGCGTCGGGGCGCTGGCGCCGTGATGCTGCGCGACCCACTGCGCCGCCCTGGCAGGGGAGCGGTTGTAGACGGTGACGTGGTGGCCGGCGGCGGCGAGGTGTCCCGCCATCGGGTAGCCCATCACGCCCAGGCCCAGGAACGCGAGCTTGCGCGGCGGCATCAGATCTCCTTCATGGTCCCGGTTCCTGCTCGGCACCGTATCGCGGCGGGGGCAGGTCGCGCCCGTAGCGCCATTTGAGACAGAGGATCGCCGTGGCGAGCGTCAGCGTCACGACGTTGGACACGATCACCGGCAGCGCGCCGAGCATGATGCCGTACCCCAGCCACAGCGCCACGCCGACGCTGAAGATGCCGAACATCCACCACGAGATGTCGTGCGCCGAGCGCGTGCGCACGATGCGCACGACCTGCGGCACGAACGAGATCGTCGTCAGCGTCCCGGCGGCCAGCCCCACCACGTCCTGCACGCCGATCATCGGGTCAGCGCCCCAGCTGCGCGCGGGCCGCGGCGATCGCGGCGCGCACCTGCGCCGGGGCGGTGCCGCCCGGGTGGTCGCGGGCGGCGACCGAGCCCTCGAGGGTCAGCGCGGCGTGGACGTCGTCGCCCACCAGCGGCGAGAACGCGCGCAGTTCCGCCAGCGTCAGCGCGGCGAGGTCGACACCGCGCGCCTCCGCGTGGCGCACCGCCTTCGCCACCGCCTCGTGCGCGTCGCGGAACGGCAGGCCGCGACGCACCAGGTAGTCGGCGAGGTCGGTCGCCGTGGCGAAGCCCTCCGCCGCGGCGGCGCGCATCCGGTCGGCGTGGACGGCGATGCCGGTGGCGACCAGGTCGGCCATCACCGGCAGCACGTCGGCCAGCGTGTCGACGGCGTCGAACAGCGGCTCCTTGTCCTCCTGGTTGTCCTTGTTGTACGCCAGCGGCTGGCCCTTCATCAGCGTCAGCAGCGCGACCAGGCTGCCCACGACGCGCCCGGTCTTGCCGCGGACGAGCTCGGGGACGTCGGGGTTCTTCTTCTGCGGCATGATCGAGCTGCCGGTGCAGAAGCGGTCGGCCAGCGTGATGAAGGCGAAGCGCGGGCTCATCCAGAGGATCAGCTCCTCGGCGAAGCGCGACAGGTGGACCATCAGCACCGCCGCCGCGGCGCAGAACTCGATGGCGAAGTCGCGGTCGGCGACGGCGTCGATCGAGTTGGCGGCGAGCCCGTCGAAGCCGAGCTCGCGGGCGACGAAAGCGCGGTCGATCGGATAGCTGGTGCCGGCGAGGGCGGCGCTGCCGAGCGGGAGCCGGTTGACGCGGCGACGGCAGTCGGCAAGGCGCTCGGCGTCGCGCGCCAGCATCGCCTCGTAGGCGAGCAGGTGGTGGCCGAAGGTCACCGGCTGTGCGACCTGCAGGTGCGTGAAGCCCGGCATGATCGTCTCGGCGTGCACCGCCGCGAGGTCGAGCAGCGCCGCGCGCAGCGCGGCGAGGTCGGCCGCGAGAGTGTCGATCGCCCCCCGCAGCCAGAGCCGCAGGTCGGTGGCGACCTGGTCGTTGCGGGAACGGGCGGTGTGCAGCCGCTTGCCGGCGTCGCCGACCAGCGCGGTCAGCCGCTTCTCGATGTTGAGGTGCACGTCCTCGTGCTCGAGCGACCAGGCGAACTCGCCGCGCGCGATCTCCCCCTCGATCGCCGCGAGCCCGCGCTCGATCGCCTCGAGGTCGGCGGCGGCCAGGATCCCGGCTGCGGCCAGCATCCGGGCGTGTGCGCGGGAGCCCGCGATGTCGACGGCGGCGAGCCGGTGGTCGAAGCCTATGGATGCCGTGAACCGCTTCACGCGCTCGTCGACGGGCTCGGCGAAGCGGCCGGACCAGCCGCCGCCAAGGGGAAGCTTCGAATCGGAAGGGGAACTGGCCATGGAAACCTTCGGGTCGCGGCGGGCTTGGGGCCCGTGGCGGGAGCGCGGGACCTGCACGCACGCAGCGGTGTTCGGCGGCGGGGCGGGTGTCGCGGTCCTTGCCCCGATCGCGCGGGATGCCGAGAATAGGAGCGAGTGGTGGTCGCAGGCCCCACCCGGGCACGCCCGAGCGGGCGTACGGGGAGGTTGCGCGGATCTCATTCCATGCGATCGATTATAAGTCAAAACGCGGCGCCCCTTCCGCTCCCCGACTTCCGCAACCTGGGGACGATCCTGCGCATCCTGCTCGCCGTCAACTTCGCGGCGTTCGTCGCCGCCTGGATCGCCGAGCCGGCGTGGGAGGCGCTGCCCGCCGCGTGGGCGGCGACGGCGGCGGTCGTCGAGCCGCAGCTCCTGCTCGTGCTGCTGCTGCTCTACGCGCTGCAGCCGTGGTTCGCCCGCGTGCCCTGGGCCACCGGCGCCTGGGTCGCGGCGGCGATCACCGTGTTCGCCGGCCTCGCGGTCCACGCCTTCCTGGACCGCCTGCTGCCGCAGCCGTCGCAGGCGCTGTTGCGGCGCACCGTCTTCGCGCTGCTGCTGTTCGCCGTGCTGCTCGTCTACTTCCGCCTGCGGGCCAAGGCGCTGTCGCCGGCGATCAGCGAGGCCCGGCTGCAGGCGCTGCAGGCGCGGATCCGCCCGCACTTCCTGTTCAACAGCATCAACGCCGTGCTGTCGCTGATCCGCTCGGAACCGGCGCGCGCCGAGCAGGCGCTCGAGGACATGGCCGACCTCTTCCGCGTGCTGATGCGCGACAATCGGGATCTGGCGCCGCTCGGCGACGAGGTCGAGTTGTGCCGGCAGTACCTCGGGCTGGAGTCGCTGCGCCTGGGCGAGCGGCTGTGCGTCGAGTGGCACCTCAACAGCATGCCTGACGACGCGCTGGTGCCGCCGCTCGTGCTGCAGCCGCTGCTCGAGAATGCCGTCTACCACGGCATCGAGCCGCTGCCGGGGCCGGGGACGATCTCGATCAACATTTTTTACAAAGGGGGCGACGTGCACGCGATCCTGCGCAACCCGTACCGCATCGACGGCGGCAGCCACCACGCCGGCAACAAGATGGCGGTCGGCAACGTGCGCGAGCGCCTCGCGCTGCACTTCGACGCCGAGGCGAGCCTGCACACGAAGGTCAGCGCCGACACCTACGAGGTCCACATCCGGATGCCCTACCGGCCGGCACCGCCGGCGGCGGCCGGGCGGGCCGGAGGACGGCCGTGAGCGACTCGCCGCTGCGCGTGCTGATCGTCGACGACGAGGCGCCGGCGCGGCGCCGGTTGCGCGACGTCCTGGACGACTGTGCCGAGACGCTCGCCATCGTCGTCGTCGGCGAGGCGGCGAACGGCCGCGAGGCGATCGACATGCTGCAGGCGGTCAACGCCGACCTGGTGCTCACCGACATCCGGATGCCCGGCATGGACGGCCTCGAGCTCGCGCGCCACCTGCTCAAGCTGCCGCAGCCGCCGCTGGTCATCTTCACCACCGCCTACCACCAGCACGCGCTCGAGGCGTTCGACGTCAATGCCGTCGACTACCTGGTGAAGCCGGTCCGGGTCGCGCGGCTGCTCGCGGCACTGCAGAAGGTGCCGCGGCTGAAGCCGCTCACCGTCGCGCGGCTGGACCAGCTGCCCGCCAACGCGCGCCGCTTCCTGTCGGTCACCGAGCGTTCGCGCGTCGTGCTGGTGCCCATCGAGGACGTGATCTACCTCAAGGCCGAGCTCAAGTACATCACGATCCGGACGGCCGAGCGCGAGTTCCTGCTGGAGGAATCGCTGACCCGGCTGGAGGAGGAGTTCGGCTCCCGCTTCGTCCGCGTCCATCGCAACTGCCTCGTCGCCCGGGAGTTCATCCGCGGCTTCGAGCGCCACGTCACCAACGAGGGCGACGCGCACTGGGAAGTCCTGTTGCGCAACATCCCGGAAACGCTCGCCGTCTCGCGTCGCCAGCAGTACATCGTCCGCGAGATCGGCAAGGACTGACGCCGCTGGCGACGCGGCGGCGGTGCCGGCTGCGGTAAACTGCGCCGTCCCCGCGGCGCCGCTCGCGCGGCCCATCCCCACTTCCGGACCAGCCATGAACAGCCCCCGCACCCTGATCTGCGGCTCCCTCGCCTACGACACCATCATGGTGTTCCCCGACCGGTTCGCGCGACACATCCTGCCCGAGCAGGTGCACCTGCTGTCGGTGTCGTTCACCGTCGGCGACATGCGCCGCGAGTGGGGCGGTTGCGCCGGCAACATCGCCTACAACCTCAAGGGGCTCGGCGGCGAGCCGGTGGTGATGGCGACGATCGGCGACGACGGCGCGCCTTACCGCGAGCGGCTCGGCGAGCTCGGCGTCGCGCGCGACGGGCTGCGCACCGTCGCGGGGACGTTCACCGCCCAGGCGTTCATCATCACCGACCTGGACGACAACCAGATAACCGCCTTCCACCCCGGCGCGATGAACCACTCGCACGAGAACCGGGTCGGGGACGTGGCCGGCATCGCGCTGGGCATCGTCGCGCCCGACGGCAAGGAAGGGATGCGCGCGCACGTGGCCGGCTTCGCCAACGCCGGCGTGCCGTTCATCTTCGATCCCGGCCAGGGCCTGCCGCTGTTCAGCGGCGACGAGCTGCTGGAGATGATCGACGCGGCGACCTACCTCGCCGTGAACGACTACGAGGGCCGGCTGCTCGCCGAGCGGACGGGGCTGTCGCTCGCCGACATCGGCCGCCGCGTCGAAGCGGTCGTCG
>WBZP01004281.1_pt1 | contig 14980 bp, 18 predicted proteins | sample 5204301 | NCBI WGS metagenome assembly WBZP01 (sample SAMN12412401, study PRJNA552823) | activated sludge metagenome | isolation source: activated sludge from nitrification reactor of wastewater treatment plant... | place: USA: Pennsylvania | collected 2017 | reverse complement strand
TGAACTCGATCGTGTACGCCTGTTTCGGTATCTTCATTTCCTGCCTTCCAAAAGTGACATCGATTTTAGGTCACCCTTGGCAGACGAAATTTCGGGGGAAGCTCAAGGCAGGTTCGAGGATTGGCCATGTTCAATCTTGCAATAGACAGCAAATTGCGCGGCTGTGACCTCGTTAATCTGCGTGTTCGAGGTATTACTCATGGAAATCAGATTGGGTATCCGGATTATCGGGTGGACAGCATCAGTCCAGCTAGGATCGCTTCAGGTCTCGATAGAAGTTTTCGTGAGGACCAACCGCCTCCAGATAGACAAGTTGCACGGACTCATCCAGCGAATAACCTAGCAAATAGAGTTGCCCTTGACTGCGAAATTTGAAAACCAGAAGGCTGGCCAGATCGCCTTTCTTTCGCTCGCCAATAAGCGGTGTTTGGGCAACCGCCTCGATGGCAGCATTGACGTCGACGATAACGTTATCGTGCAGCTTCTTGTACTGCCGAGCAAAACGGCGCGTCTGTTGGACGCCGTAGCTCACGCCTCACGGTTCCTGGGAATAAACGGTGTCGACTGCTCACGTGGTTCTGACAACGACGCCAGAGATTCGGCGACAAAGCTGACCGGCAACTCGGGATTATCCAGCGCTGCTCGCCCAACTTTGGCCCAGAACTCCACCTGACCGGCTATTGTGCGGTGCTCAGTCGCGGCGTCGGCTTTGGCTTGTTCATACAGATTATGGTCGATCCGGATTGATGTGCTGGCAGACATTAAAGACTCCTTACTACATTTGTGGTAAAGCAAAGTTTAACACGCCCCTTCTGCATGTCAAGAAAGTACTCGTCCACCCGATAATCCGGATACCCATCAGTTTGCTTCCAAGAAGTCCTTTAGAGGCTGCAATAGACGAACAGCCAAATCTTGCGCCTTCCTGATAGCTGTATATAATCACAGTATTCAAGGAATTCGCCATGCCCCCACGCATTATCTGTCCCCACTGCCATTGCCCGATTGATCCGCTGACGACGGAGGCGGCCGACTGCGCTGAAGCGGTGTGTCGAATTTGCACGGAATGTGACGAACCCATCGTCGTACTCATGCCCTGTCTTGAAGCTGATTCGACCTCCCCGGGCGAACAGCAATGATTCCGCGCCACGTATCCGTGTTGTGCACTGCGGTGAATCCGCCACCACTCCCCATTCCACTCTTCTCGCATGCTGTCCGTGCCGGGTTCCCCAGCCCGGCCGATGATTACGTTGCCGAAGCCCTCGATCTCAATGAACACCTGATTGCTAATAAAGAGGCCAGCTTCTTCCTGCGTGCAAAAGGCCACTCAATGACCGGCGCTGGTATTCAGGATGGTGATTTGCTGGTGGTGGATCGTTCACTCACGCCAGCACACCATTCCGTTGTGATTGCTGTCATTGACGGTGAATTCACCGTCAAACGACTCTATAAGCGGGCGGGTCGAATTCGTCTGCTGGCCGAGAATCCCGACTACGCGCCGATTGAGCTGCAGGACGGGCAGGAACTGGAAATCTGGGGCGTCGTCACCAGCGTCATCCATCGATTGCGGCGATGACCGGCTTTGCCCTGATTGACGGCAACAACTTCTATGTCTCCTGCGAGCGCGTTTTCAATCCCAAGCTCGAAGGCCGTCCCGTCGTTGTCCTCTCTAACAATGATGGCTGTGCCGTCGCACGCAGTGCCGAAGTCAAAGCCTTGGGTGTCAAGATGGGTGCACCCTGGTTTCAGATGAAAGCGTTGGCACAGCAGCACAGCATCATTGCGCTATCGAGTAACTACGAACTCTATGCCGATCTCAGCAACCGTATGATGCGTGTGCTCGGACAGTTCTCACCCGATCAGGAAATCTACAGCATTGATGAATGCTTTCTCGGACTGGATGGCTTTGAGCGCTACGATCTAATCCACTATGGTCAAGTAATTCGACAGCGGGTTAAACAGTGGATCGGCATTCCGGTCTGTGTCGGCTTTGCCCAAACCAAGACACTGGCGAAACTGGCTAATCACTGTGCCAAGAAAGCCTTGCTTGGCGCCCAAGGCACTGAAGGCGTCTGTGACTTGGGCCGCTTGAGTGAAGACGAACGCATCCGACTCTTCTCTCGTATTCCGGTAGGTGAAATCTGGGGCGTCGGGCGACAACTCTCGTGGCAACTGACCGAACGCGGTATCACTACGGTGCAAGCACTACGCTGTGCAGATGCTAAAACCCTGCGCCGTGAATTCTCGGTCGTACTGGAACGGACAATGGTTGAACTCAATGGGGTGTCCTGTCTGACGTTGGAAGATGCTGTACCCAATAAGCAGCAGATCATGTCGTCCCGCTCCTTTGGTCACTATGTCTATGACCTCGAAGCCCTTGGTGAGGCGGTCGCCAGTTACATTGCGGTTGCGGCTGAAAAATTGAGAGGCCAAGGCTCACTTGCCGGTATGGTGCAGGTCTATATCCGAACCAATCCGCACAAGGCTAACGCCGCGCAGTATCAGCGCGGCCTGAGCATTCCACTACCAGAACCCAGCGACGACACCTTGCGCCTGATAACGATCGCCCTCTGGGGATTGAAACGCATCTACCGCCCTGGCTACGCCTACCAGAAAGCCGGTGTGGCTCTGATGAATCTTCAAGATGCCGGAACTGTGCAGCGCGATCTCTTCTCCAAGGCCAAGGACAACACACGACTGATGCAGGTGATGGATCGCATCAATTCGGTTTGGGGACGCAGTACGCTGCACTCGGCGGCGGAAGGTGTCCAGAAGGACTGGAAGATGAAGCGCGAGAAGAAATCGCCCGGCTATACCACCCGCTGGGATCAATTGCCGGTGGTGACTTAAGATGTGCGGACGTTTTGCACTGAAGGCACCACCGGCAGAATTGGTGACACGGTTTGATCTGGCCGCCTGTGCAGATTTTGGCCCGCGCTACAACATTCCGCCCGGCACCGATATTCCGGTCATTCGGCAATCGCCGGAAGGCGAGCGTGTTTTGCATTTGCTGCGCTGGGGTTTGATTCCTCACTGGTCAAAAGATACAAGCATCGGCTCGAAACTGAACAACGCACGCGGCGAAACCGTGGCGCAGAAACCATCATTCCGTGATGCTTTCAAACGCAGGCGTTGCCTGATTCCTGCGGATGGCTTCTATGAATGGAAGCCCGATGGCACCTACAAGCAACCGTACTACATCAGCCTGAAGTCGGGCGAGCCAATGGCGATGGCCGGACTGTGGGAATCCTGGACCGTGCCGGATGGCAGCATTCTGCGCACGGCCTGTGTTATCACAACGTCTGCAAATAAACTGCTGGTGCCGATTCATGATCGGATGCCGGTAATCATTCGCTCAGGACATTGGCAAGACTGGCTTGCCGAGCCTTTAGACCGCGTTGAGGCGCTGATCACGGCCTATCCAGACTCCGAGATGCAAGCATGGCCGGTAGATCGACGGGTGAGCCGGACGAGAGAGGATGATGCTGAGTTGATGGTGCCTGTGCCTGGGTAGCGACTGATTCAAATAGCGATTGGTAGTATCTCAGCGGCCCAGCGGCAGGTTACTGAGTAGAGCCGCCGCTTCTGGCCTAGTGCCGAGCGACGGTTCGTCTGTTTAATCAACCCGCGGTGATGGGTGCCAAAACTCCCCCATGCCATGCAAAGATTAGCGATCGTCGACCGGGGAAACACTCCGAATTACCGGGCTCTGCCCAAACCTGTCCGAAGACATCGTTGTGCAACACCTACAGCCACCATGTTGTTGATCACGTTACGCCTGTAAAGATGTAAATATATTGCATCTATCAATAGATGCAATTAATATCCATCTTAATGAGCCCCCTGCTCATTCTCGTAAACATGAGCGTCAACAACTTTCTTATAGGAGATCTTGCCGTGCACGCTACACGCAAACTGTGGACATGGTTGGCCGTCATTTGTGTTCTGTCTTTTGCCGTTTTAGGCTGGGTCGGAACCGAAATCTATCTGACCGCGCCTCCCATTCCAAAACAAGTCATCAGCACGCAAGGCGAGGTGCTTTTCGCTGAAGGGCAGGTACAACTCGGCCAGGAAGCATGGTTGTCCGCTGGCGGTCAACAACTGGGCTCGGTCTGGGGGCATGGCAGTTATGTCGCCCCTGACTGGTCCGCCGACTGGCTGCATCGCGAGGCACTGGCCTTGCGTGAAATACTGGCACAGCGCACTTTCGGTACGCAATTCGACCAACTGGGCGTCGGGCAACAAGCAGAGTTGAACGCTCTGCTCAAGAGCGAAATGCGTCACAACCGCTACGATGCGAAGACAGAAACAATCGTGCTTTCAAAGGAGCGAGCTGAAGCAGTAAAGCAAGTCGTACAACATTACGTCGGACTGTTCGGCGATGATCCAGCCATGAATGAACTGCGCGAACAGTATGCCATGAACGCTGGCTCTCTGCCTGACCGAAGGGATTTGCAGGCACTCCCCGCATTCATTTTTTGGTCTGCATGGTCAGCAACCACAGACCGACCAGGCGAAGCCAATCTGAGCTATACCAGCAATTGGCCGCATGAGCCCTTGGTCGGAAATACACCGACCACCGGAACCGGCATCTGGTCGATCGCTAGCATCATCTTGATGATCGCTGCGATTGCAGGGATGATTTTCTATCATTCGATCAGCAAGGAAGAAGGCGACCCGGTTCCACCCAAGGCCGACCCCCTATTCAACTTGAAGCCGACTCCGTCGATGAAGGCCACGAGGAAGTATTTCTATGTGGTGATCGGTTTGATCCTCGCGCAAGTCGGCATGGGAGCCATCACGGCCCACTACGCGGTTGAGGGGAATAGCTTTTTTGGCTTTCCGCTAGCGCAGATACTTCCGTTCACTGTAAGTCGTACCATACATACTCAATTCGCCGTCTTGTGGATCGCGACGGCATGGCTGGCCACCGGTTTGTACATCGCTCCGGCGATATCCAGGCATGAACCGCGATTCCAGAAACTGGGTGTCGATATTCTGTTCTATGCTTTGCTGGTGATCGTTGTCGGCTCAACCGCTTTTGGCTGGATAGGATCGTTGCAGCACTTGGGCAACGACTTCAGTTTCTGGATCGGCAATCAAGGGCTCGAATTCACCAGCATGGGGCGCATTTGGCAAATCCTGTTATTCATCGGGCTGCTATTCTGGGTCTTGCTACTGGGTCGTGGACTCATGCCCGCATTGAAGACGCCATCCCAAAGCCGTGGCTTGATTGCGATGGTATTTTTGGCGGCACTATGCATTGGTGGTTTCTACGCGACTTCGCTGGCCTGGGGCCCACATACCCACTACTCGATGATCGAGTACTGGCGTTGGTGGTTGGTGCACCTATGGGTTGAAGGCTTCTTCGAGGTATTCGCCACGGCAGTCATCGCCTTGTTGTTCGCACGATTGGGTTTGATACGTGCGAGTACCGCGAATAGTGCCATCGTGCTGGAAACGATCGTATTCCTGTTAGGCGGCATCCTCGGCACGCTGCACCACCTCTATTTCACCGGGACGCCGACTTTTGTGATTGCCATTGGCGCCATGTTCTCGGCGCTGGAAGTGGTCCCCCTCGCGATGATTGGTGTCGAGGCTTACCGCAACTACCAGCGCTCGAAATCCGCGCCATGGGTGCAGGCGTACAAATGGCCAATTCTGTGCTTTATAGCAGTTGGCTTCTGGAACGTCGTCGGCGCTGGACTGCTCGGCTTCTCGATCAACACCCCGATCGCGCTGTACTACATGCAAGGGCTGAATATGACCGCTGCCCATGGTCATGGCGCGCTATTTGGTGTCTATGGCATGCTTGGTATCGGTTTGTTGCTGTTCTGCTTGCGCGGACTGTCCGAGCGATCTGCCTGGTCTGACAGGTTGCTGCAACCGATGTTTTGGTTGCTCAATCTAGGACTCGCGATGATGGTATTCATATCGTTGGTTCCGGCCGGTATCTACCAGGCTTGGGCCAGTGTTAGCCAGGGAATGTGGTTTGCCCGATCGCCCGAAATCGTTCATTCACCGCTAATGGAAGCCTTGGTCTGGATGCGGGTACCCGGCGATATCGTGTTCTCGATAGGTGTTGTTTTCCTAGTCCTGTTTGCCCTGCGCCTGTTGCGTAGAGACAGAGGAACTCAGCCACTGATCAACCCGGTCACAAGCACCAAAAATGCTTGATTGATTGTATTTCGATGCGGTCGGGAATCAATCCCTCCCGGCCGCATCGTCGGTTCAACGCACTCGCCAAACTGGCATTTCTAAATGGCACACGATTGTTATTGGCAAGTGCCTACGCCTCCAAATGCTTTTCTAAAACTACAAACATCTCACGTTCTTCAAAACGCACATGTGACCTCAGAAGTTCGGCAAAACAAAGCAATGTCGTGGCATCAGCGTGCTGTAGCTGCATAGAAAGCCGGCGCAGTTCTTTGTGATCATGCTCCACTTGCCTTAAGAGGCCGTCTTCCCCGGCTATAGCAAGCAACGGCAATAAGGTATTTTCCTCAATCACAAAATGGGGATCAAGTTCGGAATGAAATGCAGCGAGGCAGGCGGCCGCCGTTGTTGCAATCGTCGCTTGATCACCTGACATTGCAGCGCGTTTGGCGTTCAGTGCCAACTGCAGCGCACCGTGGTGCTCACGCGAAAGATCCTGCAAATTTTGATGTCGCTTCATGTTGGCCGCTTCACCTTCAACTATTCACAAATGCCGAGCCGTCGGCACAATGTCGGGGCCATCGTGCCGACATTTGTCCACAGCTTGCCAGCTTGGATCTAATTCGTCAGATCGTCTTGAGTCACTCATTCTTTCCGGCGAATGGCTATCAAATGGTCCTGCGGTTTTTCCAGAAGATCGGCCAGCGTGTAGCTATCGAACACCAGAAACATCGCACTTAACGCGTCACCAAGAATGCCACGCAAACGGCACACGGGCAGAATCCTGCACGAAGGATTATCAGTAAAACACTCGGCCATCGGGTTGCCGCCTTCGGTTTGCCGAATCACGTCGCCCAGCACGATTTCCTGCGGTGTTCGTGCCAAGCGCATGCCCCCGCCTTTGCCGCGAACTGTCTCGATGTATCCGCTACGCCCGAGTTGATGTACCACCTTCATCAGGTGATTTTCGGAAATCTCATGCGCCGCAGCAATCTCTGAAATGGTCGCCAGGCGGTTAGTCTGAACGCCCAAATACATCAGCACGCGCAGGCTATAGTCGGAAAATGTGCTTATTCGCATGGACGCCCATCTAAGATGTATAAATATTATTGCTTATTTGAGAAGGGATTGATAGCATGTAGATGCAATCTATTTGCATCTTATTGCAATACTCAAACGCAATCCACCAGAATCGGACCTCACGAGAGCGATGCTCCATCAGCCCACGCCCCGGAAAGCCATACCCATCAAGCCGGTCTTCGATCCCGAGGCCAAGGTATATCCGCGTACGATCAAAGGCGTTTTCACTCGCTGGCGCTGGATTTTCGTCTGGCTGACCCAGATTGTTTTCTATGGCCTGTGCTGGCTGCCTTGGCACGGCAGGCAGGCCATCCTGCTCGATATCGATCAGCGCAAGTTTTACTTCTTCGACTTGGTGCTGTGGCCACAGGACACGATATATCTCGTCCTGCTGATGGTCCTCGGTGCGCTCGCGCTGTTCCTATTCACCGCCATCGCCGGTCGCCTGTGGTGCGGCTATACCTGCCCGCAGACTGTTTATACCGAAATCTTTCTGTGGTTCGAAAAGGTCATCGAAGGCGAGCGACCGCAGCGTATCAAGCTCGACGCGGCGCCCTGGACGCCGCAAAAATTGGCGATTAAGGCAGCCAAGCATGCTACCTGGATGATTCTTTCGTTGTGGACTGGCTTTACCTTTGTCGGCTATTTCACGCCGATTCACGATCTGGCGCGCGATCTTTTCTCATTCTCAACGGGAGGCTGGTCGTCCTTCTGGGTCGGTTTTTACGCCTTGGCCACCTACGGCAATGCCGGATTCCTGCGTGAACAGATGTGTCGGCAGATCTGCCCCTACGCTCGCTTTCAGTTCGTCATGTTTGACCCCGATACGCTCATCATTGCCTACGATGCCGAGCGCGGCGAATCGCGCGGGGCGCGGGCTAAGACGGCTGATCCCCGCGCGCAAGGTCTGGGCGACTGTGTCGATTGCAGCATTTGCGTCCAAGTGTGTCCGACCGGCATCGACATTCGCGAGGGCTTGCAGAATGAGTGCATCGGCTGCGCCGCCTGCATCGATGCATGCGATCAGGTAATGGACAAGATGGCGTATCCACGCGGTTTGATCCGCTACTCGACGGAGAATGCGGTCAGCAAGCGCTACGGCCCAATGGATATCGTACGTCGGGCTTTCAGGCCACGAGTGATCATTTACGGCGCGGTGCTCTTTCTGCTCGCTGGTGCCACGGCCTGGTCGCTGGCGACAAGGATCCCTCTGAAAGTTAATGTGTTGAAGGACCACGGCACGCTGTCGCGTGAGGCGGACGACGGAAGCATCGAAAACATCTACGAACTGAAGATCATGAATACGGGTGACCAGACCCGGACATTCAACCTCAGCGTCAGCGGCATCGAGAGCATCCGCCTCGAGAACAACCGGCCAATCACCGTCAGGGGCGGCGAAATTGGCAGCCAGACCATCGTACTCAGTGCGGATCCGGGCGCTACCAAGTCGGGCGCGAGCCCGATCAAGTTCAATGTCGAGGATGCTGGCGACGCCACCGTTGCGGTAACCGAGAAGTCGAAATTCTGGATGCCTTGACGGCAAAGCTCTGCAACGAAAGCCAAACGAGAAGATCAGAAAATAAAATGAACGAACTACCGACCAATAGACCAGCACGAGCAACAGGAACTACGGCTCCTGCTGGATTCGCGCTTTGGAATCTGGGGTTTCGCCCATTTTACTTACTCGCGAGTACCTTCAGTGCCTTCAGCGTGTTGCTCTGGGCAGCGCAATTTTCAGGAAATCTGACCGCTACCTATTTGTCGGAACCGCTATGGCATGGCCATGAAATGCTGTTCGGATACACAACGGCGATCATTGCCGGTTTCTTGCTAACGGCCGTACGGACGTGGACAAACCAACCCACGCCAAGCGGCATCCCATTAATGGCCTTGGCAGCGCTCTGGGTAGCCGGTCGAGTCTTGGTGTTGACGCCGTTGGCCCTAACGGCGGCCATGGTCAACGTCGCATTTCCTCTGGCCGTTGCGGTGTCCATCGGCATTCCGTTGTGGAAAGCGCGAAACACTCGCAACTATTTCTTTGTCGGTCTGCTGGTATTGATGAGCGTGCTTACTATTGCCGTACACATGGCCTTACAGGGACATTTCGAGCTATCGCCGTATCGGGGTTTGCAACTTGCCTTGGATCTGGTCCTCTTCATCATGGTGGTCATGGGGGGCCGCGTGATCCCGATGTTCACCAATAACGGCATCCTTGGCACAAACGCCACACGTCATCCGCTGGTGGAAAAGATGGTGCTGGGCTCGGTGATACTGTTGTTCGCATCCGATCTACTGAACTTGCCGCAGCCCATCATCGCCCTGCTTGCCTTGGTCAGTGCCCTGGCAAATGGCTGGCGATTGTTTCTCTGGAAGCCGTGGCGCACCCTGGCTACGCCACTGGTGTGGATACTCCACGCCGCCTATGCCTGGATTGTCGTCTATCTCATCTTGCGCGGTATGACTGCCATGGGGTTCCTGGCGGGGTCCTATGCCGCCCATGCACTCACGGTAGGCACCATTGGCGGCTTGACCTTGGGCATGATGACCCGGACGGCCCGTGGCCATACCGGGAGGCCTCTGGTTGCCGACAGCTTCGAGATCACGGCGTTTCTGCTTGCACAGGCGGCGGCGATCATTCGCGTCTTCGGCGGCATCGCATCGCCGGAACTGTACATGGTGAGTATTGAGCTGTCAGGGTTGCTTTGGGCCGGCGCGTTCGGTCTTTATGCGGTGCGTTACTGGCCCGTTCTGACCCGCCCCCGGTTGGACGGAAAGCCTGGATAAGCAGGCGTTTCCGTCCACATGCTTTTCAAACACTGATCGTAGCTCACCGCCAGGATTTGCGAACGTCATGTTCATGGTCAGATGAATTTGTCTTGTGTCAATTACAGAGAAATAGAAGAGCTCCATGATGATCGAGGTGGAACCAAATGAAATCTACGAAATCGAGTTGTGCAGCGGAGAGTGCCGTCGTTGGCTCTACTGCGGATCTGACTCGCAGTCACAGATTTGGTGGCGTGATTTCGAAACAGGACGCGAATTCAACGAATCCAGTGTGATGTACACCTGGACGATCATTCGAAAAATTGATCCGTCGAGCAACCTCCAGAAAGCAAAATGATTATGAGCCAAAGCGCGCAATCCGACATCTACCGTCCGATCATCGAGCAGATTGCCGACGCCATCATTTATAGCGATTCGGAAGGAATCATTCGCGTATGGAATGCGGCGGCGATGGAAATTTTTGGCTATACAAAAGACGAGGCAATAGGACAAAGCCTGGATCTGATTATCCCCGAGCGACTGCGTGCCGCCCACTGGGCAGGTTTCAACCGCGCGATGGAGCGCGGTATGACACAGCATGCAGGGCGGGCGACAGTCACCCGCTCACTGACGCGCGACGGAGGATCCGTCTTTGTCGAGATGAGCTTCGCTGTGGTAACTGATGGGGACGGAAAGGCCATGGGATCAGTGGCGATGGCTCGCGATGTAACCAAACGCCATCGGGCTGAACAACTTTTGCGAGGGCGTACCGTCACGCCCACCCATGAGCAGTAATTGCGCCCAAATCACAGAAGTACCGGCAAAACGATGGCAAAACCATTCCCCCTCAATCCAAAACACCCCGAGCGAATTTGCTGGGGGTGTGACAAGTATTGTTCGGTAGATTCGCTCAATTGTGGGAATGGTTCTGGCCGTACTCAGCACCCGGCTGAATTGATTGGTGAAGACTGGTATAAGTGGGGAGATTGGGGCATAGCAGATCCTGCGGCGAAGGAGCCGGAAAAGCCTGCGGACGACTCCTGTCAATAGTTCCGAGATTGCTGGGTCTGCCGTCTGTCTGCTGGAGCACATAAGCGACATTTGATTTCTACAGCACATCTTTGCCCGTTCGCAGGCTGTTGCATTTCATCCGATCCACGCATTTTGCTCATTGCATCGAGCATCATGAGCACGAAAATCCGAACGCTTACCCCACAAATCTCATTGACGCGTGAACGTATTCCAATAGCCTGCGCGGCGCTCTATGCCGGACCACGTCAAGCTCAAAGTCTGGAAATTGACCCTGTAATGCCTGCGTTACGCAGCTGAACGGTGTTTCGCACGTTAAGCTCACCTCACCAGTGTTCGTGTCACACCGTGTTCATCAACACCTTGCAAACCGAACCCCGGATGCGGGTGAAAGACCTGTCCGGTCACCGGATCCATCAGACTTTCGGACTTCGCCAGCAATGTCAGCGCAGCCATATGGATGTGGCTAAGGTGATTGATGTTTTGAATGCTGCAGATATCCCCGGTGTGCATGGCCAGCTCAACGGATGGCAGAACGGTGTCAATGGAGTCGTTGCTCTTCAGTGTTAAATTCACCATGGTGCCCCCGTAGTTTCTCAGGCTTTTAATCCCCGACGTGCTGGGTTGGAATGATCTATAAGGCTGCAGGAGTGGCGTCATTCCACCATGCTTGATCGTCGAGGACTGAAATTATCAAATTGGCCAAACCGTGCTGTCACATCACAAGAAAACGGAAGACACGTCAACAGAAAGAGTGGAAATTGAAGGTCTCCCTACGTTAGGGTGCTCAAAGCGATAATCGCGCCAGAATAAGGATTCCTTTATATTCAGTCAGTTAATATCTATATGTGTCAGCGTTGTAAAAAGATCCGACACATTCTTGATGTGTTCCTCTATTTGAGGTCAGGAAGGCGACATCTGGAAGGTTTTTCGTAGACCTGCGGGCGACGACATCTATGAGCGGGAGATTCAAAGGTCGCAAGGTGGCGCGTTACGCACCCGCCAAGCAGCGTCAATGGCGGTTGACGAAGCGAAGCTGCACTTGAGGTGAAAAGCCTGACCGGCCGCAACGGGTCGATTCCCGAAGTAGCCTGAAGCGCCGAGCGGTCATTTGAGCCGAGTCCCAGCGCTACGACAGTTGACCGACTTATTGCGGCCGTTGGTGACGCCGCACCCCAATGGCCGGATTGGCCGAGTTGCCGTCGCCAGACCCGCCCTGTCAAAGGTCCTCTCGGTGATGGACAGCTGTCAATCAGATCCTATATGTCATGCAACGAGGAATGCTTCTAGCAGCCTATTTCCTGATAGCGAAATCCCCCTCTCAAGTCCGCCATTCCCACGAGACACCACAACCTCGGCTGCCTATCCTCCAGTTATGTGCTCGTAAGAGCAATACGCCGCCACAGAACTGGGGAAAGCCGCATGTTCACTGCCACATCAGCGACGCGTCAGCATCACTTCTCACCGCCCTCGAAGGAGAATGAGGCTCACGATGTCATCGAGACGCGCCTTTGGCTCGAGGAGCACGACTGGCTTTACTGCCTGCTGCGCAGTCAAGACAATGTGTCACCAACCTTCCGCTTTCCCGATCTCATCAGCGCCAGCGTCTCGCTGGTCTTCACGCATCAGGATGCCCCCTGTCGCATCTTCCGGCTTCTCGGGGCCGAGCTTGTTCTCCGCCCGCCCGAGACGCCACGCCGCCGCGAATCGATGTGGCGGCAACAGTACCAGTTGCTCTTGGACCTTCAACGTTCGCCCGCCAACCGGCACCCCAACCCCAAGTTCCAGCTCGACCAGTTGACCACAGCCTGCGTCGCCCTCTGCCGGTCAGAGGATGGTTCGGGCGCCGGCATCCTGCGGCAGGCACGCCGCAACATGGCCGAACGTTCCCATCGCGGGCGGGATGCGCCCCCCGGCTGAGGCTTGCGACGCCTCAACTGGTGCCCGTGACTGGCATCCACCCGCTCCTGACCCGCTCGCTCACCGTCACCCTGCCCGGCTAGACGCCGGACCGACCTGAACCCGACCCAGCCCGTCCGCGTACCGCCGACGGCCCAGACCCTCGCTGCCCGCCTACCCGGCGGGTCGTTTCCGATTTCGTTGGAAAGGTGACTCATGCGTCTGCCGCTGCACTTTGCCGGTCTGGCTGCCCTGGCCGTCCTGGCGACCGCGCCCACCTGGGCACGGGCCTGCTGGCAGGAGGCCGCTCAGCGCTACGGCATCTCGGCTGACCTGCTCTATGCCGTTGCCCGGGTCGAGTCGAACCTGAACCCCCAGGCCGTCAACCGCTCGCACCTCCAGCGCACCGGATCTTACGACATCGGGCTCATGCAGATTAACAGCGGCCACCTGCGGACCCTGTCCCGTTACGGCATCCAGGAAGCCGATCTCTTTGATCCCTGCACCAATATCCGGGTCGGCGCCTGGCTGCTGGCCGACAACTTTTCTCGGCGGGGGGCGACGTGGGATGCCGTCGGCGCCTACAACGCGGCCTGCTCGCAACTCAAGGACGACGCCTGCATCAAGGCCCGCAGCCAATACGCCTGGCGGGTGTACCGCCAGTTACCCGCGCAACGAAGCGCAGAGTTGGGCAAGCACTTGGTATCGACGGCGACAACGATTCCCGCCCTGATGTCGGTGAGGGTCTCGCCATGACAGCTCAGTACCTGCGCCGTGTCGTTTTGCTCGGTCTCGTCGCCAGTTGCACCGCTCTCACATCGTCATGCAGCCTGTTCCGCACGCCGATGCAGGCCGATCCCACATCTGGAATGCGCGTGGCAACGCCTGCGCTGTTGGCCCCGCATTTGGCTCAACTCGACTTCGGCCGCCGGACCAGGTTCGCGCAGTGCGTGCCCCCCGCATGCCCCACCCGCACACCGAAGACACTCGCGCCGGAAGCGCCCAGCCAGCCGATCACGCGCGAAGCCGCAGTCACCACGGCCGAACCCGTCGCCCCCGCACCTTTGGCGCAAGACCCTGCGACGGAGGCGGAAAGCTCGCGCACGGTCACCGTGCAGTTCGGCCTGGGCAGCGCCAAGCTGAGCCCTGCAGCGCGTTCCCGACTAAATGCGGCCATGAGCGACCGGCTCCCCGTGCGCCGCATCACGATCATCGGCCGTACCGACAGTACCGGGCCGTTAGCCTTCAATGAATCGCTGGCCCTCGCCCGCGCCATCGCGGTTCGCGACCACCTCCGCAAGGCCCATCCGACGCTGGCCGCCACGCTGACACTGCAGGCTCGAGGGGCGTGCTGCTTCCTCGCCTCGAACGACACCGTGGCCGGCCGCACGCAGAACCGGCGGGCCGAGGTGGTTTTTCAGATGAGCGACGAGGATCGGCCATGACCCCGCGCCGGTCGCCCACTCACATCCCAGTCTTTCACCCGACGAGCGCTCGCGCTCCCACCCGCAGGCGCATCCGTACGCCCACCCGCCTTCCTACCCCTATCCCACTTTCAACGCTCAACTCATGCCCGGAGGTTTTCATGAACACTGCAGTGCTTGTCTCTTCCCCCCGCGTTGCCACACGCAAACCGATGACCGTCGCCATGCTGCTGGCGATGATCGTCGTCGGCCTCGGCACCGCTTTTCCCGGCTATGCCCTGGACCTGGTCGCCTTCACCGGCATCACCGGGCCGCTCACCTCGGCCCTGACCCAGATCGCCGCGCTCGGACCGGGAATCAAGGCCCTGGTCGGATTCGTCGGTTTCGTGGTCGCGCTCATCTCGCTCTCCGCGCTACGCAACTTCGGCCCGGTCCTGTTCTACGTCGGCCTCGCCATCTTCGCCGCCGTGGGTCTCGTGATCGCCGGCGCGATCATGGGCGCGGTCATCTGACGGCAGCATCGACACCCAGGAGCCCGATATGCAAGCGGACACCTATATCCCGCGGCGTCTCGATGACCAATGGAAGATCGGCTTCTGGGATGTCGATGTCGCCGCGCCGATCCTGTTCAT
>WBZP01001121.1_pt3 | contig 14981 bp, 16 predicted proteins | sample 5204301 | NCBI WGS metagenome assembly WBZP01 (sample SAMN12412401, study PRJNA552823) | activated sludge metagenome | isolation source: activated sludge from nitrification reactor of wastewater treatment plant... | place: USA: Pennsylvania | collected 2017 | reverse complement strand
GTTAACGGATCAACGACGGCCTTTTGTAGACCTGCAGCCTCTTGGCCTACCTCACCAAGTTTACCTTGGAGTAAGCTGCTTGTTCCTTGAAGCTTTTGTAAAAGTGGTTCAACATTAGAGCCAGCCCCGCCTTGCAGATACGCCACTTGGTTGAAAAGATCTGATTGCGTAGGCAATGCACCAGACTGCATGCCTAACCTTCCAGCTACCGACTGAGCAGCTTTGAGATCAGCTTGGGTTTTTGCAATTTGCTCAATTGGTTCTTGATATTTTTTAGCGTCGAACTGATACCCCTTTTGAGCTGCTTGCTTGATATCTTCTTTGGCTCTTGCTTGTTGGGTTGTATCGTAATTTTTAAATCCACCAGAAGCGTAATCGGCAGCTTCTTTTTTAGTTCGCTCAATGTCTGCTTTTTCTGCTTCAAGTTGTCTTTTTGCATTTTCTTGCGCTCCAAAAGCTGCCTGAGCTTTTTGCTCGAGGCTTTTATTAAATTCCTCTCCCACTTTTTGCGACTTGTCTTTATTCGCATCAATCACTTTTTGCCAGCTAAAAAAGCCTGAACCTGGCTGAAAAATGCGATTGTCTGCGACCGTCGGCATCGGCATACAATTCTCCTAGAAAATAACGAGTGTTAATTGATACAAAGCGCCTGCACTAAATGTCCCATTCACGGCATTAAGAAACACGTCATTGCCGTTGGAATCCCATTCAATGGTCACAGCCCCGGCGCCTGTGGTGGTAGCCGAAGGACTCACTTTCTTTATGTTACCTAATAAAATGACTTGCGGCACCTTATTTAGTTTATTTAGTCTAAATTTCTGAACAGTGAAAGGGTTAAGCGACAAAGTCACTTGCCTAATTTCGCAAGTAATATTGTCTTCAAAGGTTAAATTGCCGCTTAAACCATTCACCACTTGGCTGGTAAAATTGTTGAGGTTGGTGAGAAAAGTTCGCATTTTCTCGCCAATTTCTCCCAAATCGTTTGGATTAATTCGGTTAACACTTGGTGGCTTCATCGTCTGGTCCTCTCGGAAACAATTTCATAGTTCACAGATAGACCTGCAAAATTCATCTTCGAGTATCCCCAATCAATCAGCATCTTCGGTACGATATACGTAGCCCGTGCTTTGTCTCTTGGGAAAAGCAAACGTGGACTCTGACTAAATGTTACTACATCACCACCAAATGGTGTATTACCCCATGGCGATAGACCAAAGCCGCCAATCATCCAACTATCAGATTCTAAGGTAGAGCCTGCATAGGAATTGGAGAGATCAGTTTTAAAGCTATAGTCGCACTTATAAAATAACGAACCTTGCAGGTTTACCGTACAATCTCTAAAGTTTTTGAGAATACCCGGTGCGCCTAAGTGAATGGGGTAGTACTCAATGCTCTGTGTGAAATGCTTCTTCACCGTGCGTGAACCAGCGGTAAAGCCAGGCTCACCAAGTGTCGTGACGTTGTTTCCGCTTATCGCTGTGATGTATGTCCAAATAGTAGCAGACTGCCAAAGAATATCCCCAACAGATACACCACTTGCAGAAGCTAGGGCAACAGTAATTCCTGAAACAGAATTAATTGTAACCGCTAAATCTTCGTCAATGTAATCTGTATAGTCACCAGTCTTGCGCTCGATATAAAAGTTTTTAGTAACACCATTTACATCAGCCGCATTTAGGTAAGCTTTGTTGTCGTTTGGATTGACAAAACCGGTATAGCTACCTTTTGCCATCGTGGTCCATGTGTCTGTGAGAGTATTATAGACAAACCACTTATCGCCGTAAGTAGCATTAACCGCAGAGGGGATAAATAAGTAATATTTATTTTCACTCTCATAAGCAAAACCCTGTACTCCTTGATCGTACAATGTACCAGCAATATTAGGATCCGTTGCAATGCCTATAGAGGTAACAATTTCCGCTATAGCATCTCTAATTTGATTGCTGACAATCTGCACGCCATTTTCGGTTACTCTTACTACACCAACTCTAGTTAAGCAGAAAATAGAATTGTTGAGAATAGCCACCGAGCCTCTTGCTACTAATTTACAAGTGGGGTCAAACTGCTGAATACGCAAATCATCGGGGCTTTCTCCGTTAATAGTCCAAAGACCGTCTTCTTTGAAGATAAAGAAGGTGTCTCTCAATTGAATTTGGTTGATGATGCTAAAGTTAGCTTCACCAACTGGTAAACCACCAAACGCATAAACTTCGGCAACTTCTTCCGAGCGTCCAGTTTTTGACGGGGCTACACAATGGGGAAAACTGTTATTTTCCGACGAAACGATAGGCTTAGCGAAAGTTAGAGTACCGCTTCCTGTAGTTGAGGGAATTACTTGTGTTCCTGCATATGCATTGGCTTGAGTCGACGCTAACCTAAAATTATTTGCATCAACATAAATGGCATAATAAACAGTATTGGCTAAAGCGTTGATGCCTGTGGGTTGTGTGCCTGTTAAATCTGTCGGCTCATCCCAAAATACGCAAACAATATCCCCTGTCTGAAAGCCGTGAGCAGCGCTTGTAAAGTTTCCGTTTACAGTCGAGACCGTGCCAGCGCCTAAAATGATTTTAACAAATGGCCCTCTAACTAAACCGAAAGCCGAGGCAGCAGTTGCCGTATTTGCTACAATGAAAAATTTATAACTAGAGTAAAAAGCAATCTGACCAGGCAATGAATTAATTTCCGAAATATACTTTACTTGTATCGTTGGCCCAACTATGCCGCAATTCATTACATAGCAAAAATTATACATAACAAAAGCTATCCCAGCGGCGTCCGATGTAACCCCAGCTATTTGATATTGCTGCAATCCAATATCTGTCGCGGCTGCAGCTGTTATGTATAAATCTCTTTTGTCTACTGTTGTTGATGGAATGCTTGAGTCATCTATGATAAATCTTAGTCTATCGCCAATTACTATTCCAGCGGTGCCACCAATTGCTATTAATTGCATACTGGCGGTAGTATTTGTTTTAAAGCAAGAATACATCATCATGCTTTTATATGGGCTAACCTTTGTTGCAGCTGGAAGCCTAGCATTGTTAGAAATAATTCCTTCTTGATCTGAATTAGTATAAAGCGGGACACCCTCCAACCCTTGCGCTACTAAATCAATATAAGCGGCTCGGTTGTTTGTGATATCTGTACTACTAAGGCTAATTTCTTGAACAAGCTTTAAATTGTCTGATGGAATAGATCCTGAAGCGACAACTTCAGACCGATATATTTGAATAAAATGATAACCTGCTTTGAGCGGGAAAGAGTGCGTGTAAACATTACCTGAAATCGCGCCTGTGCCGCCTGCCCCTGGAAACTGAATAGTCAAAACAGGGTAAACATCTAGCCCGGTCGTATTAAAATAAACTTCGCGACCAGTGACCCCACTAATCACTACATTATTATTTGAATCTCTATAGCCATAAACAGCCCGGTATGCACAGCCAGAATTATTAGGAAGCCATCTCGGACTACTAATTACACTAAAATTTTCCACACGTATATTCATAACTTGGGGCAAACCAGCAATTTGCCATAAAGGCAAACCAGGTTTAGGCGCAGAGCTTGCCACTGCATTAAAATTTTCTAGCTTATACACACTAGATAAACGTGGAGAAACATTTTCAATATTATTATTTAAAGGAATGTAATAATTTTTATTACCTGTCCCAATTGATCTTGAGTAAAGCTCCGTGGTAGTGGTGTATGGGCTAATAGTTGTTAAATGTGTCCAGCTTGTACCGTTGTAATAAAAAAGGGCTGTGCGACTTAACGCCATCAAATAGCCCTTGAAATAAAAAAAGTTAGCAATTAAACCAGTGCTTGCCGTGCTAATACTCGATAGGTTAAAACCACGGCGAGAGGTTAACAAATAGTCTCGGTCGATATATACGTTATCGGCCTGAGACATCGCGCCTGCTGGCATATTAACGTATAGCGAAGGATTAATAAAAAGACCACGAGCGCCAATGACTTCACTTTGAGGCATATTATAACCACCTCCATGATTGTCGACGCATCGGACTCCATGGGTTGATTACCTTAAACGCATGATCCTTAGCCCTATCAGCCAGCATTGCATAAGCTTTCTTCTCAATCTCTTCAAGCTTTGCTTGGCTTGTGGATAAGCGTGGATCCGCCATTGCCTCAAGTAGCTTTACTTCAGTACGTTGTAATAAGATCGGGTGAAGCTCAGCAGGGATTTGAGGAAACGGGCTTTGATTTGTTACAGCAACCCAATCACCAACGGCTAGAAGTGGTGTGATATAGCTTGTCGATACCACGATATCATTAGTCGTAGCGGATATGATCGGTACTTCGATTGAAATAGGGTTAAAGCCGCTCTTGCCACGGATAAAATCTACCGTTACACCACTGGTAAAGTTCAAGCTTGCAGGCGTTGGCGAAATGGTGATAGAGCCCGTCGTTGAATCAATCGCTGTAATCTGTGCACAGGCTGTGGATAACACCAACAGGCCAGGTGCTACAGAGTAAGTAATCATCAGATAACCACTCGTCGTGGATGGAGTGGGGTAGACCTCAATATTGTTTCCGATGATTGAAAAAGCCTGTGGGTTGCCATTTAAATTATTCTGATAAAAATAAATAGGCGCTTGGCTGTAATCAATCATCGTCAATACACGACGTGTGCCGTCAGTACCATAGAACCACACATCAATTATTTGCTGACCAATAGCTCTTGAGGGGATCTCGTATTGAGACTTACCTAAAGTTAAATCAACTTGCTTTGTAATTGCAAAATAGTTTTCACGAACGGAAAGCAATTGGGGTACAACACCACTTGAAAGCTCTTCGTTCGCAAAATCTATTATGTCTTGATCTGAAAAAGTCGCTTCACTGTTAGCAGGTAGCTGGGTTTTTCTCTTAACCGCAGCAACCAAACTTTCGGTGTTGTACGTTATCATGTTTTTAGCCTTTCAAACTTTTAACACCCAGTTTTTTTCCTTCGATCATTACTTCTGGCTCTTCGCCTTGATCCATCAATTCTTTTAATTCTTTGAAAATGTCTTCATCAATCTCATGCTCACTACCATCAGAAGCAATCAAGATCATGCCCTTGCCTTCGCCTGGCTGATTGGTAAATTCTTCATGACCTTCAGGCAATTCTTCTTGAGCTTCCATTGAGGGGCTCATCATTTCAGCTTTTGCTTCTTCTGGAGACTCCACTTCAAGCATCGGCTTAGCGTTCATCTCAGGTTTTTTTGCAATCGCAATTTCTACCTTAGCCGCCATAGGCTTTTTCTTACTCATAAAATCACCAGCTAGTTTCTTATGCACGTCTTCAAGAATGTTATCTAATGCAAGACCTTTGATATCTTTTTTTTCTTCGTCTTCTTTTTTATAAAACATTTTTCTATTTCCTTATTTTTTTACAGTCGCAACGCATTTTGGATTGTATTGCCCAGCAGTCAAAGCAAAGTTAATTCGTGCATACGCCCAAGGAACATCGATCTTTTCCCAGTACAATACTTGGTCAGCAGTGATGTTTTGGCTTGGGTTAGTGATAGCGCCAGTAGGTACGTCAAACCAGTCCCAAAGCGAAGAATCACGCGGACTATTTGGGTTTTGAATATCGCCATAGCTAAACTGAATCTTAGCAACACCGCCAGCTAATGCAGCAGGAGTGAAAGTATGTGTACCGGTGCCTTGAGTAGTAAGATCAATAAAAGTTCCAGCTTGAGCATCTGCTAGGGATGCGGCAACCTGAAAGGTGCTTGCTGTAAGCTTAATAATAAAATAGTCAGTGAGCAAAGATAGACCGGCAGGCAAACCACCAGTTGTGGTGAACTGACCTTTTAAGCCTGTCGCCATTCCGTGCGCTGCCGCTGTGATTGCATCAGTGGTGATGTTTACACTTCCTGCAGTAAAAGCCACGCTTGTTGGTGCATTGACATCAACATTTGCAACAATGTTTAGCGTTTTAATTGTCTCGCAATTCACCACATCACTGTTTGTAGTCGCAGCAATTGAAGTGCTTAGCAGAGATAGATTCCCGTTAAATTTTAACATAGTTATCCTTCCTTAATCATATTTGCAAGCACAGTGGCGCGATTGCCGACTTGGCTGGCCCATTTTGAATCTAACATTTCCTTTGCAGCCTCTTCAAAATCTTGCTTTTGAAGTGCTGCTAAAAATTTCCTAAACTGAAATAATTTATTAAAGCCTAGATTGTAGCTCATATCAATTAAAGCAGCTTTTCGGTTATCACTTAGCTCTTTAAATATCGATAGCCACTTTTCTAGTTCTTTAATCACGCGCTCAATGTCGTTGTCGAGCAACATTTCCGCTTCGCTAATTGTAATGCCGTTTTGCTGAATATTGCGGCCGTAGCCAATAGTCAAATACCCTGCCGGGCATTCGTAAGGCTTTAGCCGCAAGCCTTCGTGTAGTTTAATAAGCTTTTTTGCTATCTCACGCATGCTATTGATCCTCACGAGTGTTTATAGATCCTGAAACGTAAGCTGGTGATCCTGTAGCAGCCCTAGCACATAGACTAATTGTTTCACCAGGTTGCAAAGTCACCTCATCTTCAAACGTAAATTGCAGATCGCCAGTTTCCCCCAATTGGCCCGACCACACCACTTGATTATTGTCGCTAAAGGTTGCCGTGGTCGCTGCCGTGTCCCAGTCTGTAGCACTAATTGAAGAGTAAGAAGCAAAGTTTGGCGTTCCTGCCAAAGTTGCATTTCGAATTAAAATAATCAGCACGGGTTGAGTGTGTTTCACCGCCGCTGCAACAGATAAAATATTCACCACTACTTGGCTTTTCTTGCTTGCATAAACCTGGTCATTGCGCACGGTAAACAATACCTGATAAGCCGCCGCTGTGACGGTTGTAATGGTATTGAAATAAGAAAACCTATTTCCTTGTAAGAACTTTTGACCTTCGATAAATCCGCAATAGCTTGCCGAAGATAACGTTAAATTAGTAGTTGAGCCTTGAGACTCTACCAGCATTTTAAACGGGAAGCTCGGATTGTTAAAGTTCGGTATGGTCAAAGTGTTTGGGTTTAGAATCGTGTGTACACGTGCCCAATTCACATCACCACTTGGTGAAACTACTTCGCAATCAAGATAAATAATACCAGCGCCCAGATACTGAATGCCGAATTGAAAAATGTTTAGCTTTGTTGGATCAATGGTGAAACTATAAGCACCAGTACCGTCGAGCTTATCACCATTGAAGCTTGCTTGTGGAATGAAGCTAGTCGTCGCCGCAACACCTGCAAGCGTTTCAGCAAAAGCACCAACCACGGTCGTACCAGCGACAGTAAAAGCGCCGCCTTTATTTCCTACCGAGCGTGAAACAAATCTTACTGTCGATCCTTGTTGTTCCGCATCCCAGCCCGTGTAAGAAGCTTTAGCAATCTCGTAAGCGGTAAGGGTCGTCGTCGCGCTGTTAGTAACAGGAACACTAAAAGCCACGCCATTAAGCGTAACAGTGATGTTTTCATTTGTAGTACTTCTCGTCGTGATAGTGAGCGTTTGAATTTCTCTCACGCCGTTTTTAATATAAGTAATTCCAAATTGTGTGTCTTGATAACCGATGTATACGCCACTCTCTTCATTTGATATACCCACACCTTGAAACGAACTTGCAACACCGGCGGTAAACTTAGCCGTAAAGCGGCATACAATACCTTGCCCAGGGCGATAACGTAGACGCTTTCTAGACTCAACTTCTGATCTTGAATTTACGGTAGTGCCAGTAGTTAAACTAATAAGAGAATTAAGCGCGTTTGTACTTGCTGAGCCGCTGTTTGTAATGGTGTGCTGACCTAAGTTAATTCCATAAACACCATCAGCTTGAAAGAGCACTGTCATTTGTTCGGTGTGAATTGATCCAAACGGAAATAGCGGCTTTTTTAAATCTACTTCTAAATGGCCATTTGGTGAAACGGAAGCGTCAACAAATGTTCCGTTGTCCTGTGTCCCTGTAATAATCGCTTGCGATTGCCTCGCATCTAATGATATGTAACTCATTTTTTTAGTCCTTCAATTGAATGCGAATTGTACAAGTGCCACCACTGCTTGTGCGTGTATATCCGAGCTTGATGAAGCGACAGTAAAGGCCATCTTGATTGTACATATGCACGTCAGCACCATTCACGACCATTGTACTATAAGGAATTGTTTTCCAATTAACAGCAGTAGCGACGGTTTGATCGTTTGAGCTATACATATAAAACGTCCCCACCGGTGTGCCTGTCGTTACAACTTGCACGAAGTAGCCTTTAAACCTGATCATATCAATGACGGGACTATCAAACGAGTAGGACATATCAGGAATATCAAACGTGTAATATTCACTGTCTTTAATACTCATAATTTTTGCTCTACATGTTGAATGCGGACCTCATGATTCGCAACTTGCTGAACCATGACCGCCACATTCTTGTTTAGATCTTGAATAGACCAGCCGACCCAAAGCAAAACGGCAATAGCGCAGCTTTGCAAAGCGTGGGCAAATATGTCGTTTACGTTCATGCCGGACTCCATTTTATTTGAGTTTCAAATCTATACCAGATTCAGACTCCATTTCTTTTTTTACAAAAAGAAACCAATCTAAACCTAATTTAGCATCGTATTTTTCCCATTCTGCAATAATAGTTTGAGAACCATTTTCGTGATAAAAAACCATTTTGCCATCAGTTAATTTATGACCTTTTAAGTTTTTTATTTTTCTCCAAAATAAGCTTCCACTTTTTCTATATTTATATGAATAATTCATTTAAATATCTTTCAATTTATCAAATCCATCTTGTTTCTTTAAATAAGCATAACCCATTTTTAAAATATTAGGACTTGCATCATTTAGTTCAAAATTTAAATTCCAGTCAGCATCATTAAAACTTTTAAAAATTTGCATTTGACTAATAATAGAAGACTTTAAACTATCACTATAAACTGTAATAAAAATTTCAATGACTTTAGAATTTTTTAAATAATTAATTCTTTCAATAGTTGTGTAAGTATCTTTTTTTATAAAATCACCTAAAGCCATTTTATTTAACCCTCATGATGTAATAAACATTTAAATATTTCGGTCTCTGGTCTGTTGCTGTACCTGTAAAAGCAGGGTCTGAAACAGAACCTGTCGCTGTAGTCGTGTGGGTATGGTTATCAACCGTAAAAGTAGGTTGTGTCAAAGCTCCAATTGCTACATCTGTTGTTCTAGTAGTTGTGTTAGCACTAGCTGTCCCTGTTGAACCTTGAACGCCAATACCGTTTGACCTAGCCGAAGAAGAGGACCCGGCGGAAGTTGTTACTTGTTGATTGGTGGCTGTAAATGATGCGCTGACAGCTCTTAATAATATTTGATTCCCAGCATTTGAACCATCGGCCTCAACTGCAAGGCTACTACCACTATGCGTATGACTATCGACTGTAAATGTAGGTTGTGTAATTGCTCCCAAAGCGACACTGGTAGTACGCGTTGTAGTATTAACACTATTGTTTCCAGAAGCTACAGCATTTCCTGTAAATGTAGGCGCGCTATTTGTACCAGTTGGGGTATATGTATTTGCCCCGCCAATAGCTCCCGCTGTAGTAGAACCTTGAATAAATCTACTATCAGTTAAATCAGGCAAAAATCTACCAGCGCCATTAAAAATGGGAGAAGCGGCATCATTTAACGCCGTTCCGTCGCACACATACCAGCCAACAGAGTTTAGCAAAGTATTTACTTGAGCAACAGTATTTCCAGCACCAACCCTATTGGTGTACGTTGTGTTTCCTGAGCCGCCGAAAGATCCAGGGAAAAATGGAATAATTGCTCCGACAGGAACCAAGCCTATGCCGTTTCTATTTGTCGCATCAAAAGATGTAAGCGTTCCCGATATTGCTGGAAGCGTGTGAGTAGGGCTTGCAGTCATTCCAGTAGCAGGCGTTTGAATAGTCGCTGTCCAGTCACTACCTGAATTAGTCGCTGCGCTATTTAAAACAAAACTTGTTGCTGCTATATTTAAGCCTGTCACAATAGGCGCACTAGAAAACGTTTTAACGCCTGCAAATGTTTGGGTAGTGGTTGTAACAATACCATATTCCGTGGCTGAAGCGGCCATTGTATCAGTAGTGAACTTTGCAATCTTCGTTCCTGTAACGGCATCACTAAACGTTTTAGCGCCTGCAAAAGTCTGCGTACCTGTAGTCACCACGCCCCTAGCGGAAGCGCCTGCATCTGGAAGGTTGAAAGTGTGCGTAGAACTTGCGCTAGAAATTGCGAAGTCTGTGCCTGAAGTTCCAACGACCATCGTCTGTGCAGTAGCATTTAATGAATTCAAGGTTAAGATGCCAGCACCCGACACGCCTAACGTGTTCCAAGTAGCGCCGTCAGAGTACTCAAGAACACCGCTATTGTAGCGAATAGCGCCTGAGCCAGCACTAGCCGCTAACGTGGTGTTCATGCCGATTTTAATGCCAGATAGAAGGCTTAAGGTGTTTGAGTTAGCACTAGTAGAGTACGCAATAGATGAAGAGCTTGTAATAGTGCTAGTGCCACTAAATAAAGCTACCTGCCCGTTAGTGCCTGAGCCACCAATCTTGCTATTAAACGTCGACCAGTCGGTGCTTGTGAGAGCGCCACGGTTTACAGATGAAGCATCTGGTAAATTATATACAATAGAGCCAGCGCTGTGAGAAATTGCAAAATCCGTCCCACTTGTACCGACAGATTCGGTTTTAAATTCGTATGCATTACCCGCATTGTTCACTCCTAAAACTTGGTTAGATGTACCAACCGCGCTTAGGCCTGTACCGCCGCGACTTACGCTAAGTTGTGCTTCGCTGGAAAGATTGCCTGCGCCATCGTTGATAAGAACGTGATTCGCAGAACCAGCCGCAATTTTAGTTCGCGCTATAGCTGCAGCAGCGTCAATGCTTGAGTTTGTAATAAGGCCGTAAGCTGGGCTTGAGCCCAATCCTGCGGCAATCAGTACATAGTTTGCTGTACCGTCAGCAGTCCTTGCCAACGAAAGCCGTGCCTCGCTGCTCATTACACCACTGCCATCATTGATGACAACGTGGCTTGCTGAACCAGAGGCTAATTTATTGCGCGCTATTGCAGCGGCAGCGTCCACAGAATTGTTAGTTATAAGTTGATAGCTTGGACTAGACGCGCCATTTCCCATCAATACGTAGTACTGAGTCCCTACCGCCATTCTTGAGAGTGAAAGCCTTGCTTCTGATAAAATGCTTGCTCCGTCGGAATAGATCGTCCCAGCAGAAGGGGCAACGAGACTTCCTAAGCTAATATTTGTAAGAGTGTTTGAGGCACCCGAAATAGTCTTATTTGTAAATGTTTGAGCCGAAGAAATATCCGCTAGATCAACAGATTGCCACTGGATCCAGTTTGAAGTTGATACACCAAGAGTTAAATTTGCGCTATCAGCATTGTTTCGCCACTGTACTGTGTCCGCACGTTTTAAACGTATCTGACCCGCACCTGCTGCTGCGCCTGCGTTTGCTGATCCTGATGTATATGTTAAAGACTTAATACCGAAACTAGTTCCGAAATTCACCTCAGATAAAAGCTGGAAAAGACCTCCGTCTTTTTTCAGCATTCCGCCTTGGCCAGAACCTGTGCCACCGACAGCTTGCATCCAATTTTTAACCTGAGTACCCCAGAAATTTTCACCAACGTCCGGGGCTGTATAGCTTACCCCGTTGATGGTCGTGGTCCACGACATAAACTATACTCCCTTTTTTTTAATAGCCGAATTTGTATGTCTTTGGCCCTACGTAGTTAGTTCCGCCCGCTAAATAAGCACCACCTGCAACCATTCCAGTCCCTGCAGATACAGTGACAGGAATTAAATTTCCGATCAATCCGTATTGCACGCAAGAAATAGTCACCACTCCTGTTGAAGTGTTACCACTTGCAGACAAAATGCCTTGGGTTGCGGTGTAGTTATTAATCGCAGCGACTAAGTTGGTTACAGAAGCGGCTAAGTTAGCGCCTTTAGCCCATTCACCAGCTGCAGCTGGCGAAGCTTTAGCAGCAAATGCTTTTCCGCCAATAGTAAGAATGTCGGTACCGTTTACAATATTCGCATAGGTAAGAGTAACAGTTTGGCTAGCTGCTGCTGTAGCAACACGACCAATAATCTGACCAGAATATGCGCCTCCTAAGAGACCATTTAAATAAACTTTGAATTGATCTCCAAAGCTTTTGGGTGCGTCTGCGCTGTTAATCACACCACTTTGCTCAGTAATTTGTTTATCTGAGTTGGGTTGATTCACCAGCAATATTAATTGTCCTGCCATTTTGTTTTTCCTTTAGTTGTTAAAAAGCCAAGCTGGTGTATTTCAACCAGCCTGGCCAAAAGGTGAAAGAGAGTCAGTATTAAGCTGGCTGCAAGTTTGTAATGTTGGTGTACTTAACGCAAGTAGCAGGCATTTCGTGGAAGATAGCTTGATTGCTATACAAACGAAGCTCATAACCAGCGTTAGATTGTAATGGGAACCAGTATTGATCAGGCACAGAACCGTTAGCACCTGGCAAAGTGAAGCTCATATCAATTGCACCAATACGTTCTGCGTATTTTTGTGGGAATTGGAAAGCTTCGCCACGTTTTACAAAACGATGACTGATGATTTTGATAGCGCCAGCTTGTGAGTAGTACTCAATAGCTACTACGCCATTAGAACCTTTTTCAATCTTGTAAGAACCATCAAAATAACGAAGAGCAGCTAAGTCGGAAGCTAAGTTTGCCCAAGTTAAAGGGTTAACCAGCAACACAGATTCATCATCCAAGCCACGAGCTACGGCTTTTTGGCTACCAACAAGTACTTTTCCAATAGTCATCTGAGCAGAACCAGCAGTTTGCAGAATTGATTTCCAGAGGTCGTAAGTAGAAACAGAAATTCCGAAGATCGAACCAGAAGTGGTGCTCAGAATTTTGTTGATACCGGCCATTTCTTTGTAAACAACATTTGGAGAAGTACCAGACTTAGCGCCACGGTAGAAAATGTAGTCACCAGCTTGAAGAGCTGACATGTCGGTAGCATTACCAGTAACATTTAAAGTGCGGGTATCAGGATCAAAAGAAGCAAGTACAACGGCAGCGTTAGTATTGCGTTGAGTGGAAGTACCAGAAGCAGCATCGTTCCAAACGTCGAAAGAATAGTTAGTAGAACCAGCAAAGATTGCATCAGCAAAAGAAGCTTCGGTCAAAACGATTGCAGCAGTACCAGAACTTGGAGTAACAGACTCGATTACACCAAGTCCAGATTGACCGTATAAGAATTCAATCTCCATGCGCTTAGACATAGAACGGATCATGTTTCCGACTAAATATTTAGTAGCAAGACCGAAAGATTTAGCATCTCCGTTAGCTGCTTTTGCAGCAGCTTCATAATCGATCTGTGAACGAAGCATGATTTGATAACCATCGATCAAAGCAGGTTGCAGGGTCATTGCAATAGCGTCATTTAGTGAGAAAGCTCCATCGCCAGTAGCAGCAAGGGTGAAACCACCTTCTAAGGCAAGGTTCACTGGTTGTTCGTATTGCTTACCGATTTTGGTTCCTTCGCTAAAAGGAATATTTTTTTGAATCCAGTTAGAAGCAGGTACTAATTCTTGAACTTTAGGAGCGTATACTTGTTTGAAAAAGCCATTCAATGTGGCTGTGGTATTAGATGCGGCCATTTTTTCCTCTAGAAATTAAGTTTTAAATTTTGATTTTGTGTTCTGTTCTGTCTGATCGTGCCTGATAGCGTTTAGCGTCAGTGTCAACGATTGAGCTTTGATCTAGAAGGGTAGCAGAAAAGCATCCTGGGGCTAGACAAGCGTCTATTTATCCCCAGTATATGCTTTTTATAACGCGTGTAAACTATTTTCCAAGATTTTTGAAAAAGAGGTAAGGGTCAACTGGCACATTTTGTTTTTGAGTTCTGGTCACCACTTGCACTGGTGGCTTACCACCAACTCTTTGTTTGAGGTAATGATTGTTAATTTCTTTTAACATATCCTCACCAAGTAAAACTGCCAATTGCTCGACGTTTTTATTTTGCACGAAACTTTTGATGAAATTTGTTCCGTCGTTTTTAAGCTTGGAAACTATTTCCGGCACAGTAATTTCAACGCCAGTTTTATGCGCAGCTCGCATGTATTGAATAATTCTTTCCACCACTTCAAGGTTCTTCTGAATGCCTTCGGTTTCCAGAACTTGGCTTATGGTTTCATCAATTTCTTTGTAATAATTTTGTTGAGCCTGCATTTCCTGCTGCTGCTCAAGCTGTTTTCGGTACGCCTCTTCTTCTTCTTGCTTCTGCTTTTGGAACGCCTCAAGTTCTTTGATCCGGCGTTGCTCAGCCGTGAGCGATTGCTCTTCGAGATACTCGCTCATCAATTCTTCGGCAAGCTGGATGGGGTCAATCCCAAGCTCTTGCAAGGCTAGTTTTCTTGCTTGCTTGTCAGATAGCTTTGAGTACTTGTCTTGAAGATCATTTGCAAGCTTTCTTACCTCTTGCTCTTTCCTAGCAGCTTCTTCAAATCTTCGATCGGCAACGAGGCCTTTTTGTACCGTACGTGTTAACGTATCATGATCAAACTCTCGCTCTTCTTCTCGCTTATCAAGCTTAAGCTTAAGTTTGATCGGCTTAAATTCAGGCTCTTTTGCTTCCGGTGAAGCCTGAGTATTAGGCGTTTCAGTGGGTGTGGCAGCTTCCGGCGCTGCCGTAGGGGTTGCAATTTCTGACATTCTTTCTCTCCTTTTATTTTTAACCACCAGCTAACTGATATTTTTCACCAGTTAGTGGATTTGTTGGCATCGATGGCATACGTGACGTTTCAGAACCCTCATCAACAGGCACATTCGGGCCTTCAATAGGTGCTTGCCCACCAGCCGGTGCTTGAGGTGCGGTAGACTGCTGGCCAAGCATCGCAAGTAGCGCAGGGTCAGTGACGCGCAACAAGTCTAAGTGTTCTTGGATGTGTGCTGTCACACGTTGAGCCATAG
>WBZP01003287.1_pt1 | contig 14984 bp, 10 predicted proteins | sample 5204301 | NCBI WGS metagenome assembly WBZP01 (sample SAMN12412401, study PRJNA552823) | activated sludge metagenome | isolation source: activated sludge from nitrification reactor of wastewater treatment plant... | place: USA: Pennsylvania | collected 2017 | reverse complement strand
CCGCGTGCCTCTCGATAGGCCCGCAGCACCGTCGGACCATGGCCGCGATTGTCGTGCCGCACCACGGTCATGGCGGCATGCCTGCGGACGAGCGAGGCCAGGACCTGCGGCGTGTCGTCTGTCGACCCGTCGTCGTAAACCACGAGGTCGTAGGCGATCCCCAGTGGCGCCAACGCGGCGGCCCACTCGTCGACGACGGCGGCGATCCGCGGCGCTTCGTTGTAGGCGGGCAGCACCAGGGACAGGTCGGGCATCATCACGGCGCCGCTGTGCGGCGCACTCGCAGGATCGTCACGCCGTTGCGATCGTACACCGGCGGCCAGTCGGCGGAGGCGTGGAACTTGGCCAGTCCCTCGGCGGGGTAGGTGGCACGTTCGAGCGGGCCCACGTAGACATAGTCGACGTTGTAGCGATCGATGATGCGTTGGGCCGCGGCACGATCAGGCGAGGCGTAGAGCGTCGAGATGTCGTCCATGCGTTGCCGGAGCGTGCTGCCGGGCAGGAACGTCCGCTGCTGCCCCTGATGGTGGCGCCACCCGAGGATCGTCGGCAGTCCGGTATGGACGCTGATCCGTGCGCCCCAGCGATACTCCGGCCGATGCGCTTCCGCGATCACCGGCGTTCCAGCCACGTGCGCCCGCAACCAGTGAATCGCCTCGAGGTCCGGTTCCAGAGCGAAGCGCTGGCCGGAGTCTTCATACTCAGCCGTGCGCATGAACGCCAGGCCGTCGAGCGTGCGTTCCGCCGTCGGCCGCATGCGATCCGACGCCCGAGCCCAGACGGCGAGCGGCGCGTACGCAGCGGCCGCGAGAACCAGCCAGACACACACGGTGGCCCACACGAAGACGCCCGCGCGCGCCGGCCAGGACCAGGACGCACGGCGGGCGCGCCACGCGTTCGCCAGAACCGCCACCGCGGCGGCCGCCGCGATCGACAGCAGCACCCACGCCTGCAGGTACAGCTTGAACACGGAGTTCATGCGGCCCCCGTCGCCTTGCAACGCCACGACCTCCACGGTCGCGGTGAGGGTCACGCCGAGCACGGCGAGAAGTCCCACGGTGGCCACCAGGGGGAGGGCCGCTGGCGGCCAGAGATCGCGCCACGGGCGGCGTCGAACGGCCACGACACACGCGCTGACGATGAGCGCGAGGAACAGGCCGTGGACCTGCAGGTACGGCAGGAGACCGGTGCGTGATCCCGTCCAGGGCACGAGCGCGCCAAAGGGCTGCACGTACGACGCGTAGAACGGTTCGAACAGCAGCCGGCTCGCCGCGAGCATCGCCGCCAGTCCCGCGATCGCGACCAGCGCACGGGTTCTGAACGGCGAGCGAGCGTGCGGAACTGCCGCCGCCACAGCCACGGCGACTCCGGTCGCGGCCGCCCATGTGGGGTAGTCCCAGGCATTCATCGGAAACAGCGCCCCGAGCGCCAGCGCCAGCCAAGCGATACGAGTGAACGTCCAGCGGGGGCCGCGGTCCGCGACCAGGCTGAGGGCGAGTGCGAGGACGAGCAGCGTCACCGGCAGGGCCATGGCGTGCGCATGCAGATCGCCATAGAGGAACGTGAAGAAGGGGAATTCGGTGATCGGCGGTGGCTCACCGGGCGGCGCGGGAATGGCCCGGGTCGCCGACCAGAACCAGTGCGCCACGGGCATCGACCTGAACGTGCCCGCCAGAATCGCTTCGACGATCAACCGCGCCTGCAGGAGATTGCCGCACACCGCGGTGAAGAAGGACCCGAGCAGCGCGAGGCCGCACGCCGCGCGGTTGGTATGGCCGAGGGCGACGGCAAGCGGGTGCACCGCGACGAAGGCGCCAGCGACGGTGAGGGCGAACAGCGTCGGAACGAGCAGGTTGTAGGCCACTTCGGGTGCGAGCCCTGACAGCTTGATGGGCATCGCGGCGACGACGAACCCAAAGTAGTAGTAGTTCAGCGTTCCCCCGGCGAACCACGGATCGAGTGGAGGAAACGACTCACTGCGCAGCGTCGCCAGCAGATACGCGACGTCCATCGGCTTCTCGCCGCCGAACTGGGGATGCCACAGATCGGGATTCAGGCGTCGAATCAGCACGAAGCCGACGAACGCCGACCAGAAGAGCGCCTCCTCGACGAACAGCAGCGTGCGTCGGACGTGCCACCAACGCGCCAGCGCCTCTCGCTGCACCCACGCCGCCCACGCCGAGAGCACCACCAGCGACGCCGCCACGGCGGCGACGCCGGACCGGGAGGCCGTCAGCCAGCCCTGCGACGCGGGCATCCAGACGGCGTACGCGAGCAGCAGGAGGCCGGCGGTGCGGGCGACGAGCCAGCCTTCGTCGGGCAGCGAGCGCAGGGCCGGGCGGACGAGCGGGAAGCCGGCGATCCCGATCAGTGCGAGCAGCAGCGCCCACGCCGCGACAGGCCACCGGTCCGCCACTCCTCCAGGCGTCACCTGCGCCGTCCAGGTGCCGCCCTGTTTCCGCGCGGTCATCTCGGCCGCCGACAACATCGCGCCACGGCCCCAGGCGCGCGCCCGGACGGCCGGCACCACGGCGATCGACTGCCAGTCGACGGCGCCGAGCAGCCGACGGGCGCGGTCCACGTGCCATGCCGCCTGCTTGCGGTAGATTCGCACCGGCGGATGGTCGTAGACGGAAAAGGCCTCTTCCGCGAGTCGATCGGACACCGTCCACGGGCCGAGCCGGGGCGGCGCATCGAACGACGCTTCGAGCGCGAAACCCAGGCGACCGGACTCCAGCGCCTCGTAGTACCGCATCGTCATGGGATACCGCATCGGCAGCCGCGGAATGCTGTCACGCAGGCGCTGACTCGACAGCACCACGTAGTCGGCGGTGTTTAGCGCCGTCAGCAGGGCCTCGAGCTTCGCTGGCGTGTCCTCGTCGTACAGCGCGAGTACGACCTGGCCATAGCGGTCCGGCAGGCGGCTGGACTCGAGGCGCAGTGGCAGGGGATCGTCCCAGTGCTCGACCGCGATCGTCGCGCCAGCGGGGAGATGCGCGTAGAGCCACTCAGAAGCCGTCACGCGCGTGTGAGGGGCACGGTGAATCCCCGTGAGGGCCACCGCCCAGGCCACCGTCGTGCCCAGGACCAACGCGAGCGCCGCACCGGCGAGCGCGCGCCAGCGACGACCGCCGCGTTGGGCATCGCAACGCGCCGCGCCGTCCCAGGCAGTCACCAGCGATCGCGCGGCGAGGGCGACGAGCGCGGGGTAGAGCGGCAGCAGATAACGGCCGGCCATGACGAAGCCACCGGCCAGGTGCAGTGCACCGACGCCGGTCCAGGTGAGCAGCACCAGCAGCGCACGCTCTCCGCGGAATGCCGGCCGCCACGCCGTCAGCCAACCGATGACGACCGCGAGGCCCAGCGCCGGTCCCAGTCCCCAGACGAGGAGGTTCTGTGCGGCGAAGAGATACGGCGTGCGCCCCGCCCATTGGATGCCTGGCGGAACGTCGGCGGCGCCGTTGGCTTGACGCAGCGAGATGCTCAGGTCATGCACCCAGCGCGGCGCCAGCCACCAGCCGCTGAAGGCGTCGGGCTGGGCGATGCGAAAGGCGATGACGGCCGCGGACCCGGCGAGGGCGAGAAGGCCGATGGCGCGGATCGGGCGTTGTCTCGCGGCGTTCGGCCCGCCGTGTCCGCGCACCGTGAGCGCGGCGACGGCTATCGGCACGATCAGCGTCACCACCGAGACCTTGCACGCGAGCGCCAGGCCGAAGGCTCCGCCGGCGACCACGGTGGTGGCGGCGCGTGGCCGCCCGGTTGCTGCGATCAGCGAGAGCGTCACGAAGAACGTCAGCAGCGGGTCGACGACGAAGAAGTGCGCGTGCTGCAGTGGCAAGGCGGCGCATCCCTGCAGCAGCGCTGCCAGGCCGGCGACCCGTCGTTCGGGAACGATCCGCCACGCCAGCACAGCCGTGAGCAGCACGGTCAGCAGGCTGACGCCGACGTTCAACGCACGCCCAAGTCGCGCCGTCGCTATCGCATCACCGGGGCCAGCCAGCGTCGCGAGGCCCGTCAGCAGCGTTGTCGGCAGGGTGCCGTAGGCGAAGTAGCCGGCCCCGGCGTTTCGTGGGTTCAACGGCGAGCGGGCCTCGTCGAAGTACTCCGCGACACTCGAGGGCCATCGCTGCGCCGACACCGTCATGGCCAGGAAGCGCTCGTCGGGATGCAACAGATGACCGCCATCCCAATCGCGGCCGGCAACGTGGAGCCAGACGACGAGGCCGGCGGCCGCTATCGACGTCCCGGCGGCCAGCCAGCGCCGCGCGTTGCTCATGTCACGCCCCCGGTGTCGTGCGGTTTTCGAACGTGCACGGCGACCGACACGGCAGGTTCACCGCGGCGGGGGCCGACGCCGTCCAACCGATCGATCCAGGTCACGAGCGCCAGAGCCAGTGACAGCGGATGGAGGGCCCATCGGGGACTCGAGGCATAGCGGCTTCTGTCGGCCGAGGCGAGCAGGCCGGACTCCACCAGCGGCTTGCCCAAGCCGTACACCAGATTGTGGGCGAACGGCAGCGAGTGTCCCACGAGCGCGCGCGTCTGCATGACCTCGAACCCAGCCTCGCGCGCCACGGCCTCGAGCGCTTCGGCAGAGTACAGCCGGCGATGGTCCGTCCAGATGCCGCCGAACAGGCCGGTCCGGATCGGCGCCCACCCGAGACGTTCGCGGACCCAGTTCACCGGATCCCAGAGGAAGGGGTACGGCCGGTGTGGCACCGTGATGGCCGCGACGCCTCGTGGTGCGAGCACGCGCCACACCTCACGCAGCAGACCCGCGTCGTCCTCGACGTGCTCGATCACCTCCGACACCACCGCCTTGTCGAAGGCGGCGTCGGGAAACGGAAGCCGCACGCCATCGCCGACGACGAGCATCGCGTGCGGACGGGCGATGACTGCGGCACGGTGGGCCCGGGAGAGCACGGGATCGACGCCCACGAGTCGCGCCCCCGGTTCCATCACAGACGCCACGTGCAGAAACCATCCGAGGCCGCATCCGCAATCCAGCACGCGATCTCCGGGCGCGAGGCTGAGGAACTCGAGAATCGCCCGAGTGCGACGCCGGTTCCCGGGGTCGGCGTCGTTCCGCTCCAGGCGCGCGAGCATCCGCGTGTCGTCGGGACTCACGCGACGACCTCACGAAACAGCGCCTCGTAGTCGTCGATGGCGCGAACGGGATCGTAGACCGCACGCACGGCGTCGCGGCTCCGCAGGTAGCTCGGGCGCCGCCGCGCCACCTCGGTCAGTGCATCGGCGAGCGCCTGTGGATCGCCTGGCGCGCAGAGGCGCCCCATGCCCGTGCGCGTCACGACCTCGCGCGCGCCAGGAATGTCACTGGCGACGACGGGTGTTCCGGACAGCATCGCTTCGACTTGTACGGCCGCGAAGCAGTCGGTGCGGCTCGGGAGCGCGAAGACGTCGCACATCGCGTAGAAGTTCGCCAGTCGCTGCGGGTCGGTGATGAGGCCCACCATCGTCAGATGCCGCGCGTGAGACTCCCAGAGCCCGCGGCAGCGCGCGAAGAAGGCTTCGTAGGCCACGCGATGTTCGCCCGCGAAGACCAGCTGGGTCTGCGGTTCGGCGCGAAGCAGCGCCGGAACGGCGCGCAGCAGGAAGTCGAAGCCCTTCTCCTCCACGAAACGGCCGGCGAATCCGATCACGCGACGGCCGGTCAGCCCGAGCTCATCCCGCCAGGCTCTGACGTCGTCGGGGCGTGGGGCCGGCAGGTCGACGGGCGGCGAAATCGGCCGGACGGCGGACTCGAACTGGCGCAGGAACGGCGATGCCGCGGCGTAGTCGGCGCTCAGGGGCACTACGACACGGGCCAATCGCCCGGCCGCGGACATCGACGCGGTCACCGCGCGTTCGACCAGCCGGTTGAAGGCGCCCGCCGGCATTACGAGGTCGCCGTGATGGGTCATGACCACCGGCCGGCCTCGTCGCACCGCGAGCCGTGCGATGAGTCCCGCTTCGGCCTGAGGCGTGTGCACGTGCACGAGGTCGTGCGAATCGAGTAGCCCGGCGACCGTCGTCGGCCAGGAGGGCACGATGGCGCCGCGGCTGAGGTATGCCCAGGGACGCAGGCGTGCGATGTGCACGCCGGCCCGCCTCTCGTTCGTGGGCAGCGCCGGCGAATGCCGGGTCGTGACCACGGTGACGTCATGTCCGCGCGCCGCCAGCCCCTCCGCAATGCGCGTCGCGAAGGCCGAAAGACCCGTCCAGTGCGGATGGTAGTACGTCAGCGTCGTGAGCACCCGCATCGGCGCGGCGAGTGTACCTCACGGCGCAATGTGCGGGTCGCGCCGCCTGCGGCCTCAGTCGTGCGATTCGCGCGTGCTGCCGAGCGGCATCGTCGCGCTGGCGTATCGCGTGCCAGGCGGCGAAGGGCCGCCGCCGTCGGTGTTCTACGTCAAGCGCGACTGACGCACCGCTAGCGCGTGGCCGCCGGCATCAGCGCGGCGGCGATCTCGTACGAGCGCAGCCGCGCGTCGTGATCGTAGATGTGCGAGGTGACGATCAGCTCGTCGGCGCCGGTCTTCGCCACGAACTCGTCCATCTGCTGGTGCACGGTGGCGGCGCTGCCGATGAACGACACCCGCGCCCGCTGCAGCGGATCGGCGGCCTCGTGCGGATCGCGCGCCCACTCGCGTGATGGGGGCGGCAGCGTCACCGGCCGGCCCAGGCGCAGCGCGGCCCAGCTCTCGCGTCCCGACGAGGCGAGGAACTGTGCGTCGTCGTCGGTCTCGGCCGCCACCACGTTCACGCCGAGCATCACGTACGGCGCGGCCAACGCCGGCGACGGCTCGAAGCGCGCCCGGTAGATCTCGATGGCGTCGAAGAGCATCGCCGGCGCGAAATGCGACGCGAAGGCGAAGGGCAGGCCGAGCGCGGCGGCCACCTGCGCGCCGAACGTGCTCGAGCCCAGGATCCAGATCGGCACGCGCAGCCCGGCGCCCGGCACGGCGGTGACGGCCTGGCCCTCGGACGCCTCTCCGAAAAACGCCATCAGTTCCAGCACGTCGTGCGGGAAGGCGTTCGGATCCGAATCCAGCGTGCGCCGGAGGGCACGAGCGGCCGCCTGATCGGTGCCCGGCGCGCGTCCGAGTCCCAGGTCCACGCGTCCGGGGAAGAGCGACTCCAGCGTGCCGAACTGCTCGGCCACCTGCAGCGGCGCGTGGTTGGGCAGCATGATGCCCCCCGCTCCGATGCGGATCGTGGACGTGGCGTCGCCCACGTGCGCCAGCAGCACCGCGGTTGCCGCGCTCGCGATGCCCGGCATGTTGTGGTGTTCGGCCAGCCAGAAACGACGGTAACCGAGGCGCTCGGCGTGCCGGGCCAGGTCCCGGGTGCGGCGGAACGCGTCGGCGGCCGTGCTGCCCCGCACGATGGGGGAGAGATCGAGGACGGACAGCGGAACCATCGTCCTTACGATACCGTCCGCCGCGCGCGGGATACACCGCCGAGGCCTCGGGGTGGGCTCGGGGGCTAGCGCACGGCCAGGCCGTTGACGCCGGCCGGCACGGTCGCGCCGCCCGAGAGCGGCGTGAGCGAGCCGTCGCGGCCGATGCGGAACGGGGTGATGGCGTGGCTGCCGCCGGTGAGCACGTACAGCATCCGGCCGTTGTCGGTGACGACCATGTCGAGCGGCGTGCTGCCGGCGCCGGTCACGGCGGTGCGACCGCTGGCATCGAGCCGCCTGAGCGAGCCGTCGAACGCCACGCGGTAGCCGGTGATCGATCCGCTGCCGGCGTTGGTCACGTAGGCGTAGCGGCCGTCAGGCGTGACCGCGGCCCAGCACGCGGCCGTCTGCGCGGTGGCGGCCGAGCCGCTCACCGTGGTCAGCGCGCCGTCGCGCTCCACGCGATACGACGAGGTGGCGGCGCCGTCGGCGGCGCCGCCGAATGCCTCGGTGACCACGAGCAGATCGCGTTTGCCGAAGGCGAAGCCGAACGGCGTGACGCCGCTGGCCGGCTGCACCACGGCGTCCCCGGGCAGGCCGTCGCGATCGATGGCGAACGACACGATCTGGTTGGTGGCCTTCTCGGTCACGATCAGGTGCCGGCCGTCGGGCGTGAAGCCGATCTGCGCGGGACCCACGCCCGTGGCGCTCAGGCCGCGCTGCGAACCCGGCAGCGGGCGCAGGCGCCCGCGCTCGATCTCGAAGCCGGCGATCGAACTGCTGCCCGAGTGCACCACGTAGACCAGGCCGTGGTGCTCGGTGACGCTGATGGGCGTCACGCCGCCGCTCGACACCACGTCGGCCAGGCGCAGGCCACGGCGGCGCACTTCGAGCAGGGCCACGCTGTTGCTGCCGGCGTTCACCGTCACCAGCCAGCGTTCGTTGCCCGACAGCACGACGCCGCTCTGGTTGCCGAGGCCGGCGCCAGTGCCGTTGCCGCCGGTGCTCACGCTGCCCGCGGGCGTCAGTCGCCCGTCGATCTCGCGATCGAACACGAGCACCGCGTTGCCCGTGGCGGCATTGGTCATGGTGTAGACGGCGCCGCCCGCCTCGTAGCGGTCGTCACCAGGGTTGGCCGCGAACGCCGCGGTCGCGGCCAGCGTGGCCAGCGCGGCAACCAGAACACTGAATCGATGCTTCACCACACACTCTCCAGGTCTCTCGGGATCGTCGACAGTGACGATGCCTGCGAGATACCGTGACGGTGCCGCGATATTCCCGGCCAGCGCTGCGATGGATGAATGGAATAAACGGTCGCGCCCGCGACATCTGCACTCGATGATGGAGACGCACCTGCAGTCGAGGACGCCTCAGTGCGAGCCCCGCGTCCCGGTGTCGGAGGTCGCTGCGGCTCAGGCCGCGACCTGGGACGGCGTCGTGCACGCGCTGTGCGCGCATCGCGCGGATCTGGCGCCGCGCCTGACCGCGTATCTGGAGGCGCATCCCGCGGACCCGGTGGCCCGGTGTGTCGCGGGCTTCGTGGCGTTGATGTCGGGGCGCAGTGACCGGCTCGCCGACGCCGCGGCGGCCGAGTCGGTCGCCGGTGCGATCGTCGGAGACACGGGCGGTGGTCCACGCGAGCGCGGACTGCTGGCCGCCCTGCGCGCGTGGCGCGAAGACCGGCCGCTCGCCGCGGCCGCGGCCTTCGACCGCGTGCTGGCCGGCGACCCCCGCGACCTGCTCGCCATCAAGCTGCAGCACGCGCTCTACCTGATGACCGGGGCGCCGCGGCGCATGCGTCACAGCCTCGAGCGGGTGTTGCCGGCGTGGTCGGCCAACGACGCCGGCGCCGGCTTCGTGCTCGGCTGCTACGCGTTCGGCCTCGAGGAGACCGGCGAGTTCACCCGCGCCGAGGCCGCCGGCCGCCACGCGGTGACGCTGCAGCCCGACGACGCGTGGGCCATCCATGCGGTGACCCACGTCTTCGAATCGCAGGGCCGCGCGCGTGAGGGCCTGACCTGGCTGGCGCAGCAGGCGCCAGGCTACGCCGGCTGCAGCGGGTTCCTCGGCCACGTCCATTGGCATCGCGCCCTGCTGCACTTCCAGCTCGAGGACTTCGCCGCGGCGCTCGACGTCTTCGACGCGCACGTGGCCACGCCGTGGACCGGCGACTATCGCGACATGGCCAACGCCGTCAGCCTGCTGTGGCGGCTGGAAAGCGCGGGCGTGGACGTCGGGCCGCGCTGGCAGGGCCTGGCGCGCATCGCCGCCGAGCGCGTCACCGACCACCGTTCGGCGTTCGCGCTGGCGCACTACGTCGCCGCCCTGGCGCATGGCGGCGATGCGCCCGGTGTGGCCCGCGCGTTGGCGGTCGTGCCCGACGCGGCGCCGGCCGATCGCGCCGCGATCAGTCAGGCCGCGGCGGTGGCCGCCGTGGCCCGGCCGCTGTGCCGGGGCCTCGTCGCGCTGCAGGCCGGCGACGCGACCCGGGCGTACGCCGAGCTGGCGCCGATCCAGCCGCGGCTGCTGCGTCTGGGCGGCTCGAACGCCCAGCGGGATCTGTTCGTCCTGATGTTCGTCGAGTGTGCGCTGGCCGCCGGCGAAAGCGACGCCGCCCGCGGCATCCTCGACGCCCGCCGCCGGCTGCGTCCACACGACCCGTGGATCGAGCGGCGTCTCCACGCGCTCGACCACCACGTGCCGTAACGCCGCCCGCCGAGGCTCAGACGCCGGCCAGCGCCGGCGTGATGGCCGCGGAGAGCGCCGAGGCCACGTCGCGCAGATCCGGCGACGCCAGCGCCGACACGACGAACGTCGCATGCCGGCCGCTCGTGAACGACGTCAGCCTGAAGGTGCCCTCGGTGCGGATGTCGCCGAGTGTGCCGTCGTCGGCGCGGCCGATCGAGGCGAACCGCGGCCTCGGGTCGTCGGTGACCAGCACCGACACCGTCTCGCCCTTGTAGCGCAGCACGAGGTGGACGAAGCGTTCGCCGCGGTAGGCGCACGAATGGCGCTCCACCTCGGTCAGCGGCTCGCCCGCGGCCGTGCTGGTGGGCAGCGTGAGCCCGGCGAGCACCTGATCGGCGCCGCCGAAGCGCGCGGCGGCGTCCTCGAGCGGAATCGGCTCTTCGGTGAGCGCGAAGGTGAGCGCGCAGTTCTGGTGATCGCCGGCCACGGTCAGCAGCAGCGAGGTCCAGGCGCGCGCGCCCCACTCCTGCACGCCGCGCTCGGCGCCGAGCGCCAGCACCGCGGCCGCGGCCAGGGCGAGCCACCATCGGCGCGCCGTTCGAGGAGCGACGACCCGAGACGCGACCGGCTCGGTCGGCACCGGCGCGGTGGAGGGCGACGTCGCGGGGCGGTCGGCCGCAGCCGCTTGCTCACCGGCGGCCATGACCCGCAGCCGTTCCCGCATCGCCACCGCGAATTCGGGACGCATCGGCACGTCCGTGGCCCCGCGCACCGCCGCCTGCACGCCGGCCCGCAGGCGGCGGAGGCCGTCGACTTCGGCACGGCAGGTCGGGCAGGTGTCGAGATGTGCGCCGATGGCGTGCGCGGTCTCGACCAGCAGCTGCCCGCTGAGGTACGCATCGGCCAGGCGGCGGACGTCGCGGCATTCCATGGCTAACTGACCCCTTTCGAGGTGTCGCGCGACGCCCGTTCACCGGGGTTCGCGGTGCGGAGTGCGGCCAGCGCCTGGCGCAGCAGGCCGCGTCCGCGATGCAGGCGTGACATCACCGTCCCCATCGGAATGTCGAGGGCCTGGGCGATGTCTTTGTACGACAGCTCTTCGATGTCGCACAGCAGGATGATGTCCTGATAGGTCTCGGGCAGGCCGCGCAGCGCCGCCAGCATGTCCTCGTCGGTGAGGTGCTGCGGCACGGCTGGCACGAACGGCACCGTCTCGGCGATCCGGTCGTCGGGGTCGTCGACGATGATGTCGCGCTGTAGTCCGCGGCGCTTGTTGGCGCGCACGTGGCGCAGGATCGTGGACAGCCAGGCCCGGCAGTTGGTGCCCGGCGTGAAGCGATGGAACGACTTCAGGGCCTGGACCAGCGTGTCCTGCACCAGGTCTTCGGCGGCGCCGCGATCGCGCTCCCACCACAACGCCAGCCGGAACAGCCGGTCGACATGGGGCATCGCCTCGGCCTCGAAGGCGGTCCAGACGTCGGCGGGCGGTGGTGGCGGCTGGTGCATGGGCGCGGCTGAGCCAGACGGCTCGCGCGGAAGAAGGATACCGGCCGCCCGCGGATTTATTCCGCGGCGGGGCCCGTCGGCGACCCTCCCGTTCCATTCATCCCGCGCACGAATTCGTGCATCTCGTCCCGCGTATCGAATGGCTGAGGTGGTATTCTCGGCCCGCCCCGTGGTGTTCCCTCCCCGGCGGATTGACCTGAAAGGACGAAGACGACGATGAACGGATCATTCTTGCGGAGCCTGTACGCCGTGGCTCTGACCCTCGTGCTGCCGGTGATGGCGGCGGCACAGGGCGGCGGAGCGGGCACGACCGGCACGATCGCGGGTCGTGTGACCGACTCCAGCGACTCGCTGCTGCCCGGCGTGACGGTCACCGCGACCAGCCCGTCGATGATCGGCCAGCAGACGCAGACGACCGGCGCCAACGGCACCTACCGCTTTCCGGCGGTGCCTCCCGGCGCCTACACGCTCACCTTCGAGCTGCCGGGCTTCAACACGGTCAAGCGCGAGGGGATCCAGATCTCGCTCGGCTTCAACGCCACCGTGAACGCGCAGCTGCAGGTGGCCTCGCTGCAGGAAACCGTCACGGTGTCGGGCGCCTCGCCCGTGATCGACACCTCGGCCACCAGCGTGCAGCAGAACTTCAAGATGGAGCAGCTCAACTCCATCCCCAATGGCCGCGACATGTGGGCGTTGCTGGCGGCGACACCCGGTGTCGTGATGAGCCGCGTGGACGTGGGCGGCAACCGCGCCGGCACGCAGACCGGCTACACGGCCTACGGCCTCACCGGGCAGGTGCGCGTGTCGGTGGAAGGCATCAACACCACCGAGGGCACCGGCGGCGCCGGTTTCTATTTCGACTACGGCTCGTTCGAAGAAGTGTTCCTCGGTGTGGCCGGTCAGGGCGCCGAGGCGGCCACGCCTGGCGTGCAGTCGCAGTTCCTCGGCAAGTCGGGCGGCAACACGTTCGCCGGCGAGTTCTACCAGGACTTCTACAACAACGGCTTCCAGGCGTCGAACCTCTCCGCCGATCAGCTCGCCGCCGGCCTGCGCGACGGCAGCAACGAGGTCGAGAAGTACTACGACACGAACGTGAACTTCGGCGGTCCGATCAAGAAGGACAAGGCGTGGTTCCACCTGTCGTGGCGCAAGCAGTTCAACGCCGTCCAGAACACGCAGTTCAACTTCGACAAGACCTTCGACACCTGGAACAACAATCCGTCGGCGAAGGCCACCTACCAGCTGTCGCAGAACCACAAGCTGATCGGCTATTACCAGTGGAACATGAAGACGCAGCCCAACCGGCTGCCGCTCGGCACCTACTTCTACGACAACGAAGGCCAGACGGTGCGCCAGGAATCGCCGAGCTGGGTCTACAAGGGCGAATGGAACGGCACGCTGAGCAGCAAGCTGTACCTCGAAGCCCGCTACGGGGACTTCGGCTACTACGATCCGCGCCGCACCAACAGCGACGAGCAGTACTTCTGGCGTGACACCGCGACGCTGCGCCTGGTGGGCGCGCACGCGCAGAGCCAGACCGACCGCGATCGCAAGCAGGTCACGGCGGCGAGCACCTACTTCCTCGACACGAAGATGGGCTCGCACACCTTCAAGCTGGGCGGCGAGATCTACAAGGAATCGCAGTGGAGCGGCCGCCAGCAGAACGTCGGCGGCAACATCGAGCACATCTACACCAACGGCCGTTCGAGCCAGGTGGTGTTCGGCATCCCGACGGCGCTGTCGGTCAGCGGCCGCCGCGCCAGCGACGATGGCGACCTGCTCGTCGTCAACAAGCTCGACCAGCAGGACCTGTTCCTGAACGACACCTGGGCGATGGGCCGTGTCACGCTGACCCTCGGTGCGCGCTGGGACCGGTATCGCGGCTGGATGCCCGAGAACAAGCAGATCGCCTACGCCATCGGCCCGGTGAGCGTGCCGGAGCAGACGTTCCCCGAGAAGGACTTCTTCACCTGGAACTCGTTCGGTCCGCGCGTCGGCGTCACGTATGACATCGCCGGCGACGGCAAGACGGTGGTGAAGGCCAGCTACGGCCTGTTCTGGCACAATCCCGGGCCCAACGTCAGCGCCGACGCCAACCCGAACCAGAACAACAAGAGCGTCACCTACAACTGGAACGACGCCAACGGCGACCGGGTGTACCAGCGTGGCGAGGAAGTCGGCGCGCCCACCAACACCACGCTCGCCGGCACGATTCAGTTCGACCCGAAGACCACGCAGCCGTACTCGCACGATCTCTCGGTGTACGTCGAGCGGCAGATCGCTTCGCAGATCGGCTCGCGCGTCGGCTTCGTCTACAAGACCGAAGACGACCTCATCTCGCTCTACAACCCGAGTCGCCCCATCTCGGCGTACACGCAGCCGTTCTCGTTCGTCGACATCGGCGCCGACGGTGTCACCGGCACCGCCGACGATCGCACGCTGACGCTCTACGGCCTGCCGACGTCGCAGGCGGCGAACTTCCCGATCACCAACGTGGAGCAGAACACCGACCGCTTCTCCCGGTACAAGACGGTGGAAGCGTCGATGGTGAAGCGCCACGGCAACCGTTGGTCGGCGCAGATCGGCGGCAGCTACACCTGGGCCAACGACTTTCCCGGCAACTACCCCAACGACCCGAACGGCCAGTTCGCCGAGCCGACCACGCGCTGGGACTTCAAGGTGTCGGGCAGCGTCGATGCGCCGTTCGGCATCCGCATCTCGCCGCTCGTGCGGCACCAGGCGGGCCAGAACTTCGCGCGTCAGATCTCCGTGGGATCGGCGGCCGCCACCGCCGCCGGCGCCATCTACGCCGGCACCATCTACGCGGAGCCGCGTGACGCCCGCCGCCAGGACAACATCACGGTGTTCGACGTCCGTGCCGAGCGGGCGTTCAAGGTGGTGGGCAAGCTGCGCGCCCGTGTGATCGGCGACGTCTTCAACATCACCAACAGCAACGCCGTGGAGACGCGCACCGTCACCACCGGCAGCGCGTTCAACCGCCCGACGGCGGTGCTCGCCCCGCGCACCGCGCGCATCGGCGTGCGCCTCAGCTTCTAGCCGCTGGCTCGATGCCCGGGGCCGCGTGCGGCGGCTCCGGGCGCGAGCGTTCTCCACGACGCCGCGTCCTGCGGCCGCCCGCGCGCTACCGCACGCGGGTCCAGTCCATGAACCAGTCCTCGGTCCAGGTCCTGCCTCCGTCCTTCGAGGCGCCCTGACGCCAGCGATGTGACGTCGGCGTGATGCGGTCCCAGACACCACGCACGATCGTCGTGACTCCGCCCGCGGTCTCGGTCGCCGTGAACGTGCCGACGCCGTCCTCGAAGACCCCGGTCAGTCCCGGTCCGCCCTCGAGCACGCGCGCCTTGCCGTTGATCCACACGTCGTTCCAGCG
>WBZP01004279.1_pt1 | contig 14986 bp, 16 predicted proteins | sample 5204301 | NCBI WGS metagenome assembly WBZP01 (sample SAMN12412401, study PRJNA552823) | activated sludge metagenome | isolation source: activated sludge from nitrification reactor of wastewater treatment plant... | place: USA: Pennsylvania | collected 2017 | reverse complement strand
TTGTCCCCCTGGCCCTGGGCGCGGCCCTCTTCTTGCTCAGCGACCTTATCCTGGCCGGAGAGATGTTCAGCGGACTCTCGTTCCCGCTGATTGGCGACATCATCTGGCTGACCTATGGCCCGGCGCAGATGCTCATCGTCTACTCCGTGGCCACCGTCCTGGCCCGCTTGAGAGGATAGGGAACCACAGATTACGCAGATTACACAGATTTCGGACAGAAATCTGTGTAATCTGCGTAATCTGTGGTTTCATTCTCTTACACCCACCGAACAAGGAGAACACACCATGACCGACGAACTCGACACCCTTGTGCCCCCCGACCCCGAGACGGTCGAGGCGGCAATGACCGCGGCCTATGTATCCCACCACCTGACCCGCGGCCACGACACGCTGCGCCTGGCCGAGCGGCGCGCTTCGATGAGCGATCTGGAGTCGGCCGCCGGCGTCAACGATCTGATGCAGGGGGCCGATATGCTGGCCGCGTCGGAGGACATCACCACCATGAGCGCCGTCGTCCACGCTCTCAACGAGGAAGACCTGGAGGACGTGATCGAGATCGGCGCTATCTCCGGCGAACTGGCCGTGCTGAGCGACGTACTGGCAGCGATGGACATGGCCACGATGGCCGACTTTCTGCTCGGCCGCAGCCAACGCCTGCGCGAATTGGCCGTGGACAACATCCTGCGCTACGGGGCCGTGCGTGCCCTGTCGGAGTCGCTGCACGAGACCAGCGCCACCGTCGGCGCGCTGGGCGAGGAGGAAGTGGCTGAGGGCGAGGCGCGGCTCGATCTGGCCGAGGCGGCGGCGGCCAACAGTCTGGCCCTGGCCGAAGCGGGCGAGGAGATGATCGCCGAGGGGCTGGCGACGCTGGCCGCGGCGCAGGGGGCGCTGGATGTGGGGGAGGAGTTGGAGCTATAGGACTTTGCCAGACCTCAGAGGTCTCAGAAGACCTCTGAGGTCTAATATAAGTGGACTTTAGTCCGCCTAAAGCGTATTTCCCTCTTGACAGGGTATTCCCGTTTGCTATACTCCCAGCCAAGTTTTGTTCACACTTTTGATAGAAATTAGACAGGTTGAGTAACTCGTATGTGGCAACATTGCAGGTGTCTTAAGCGGGGGTAGCCACACCACCGCGGGCCTGAGTCCAGGCCGATCGGCGAAGCCACGCTTCGCCCTCGACGGTGGCGGCAACCCTCGCGCGTAACGATCCGTTACACGCGCTCCCGAGGGAGACTGCGACCGTTTTTTCGTGCCTACCGCCCTGGCGGCCGGCCGGATTGAGCCGATAGCGACTTAGGACACCTGTATGATTGCGACACACGACAACCTGACTGACCTTCGCCCCCACCCCTTCGCCGCGCCGCGTTTGGACACGGCCCGGCCGGAAGACCTCATCGGCAACACGCCTCTGCTGCGGCTCGACCGCACCGCGGCGGCCTTCGCCCTGTCCACGCGGGTGACGCTGCTGGCCAAAGCCGAGTGGTATAACCCCGGCGGCTCGGTGAAAGACCGCGCCGCGCTGCACATCATCCGCGAGGCGGAGCGGCGCGGCCTGTTGCGCCCCGGCATGACCCTGCTCGACGCCACCTCCGGCAACACCGGCATCGCCTACGCCATGCTGGGCGCGGCCCGCGGCTACCGGGTGAAGCTGGCCGTGCCGGAGAACGTCAGCCCGGAGCGGCTGGCCATCCTGCGCGCCTACGGAGCCGAACTTATCCTGACCGACCCGCTGGACGGCAGCGACGGGGCCGTCCGCGAGGCGCGGCGGTTAGCGACCGCCGACGGCCGACCGCCGACCGCAGCTGGAGATTCGTCGGCGGTCGGCGGTCAGTCGTCGGTCTTCTACGCCGACCAGTACAACAACTCGGCCAACTGGCAGGCCCACTATCTGACGACGGCCGAGGAGATTTGGCGACAGACGGATGGCACGATCAGCCACTTTGTGGCCGGGCTGGGCACCAGCGGCACGTTCACCGGCGTGACGCGCCGCCTGCGCGAACTGAACCCGGCCGTGGCCTGCGTCTCCGCCCAACCCGACAGCCCGTTCAACGGTCTGGAGGGGTGGAAGCACATGGCCACAGCCATCGTGCCCGGCATCTACGACGCAGGGCTGGCCGACGCCAACGTGACCGTGCGCACCGAAGAGGCCCACGCCATGGCCCGCTTCCTGGCGCGGCACGAGGGGGTGCTGGTGGGGGTTTCGGCGGCGGCGGCCGTCGCCGCCGCGCTGAATGTGGCCCGCGAATTGGACGAGGGCGTGGTCGTCACTGTGCTGCCTGATAGTGGCTATAAGTACTTGAGCGAGCGGTTCTGGCTGGAGTAGTTAGTGGTTGGTCGTTGGTCGTTGGTGACAAACGACGAACGACGAACTACGAACTACGAACGACGAACGACCAACGACCAACGACAAAAAAACCAAGATGTTAATTTTGGCCCCTGACCTCCACGAAGAGATTCGCGCCCACGGCGCGGCCAGCTACCCGCACGAGGGCTGTGGCCTGCTGCTGGGCGAGGCGCGAGAGGGCGTGAACGTCGTCCTGGCCGCCCGGCCGCTGCCCAATGTCTGGCCGGTAGAGAGCGAGAAGCCGGAGCGCTTTCGTATTGACCCGGCCGATTGGCGCGACGTGGAACTGGCGGCGATGGACGAGGGGCTGGACGTTGTCGGCATTTTCCACAGCCACCCCGACCACCCGCCCGTTGCTTCGCCGCGCGATGTGGCCTGGGCGGCCTTCGCCGGCTACTCGTATCTGATCACCCAGGTCGTCGCCGGCACGCCGGGCATCAGCCGCTCGTGGCAACTGCTGCCGGATCGATCCGGCTTTGTGGAGGAACCTATTCGAGAGGAATGAGCTCACGCAAAGGCGCCAAGAGGCAAAGGCGCTAAGGGAAGAAAGCTTTTCTTCTTTGCGTCCTTTGCTTCTTTGCGCCTTTGCGTGAGCCTCTTTCCTCTTTATGGAGAAGAAGAATGACAACGATTCGCATCCCAACCCCCCTGCGCCCCTACACCGGGGGCAACAGCGCCGTGGCGGTCGCCGGCGCGACCGTGGGCGAGGCGCTGGCCGACCTGACGCGCCTGCACCCGCAACTGCGCCCGCATCTCTACGACGGCGACGAGCTACGTAGCTTTGTCAACGTCTACCTGAACAAGGAGGACGTGCGCGGGCTGCAAGGGGCGCAGACGGCCGTGGCCGAGGCCGATACGCTGATGATTATTCCGTCCATTGCCGGGGGTTAGAAATGGCTCGTGCTGAATATGCTCACGCAAAGATCGCCAAGGGGGCAAAGGGCGCATAAGAAGAATCTCTTCTTAGCGTTCTTTGCTTCCTTAGCGACCTTTGCGTGAGCTTGAGCGTCCATGACATATCGTTTCTGAGGAGAGAAGAATCGTGGAAACAACAACCCGCAAAGTAGATCACTCGGCGCTGAAGGTCAATCAGGCGTTCATCATCGCCTTTCTGGTGCTGGGGTTCGTGCTCAACTCGGTCTGGCTGGTGGTCTTCGTGGCCGCGGTCATGCTGTTGGGCACGGCCGTGCCGGCGCTGTTGCTGTTCAAGGGCCTCTATAGCCGCGGGCTGCGGCCGGCCGGCCTGGTAAAGCCGAGCGTCATCGCCGACAACCCGGAGCCGCACCGCTTCGCCCAGGGGTTCGGCGGCGTCGTGCTGCTGGGGGCCATCGCCGCGCTGCTGGCCGGGGCGGCTACGCTGGGCTGGGCGCTGGTCGGGCTGGTCGTCGTCCTGGCGGCGCTCAATCTCTTCCTCGGCTTCTGCGCCGGCTGCTTCGTCTACTACCAACTGAGCAAGCTGGGCGTGCCCGGCTTCGACCGGCGGCCAATCGGCCAGGGCGGGTAGGGCCATGCTGGAGCGCCTCGCCCTCGTCCTCGTTCTGGCCGCGGCCGGCGTGGCTGCCTATGCCCTGCTGCGCCAACTCCACATGCGCCGGATGCAGCCCGCCGCGGTCGCCGGCCGGCCGACGCTGCTCTACTTCCGCAGCGACACCTGCGCCGTCTGCCCGACGCAAGGGCGCTTCGTGGACGAGTTGGCCGGGCAGTGGGGCGACGTAACCATCGAGCGCGTTGATGCCGAGCGCGACCCGGAGACGGCGGCGCGCTACCGCGTCTTCACCTTGCCGACGACGGTGCTGCTGGACGGCCGCGGCCAGGTGCGCCACGTCAACTACGGCCTGACCGACGCCCACAAACTCGGCCGCCAACTGGCCCAACTTGCCGATTCAGTAGAGAATGATCCGCAGATTAGGCAGATTGGGCAGATTTTCGGAAGAAGCAACTGAATTGCCCTGTTCTGAAATCTGCCTAATCTGCCAAATCTGCGGATCATAATAATCTTTAGGGATGACCATGACCATTCGAGAGCTAATTGACCCGGCCGCGCTGGCCGATGTGAGCCTGTCGCACGAGGAGATCAAGCGCTACAGTCGCCACCTGATCATGCCCGAGGTGGGCATGAGCGGGCAGAAGCGGCTGAAGGCGGCGGCGGTGCTGCTCATCGGCGCGGGCGGTCTGGGGTCGCCGCTGGCCATGTACCTGGCCGCGGCCGGCGTGGGCCGCATCGGCCTGGTGGATTACGACACCGTGGACTACTCCAACCTGCAACGGCAGATCATCCACGGCACGAAGGACGTGGGCCGGCTGAAGCTGGAGAGCGCCAAAGAGCGCATTCTGGACATCAACCCCCACGTGCAGGTGGACACCTACGAAGTGCCCCTGACCTCGGCCAATGCGCTGGAACTGTTCGCGCCCTATGACATCATCATTGACGGCACGGATAACTTCCCGACGCGCTATCTGACCAACGACGCCTGCGTGCTACTGGGCAAACCCAACGTCTACGGCAGCATCTTCCGCTTCGAGGGGCAGGCGTCGGTGTTCTATGCCCAGGAAGGGCCGTGCTATCGCTGCCTCTTCCCGGAGCCGCCGCCGCCGGGCCTTGTGCCCAGTTGCGCCGAGGGCGGGGTATTGGGCGTGCTGCCGGGTACGGTCGGGGCGATTCAGGCCACCGAGGCGATCAAGCTGATATTGGGTGTGGGCGAACCGCTCATCGGCCGTCTGCTGCTCTACGACGCGACGACGATGACCTTCGACGAGGTGCGGCTGCGCAAGAACCCCAACTGCCCGGTGTGCGGCCAGAACCCAACGCTGACCGAATTGATTGATTACGAGCAGTTTTGCGGCGTGCCCGCCCACGACCACAGCCCGTTCGCCGGGGCGGAGAACGGCGCGACCATCCCGACCATCACGCCGCGCGAGTTGAAGGCGCGGCTGGACGCCGGCGACGACGTGCTGATCCTCGACGTGCGCGAGCCGCACGAGTGGGAGATCAGCAACCTGGGAGAGCTGGGCGCGGTGCTCATCCCGCGCGGGCAACTGCTGGAGCACCTGGGCGAGCTGGACACGGCCAAGGAGATCGTTGTCCACTGCCAGATGGGCGGCCGCAGCGCCCAGGCGGTGCGCGAGCTACAGGCCCACGGCTATCGCAAGCTCTACAACCTGGCGGGGGGGATCAATAAGTGGGCGCTGGATGTGGATCGGAGTTTGCCGGTGTATTAGTTGGCAGTTGATAGTGAATAGTTGTCAGTCAGAGCGCCCGGCAGAATTGGCCGGGCGCTCTTTTGTTATTTGTTAGCTGCTTCTGGCCTCTGGTAAGTGAGTGTTTGGGTTTTCAGACGGGAGTTTTTCGGCAATGGCCGCCCGTATCAGGTCGTTGTCAGCCGTTACAAAGATCAATCCCTGCAACCCGGCCGCAATTAACGAGCTGTTGGTAACCAAGGCAGCGCCTAGCTGCACCGCGTCATACCCGCGCAACCGATGGCTCTGTGTAAGCTCCACAGCGCGGCCCAGTACGTCGGGGGAGAGCGGGATCATCCGATACTCCCGGACGCAGTGCTGTAAAAGGAGTGCCACCGCTTCATCTCGTTCGTTTAGAGTGAGGCCCGACTTAACGCGCTGGCGGGCAGCCAACGCCGCCGCTACTTCGACGCGCGTAATCTCAGCCAAAACAATTGTGTTGGATGATAATTGATCGACAAGGCCGGCAACGTACTCGCTACCGGCCTCAGTGAGATAGCGCTTCACAATGGCGCTGGCATCGAAGAAGTAGGTGGTCACGCTTTAGGGCCTCGCATTTCGATGATGAGTTCGCTAAGCGGTTTGCCGGCGGCACGGTCCAGCGCCGCGCGCACTTCGGGCAGCGTAACGGTTGTGGCTTCGGCTCGGCGCTTTTCCTCCGGCGCCAGTTCCGTAAGAAGACCTGCCGCGCGTAGCGCCTCGGTCACCTGGATCTGCTCCGGCGCGGACTGCCCGGAATGCTCAGCCAGTTCGCGTGCTAGAAGGTCTTTGGCAAGCTGTTGCGGCGTCTTCCCCAGCCGGTCGGCGCGGCGGCGCAGACGCTTATATTGGTCAGATGTCAACTCAAGTGTCAGGAGTGTCATGGCTAATCCTTTCAGGTCGTATTATACACCATGACCGTAGAGATTAGTTATTTCGTAACGATCGCGGGACATCCTTCTCTGCACCGCGGCCGCTTTCGTAACGATCAGGAGACGATCGTCCGCTATACTGCCGCAATCCAGTCAGACAAGGCAGGCAATGATGGCCCAGAGCAACACCGATGATCCCGCAACGTCCGACCGCGACGAACGGCGGTGGGATGGGTGGGGATGGATAACACTGGCCGCGGGCGTTTTGCTCATCGTGTGGCCTATCCTGCTTGCGGTTGTTGCCTTCGGCTTTCCGAGCGATGGCTGGACGCATTCATCAAACGATGGGTTCCAGGTTGGCGGAACATTTCGGCTGATCGAACCGCTGACTGATGCCAATGGGATGTTACAGATCGAAGACGTTGTCGTGGCTATCAATGGTCGACCGCTGTTGCCAGACTCGCCGCCGCCGTTGCCGCCGGACCTCGTTGCCGGTCAGGTGCTTCATTATACGCTTGACCGCGCCGGGCAGCGGGGCGACGCTGACGTAACCCTGGTACGGCTGGCTCCGTCGGTGCTCTTGGCGAACCAGGCGCAGCGTTTGCGCACCAACCCCGGGAATACACTTTTCACCTATTCGATGGCGCTGTTAGCAGCCGTCGTCTTGCTGTTGCGCCCAGGTAGCCTGGCCGCGCGCTATCTCTTTTTGTTTGCCAGCTTCAACCTGGGCATTGGTGTGGCGGCGTCTGCCGACCTATACGCTTTCACCTATCCGGCCTGGCTCTCCTTCGCCCAAAAGTTGTATGGCTGGGGCTGGGTCTACATCTTCATGCCCGCTATCACTCTGTTGGTTCTCGTCTTCCCGGTGCGCAAGTGGCCGGCGCGGCGTTTTCCACGGTTGTTGCCGGCTGTGCTGATCGGTTTGCCCCTCATAGCGGCCATTATCGCCAATGCCCTCGTCTGGTTTGGTGGCTACCTGCCGGCCGCGCGCCTGCTCTGGCCAGTGACCCTGTTTAGCGCCAGTGGCGGGTTAATCGTCTTGCCGATAGCCGTCATCCACAACCTGTTGACCGTGCGCGAACCATTGGCGCGGGCACAAATGCGCTGGTTGGCGCTTGGCTTTGGGCTTGGCTTTGTCTTACCGCTAGCCGTGCTGTTAACCAGTTTTTATCTATTTCCTGCCTTCGATCCTCGTCGGCAAGCGATTAGCGTTGCCGGCAATATGGCCTTGCTGATCTTGCCCCTGTGTCTGGCCATTGGCATTCTGCGCTACCGCCTCTTCGACATCGACGTCATCATCCGCCGCACGACGAGCTATGCCATTGTCACCGGGTTGCTGGCGCTGGTCTACTTCGGCAGCGTGGTTGTCTTGCAGCAGTTGCTGTCGCCAATTATCAGCGAGGCAACACCGGCTGTCGTTCTCTCCACACTGTTTATCGCCGCTCTCTTTCTGCCCATCCGCCGCCGGGTGCAGGAGGCCATTGACCGCCGCTTCAATCGCACCCGCTACGACGCCGAGAAGACGCTGGCCGCCTTCGCCGCCACCGCCCGCGACGAGACCGACCTCGACGCGCTGCTGGCCGAACTGGTGCGCGTTATCCAGGAGACGATGGAGCCGGAGCAGGTGTCGGTCTGGTTGCGGCCCGTCCAGTCCCCTCGCCCCCCGGGAGAGGGTTAGGGAGAGGGCACTTTCCCCCGTGTCACAGACCCTCCCCTAACCCCTCCCACAGGGCGGGGGATCGCGCTATACTCGCCGCATGAAATACGGCTTTGTCCTTCCAAGTGGCGACGCGCGAGCGGCGGCCGATATGGCCGTTGCCGCGGAAGAAGCGGGCTGGGACGCCTTCTTTGTCTGGGAACCGGTGTGGGGCAACGACGCCTGGGTGTGCCTGACCGCCGCGGCGATGGTCACGCAGCGCATCCGGCTGGGGACGATGCTGACCCCGCTCTCGCGCATGCGGCCGTGGAAGCTGGCGTCGGAGGCGGCCACGCTCGACAACCTTTCCGGGGGCCGGGTCATCCTCGGCGTCGGCCTGGGCGCGCCGGACACAGGCTACGAGGCTTTCGGCGAAGTGACCGACCGCAAGACGCGGGCCGAGTTGATGGATGAGGGGCTGGATATTCTGACCGGCCTGTGGCGCGGCCAGCCGTTCAGCTACGAAGGCAAGCACTACCACGTGCGGCCGACGGAGTTTATGCCGCCCGCGCCGCCCGTCCAACAGCCGCGCATTCCCATCTGGGTCGTCGGCGCGTGGAAGCGGCCCAAGTCACTGGCCCGCGCCTTGCGCTACGACGGCATCCTGCCCAACCCGATGACACCTGAAGGGGAGCACCGGCCGCTGACGCCCGACGACGTGCGCGAAATCGCCGCCTACGTGGCCGCTAACCGCACGGAAACCACGCCGTTCGACATCGTGGCCGAGGGCGCGACGCCGGGCGACCGGCCGGACGAGGCGGCGGCCATCGTCCGCGGCTGGGCCGAGGCCGGGGCGACGTGGTGGATCGAGGCCCTCTGGTCAACCAGCGAACACACCTATGGCCCGGCGGAGGTGCGGCGGCGCGTCGAGCAGGGGCCGCCGCGACTGCTATGAACCCAATACAACGTGTGGTGCAGGCTTTTGAGCAGTATTGCGGTGGACAACCGGTGTTCATCGTGCAGGCCCCCGGTCGCGTCAACCTGATCGGCGAGCACACCGACTACAACGACGGCTTTTGCCTGCCGCTGGCCATTGACCGGGCGACGTGGATCGCTCTGCGCCCGCGCGACGGCGAAGTCAACGTCCACGCCTTGGACATGGACGACGCGGCCATGTTCGCGCTGGACGCACTGCCGCGCGACGGGGCCGATTGGAGCCGCTACGTGGCCGGGGTGGCCTGGGCGCTGCAACAGAACGGCTACACCCTGTGCGGCTGGGAAGGGGTGCTGCGCGGCGACGTACCCATCGGCTCCGGCCTGTCGTCGTCGGCGGCGCTGGAGTTGGCCATGGCGCGGGCGTTCGCCGCCGTGTCCGGCTTCGAGTGGCAGCCGACGCGCATGGCCCAGATCGCCCAGCAGACCGAGAACCGCTGGCTGGGCTTGCAGTCGGGCATCATGGATCAGTTGATCTCGGCCAACGGCGTGGCCGGCCACGCGCTGCTGATGGATTGCCGCACGTTGTCATTGTCGCCGGTGCCATTGCCGGGCGCGACGGCCGTCGTCGTCATGGACACCAAGACGCCGCGCGGCCTGGTGAACTCGGCCTACAACCAGCGGCGGGCGGAGTGCGAGCGGGCGGCCGAAGTGCTGGGCGTGGCTGCCCTGCGCGACGCTGACCTAACCGACCTGGAGCAAGCTGCCGACCGTTTGGATGCCGTGGTCTTCCGCCGCGCCCGCCACGTCATCAGCGAGAACGAGCGCACACTGCGGGCGGCCGAGGCGATGCGCGCCGGCGACGCCGCCGCACTGGGCCGGCTGATGAACGCCAGCCACGACAGCCTGCGCGACGACTACGAGGTCACGTCCCACACCCTGGACACGATGGTCAACAGCGCCCGGCGGCAAAGCGGCTGCCTGGGGGCGCGCATGACCGGCGCCGGCTTCGGCGGCTGCGCCATCGCCCTGGTGCGCCAGGCGGACGTGACGCCGTTCATGGCCAACGTCGCGCGTGAGTATGAGCAAACTACCGGCCTGACGCCCGACCTCTTCCCCTGCCAGCCATCAGCCGGGGCCGGATTGGTGGAGCCGGAGGCATGACGCCGGCTCTCACCTTCGAGGGGCTACACGGCGAACTGCGCGACTGTCGCCGCTGTCTGGAGGAGGGGTACTGGATCGCGCCGGGGCCGGTGTTCAGCCGCGGCGCGGGGGCGGGGTTGATGCTCATCGGCCAGGCGCCGGGGCCGACGGAGGCCATCGTCAAGCGGCCGTTCAACGCCGGCAGCGGCAAGCGCCTGTTCAAGTGGCTGGCCGAGGCCGGCTGGGACGAGGCCGAGTTCCGGGCCACGGCCTACATGACGGCCATCACCAAGTGCTACCCCGGCCGCAGCGACAGCGGCAAGGGGGATCGCGTGGCCACGCCGTTCGAGCAGGCGCTCTGCCGGCCGTGGCTGGAGCAGGAGTTGCGCCTGGTCAACCCGCGGCTGCTCATCCTCGTCGGCGGGCTGGCCATCCGGCTGCTCTACCCGGCCAACGTGCGGCTGGACGAGATCATCGGCACGGCGGCCTACTTCCCTGCAGAAGCGGCCGATCCGCTCAACTTTGACCTGAGCCAGGCCAGGATAGTGATAAGCGACGAGTTACGAGTGACGAGTGCAGAGGGGGTGGTCAGTGGTCAGTGGCCAGTGGCCAGTGAAGAAGGGGCGCACTTGACTCGCTACTCACCACCCGCCCCCCGCCACCACGGGCGCTTTGTTGTTCCCTTGCCCCATCCGTCGGGCGCGAGCCTGTGGCCCAACCGGCCGGAGAACCAGGCGCTCATCTCGCGGGCGATGGCCCTGTTGCGCCAGCTTCGCGCGGTGTGTCAGCTTTGATGGGGTAGGTCATTAGTCCTTGGTGTTTTGCGATCAACGACTATTAACCAACTCTACGTTTCGTAACGATCAGGAGACGATCGGCCGCTACCCTACAAACATGGGGCACATCTTCGAGGAAAAACGGCGCTGGGGCGACAGCACCAGGCTGTCTGGCCCGACCTTGCGCCTGGCGCAGGGGCTGTGGCTGGTCATCACGTTGACGGTTATCGCCCTGCAGATCGTCGGCCTGCCGGCGCTTTATCGGCAGCTGGGAACAGTCTGTGTGGCAGCGACTGTCTTGTGTGAGGAGACGGGACAGCCGACTGAGGCCCAGGCAGCCATCTTTGCCGCGGAGGGGCTGACGCTCGAACGCTACGCCGTGCTCGTCACCGGCATCGAAACGTTCATGGTGGGCATCTGGATAGGTGTCGGCGTGATCATCTTTCTCTTGCGCGCCGATGACTGGCTGGCGTTGCTGGTCGCGCTTATGCTGATCGTCTTCAGCAGCGCGACGTTCATTTCCGGCTCGCTGTCGGCCGCGGCGGCGGCCCATCCCATCCTGGCCGTTCCGGTGGCCGCGCTGGCTGTTCTGGGCGAAGGGCTTATCGTCGCCTTTTTCCTGTTGTTTCCCAACGGTCGGCTATTCCCGCGCTGGCTGTGGTGGCTGATCCCGTTGCGCGTTCTAGCCGCGCTGTTGGACTACGTACCGGCCTTCCGATCTCTGCCACCGGCCGACACAATCTCAACCCTGCTGCTCCTGCCCGTCATCATCGTGATGCTCGCCGTACAGGCCTACCGCTACCGGCGCATCTCGACCCCGCGCGAGCGAAGCCAGACCCGCTGGGTGCTCTATGGCGTCAGTGTGGGCCTGGGCACTTTTATCCTGCTGCTAATTGTGACCGGCGCAATCGGGTTTTGGGAGTCGCCGTGGGCGGTGCTGGTCTGGATGGTGGTCAACATGGTCGCCACGCTTATTCCCATCACCTTTGGCATCGCCATTCTGCGCTCAAATTTGTGGGACATTGACGTCGTCATTCGCCGGACGACGACCTACGCCGTCCTGACCGCCCTGCTGGCCCTGGTCTACTTCGGCAGCATCGTTGTGTTGCAGCAGTTCCTGACGCCCATCACCGGCGACTCAGCCCCGGCCGTCGTCCTTTCCACGCTGCTCATCGCCGCGCTCTTCCTGCCCCTGCGCCGCCGGGTGCAAGACGTGATTGACCGGCGCTTCTTCCGCCGCAAGTACGACGCGGAAAAGGTATTGGCCCGCTTTGCCGCTACGGCCCGCGACGAGACAGACCTGGACGCGCTGACGGCCGAGTTGGTGCGGGTGATTCAGGAGACGATGCAGCCGGAGCAGGTAAGCGTGTGGCTTGTGCCCACAGAGCCCGCTACTGACCCGGCGGCGGGAACTGCGCCGCATCCAACGATGTCTGCGCCGGAGACGCGGACACGCTGAAGTAACTATCGAGGCTGAAGGCCAGCATATTGTCTATGAGGTCGGCCACCTGGGTGTTGAGCGGCAGCAGGTTGTCTTCCAGCCTGCCCAGGTTCCAGATGGCCGCGCCCTTGATCTGCGGATAGGCGGAATAGAGGCGGGCGGCCCAGGTCACGTCCTCCATCGCCAGCGGTTCGGCCGGGATGTGGTCGTAGCTCCAGCCCCACTCGGTGATGAGCACCGTCGGCCGCGGAATGTCGTGCCGGTCGTCCACGGCGAACAGATCCAGGAAGCGGTCGACCTTGTGCGGGTAGTCGTCGGCGATGTCGTCCGCGGTGTAGCTGTACTCATGCAGGGCGATGGCCAGTTGGTCGGGGTGGGCGGCGATGAGACGCAGGAGTTCCAGCATGGCCGGCGACTCCCAGTCATCCGGCTCCGGCTCGCCCGACGCCCAGCCGAAGGCCGCCCAACGGTGGCCGTCGCGCAGCGCCAGTTGCGCCGTGCGCAGGGAGAATTGGGCCAGCCATTCGGAGCGCGTCTTGTCCAGCTCGTTCATCGTCTCCAGCCAGACGACCGACGGGTCTAGCTCCGGCGGCCAGATGGCCTTCTCCAGTTCCCAATACGTCTCGGCGGCCAAAACGGGGTCGAGGTTGTAGTCGGGCACGTCGTAGAGCGTCGAGCGATAGACCAGCGTGTGCTCCACGCCGCTGACCTTCATCAGTTCCTGGGCCTTGTAGAGCGGTTCGGCGTTGTCCACGCTCTTCAGAAAGAAGGGCACGCCTTCGGCGTCGAGCCGCCGCATGTAGCCGTCAAGCTGGTCGGCCTCTTCCAGGAAGGTGACGTGGAAGCCGATCTTGTTGTAGACCAACGTCTCGTCGCGAGCGGCCAGTTCGGCGGCCACGGCGTCGAAATCCACGACGTTGATGGGCGTGGGCGAAGCGCCGGGCAGGACGGCCGCGGCCGTAGTGGCGGTCGCCGGGGCGGTGGGCGACGGCTCCGCGGTCGGTGTGGCCGCCGGCGGTTCGGGCGTGGCGGTCGGCGGTTCCGCGCCCTGGCCGATGTAGGGGACGTAGATGGCGTCGGTTGTGGGCGGCCGTTCGGCGACGGGCGTCGCGCCGGGGTCGGCCGTCGGCAATGCGCTCTCGGTCGTCGCCGCCGGGTAGCCGGCCGGTAGTTCAGCGATGGGCGTGGCCGCCGGGTAACCGGTTGGTAAGGCGTCGCCGGCGGGCGTGTCGGTCGGCGCGGCGGGGAAGGTGGCCGTGGCCGGCGCGTCGGGCGGCGCGCCGCCGCAAGCGGCCAGCAGCGCCAGGGCCAGGCACAGCCAGACGACAATGCCTAGCCGGCGGAGAATGGAAGTGGTGTGGTTCATCATAAATGAAGGCGCGGTAGTCGCCGCGCCTCACCTCATCTTACCCACCCCGCCGCCCACCGCAACCGCCGCTCATGCCTGGCTCATGCCTTTAAGAGGAACACGGAGAGGGAGAGGGACGCAGAGAAACGCAGAGGAGCGCAGAGAGACGCAGAGGAAGAGATTTCTTTCTCTGCGTCTCTCTGCGCTCCTCTGCGTCCCTCAGCGTTCCTCTTCACTCCCTGCCTAGAAGGAAACGCAAGGGAATATGGACGCGCGCCTGCCAGGCGTCTTCGTTGTGCGGCGCGCCGGGGAAGACGCGGGTCAGCCAGTTGTCGCCGCGCACGTAGCCGGCGGCGGCCAGCCGCCGGTCTACCTGGGCCTGGATGGGCGGGTAGAGCGTGTCAATGGTCGTCGTGCCGTAGTCGAAGTAGAGGCGGTGCGTGGCCGGGTCGGGTAGCCGGTCGCGCAGGTAAGGGACGATGACCCCCTCGACGGCCGGCCAGTGGGTGGAGACGCAGCCCGCGCCGCCGAACACGTCGGGGTATTCGCAGAGCGCGTAGAGGGAGATCAGCCCGCCCATGCTGGAACCCATGACGAAGGTGTCGGCGCGGCCGGGCCGGGTGCGATAGGTGGCGTCCACGAACGGCTTCACTTCGCCGACGAGAAAGGCCAGATAGTCATCGGACAGGGGCGGGCCGCCCATGCCGGCCAGGACGCGCCGGCGGGCGCTCTCCGACAGGTACAGGAACGGCCGCGCCGGGCGATACTCCAGCACCCGCCGCGCGGGGATGTTCCACACGCCGACGATGATCGCCGGGCGGGTCTGGCCGGCGGCGACGAGCCGGGCCAGGGCGTGCTGCACCTCCCAGGCCGCGCCATAGGCGCAGTCGGCGGCGTTGAAGCAGTTCTGGCCGTCGTGCATGTAGAGGACGGGGTAGCGGCCGGCGCTGTCGTCATAGCCCGGCGGCAGCCAGACCTCAATGTGGCGCGGCGGCACGTGGCGCGAAGGGAAGTTTGTGTGGCGGATCATTGCTCATCTCCTGGTTGAAACGGAAGAGAGTCCACAGATTACACAGATTTCACAGATTACAAAGATTACTTGGATTGAACAAAAGCGATAAGCGACGGATAATCTGTGAAATCTGTGTAATCTGTGGACTCTTTTCTAGTCACCTGACACAAAAAATCAGGTAAAGAAAGGCACCAGCCTGAGCGAGACAGGCAGGTTATTGATAAGGCACCTTTCCAACATATCGTAGCCGATACGAAAGATGCTG
>WBZP01004278.1_pt1 | contig 14987 bp, 19 predicted proteins | sample 5204301 | NCBI WGS metagenome assembly WBZP01 (sample SAMN12412401, study PRJNA552823) | activated sludge metagenome | isolation source: activated sludge from nitrification reactor of wastewater treatment plant... | place: USA: Pennsylvania | collected 2017 | reverse complement strand
TTCGGCGTGACGGATCCCGCCACCCTCGGCGCCATCGCTCCCGACGTGTGGACCGGCCCGCTGAATTTCCGGGTGACGATCGGCGTGTCCGCGGGCGAGCACGTCGCCGATCTGATCCAGATCCCCGGCCCTCCCGCCGGCGGCGTGTTCACGCAGACGCTCACCCTCGCGGCCCGGATGATTCAGGTTGACGCGATGTTCGTGGGCCCGATCCCCGTCAACCGCACTGCGGCCCGCGTGTGGGCCGGCGTCGCCGTCATCGGCTGAGAGGAGCTCGCCCCGTGTTCACGTTCAAGATCATCAACCCCCGCACCAACAAGGTCCGCGCCGTGATCGACGTGCCCGACAAGACGGGCAACGAGGCGCAGGCCATGCAGCGCGCCGCCACCCACTACGCGAAGCAGGTCACCGGAGACAACAAGGCGACCGCGATGATCTGCCACGGCACCCCGCCGGGCCCGACCGCGTTCGTTCCGGCGACGGGGCGAAACGTCCATCAGAAGCACCTTTTCCGCGTGCGTCGCTGACGCTCGCTCGAGCTCGTCGAGGAGGCTCCTATGCCGTTCGGTTTCAACTGTCCCGATCTCAACGGGCAGACGCAGAACATCAGCGCCTTTGGAACGCCGGCGTTCGTGATCGCCCTCGCCGGCGGTGGCTCGCGCGTGTTCTTCCAGGGGGCGAGCCTTCCCGGCGTGCCGCAGTACGCCTCGAGCACGATCACGCGCGCGGCGATGGTTGCGGGCCTCTCCGGCGCCGGCGCCGACTTCACCGGGATCGACTTCCTCGATCTCGATGGGGGCACGCTGACGATCAACGGCGATGGCGAGATCGCATCGATCACGGCGCTCGCGCCGCCGCTCCTTCCGCCGAGCATCCCGGCCGCGTGTCGGATCGCGTACTCCTCCGGCGCCTACTGCGACGTTCAAGGCACCGTCGCGGCGGTGTCGGCCGCGATCTCGGCCGGCGGTGGAGGTACGACGGACGTGGTCGGGCCGCTCGCAACCGTCTACGTCGAGCCGCCGACGCCCACGGGACGCGGCAACGATGCGACGGGCCAGCGAGGCAACGCCGCGCGTCCGTTCGCCACGCTGGATGCCGCGCTTCTCGCGATGCAGTCCGGCGACACGCTCGAGCTCGCCGCGGGCACCTACGACCCGCCCACCAACCCGATCCCCCTCGCGCTTCTACAGGGCGCGATCGTGGCGCCCTCGGGAGCGGCACGCACCGCGATCGTGGGCGACGGCTCGGTCCCGTGCCTCGACTTCGGCGGCGGCCCTCGCGACCTCTGGACGGTGCGCGGCGTGCGCCTCGAGAACACGCCCGGCGCCCTGTGTCTGTCGGCCGATGGTTCGGCGGCGCCGGCGGGGACCTACTTCACGAACGGCGCGCTTGCGCTTCAAGAGGTGGTCCTGATCAATGGCGACTTCCTCGCGCGCTACGTCGGCACGCTCGTGCACGGCTTCACGACGGCGCCGACGCCGAGCACGTGGACGATCGACACGTGCAACACCGTTCTCGTGCTCGCGTCCGAGCTCGTCGGCGGGATCCTGCTCGAAGCGTTCGCGGACAATGACGACCCGCTCTCTCCGACGGGCGGCGGGGAGCTCGGCCCGATCCGCTTCGATGGCGCCTGCGTCATGCCCGGCGGCACGATCACGCTCCACGAGCAGGCCGGGGTCTACGCCGCGCCCGGATCGGTGCTGGGCCAGGTGACGAGCCTCGGTCTCACGCGCTCGACTGTCGGCCCGCCGCCGTTCGGGTTCTTCTCGCAGGTGACGATCCTCGGATCCGTGGAAGGGATCGACTTCTCGAACCTCGGCGCGTTTCCCGATGTGCAGGGCTTGATCGACCTGCAAGGGTGCGTCTGCTCCGGCAACGTCTCGATCGCTCAGACGGTGGGCGCAACGACGACGCTCAAGGTGCAAGCGCAGGGCGCCACGTTCGGGGCCACCGTCACGATCGGAGAAGGCACGCAAGCCAACCTCCGCACCGCCAGCTTCGCCGGCGGCGTGCTCGGAAACATCATCACCGGCGGATCGAGCGGCCGCGTCATCCCTCCGACGTTCGCACTGTTCCCCGCGGCGGCGGTCCTCCCGGTAACCGCCTTCCCGATCGGTTTCCGGCTCGACGGGATCGGCTACACGATCACGACGGAGATCACCGATCCCACGGCCGGGCCCGTGGCGACCACGCTCAAGACGGATATCGGCTTCGAGCTGACGCCGGCGGCCGCCGCCGGCGAGCTCGGCCCGGTGCTCACCTACTGGGGCACGTGAGCGCATGCCCAAGCTCAAGACGCACGGCCAGATCAAGATCGCTCGCTCCGAGGGCGCGCGTCATCGCGTGGCGATCCGCGATCAGTGTCGCGAAGCGCGAGTCAAGCTGAGCGAGGACGCAAGGCGGCGCCGCGAGAACCTCTCGCAAGCGATCAAGCACGAACGGATCGCCCTGCGCGGCACGTGCGCGACCCGCCTCGCCGATGCTCGAGCAGCCACCGACAAGGCCATCGCCGAAGCCCGCAAGACGGCGATCGATCTTGCGAAGCTCAAGGCGGTCACGCGCACGCCGGCGCAGAACGCGGCCGCCGAACGCGCGCGCCTTCGAGGTGCTCTCGCGATCCGAGAGTCGGACGACGAGGTCCGCCGCAACCTCTCGCCCGATCTGGCGATCGTGTGGGCGAAGGTGAAGCACCGCCCGGGCATGCGTGCGACGAAGCACGCGACGAGGACCGAGCGCTTCTTGCAGTGGGTCCACGATCACCCGAACGACGCGCAACGGATCCTCATCGAGCACGCCGAAGCGGCGCACATCGAGGAAGAGGGCGAAGAGGCCTACCGCCGGCGGAAGGAGGACGAGCGGCGCGCCTCTCGTCGCGTGAGCCAGCGCCGGATCGCGAACCTCGACCCGCAACAGGATCTCGCGCCCGACGAAATCCCGTTCTGAGCTCGCGCGAGCTCGCGCCGCCTTTGTACGTACAAACGAGGTCCGCCCGTGACGCCGATCCTTCCCCAAAAGACGTTCTTCGAGCGCATGCCCTCGGCCTACGCCGAGCACGGCGGATCGATCGCGTTCGGCGCCGCCATGGGCGCCGACTCGTTGATCCTCAATGCGACGCTGACGGGCGCGCGTGAACGCGGCGAGCTCGCGGTCCGTGCGGGCTGGCATGTGTGGTGGTGGGCCGGCCCGGACGCATGGAAGCCCGAACGATGGCGCGAGACACGGGCGCGGATCCTTGAGCTCATCGCGGCCGGCCTCGGCCTCGGGTACGTGGTCGACGCAGAGACGGCGCGCGATTGGAGCGGCCGCACGCCGGAGGTTCAAGCCCTCGCCGCGGCTCTCGATGGAGACTCGCGCGCGGGCCTCTCGGTGGGCTTCACGTCGTTTCCGACCTGGCCTTACTGGCGAACGATCGCGCACTCGGCGCGGCTCGTGTGGGGCTGTCCGCAGCTCTACGGGATCGTGACGCCGGGCACGCCGGCCCAGCTCCTCGAGCGCGGCGAGCCGTGGCGCCTTGAGTTCGGTGGCGGCTACGTGCCCGCGCTGGCCGCGTGGGGCCGCGACGTCCCCGCCCAAGCGGCCTACCTCGCCGGCATGAGCTCGGTCCCGGCTGCGGCCTTCTGGCACGGCCTGCCGGCGCCTCGTGGCGCTCTGCTCGAGCTGCTGAGGGCATGGCGGCCCTCGGACCCTTTCGGAGCTCCCCCGGCCTCGCAGGGGCCGGGGCGAGCGGCGCCGGTGTCGGGCTGCTGATCTTGGGGGCGCTCGCGCTTGCGAGTGCAGGACGGAGGAGACGATGACGAACGAACGCGAACGAGAGCGAGAGCACGAACGCGAGCAGGCAGGAAGCGCGGAACGGCTCGCGGCGATCGCCGCGGCGCGCGACGTGGCGATCATGCTCGCTCTGATCGGAGGAGCGATCGCGATGGCGATCACCTCCCACAACGATCTCGCGTTCGTCATGGCGGGCGGCGCCCTCACCTACGCGGTCCCGACGGCCGCGGGGAAGCTGCCGGCGCCGAGCTCGCGACTCATCCCCCCGCAGGTGGTCGCGCTGGCCGTGGGTGTCGGCGCGTGCGCGCTCGTGTCGGGCTGCGCCGGCGGAACGATCACGCCGTGGAAGGTGGCGAGCGGCGCATGCGAAACCGTCCGCGTCGCGGCGCTCGCGTGTCAGCTCCTGCCCGACGAGCCCACGAGCGGCGGGGAGGCCTCGCCATGAACCGACGCGAGCAACGACGCGAGCGCGCACGGCGCGCGATGCAGCGCCGGCGGCGCCGAGCTCGAGCGCGAGCCGCGGCCGCGACGTGAACACACCAGGGAGGGTCCACCATGAGCGTTTCTGACGAGAGCACCGATCCGCACGACGAGCTCCACCTCTCGCTGTTGCAGTGGCTGCGCAGCACGAAGGCCGCGGCCCTGTACTACGTCGACAAGGAGGGGAAGCGCCGGCGCGTCTCGCTCCGCACGGGCAAGGGTCGATGGGAGATCGCGGCGCGGATGCTGATGAGGATGATCGACGAGATCGATCGTCTTGAGATCGAAGACGCCCGCGGCGCGATGGTGGACACGTGGCGCGTGCCCGAACCTCCCGATCCCGAAGCCGAAGCGCAGGCGAGCGCCGCGAAGGAGCGCGACGAGGACGAGCGCGCCACGCCGCGCGAGCTCCGCGCCGCCGTCTACATCGCGAAGATGGTCGAAGACGCACGCCGCCAGGCCGTCACCGAGCACATGAAGGCGCAACGCGAGCTCCTGGCGTTCATCATGGACGGCAACAAGCAGACGGCCGCGCGCCTCGAAGTGCTCGAGCGCAGTTACAGCGGCATGATCAAGACGGTCTTCGAGGCGTACAAGACTCGCGCGGAGATCGAGGGGTTCATCGCCGGCGGCGGCCTCAGGAACCAGAACGAGCAGCCGGTCGACCAGAACGAGCGCCTGATCGTGATGCTGCTCGCGAAGAAGTTCGGGATCGATCCCGCGCTCCTCGAGCCCGGCGGGGCCGGCGCTCTGCCCGCCACCTCCGAACCGCAGGCGCCGACGGGCGCCGGCGAGGCCCCCGGTCCCTTCTAAGACTGAGGGCCCGCCGTTCGTACCGGCGAGCCCTCGGCACACGTTGCAGCGTGCGCATGAACCGCAAGCGTAGCTCACCCCCTCCCGACGGCCAAACGCAGCTCCCGCGCGCACCGTCGCAGCGTCTGCGCCCTCGACTCGTCGGCCGCCCCGAACGTCAGGCCGCCGATGAAGTCGAGCACGGCGTTACCGCTTCCCTGGGGCTCCTGTGCGTCGAGCTGGGCCGCCTCGTGTTCCCACTGCGCGGCGAGCTCGAGCAGGTGATCGCGACTCGCGATCACCTCCACGGCCGACGCGTCGAGCACGTCGGCCGGCGTCGCGTCGATCACCATGGCGGGCCGCTTCTTCGAGGCCGCCATCGTTCAGCCCTGCGCTTTCAGGAGCCGATCGCGGATCTCGATGAGCACCCGCGCCCGATCGCGCCACGCCGCGATCGTGGGTTCGTCGACCGCGTCGGGCCCGAAGGGGATCGCCTCGTTCGCTCGCTTCGTGAGCTCGTCGGCCTCGCGCGCGAGCTCGTCGGCTTCGTGCCTTGTGCGTGCGACCTCCTCGAGCGCTCGCGCGAGGTTCTGGCCGACGCCCTCGAAGTGCTCGAGCCGAGCCGCAAGGCCCGCGCGGTCCTCCTCGGCGCGCTGCGCACGCGCGATCGCTTCGGTGGCGCGCTGCGCCTGCCGTTCAATCTGACGGCCCCACCACACCGCGTCAGAGCCGCCGCCCATGGTCTCGACGACGCCGGCGAGGCAGAGCGCGCAGCCGCGGCCAAGCACGACGCGAGACGCGATCGCGGCCGGGTGTCCGTGCTCGCATCGTTCATCCGCGCTCTCGTGGGCGATGGCGTCGGCGAGGATCGCTCGCTCGCGCCCTCCGATGTAGGCGCCGGGCTCCTCGAGCACTTCGCGCACGGTCTGCCGCAGATCCCGAGTCACGCTCGCCCCCGCTTCTCGAGCGCGTCGAGCTCGGCCGTCATCGCTCGGTTCATCACGTCCAGCACCCACTGCGCGGGGAACTGGAACCCGGCGTGCGCCGCGACGATGCGCAGCCGCCGCGCGTCCCCGCGCGTCATGCGCAGCGTCAGAACGTACGGGTTCGCGTCGCCGGGCTTCTCCTCGAGCACCGACCGCGCGGCGCCTGCGCCGGGGATCACGCGCTGGCCGTTGGGCTCCTCGAGCGCGAGCACGGGCGCCGGCGGCTTGCTGAGCTCGCGCACGGCTTCCGCCAACGACGCGATCGGCTTCTCCGCTCGCACCACCGGGATCACCCGCTGGCCCTTCTTGTGGATCTTCGCCAGCGCCGCGGCCGCGGCCGCTTTCGCCTGCTCGCGCTTGGACGGCGCGCGCTTCTTCTTCGGGTCGGACTTCTTCACTTCTCGCATGCGTTCCTCCGGTTGCATGCAGCGCATGCAATCCGCTAGATTGCATGCCGTGCATGTTTCACGTGAAACGCTAGCACGCCGGAGGTACGCATGCGAACCCTGTTGATCGTGGTGTTTTGGGCGCTTTTCGCCCTGGTTTCTCTCGTGGTCGGCTGCTCGGAGGTGCGAACCCTCGAAGACGCCGGCGCCGACAGTGCGGGCCCGCCGTCGTGCGGCCCTTACGTCAACGTGATCGGTGTCTCGGCGTTCCGGTGCGAGTGGCAGGCGTGGTCGTGCTCGGCCGACGTGCCGAGCTCGCCGGCGCTCGACGCATGCCGGCGACGTGTTCAGGCCCTCGAAGCCGAGGGCCTAGCTACGTGCGACGCGGTCCGCGTCGAGGTGGAGGGGTGCCGATGACGCAGCGATCGATCGTGTTCATGGAGCCGAACGAGAAGCCGAACGCGGACGGGTCGCGCGAGCTGCGGCACGGGCTGTGGAAGGCTCGCCCGCAGTGGCCCGCGCGCCTCGTCGGCCTGATCGTCGATGGGCGGGACTACAACGAAGGTCCGGCCGCACGTCTCGACGGACCGCGCTTGCAGAGCATCGAGGTCGGCAACGCTTGCGAGCTGCACGCGCCCGAGCACCTTCGCCGCGATGGTGTGACCGTCGGGCTGTCGCTGTCGTTCGTGGCCCAGGCCCTGCGCGACGCACCGCCGCCCGTCCAGCCCGGCGAGGACGTCCGGATCGCGCTCCTCGAGCGCGTCGAGCTCGTCGGGCTCGTGCTCGAGCGCATCGCGATCGAGCCGATCCGAGAGGCCGCGGCTTCGGAGATCCGAGAGGATCTCCGCCGATCCTGGTGCGCTGCTGATCTGCCTGCGGAAACTGTGCGCGAAGCGCGCGCCGTCTCGCGCGAGCTCGCGCTTGACTCGGCGCTTCGCGGGCTCCTTGAGGTTGCCGATCGCTACCAGGGGCGCGCCAGTGTCCTTGATGCGGCGCTCAGAGTCGCGAAGGCAACGCGGGCAGGCGTCGCGGATGAGCGTCGGCAAGAAGGGTGGAACGCATGAGGCCGCCGTGTGAGGTGTGCGGCGGCGTCAACCGATCCCCTCGCGCGGTCGTCTGCGCACCGTGCCGCCGTCGGCTGCGCGATCTCGAAGGCGCCGATCCCGCTCAACTGGATCTCTTCGCGTCGTGTGCCGTGCGCCTCTGCGCGTGCGGGCGGAAGGATCTGATCTCCACCGTCGAGCAGCGCCGCGGCAAGTGCGATTGGTGCATTCTCGCCGATACGATCCTTGCGGGGGAGGCCGCCGGATCATGCTGACGAAGCGGCGCACCAAGCGCGAGCGGCGCACCAAGCGCGAGCTCGTCGAGGCGATCAAGGGCGACGTTGCCCGAGAGCTTGTCGAGGCGATCAAGGGCTTCGAGGAAGCGGCACGCGACGAAGGCGAGATCCGAGAGGCCGCAGCCTCGAAGGGGATCCCGCCGATCCTCGCCTTCGGAGCGCTCGTGATCTTCGGCACGCCCAATCAGAAGCGCGCAGCGAATCTCGGTCTTGCGTCCGAGCTCGCGCGGATGGCGCTCGAGCAGACGCCCCCGACACCGACGGGGAAGGACGGAAAGGGGAAGCCATGAGCAACGATCTCGAAGAGCTCGAAGCCGAGGAGCTGATTGATCTGATCCGCGCTGCGCTGCGGTTCGTGCCGTCAACCCGCGTGCGTGATGGCGCCCTCGCCGCGCTCGACGAGCTCGAGCAGAGGATCGAGGTCGACGACGACGACGACGACGAGGACGACGCCGGCGAGGACGACGACGCCGGCGAGGACGACGAGGGGCGCCCGTGGTGATCTCGTGCTCGAAGTGCCGCGGGCTCTGTGATCTGGCCGAAGGCCCGTTCTGTCCCTGGTGCGGTGCGCCGGCCGCCGTGGCGCGCATCGAGGCCGAGCAGGACCGCGCCGTCGTGTGGTGCGTGCGGTGGTGTACGTACGCGCTCGCCTCGCGAGCCTCGAAGATCGCGCGGCATGGTTCTCGGCTGACGTGGCACCTCGAGCGCTGCCGATCGCGCATGCGTTCCGCCGGCGTCGGGGAAGGGGCGATCCAGGCATGAGGCCCCTTCCGAGTTTGTACGTACAAACCGCCATCGCGCGGGGCGAGCCGTCGAAGGCCCCGCGACGGTCGCGCACCGTTGCGCGCCTCGAGCACGACGAACGGATCGCCCTGCGCGTGACGCAGCGCCAGCGCGAGGCGTGGACGCTCGCCGCGCAGCGCGAGGGGTATCTCAGCCTTTCGGACTGGATCCGAGATCGGCTCGACGGCGCGGCGCGCTCGAGGGCGATGCACTCGTCCGATCACCAAGCCTTCAACACGCCGGCGGCCGTCCTCGAAGCGATCGCGCCCATGGGCCGGATCGCTCTCGATCCGTGCAGCAACGCCGGATCCATCGTCGGCGCGCGCGTCGCGTGGACTGTCGAGCATGACGGCCTCGCGTGCGCATGGGCACCGCAGGTGCTGCGCGGCGAGCTGTGTTTCGTCAATCCTCCCTTTGACGAGATCGCGCGCTGGGTAGCGCGCTGCATCGAGGAGGCCGCCGCGGGCTGCGAGATCGTGTTGCTCTCGCCCGCTCGCGTCGATGTCGGATGGTGGGATCGCATGCTCGACGCGGGCGCCGTGGCGGCGCTCTGGCGCGGCCGCATGCGGTTCCTCGGCATGGGCTCGGCGCCCTTCCCCGCGGCTCTGACCTACTTCGGCCCTCGTCGCGCTCTGTGGCGCCGGACGATGACGCCGCACGTGACCGGGTTCACGCGCCACGCACGGCGCGAGCTCGTCGAGGAGGCCGCACGGCGCGAGCTCGTCGAGGAGGCCGCCGAATGAGCTCGGCCGCGCCCGATCCGCGTCTCGTGGATCTCTTCGCTCGCGCGCTCGAAGGCGCCGCGGCGAGGGAGAACACGACCGCGCCGACGCGCGAGGAAATCGCCGGCGTGCTCGGCACGCCGGCCGCGCCCGATCCGCGGCCCGTGCAGAGTCACGAGGCCAAGCACGCGCAGAAGAACGCGCACCGCGCGAGGCTCGCCGCACGTGGCGAGGAGCTCACGCGAGACGAGCGGATCGATCTCCGCAACATCCCTCCGGCTCGCTCGTTCCGCGCCGTCATTCCGAAGCGGTCCGCGAAGTTCTTCGGGAGCGTCGCGAGGAGCGCGCCGAAGTTCCACCCGCACGACTGGACCGATCGGGTGTGGGCCGGCGTCTCGTACGTGTTCCGCACGACGAGCCCGAAGCGGGTAGAGGCCGCGGCCGCCGAGCTGCCGATCGCGTTCCGGCTGCGAGCCCTTGCCGCAGTGGCTCACGAGCAGCGCGCACGGGGCAACGAAGAGAGCGCGATCGACTTCGGCCACATCACCGCACGCGGGATCATCGCGTGCGCGCTTGTGCTCTACCGCGAGAGCGTCACCACCAAGAAGCAGGGCTTCGCGCGCGTGCTCTGCGGCGTGTCGCAACGCATGTTCGCGGCTCTCTTCGTGAATCCTCAGACCGGCGATCGCTACTCGGTCGGGAGCTTGTTCGCGACAGAGATCCACGGCGACAAGAGCCGCGCCGGATGGGTGCGCGCGCTCGAGCGCGCCGGCGCCGTCGAGATCATCCAGCCGCCGGCGGATTGCGTGCCCGCCGAGCACGTCGGTCCGTCCGGCCATGCGCTCGCGCAGTACTGGATCACCGTGCGCGCGACGCTCGGTGCGCCGCGGCTGCCGCAGATCGCGATCCTGCGAGCGTTCGGGATCCTCGCGCCCGAGAGTGCCTCGACGAGCTCGACGAGCTCGCCGCGCGGGCCTCCGTAGACCGAGAGCGATCCCGAACCGCGGCCCGTGATCCTCTGGCGATCGCGAGGCCGCGGTCTGCGCTGGCACGCAAAAACGCTGGCACGCGCCGTGCGCTACCCCCATCGGCCCGCTTGGATCGCGCGCCGAATGGCGCGCACACGCGCGCCGACAGGCGCGCAGCTCCGGCAAGACGCGCGGAGCGGTAGCGAAGCGCCTTTGATCTCGAGTGTGCGGATCCCCGATCCGCTGAGTTCGCTTCGGTTGTATCCAAAGATCCAAGGCGCGAAGCATGCGCTAGCGCGGGGGGTTCAACCCTCGGAAAGACCGAGGAATTCGGCGCGTGTTGCGGGAAATCGACCTTCCCGGTAGCGTTCGGACCGTGACGACAAGACACACCACCAAGGGCAAGCGGGCGCGTCGAGCTCCGCAGGTAGACGCCGAGCCGCGCGGATCCCGCCGTGGTGGTGCGCGTCGTGAGGTCGTCGAGGGCGCCGGCGCCGAAGCCGCGGCCGGTAACCTCCGCGTGACGCTCGAGCACGCCGGCGAGGACGTCGGCCGCGCGGCGGTCGTCGCGAGCTCGGCCGACCCTGCGCGCGTCGAGGCGTACGCCCGCGACGCGGTCCAAGCGCTTCGAGAGCCGGCGCTTGCCGGCACGCCGGCCCTTGCTGAGTTCGTGCGCCGCTTCCAAGCGGCGTACGGCCAAGGGCTCGCGACGGACGGCGTCTACGGCCCCGCGACGCGGACCGCGTTCTCGCGGATCCTCGACGTGCTCCCGCGCGACCTCCCGCCGATCGTCCGCGGCAACGCCCCCTCGCCTGCGCCGGCGCCTTCGCCTGCGTCACCCCCCCCGCAAGCGGAACAGCCGGCGCAGGCGGCTTATCCCGCGCCCGCGCCGCAAGCGCCGCAGGCGTTCCCGGCCACGCCGGAAGAGGCTGCGCAGCCAGCGCCGCAAGCGCCGCCGGCGCCGCAAGCGCAGCCAGCGCCGCAAGCGCCGCCGCCGCCCCAGGTGGGGCCCGCGCAGCCGATCCCCGCCGGCGAGCCTTCGGCCGCGGCTCAACAGGGCATGATCACCCGCGAGGAGGCCGCACGCCGGATCCGTGAGCCGCTGACGGAGTGCCTCGTGCTCTGCAACGTGCTCTCGGGCGCGCTTCCCCTCTCGCACCCGTCGGGTCAGGTGACGCGCCAGCAGCTCGCGCCCGACCTCGCCGCGATCGATCGTCTGCTTCTCGAGGCGGGCGCGCCCTCGCTCACGCCCTCGATGGACCGCGACTTCTTCAACGTGCAGCTCGCGCCCGTTCAGGTGATGGGGGTCGAGCTCGCCGCGGGGCTCGTCGAGGACGCAAGCGCGCTCCTCACCGACGCACGCACGCGAGCGGAACGACAGGTCGACGCGGTGTCACGCTTCGCGATCCAGAACGCGGTCGGGCTCGTCGGCCGCATGCGCGACGCCTTCGAGGCCCTGGGCCGCAACGTGGGCACGGTGCAGGCCCGGATCGCCAACCTGCCCGAGAACTTCCGCGCGGCCGCGCAACGGCTCTCGTCGTTCCTGCTCAACTGGCAACAGCAGTGGGATCGATCGTTCCGCAACTTCACCGATGGGCTGATCGGCGTGGCCGGCGCCGGTACGGGCCTCCTCCTCGCCGTCGGCCTGATCCTTCTGCTCGTGCTCTTCCATCGGAAGGCGTGAGCGCTTCTCGTTCTGCCTCACTCACCCCGATCGAAAGGACACCCACCACATGCCGCCCCGCACCGCTGCGATCACCGTCCGCGCTCCCTCCCGTTCCGCCATGTCGGCGCGCCGCCTCGGCGCCATGGCCGCCGCCGGCGGCCGCCGCTTCTCTCGTGCCGCGATCATGGCGGCCGCGTCCGAGAAGCACACGATCACCGCGCTCGGCACCGCGGCCGCGCTCGGCTACGTGCAGAAGAACGCGATCCAGGTGCCGCACATCGGCGCCCTCGGCGTGGACGGCACGGTCGGCGCCGCGCTCTGGCTCGCGGGCAAGTACACCAAGAACCCGACGCTCCAGCACGCGGCGACGGGCGCCCTGGCCTGCGCGGTGAAGGGCGCGGTCGTGGGCGGCATGCTCTCGCCCGGCACGCCGGCGCAGCAGGCCGCACAGCCCGGCGCCGCCGCGGCCGCCGCCGCCGTGCAGCAGCAGCAGGCCGCCGCGATGGGCCACGGCGGTTACGCCGCGCGTCCCGCCGGCGTCATGGGCGGCGCGTTCTGATCTCCCGCCCCGCGAGGGGCGCCAGGGGGGGATCCCTGGTTTCGTTCCAACTCTCGCAAGGCAGGAGAATTCCTCACATGTCCACCGCTCAGAAGATCGCGATCGTCTCTCCCTTCATCAACCCGATCGCCGTGATCGATCCGCGTGCCGAGGGCCTCTCGCCCGAGCTCGCGCGCATCCTCCGCGAGCACACGCCCAACGGCGAGACCATCGAGGTCGGGGTCGTCGACTGGAACATGGGCAACGACGACTTCGGCGACGACTACGCCGGCGACGACTACGCCGGCGATGCCCTCTGGGGCGACGAGTACGCCGGCGACGACTACGCCGGCGACGAGGCCGGGGTCGACTTCCTCGGCGCCGTCTACCGCGCGGTCCGGGGCCAGCAGCGCCGCCGCCCGGCGCCGCGCCGCCCGATGCCCGGCCGCCGTCCCGCCGCGCCCGGCGTGCAGCGGGCCGCGGGCCTCGCGCGCCTCGGCGCCGCGCTCCAGGGCCCGCCCGGCTGGCGCCAGCCCCAGGCCGCGCCCGGCGTGATGCAGCCCTTCGAGGGCCTGGTCCGTCTGCCCTTCACGCCGAGCGTCCCCAACGGCGTCTACCCGGCCGGCTCCACGACCTGGGCGTTCACCGGCCGCCCGCAGAAGCCGTGGCGCGGCGAGCGCATGGTCGCGATCGTCACCCGCTCGGCGGGCGCGGCCGCCGTGGTGCCGCTGCTCGAGCTCAACTCGGTCGGCATCGATCCCCAGCAGGCCGGGACCGGCTTCTCGCCGCTCGAGGCGTACGCCCCGAACAGCTTCGGCGTGCGCGAGTGCTGGGCGCCCGCACAGCCCGGAATCGACGTGACGATCCGCGGCGTGTTCTCGGTGGCCGTGCCCGCCGGTGAGACCGTGACGATCGCGCTCGACGTGCGCGGCCGCTGGATCGCGTGAGCTCGTCGCGCATGCGTCGCCGGTTCGCGCTGGCGACGCATGCGCACCCCTAGCGGCAGAGCTCGTGGCGAGTGCGGGCAAGTTGTGCCCGTCGGGGAGGGTTCGAATCCCTCGGCCGCTTTCGTCTCGTTTGTACGTACAAACCCCCCGAGAGGTGCGCGCGTGACCGGAATCGTCGGAGGCCCCGTCAGAGTCGGACCCGTCTTGGGAATGCGCGTCGTGATCGGCATTCCGCGGCCGCTCACGCGGACGGCGATGAACCACGCGCTCGAGGCTCTCACGCGCATCAACGAGGATTGGCTTCGCGCGAACCCCGACGCGCCCGATCTCTACTCGAGCGGGGTTCGGTATGCCGTCGAGCCCACGGGCTATGAGCTGTGGGATCCGACCGCGCTGCTCCTCGCCCGCGGCGCCGGCGATTGCGACGATCTCGCATGCGCAAGGGCCGCCGAGCTGCGCGTGAGAGAGGGCGACACGGGCGCGCGTGCGGACTGCTACCCCAGCGCGATCCGCAACGGCCGGCGCACGTGGCACGCGATCGTCGTGCGTGGCGACGGCACGGTCGAAGACCCATCGGCGCGCCTCGGCATGCCGACGCACGCGGGACACCTCCCGGACGGCGCACCGTTCGCGGAGGTGCTCCGAAGGCACGAACACCTCGAAGGCGAAACCCCCCGACCCGGAGCACGACAGATGGAGATCCCGAACATGATCAAGTGGGAAGTGAAGCGCAGCGCGGACGGCCGCGGCTGGGAGGGAACGATCTGGATCCCCGTCGGGGCCGCCGGAACGATGGCGTTCAACCAGCGCGCGCGCTCGCCCGGCGACGCGCTCGAGGCGGTGATCACCGCGGCCGATCGCACGGTGCAGGCGGCGCAGGCCGCGCCCGAGATCGTCGGCTTCAACTTCGCCAACATCATCCCCGGCCTTCTGTCGACGGGCGCGCAGCTCGTGCGCACGTTCACGGGACAGCCCGAGCAGGCGTCGCAGCTCTCGCAGCTCCCGGCGCAGCTCGTGCCCCTCGCACAGACCGCCATGATGCGCACGCCCGATGGCATGCCGCCGGCGCCCTACGGCTACGCCGCGCCGCCGCCCTACGGCTACGCCGCGCCGGCGCCCCAGGGCTACGCCGCGAAGCCGTACTTCCCGAAGGCGGCGTGATCGGTGTCGGGCCCGTGGCACTCGCAGTGGTGGCTCCGTCCGGGGCTCGGCCAGCTCGGCGGGCCGCAGCCGACGGGCTACGCGCCGCATGAGCAGCCGCTAGGCTCGGCGGCGCCTCTCGATCGGTTCAGCCCGACGAAGCCGGAGGGCTTCATGCCCGCCGGGCGCCTCGGCGCCTGGTTCCCGACGGAGGACGAGCTCCGACAATGGGGCGGCGCTGAGCTCCTCGAGCACCCGACCACGGGCCAGGTGGGGCCCCTGCCCGACACCGCGAAGCGCTTGATCATGGCGCGTTTCCCGGTGCCGTTGACGTGCACCGTTTCGTTCGGCGTGACGGATCCCGCCACCCTCGGCGCCATCGCTCCCGACGTGTGGACCGGCCCGCTGAATTTCCGGGTGACGATCGGCGTGTCCGCGGGCGAGCACGTCGCCGATCTGATCCAGATCCCCG
>WBZP01001840.1_pt2 | contig 14990 bp, 13 predicted proteins | sample 5204301 | NCBI WGS metagenome assembly WBZP01 (sample SAMN12412401, study PRJNA552823) | activated sludge metagenome | isolation source: activated sludge from nitrification reactor of wastewater treatment plant... | place: USA: Pennsylvania | collected 2017 | reverse complement strand
CAAAACACAGAAAATTAATTGGTCCCGTAGCTCAACTGGATAGAGCATCCCGGTTCTACCGGGACGGTTGAGGTAGTAAACAAAACACAGAAAATTAATTGGTCCCGTAGCTCAACTGGATAGAGCAGCTGCCTTCTAAGCAGCCGGTTGGGCGTTCGAGTCGCCCCGGGATCACGAATCTTCGATCGTTTTTTCCAGTCTAATTACCAGTTACTAGTTACTAGTTCCGAATCACAGACTTTTCAAAAAAGCCAGCAACGCTTCCCGATCTTCCTTGCCAAGGTTTCGAACGAAATCCACCGATCGGCTTGCTTCACCTCCGTGCCAGAGGATGGCTTCCATCAGGCTTCGTGCCCTGCCGTCATGGAGGAAGTTATTATGTCCGTTCACAACCTGCGTGAGACCGATGCCCCATAAGGGTGGGGTTCTCCACTCGCTACCGGATGCAGAATAAGTCGGCCGGTCGTCGCTCAGACCCGGCCCCATATCGTGCAACAGCAAATCCGTGTAAGGATGGATCTTTTGTCCGGAAGCTTCCGGGAAATACATATCCGTTCGCGTAGTGAAACTGGTGCGATGACAGCCGCTGCAATTAGCCGCGTTGAATAATTCCTTCCCACGACGAACCACCGGATCCGTCACATTCCTGCGCGCCGGCACGGCCAGTGTTTTTACATAGAACACCACCGAATTGAAAATGCTGTCCGGTACTTCCGGCTCATCGCTTCGTCCGTCGAATTGAGGCTGGCCATAGCTGCTTTCAACCGGGAACACCTTGTTCGTAATCCCCATGTCTTCGTTGTATGCACCGGCTACCTGTTGTTCCAGGTTGGGCGCCTCCGCTTTCCAACCGAAGCGGCCGATCGTTTGTTGCCTGGTTACCGCGTCAAAGACCCGGTTGGCATGGCCCGAGATTCCATCACCATCAAGATCCGACTCGTCTTCAAGCGCCAGCAATTCACTACCGGCAATTTGTTCCAGCAGTCCCAGGCCGTGGACCGGAGGTGCGACTCTTGGCGATAACATGAACCCTGCCGGCAAGCCGGTATAGGGCGATACCAGTGTCCAGACCGGTCTGCGCAATTGTACGGTGTCTCCGTCGGCAAACACGAAAGGCGTTTCCTCCCACATGACTTGCACACCGGCCTCCGCCGCTACGCCGAAGATCGCTTTGTCCTGTAACTGCCCGCCAAAACCCGGCGCAGCCAAGGGACCGCCGTGCGGATCCCTGCCCGGCACACTGGTGCGGAACAACATGCTGGTCATCGGCTCCGATTGCTGGATCGGCTTTCCACGACCATCGTTGATGTGGCAGTTGAAACAGGAATTACTGTTGTAGATGGTACCCAATCCCTGAAACAAAGGAGCTGGCGCAGCGACAAAAGTTGCTTCGAAGTGCTGGTCGCCCAGTTCGTGGAACTCTTCGCGCCATCCGGAAAGCGAGGGAAAGGCCTGTGAAAATGCTCCCACCCCTTCGGTGAAGACAGTTTGGGCGCCTCCGCTCAAACGCTCATCGAACGCTTCCTCTTCCCAGGGCTCGGCTTTCCGACAACTTCCGAGAACGGCAACGAAGCCGAATACCAGGAGCGCACCGATTAATTTCCGCCTGTCCACGCTACTCATCGAACGATGTTCTGTTGGAGGTACGGTAACATCTGATCTTCCAACGTGGTCTTGAGGGTATTGATCTGATCGATGGCCAACTGAACCTGGGTCGGTTGGGAAATGATCGCTTCGCCGAACGGAACTGTGATCGCATTCAATGATGCGATCGCCTGGTCGATCTGGGACGTGATCGTATTGTGCAGCGAAAGGTTGTTCGCCTGTAGATAATCCTGCAACCCCTTGCCGTCGGCGTTGAAATCACCACGGTAGACATTTCGAACACCGATCATGTTATTGGTGAAATCGATCAGGCTGTTGTTGCTGTATGGCGATTCTTCCAGACTGGGATCCTGTGCCAGGAACGGTTCCGCGATCTTCCCGTTGGCGACTTCGTCGCAGATTCCGGCGATGCCGTTCACCAATTCCTCGAATGCGGCACGTCGGGAAGCATAGACCGTACTGCCGCTTCCCGCACTGGAAAAGATCTCACCGTAATTACCCGATTGAGAAGCGTCCCAACTGGAACGCAGGGCTGTTCCTTTGTCTTTCAGGTCGGCTGTCAAAGCGACCAGGAATTCCAACTCACGGGTAGTGAACTGACCTGCCTGCTTGTCACCATTGGTACCCCACAACAGATACTCGGCCGGATGATAGCCTTTCAATTCATCGCCCAATGCATGAATGTTGGCCGGAGTGAAATCCAGCGTGGAGGATAACAATGAATCGAGGGAAAGGTAATCCACCGGCCAGGTATCGGTTGAAGGATCAATATTCTCGGTAGAGACAGGTCCGAACAGAAAAGCTTCGCTCTTTTCCCAGGCGGCCCGTGCTGTCCGCCAGGCGGATCGTGCGGCTGTCAGATTCGTTGCATCCGTGGTCTGCTGCAACGCCAGCGCGTCGGTATGCAGTTGGTCGAGCAATTGCTCCAACTCGTTGTAATTCGCACGAGCGACATGACTGGAAAAATCCGACAGGATGGCGGACTCCAATTGTTCGTTCGTCATCCCGGAGTCTCCGGGTGTTGTATCATCGCTTTTCTTGCAGGAGCCCAGCAGGCCCAGCAAAACGATAGCAGGGAGGAAATATCGTTTCACGGTTTGGGGGTGGTTAGGAATTGAACTGTATCGTATAATGGTCGGTATGCTCGGTAACGGGGAATTGCTTCAGTCGGCGGATCGCCGGACCAGCCTTCACATCTCCGCTCAGCGAAAAGGAACTGCCGTGCAGGTTGCAGTACAGGCCCGAGTTGGTTGCCACGAGGCGGGTATCTTCATGCGTACACTGCAACAAGAGCGCGGTAGCCGTTTGTCCGGGTTGACGGACCAGCAAGATGTCATAAACCTGCTGGGGTACCCGTACGATCTTCAGGTGCTCCTCCGGTTCAAAGGAACTGAACGGAACATCTATGGAACCTCCGGAAATACCGGTCTCCAGAATGCGAATGGACGAACACGACTGCAGGCTGGCAAGCACGGCCGTCAGGCCCGCGAACTGCGCGCAGGCGAGACAGGAGGTCTTGATGAAGTTCCGGCGACTGCTCATATCAGAAACTGTAGGCCAGCCCGAGTTGCAGGAAATCGTTGACCCGTTCGATTCCCGGCGCGGTTGGAGAAGGATTAAAATTCAAGGTAGGTTCCGGCTCGCCGGAGGTGACGTGCTTCCAATCGAATTTGATGGCTACCCCACCGGTCGGCTGATAGGTCAACCCCATGATCAGGAATTGCAAATGATATAGCTCATCGCGGATTCCGTTATCCGGTACACTGGCCATCTGATCCAAACCTTCGTAGCGGGAAAAGACGATCAACTGTCGCTGCTTGTTTTGTTTCTTCGAACGTTCCAGCAGGTTATACCCCGCCTCGACAAAGTAACCATACATCGAGCTGGCCACATTCTTCGCGAATGCGGTATTCAAACGATCTGCATCCGGTACGGAGACCGTAGAAGCGAGGGCTTTGATCGTCCATGCGCTCCGGCGGTATTGCAGATTGAACTCACCCAACGCGACCGGCGTGCCGAACGGGCCACTGTCGAGTCCGAGACTATCCGCCGAACGGGCTGGTAGTCCTACCGTTCCCCCGTAGTATCCGCTTAGCTGGAACCTGAAGTTTCGGTAGTAATAAAGAAGCGAAGCGGTCGTTCCAAGATTGGACCCGGTGGCTCTTCTACCTTCAAAGCGGGCATCCCGAATACCATTTGAACCGCTTATTCCGGATGCATCCAAACCGTTCATGATACCGAGGCTCCAGTTCAAACCGGGGATACGGTCACTCATGCCATAGTAACCTACGCCGATCTCTCTCCAGGTAGACGGAAGAATACGCGTCTCCACTTCGTGCCGGTCGTTGCCGTTGAAGGTAGTAGGCAAATGGTTCTCGTTGATGATCCCGATGCGGGGAATGAACAAACCCGCCAGCAGGTAATGGTTCCGGTTGAGATCGAATTTCAGTACAGCCTGCTCCAGCGAGATCTCCCCTCCACTTCCGTCTACTTTCGCGTCTTCCAACTCAAGTTCGGAGAAGAACGTGATCTTCGGATTGAACCGATAACCGACGAAGAGAATGTTGCGTGTGAGATTGGCCTGCGCTGTTCCGTTGTCAGCATGATATGCATACTTGGCTTCACCGTAGGCAGATAAAATGACACTACGGCTGTTCGGCGATAGTCCGGCATTCAGCGAATCCTCCCGGGTCATGAACTGAGCAAGGGTACAATGAGAAAACCCCAATAAAAACAGAAGCAGCGCGATCGAACGATTCATTATATAGAGCTAAGGGATTAGGGAGGGCAAATATCTATTTAGAATCATTCTAAACAAGATGATGATTGTCATTTTTTCATCCTAACCATGTTATAAAATTGATTTACAGGTATTTAAATATGATGAAGTCTTCCTTTTTCAGGATTCTCACAGTCGATTTGGCTGAGAAAGCGCGGAATTCTATTTTGTATGCATTCACCATTTCCAGCTTCCCAGCTATTCAACATGCATTACCGTTTCATCCTGGCCGGCGCCATCTTCCTCCAACTATCGGCATGCAAAGCTCCCGATTCACCCGGTACTGCCGAGGAATTCTCCGAAGGAAAAAAAGAATGGATCGAGGGTAAAGACTACACCATTCTTGAACGCGTCAGGATCCGGGATGAACAGGGGTTCGGACAGCCTGTTACCGCTTACTCACTGCTGGTACCCAAGGGATGGAAAACCGAGGGTGGTATCACCTGGAGGGTCGGACACACTTGCATGCAGGAAGTGGTGAATAACCGGGTTCACTTCACTTCGGGGGATGGCGCGATTTCCATCGACTTCTTCCCTACCCGCAGTTGGGAATGGAACGACGATCCGACCATGCTGCAGGCGATGCAAAACAATGCTGCGAGTGGCTTTAAACGATGCGATTACCAGCAGCCGCTCGACGCGGGCGACTACCTCCGGAATGTGTTCCTGCATGAGATCGGAGATCCCGAGGTCGTTTCACTCAAGACGAACGAGACGCTTCAACCGTTGATGGAAGCACAGGCGAGGAAAGGCACGGAACTCCTGCGTGCAGCGGGTGTCCAGGCCGTCAATTATCGACCGACGGCTGTCATCGCAGACCTCCGGTATCCCGATGGCAGCCTCGGTAAGGCGCTGTGCTCGGTGAATCAGGTGATCAGCAGTTTCCCCAATTACCTCACCGGTGGCTACAGTGCCGGTTACCAATGCTCGTCCGAACAACGCATCCTGGTCAGGGGTTCGAAAGAAAAGATGGCCGAGGCTGAAAAGATCCTCAGCACCATGTTGTCGAGCCTCCGAATCAATCCCGAATGGCAAGCGGCCGTTCAACAAACCTTCAGCAACATCGCAAAAGTTGAACAACGCGAGAATGCCAAACGCGCGGAGATCACCCGGCAGGCCAACGAAGACATCAGTCGAATGCGGATGGAGACCTGGGAGTCCACCCAACAGAGCCAGGACCGGATCATGGAAGAATCGGGCCGGGTATTGCGCGGTGTGGAGCAATGGACCGATCCCGCTACGGGAGACAAGCTGGAACTCACTGCAGGTTACAATGAAGCCTGGAGTAAAAGCGACGGAACCTATATCCTGAGCAACGACCCCTTGTTCGATCCGAACGTCGTTTTCCAGGAAGACTGGAAAAAGCTCGGAAAACCGAATTGAAGAGCCGGCCGGCCGTACATCAACTGCCACCACTTATCCGAAAAAGCTGCCGCCCGTTCAGTGTCCATCCCCCTTCGGAGGACACAGCAGTACATTTGAATTACCAGGTTGCAGTCACGGGCAGTTCAGCTCAATCCACCTCCAAGTTCCGTGACTCGACAGGAAACCTCGGGTCGCAGCGATGGTTTCCATTCAAACGGTGAAATTTTCTTTTTACCTGGTTTTTAGCCGGCCAAATTGGCCGGCTTTTTTCATTTCAGGCAATACAATTCCTGTCCCGAACCGGTTGGTCCGAGCACATCATCCTAAGGTGATCTATCAGGAAGCCGATTGTTTCCCGCGACCGAGCATGAAGCCCACCGCCGCTCCGATTCCGGAAGCCCAGACGGTATTGGAAACAACATCGACTACCAATCCTACCGGCGATGTGAACAAGTTCATCATCGACATGAACGACAGGTCGACACTCAGGTAGAAGAAGAATCCTACAACAGCAGCGAGTTTCAATCCTGCCACCGGGGTATCAACACCAGTTCGATTACCCAACCAGGCCAACAGGAATGCGACACACAGGTTGCTGAGGAACATGAGCGCCATGTTCATTTCGCCCTCCGCTTTCATCAACCCCTCGTAGTGGATCATGTTCTTGTCCATAAAATCCGCGAGAAGAATTCCGAAAAGCAACCATCCCAATAAAAAAGCGACGACTCCGCCAACGATTGCAGCAAGTAATACTTTTGTGTTCATGGGTTATGGGGTTTAGTTCAAGCCAAGCTAGGATTTAAACTCCACAATACCGAAATGCAAATTTCCGAGGCTGATTTCGATGAAAAATCGCTTCTGAATCAGTAAATATCCCTTTCAACAGGATACCCCGGAACCTACTTGTAACCTGTTTGCCTACCGAATAACGAATTTCCAGCATGTCGGCTGCAAGCCACATCCTCACCAAGCTATCGGCTTTCCTCTACCCTCATCCTATCATTCTTTGGCCTTCACCATGCCCATGATCTGTTGCATGGTCCGCTGCATGCCATCGCTGGATCCATCCAGGAAGATCACATTGCCTTTTCCGTATTCCGCGAAATTCTTGATCGCCTCCGTCCACATGGAAAACAGGATCACATTGGTGTCCAGATTCGCCTGCTTCATCTGCTCCGCCGCCTGGCTCATGCCGCGTGCGACTTCTTCCCGGAACAGGGCCACACCCTGACCACGAAGCCGTGCTGCTTCGCGCTCCGCTTCCGCCGCGATCTTGATCGCATTGCCCTCCGCCTCCGCCGCTTTGGTCTTGGTGATCAACAACGCCTGGCCTTCGTTCTCCGCCGCGGCTTTGAGGTTATTGCTGGCAACCACCTTACTCATACTCTCCATGACCGCCTGATCGAAGGTGATGTCGTTGATCTGTAGGTCCTGGAGATGATACCCCCACTCTTCCAGCGTATGGTCAATTCCGGCTTTGACATACTCGACGATCTCCCGGCGCTGTCCGAGGATCTCCGCCTGCTTCTTGGTCGCTACATACGACCGGATGTTGCCTTCGATCGTCCGCACCATCGCCTGCATCAGGTCCTTCTCACTGATGAACTTGAACGCCACTTTCTTGATCGTCTCCTCGTTGGAATCCATGACCGAATACAGCAACATGCTTTTGAAATAGACATTCGCCTGATCCGCGGTAACGGCCTGAAACTCCATCTCCACCGAACGGTTCTGGATGCTGACGCGGCGATACACCTTTTCAATGATCGGAATCTTGAACCGCAAACCCGGCGCGAGAATGCGTTGATACTTACCAAACAAGGTGATGACGGCAATCGTACCCTGATTGACGGTCAGTAGTCCGGAAAAAACGATGATCGCACCGAAGACGATAAACACAATGGAACCGATTGGCATAGTCGTGGATTTAGCTGGGTAAAGTTATCACAAACCGGCTGAGTCCGGATAAAGATGACGAAATCGTTTTATGACCATCCATCCGACAGGACTGCTCCCCACAAATCTTACCTTTGGTTTCGATGCCGTTGACCACCGTCGAATTCGAAGTGTTTCGATCGGGCGCCCGTAACTACAGGCGAAAACCGCTCGCTACCCGATTGGAATTTCTGAAGGCGCTGGAAGGTTGGATCCTCGGAAATCTCCCGGATATCCGGAGGGCGCTTTCCGACGACCTTGGTAAACCGGCAATGGAGAGCGACCTGACCGAAGCATACGGAGTACTGGGTGAGATCCGGCATGCAAGGTCCCGCTTGCCCGAATGGATGGCCGATCAACCGGTGGGTACGCCACTCTCCATGATCGGGACACGTGCCTGGAGTCGTCAGGAACCGAAAGGGGTTTGTCTATTGATCGGACCTTGGAATTTCCCATTCCTCTTGATGGTCGGACCGCTTGTCAGCGCTTTGGCCGCCGGCAATGCAGCCATATTGAAACCTTCCGAGTTCGCCCCGGCTACCGGACGATTGCTGGCACAAATGGTCGCTGCCATCTTCCCGACCGATCTTATTTGTGTGAAGGAAGGTGATCACACCGTTTCCGAGCAGTTATTGACCCTGCCGTTCGATCATGTGTTCTTTACCGGAAGCGCCCGGGTGGGCAAGATCGTGCACGCTGCAGCAACTCAGTTAAACGCATCCGTAACCCTGGAACTCGGCGGTCAGTGTCCGGCGATCGTTTGCGCGGATGCCGACCTGGAAGATGCGGCAAGAAAGATCGTCGCTGCCAAATTCTTCAACTGCGGGCAAGCCTGTGTTGCCCCGGACCACGTTTTGGTAGATGCAAGGGCCTTCGATCCATTCCTGAATATCCTGCGTGAACAGGTGACGGCGCTCTTTGGCGATTCCCAGCAGATCGAACAATCCCCGGATTATGGCCGACTCATCCACCGGCAACATGCCGAACGCCTGCATAAACTCCTGAATGACGCCCTCGCGTCCGGTGCGGTGCTTCGACTCGGCGGAATATCACGCCCGGAACAGCGATTCTTGGCCCCAACCGTCATCACCGGAACATCGCCAAGCATGCGCATCCGGCAGGAAGAAATTTTCGGGCCGATATTGCCGGTGGAACCATTCGAATCGCTGGAAACCGTCTTATTGGAATCGGTAGGTCAGGACATTCCGCTTGCAGTCTACGCGTTCACCCGCAGCCGCACCAACCTTGAATTGATCCGCGATGAACGCAGGTCGGGAGCCTTGCTGTGGAACGATTGCGCCGTTCACTTCCTGCATCCCGGATTAGCCTTCGGTGGCCTTCAGGGAAGCGGACTCGGTCGCGCACACGGACACGCCGGCTTTTTGACCTTCAGCAACCAGCGCTCCATCTTGAAACAGCGCACCGGCTGGACCGGTATTCGTTTGTTCTACCCGCCCTATTCGCGCCTCAAGAGCAGGCTTGCCGACTTGCTGCTTCGCTGGTTCTGAGAAAACAGGTTGCAACGGTCTATTACTTTCATTTTTGACTATTACTTTCTAAAAAGATAGTAATGCGATGGAAATCCTTTCCTTACCAACTTTGTCTTCTTCCAACTCATTCAATCCATGAACATTGCCATTATTGGTAGCGGAAACGTAGGCGGAGCCCTTGCCTCCCGTTGGGCGGCAAAAGGACATCGCATCTTCCTTGGTGTACGCGATCCACAGCATTTCAAAGGCCAGGCGCTGACCGAATTGCCTGCCGTAGCCGTCTTTACCATTCCGGAGGCAGTTCGTCAGAGCGAGGCAATCCTACTGGCGACACCCGCTACCGCCGCAATAGAAGTGGCACAATCGCTGGGCGACACATCCGGCAAAGTCATCCTTGATGCGATGAACGTCGTGATGGGGCGCGGTCCGCAAGGCTTTTCGAATACGGCTGACGCCATCCTGGCCCATACTCCCAGCCGGGATGTGGTGAAGTGTTTCAATACGACCGGTTTTAACAACATGAAAGACCCCATCTACCAAGGCATGCCGATCGATCTCTTCATGGCGGGCGACAGCGCCCGGGGAAAAGCGATCGCCCGTCAACTGGCACTCGACGCCGGATTCGCGGAATGCTACGATGCAGGTGGCAACGATAAGTTCCAATTGATGGAGCAATTCGCTTTTTTCTGGATCAATCTCGCGATGATGCAGGGACTCGGCAGGGAAATCGGATTCAAGCTCCTCAGGCGTTGAAGTAGCTTTCCCTGAATCGGATCAGTAGGCCGTCCACCCGCCATCGGCGGTCAACACAGCTCCATTGACAAAACTGGAAGCGTCGGAGACCAGGAACAGTGCCGTTCGGGCGATCTCCTCCGGCTCGCCCATCCGGGGCATCGTACCCATGCCCGGGAGGCTGCGCTCATAGCCGAACGGATCCGGATGCATATCGCGGCCGATGTTGGTATTCACACCACCGGGCGCGATCGCGTTGCAACGTATTCCCTTTTGGGCATAGACGTATCCAATGTTCTTCGTCAGACCGATCACAGCGTGCTTGGACGTAGTATAAGCAGCTCCGGCCCGCGCTCCGTGGAGCCCGCCGACGGATGCGATATTCAGGATCACCCCTTTACCTTGTTTTAACATGATCGGTACTGCTGCGCGGCAAGCGTAAAAGGGTCCGTCCAGGTTAATACGCAGTACCTTGTTCCAGACATCATTCGAAACATGCTCGACCGGGTGAAAGTCATCCATGACGCCGGCATTGTTCACCAGAATGTCGACGCTACCGAAATGCTCCATCGCTCCTGCAATCAGAGATAGGATATCCGACTCCTGGCTGACGTTACACGGAATGCCGATAGCCGTACCACCGGATTGGCGAATGGACTCGACTACCGTGTCAAGTTCCGATTGATGAACATCCGCTGCTACCACCCTGGCACCTTCTGCAGCGAATAAAATGGCCATGGCCTTACCCATCCCGGAAGCGGCGCCGGTGATGATCGCGGTCTTATTTGACAACGTATTCATGGAAGGTTGATTTAACATGCAACTCCTGGTAAATATCACCTGAGCCAAGGGATAAAGTGACAAGATTCACCCTTGAATTGCAATGACGAACATCAGAAAGTGCATCAGGGTAATAAGTTAAAGAGCTATACGATACCCAACATAGTACATGAAGTTCCTGATTGTGCAATACTGGTGGGTTCCTTGGCTCCATGAATTTAAAAGATCAGTCTCGAATCCTTAGCTTGCATCCGCTATGCGCGTTGCCTTGTTTCTGATCGCCCTGTGGGCAGTAGCTTGTCAGGACATTGTCCGGCATGAAAATCAACGCCCGGTTTACGGGACCATTCGTTTACCGGATGCCGGCCAACCCGCGACTGATTGGGACACGACCGACCAGTTACTGGTACATTTTACGGCGGAGCCGGACAACCTGCACCCTACCAATGGGACTTCCTCCCAACGGAGCGAGATCAACCTGTACACCCAGGGTTACCTGGTCCAGACGGATCTCCGCACGGGCCAGCTGATGCCGGTTCTGGTAGAACGTCTGCCGGATACCGCGTTGAACGGAACGAGCTTCACCTACCAGCTTCGGGGAGATGTCCGATGGGATGACGGCTCACCCCTGCAAGTTGAAGATGTGGTCTTCACGGCCAAAGCAAACAAATGCTCCCTGACCCTGAATCCGGGTGTGAAGGTGTATTGGCAAAATGTCGCTTCCGTGGAAGCGGTAACTGGAAGCCCGCGTGCCTTCCGCGTGATTTTAAAGAAGACCAATATTCAAAACGTGGCCTTCCTCAGTGGCTTCCCGATCATGGAACGAAAATTCCATGACCCCAACAATGTGCTGAAGGAAGTCAGCTTCTCGCAGCTCGACGATCCGACCTTTGTTTCCTCCGCCTTAACGGAATGGGCAGCCGAGTTCAACAACGACCGCTACGGTCGGGATCCGAACTTTCTGAACGGGCTTGGGCCGTATAAGGTGAGCCGATGGGAAGCGGGACAATCCATCACGCTCGAACGGAAAGCACACCATTGGTCTGGAAAACCGGAAGGACCTCGACGTATGCTCTTTCGGGTAGTCCGTGATGAAAACGCCCAGGCATTGGAATTCCGCTCGCAGAAACTGGACGTGTCCACCAATTGCTCGATGGGAGCTTTTCTTTCCCTTCAAGCCGATCCGGAACTTCGTAAAAACTATCGATTCGCTGTCTCGCCCACCTATAATTACACTTATCTCTGCTTCAACATGCGACCGGACTCAGGCGATCGACCGGCTTTGTTCAATGACGCAGCTACCCGGCGAGCGCTTGCCCTGATGACACCGGTCGATCGGATCATCAGGCTGATCTATTCGGATTATGCAGGTGCCTGTCACCGGATGTCGGGCAATGTATCTGGCCTGAAGCCGGAGTTTGACACCACACTCACACCCTTACCATTCGATCCCAGTCGCGGACGGGAAATGCTCCGGCAAGCTGGCTGGCTCGACACGAACGGCGACGGCGTGCTCGAACGGACAGTCAATGGCAATACCGTCCCATTCGAAGCGGAACTTGCTTACCTGAGTGTCAGTCCGGATTGGCGCGACATTGCCAAAGTGATCCGTGACGAATGGGCCCGCGCAGGTATCAAGCTGAACCTGGTTCCGATGGAACTGAAGCGCTTTCAGGAAACGGCCCGCTCCCACCGCTTCGATCTGCTGTTAGGAAGTTGGTCAGCCACTTCCCTTCCCGAAGACTACGGGCAATTGTGGGGAACCGCTTCCTGGCTGAATCATGGATCCAACTTCAGCGGATTCGGGTCGACTGCAACCGACGTCTTGATCGATTCGATCCGGCAATCGGTGAGTCTTTCGGATTACTACCGGTATAGCCGCAGCTTGCAACAAACCATCCGGGAGGAACAACCCATGGTCTTTCTTTATTCTTCGCTGCGCAGGGTCATTGTACATAAACGCTACGAAAACGCGATCATCTTTCCGGAACGTCCCGGCATTCGTCTCGACTCATTGCGTTTATTCACAAGCACTCGGAAAAACCCTTCCTGACGCCCTCCGGCTGATCGTAGTGGCCGGTTATCTTTGAAATCGATGGGGCGCTTCCTGTTTCGTCGTCTGTTGTCGGGCTGCCTGGTGATGCTGGGCCTATTGCTGCTTGCCTTTGTGTTACAGAACGCGCTGCCCGGTGATCCGACGGATCAGTGGTTCCGGGAAAACGACAATTCCGCGAGTACACAGCAGGAAAGGGCAGCCTGGCGTCAACGGCTTGGACTGGATCTTCCTGTCTTCTATCTCACACTCGGAACCCTTGCGGACCAGTCGAAAACCGCTACTCCCCCGACACTGCGTGACCTAACCGATTCGAATTGGCGTCACCATGTTCCCGTACTACAGTGGCACCCTGACAATCGTTTTCACCGTTGGCTGTTCGGTGATGCCGCTTTCTCGCGCGGTATCATACGGGGCGACTTCGGCATATCCTGGAATTCGCGACAACCCGTCGCCGATCTGCTTTCACATCGCATCGGCTGGTCCATCTTGCTGACATTCATTTCCCTGATGCTCGCTTATCTGTTGAGTTATCCGGTAGCCCTGCGTGCTGTTCAATACCCCGGCTCACGGTTCGACCATTTCTTCACTCGACTGCGACACATCTGCCTTTCACTGCCGGTGTTCTGGGTCGGCGGAATGCTCTTGCTGTTGCTGGCAAATCCTTCCATCGTGCAAATCTTTCCGGTCACCGGTGTTTCGCCTGCCGGCGGATGGCCGGCATCCGCTTCCTGGATTTCACGATTGTACGGCACGATTCCCTACCTCATCCTGCCGACTGTATCCTATTGCTATGGCAGTTGGGCATTTCTCACCGGTCAATTCCGAGAGACACTTTTCCGAGAAATGCAGTCCGATTATTTCAAGACCGCGCTTGCAAAAGGACTCGATCAGAAAAAAGCCCTCTACGTCCACGCGTTTCGCAACACCTGGATCCAGGCCTTCGCACTTTTTGGCTTCGCCTTCCCGGCAGCAATCGGAGGTTCCATCGTCATTGAGTCCATCTTTGGAATTCCGGGGATGGGATTCACGATCTACGAAGCGATCGATGCACGCGACTTTCCGGTCATGAATGCGGTCTTTCTGCTGAGCGGATTGTTTACGCTGATCGGGCTCCTGATCTCCGACCTGCTCGTGTATCGTTCCGACCCCCGGATTCATTCGCCTTCAACTTCAAGCACGGTATCATGAGTATTCGGTTGTCGGAGTTTACCGTGTTCAAAGGCTCGAAACATCAACGGCGGGCGATTCGCATGCTTGGTGTTTTCATCCTGGTGGCGCTGCTGGCTCCTGTTCTGGCCAACCGTAATCCACTGATGCTTCTTATTGACGGCAAGACCAGTTTCCCGGCACTGAGCGGAAATCCGTATGTGGAGTTACCGCAGGAAAACGGAGAATGGAAAGCAGTACTAGCCGCCGATATCGACTGGCGCACGTTTCAACGAGGCTTCACCCTCCTTGCTCCGATCCCGTATGCTCCTGCCGACCTGGATCCCGCCAACGCGAACTTTCAATCACCGTTCTCGAAACAGATTCTGGCATCCGACACCGGCTCGATCGAACTTCCATTGCGCTACCGTCACTGGCTGGGCACAACGCGGACAGGTGGAGACCTGCTATCCGCCCTCATCCATGGCACCCGGTATGCCTTGCTGATCGGATTTCTGGCAGCGCTCCTCTCTGCCCTGATTGGAATTACACTGGGGTTATTCGCCGGATACTTTGGTGATCGTCACTTCCTGGTGCATCCGGGATCGTTCATCTTATTACTGGCACTTTTCTTTATCGCCTGGTTCGAAGGCAGTTTCATTCCTGCTCGCTATGGACTGGAAGCAAGCCTTGGTTGGTGGTTGTTGCCAATTATCGGCATTCTGCTCAGCATGCGCATGCGCGGGAAAAAAGCGGTCATGCGACTGCCGATCGACACCCTGGTCCGTGCGGTCATGAGTGTCTTCCTGGCAGTACCCCGGCTAGTCTGGATCATCCTGATCGGTGCAACGCTGACACCATCGGTCTCGCTGGTGATCATGACCATTGGCTTGACCGGATGGGCGGAATTCACCCAACTGACCAGAGCGGAAACCCTGCGACTCCGCGGATCCGGGTTTGCGGAAAACGCGCGCGCCGCGGGTTTGCGGGATGTACGGATCCTCTTCCGGCATTTGTTACCGAATTTCGGATCCCTGTTGGTCCTGATCTTTTTTTATCACATGGCCGGAGCGATCCTGGCCGAGTCCGCTTTGTCGTTTCT
>WBZP01004275.1_pt1 | contig 14995 bp, 13 predicted proteins | sample 5204301 | NCBI WGS metagenome assembly WBZP01 (sample SAMN12412401, study PRJNA552823) | activated sludge metagenome | isolation source: activated sludge from nitrification reactor of wastewater treatment plant... | place: USA: Pennsylvania | collected 2017 | reverse complement strand
TAGCCACTTGACCATGATGCCTTCCTGCAAGGCTTCCTCGATTTCGAAGTCATGAGCCGGCGCCTTGTCGCGCGTCCGGCGATAGACGATGATCGGTTCGGCACCCATGCGCTTGGCGGTGCGGGCAACGTCGATCGCGGTATTGCCGCCGCCGTAAACCACCACGCGGCGGCCAAGCATCGGCTTGTCTTCGCCTTCCATGCTGCGCAGTACCGAAATCGCATCGACGATCTTCGCGGCATCGCCGGCCGGTATGCTGGCGCGTTTGCCGATGTGCGCACCGACGGCGAGGAAAGCCGCGTCGAAGTTTCCGGCCTTCATGCTTTCGAGGATGTTGTCGACCTTTGAGTTCAGCTTTACCTCGACACCGGTGTCGACCACGCGCTGCATTTCCGCATCGAGCACATCGCGCGGCAGGCGGTACTTCGGGATGCCGAAGCGCATCATGCCGCCCATGTAGGGGCCGGCGTCATGCACGGTGACGCGGTGGCCCAGTCGGCGCAGGTGATACGCAGCGGACATGCCGGAGGGTCCGGCGCCGACCACCAGCACATGCTTGCCGGATTCGACGGCGGGGGGAGCGAGTTTCCAGCCCTGCTTGATCGCTTCGTCGCCAAGGAAGCGCTCCACCGAATTGATGCCTACCGGGGCGTCCAGCTTGGCGCGATTGCAGACGTCTTCGCAACTGTGGTAGCAAACGCGTCCCATGGTCGCGGGGAAGGGATTGTCCTTGGTCAGGTGGCGCCAGGCTTTTTCATAGTTGCCCGATTCAGCGTGAAACAGCCAGCCCTGGATGTCTTCGCCGGCCGGACATTGATTGTTGCAGGGCGGCAAGCGGTCCAGGTAGACCGGCCGCGAGGTGCGCCAGGAGCCTGTGTGGTTGGCCAGCGAGGAGCCGGGATTGAGCGTGATGGCAAATGGTTTGTCCATGTTTATGCTGCCTCTTTCGGGCCGCCCCAGGGAGGCGGCAAGTCAATGAGCGAGCACCGCGTCCGCGGCGCAATCGTGATCGCCCCCTTGTGCGGCAAGGGCGATGGTTGCAAGCCTGTGTTCATGCCCCTTCGGCGGCCAGCAAACCATACTTGCGGATATTCTTGTCCGCCTGCGCCTGAATCCGCGCAATCGTGGCCACCGCAGGATCCTTTCCAAACAGGTGGGCGTAGCGCTTTTGCAGCCGCAGATACTCCTCGACCGGCTGAGGCCGGCGAATCTTCAGCGACGACGTGATTTCGCCAAATTCCCCCTCGAACACGGGGAAGATGCCGGTTTCCTTCGCCAGTCGCGCAAGGCGGATCGTGTCCTGCGAGGCGGCGCCCCAGCCGAGAGGGCAGGGCACCAGGATGTGGATGTAGCGGGCGCCGCGCATGCCCATTGCCCGCGTCACCTTGTACTCCAGATCGCGCAGGTCGGCCACCGTGGCGGTAGCCACGTAGGGAATCTCGTGAGCCATGGCGATCGCCGGGACGAACTTGCCCTGACCGAACGGATTTCCGGGTTCCGGACCGACCGGCATGGTGGTCGCCGTGCGCGCCGCCGAAGGCGTGGCCGAACTGCGCTGCACGCCGGTGTTCATGTAGCCGCCGTTGTCATAACAGATGTAGAGCACATCGTCATTACGCTCGAACATGCCCGACAGGCAGCCGAAGCCGATGTCGGTGGTGCCGCCGTCGCCGCCTTGCGCGACCACGCGGACATCACCGCCCTGGCCCTTGTGTTTCTTGACCTTGATCGCCGCGGCGATGCCCGTGGCGACCGCCGCGGTATTGCCGAACAGGGAGTGAATCCACGGAATCTGCCACGATGTTTCCGGGTAGGGTGTGGAAAACACTTCGAGGCAGCCAGTGGCGTTGGCTGCAATCAACTGGCCCTTGCTGGCGATCATCGCCGCATCGATCGCATAGCGCGCGCCGAGCGCCTCGCCGCAGCCCTGGCAGGCGCGATGCCCCGAGTTGAGCGAGTTGGTGCGCTGCATGTTGGCCTGTACGCTGCGCTCTTCCGGCGCCAGCAGCCGGTTGCCGACGGTGAAGGTGCCGGTCTGGTAGAACTTTACGGGTTGTAATGACATGGATGGCCTCGCTTAGGCAATTTTCGATGCGACGGTACCGACGTCGCGCAGCATGCTTTCCGCCGCCGGACCCGAGCGGCGGGTCTTCTTTTCGCGCTCGAGTTGCCGGTTAACGACGTTCCAGTCGAGATCGAGAAAGGTCACGGATTCGACCGCTTCGGTCTTCATCTTGTCGAACAGCCCGTGCAGCGATTTCCGGGTGATGGCGCGTCCGCCAAGGCCGGCGATCACCGTGTACACATCGATCGGCAACCCGCGCAGCGCCTTGCGCACGTCCGACGCGACGATCCCGCCGATGCCCACGGCCAAGCTCTTTTCCAGCACGACCACGCGCTTCGCATCCTTCAGCGCGGCGCGCACGCTATCCAGCGGGAAGGGGCGATAGGAGGTAATGCCGAGCACGCCGATCTTTTCGCCGGCATCGCGCATTTCATCGACCACGTCCTTGATCGTGCCCAGAATCGATCCCAGGGCAACGACCATGATTTCGGCATCTTCGGCGCGGTAGGAACTGGTCAGGCCGCCCACGGGACGGCCAAACACGGCCTTGAACTCCTCTGCCAGCTGCGGTATCCGCTCCAGCGCCTGCATCTGTTTGGCATGGGCGAGGTAGCGCACCTCCATGAAGGCCTCCGGCCCGACCATGGCGCCGATCGACACCGGCTCGTTCGGGTCGAGCACCTGGCGCGGTTCATACGGCGGCAGGAAGGCGTCGACCTGTTCCTGGGTCGGCATATCCACGCGTTCGTAGGCATGGGTCAGGATGAATCCGTCCATGCACACCATCACCGGCAGCGACAACTCTTCGGCCAGCTTGAAGCCCAGGATGTGCAAGTCGAGCGCTTCCTGGTTGGTCTCGGCGAACAACTGGATCCAGCCGCAATCGCGTTGCGAGATCGAATCCGAATGATCGTTCCAGATGTTGATCGGAGCCCCGATGGCGCGATTGGCCACGGTCATCACGATCGGCAGGCCCAGGCCCGAAGCGTTGAACACGGCTTCGACCATGAACAGCAGGCCCTGCGACGCCGTGGCGGTATAGGTGCGGGCACCGGTGGCCGAGGAGCCGATGGCGACGCTCATCGCGGCAAATTCGGATTCGACGTTGATGAACTCGCAGTCCACCAATTCGCCGGACTTCACCATTTCGCCGATTCCCTCGACGATGTGGGTTTGCGGCGAAATCGGATAGGCGCAGATGACCTCGGGCCGGCACAGGGCGACGGCCTCGGCTACGGCGTGGGAACCTTCAGTCTGCTTAAGCATGGGCAGCCTCCTGGCGGCGAGCTTCTTCGATCTCGGCGCGAACCGTGTTGTAGGCCTCGGTCGCGGCGGCGATATTGCCGGCGCCGACCTTGCCCGAGAACTTGTCCTTGATGGCCATGATTACCGATTCGAGGCGGATCACGCCCGACACGGCGGCAAAGCCGCCGAGCAACGGCACATTCGGCATCGGTCGGCCGACATGCTTTCTGCTCAGATCCGTGGCCGCCACGGTGCACAGGCGGTCGTGCGGCCAGTCGCGGACGAAATCCCCCAAGCCGAGTTCCTCGAAGGTCTTGTTGGTATTGATCAGGATGTAGCCGCCCTTCTTCAGGCCGGCGAATACATCGACCTGATGCAGCAGGGTCGGATCCTGAATGATCAGCGCGTCGGGCTCCATGATCGGTTCGCGCAGCCGGATTTCCTTGTCCGCGATACGGCAGAACGCCACCACCGGTGCCCCGGTGCGCTCCGACCCGAAACTGGGGAAGGCCTGCGCATGGCGGCCCTCTTGAAACGCGGCAATCGACAACATCTCCGTCGCCGTTACCACGCCTTGACCGCCTCGGCCATGAATTCGAACCTGGAACATGATTGACTCTCCTTATCCTGGTGGGGGCGAAGCATACCCCAGTCGAACCGAACTTTGGAAGCAGGCTGGCAGGGGAGATCGCAATTGGTCCAAGGGGCGGGGCGAAGGGGGCTCGCGTCGCGTGCGCCGCGCGCAGCAAGTTGCCGCCGGAGCCTCAAGTAGAATCATACACAGATTGCGTCCAAAGGTTGAAACATGAAGCACATTACCGACGATGTCCGCATCCGCGAGATCAAGGAATTGTCTCCGCCGGCCCATATCCTGCGCGAGTTTCCACCCACGGACGCGGCCGCCGAGACCACCTACACGGCGCGCCAGGCGGTCCATCGCGTCCTGCACGGCGCCGACGATCGCCTGGTCGTCGTCGTCGGCCCCTGCTCGATTCATGACTACGCGGCGGCGATGGAGTACGCGCGCAGACTGCATCACGAAGCCACGCGGCGTGCCGATACCCTGCTCATCCTTATGCGGGTGTATTTCGAAAAACCGCGGACGACAGTGGGCTGGAAAGGATTGATCAACGATCCGCGGATGGATGGCAGCTTCAAGATCAACGAGGGGCTGCGTCTGGCGCGCAAGCTCCTGTGGGAAGTCAATGAACTGGGCCTGCCGGCGGGGACGGAATTCCTCGACACCATCACGCCGCAATACACCGCGGACCTGATCAGTTGGGGCGCGATCGGCGCGCGCACGACGGAATCGCAGGTGCATCGCGAACTGGCTTCCGGCCTTTCCTGCCCGGTCGGCTTCAAGAACGGCACAGACGGCAACATGCGCATTGCGGTGGATGCGATCAAGGCCGCGGCCAGCCCCCATCATTTTCTTTCGGTAACCAAGGCCGGGCATTCGGCGATCGTGTCCACCAACGGCAACGAAGATTGTCATGTGATTCTGCGCGGTGGAATTGCACCCAACCATGATGCGGCCGGCGTGGACGCTGCGTGTGTGGAGCTGGGCAGGGCCGGGCTTGCCGCGCGCGTCATGATCGATTTTTCGCACGCCAACAGCGCCAAGCAGTTCAGGCGCCAGCTTGACGTGGCGAAGGCTGTCGCCCTCCAGCTTGCGGCCGGCGACGAACGCATCTTCGGCGTGATGATCGAGTCCCATCTCAAGGAGGGGCGGCAGGATCTGGTCCCCGGCAAGCCGATCGAGTATGGCGTGTCGATCACCGATGCCTGTCTCGGCTGGGATGACACCTTGATTGCGCTGGATATCCTCGCCGACGCCGTCACGGCTCGCCGCGTGGCGCTGGCCGAGCGCTAGTCATCCCTGATGCTGGCCGTGGCATCCCGCAAGCGGAATTCAAACAGCGCAAGCGCTATCAACGCAGAGGACGCAGAGACGCAGGGGCGCCGAGGAAGACCCAAATCGAGAAGAACAAGGCATCCGCGCTGTTGACGTTCTCCGCGTCTCTGTGTCCTCCGCGTCGAGAAAGGTCCACGGCCTTTCCAACGCGCCCGGCTTAGGACTTCGGCGTGACGGGCCGCCTGTTTGCCGCGCTGCTGCTTGTCACGCTGGTGTTTCGCGTCTGGCTGGCGGCTGCCTTTCCGATCACCGGCGACGAGGCCTATTTCATCTGGTGGGGCTGGAAGCCGGACTGGGGTTTCTACGACCATCCGCCAATGATCGGTTGGTGGCTTGCGGCGCTGCTGGCGCTGAACGACGCGGAATGGTGGCTGCGGCTGCCGGTGGTGCTGCAGCCGGCATTGCTCGCATTGACGGTGTATTGGTCGATGCCGCGCCTGATCGCCGTAACTGGGAGCGCCCCCGGCCGGGAAGAATCATCCCGGCCGCCCCCCATGGGGGCCAAGTCGTTCTTGGGGCGGCCCAGCGAACGACTTGACGGCGAGGAGCGTCGGCTTTGGGCGGCTTCGCTGGTGTTGCTGGCGCCGGTGAACGTCTGGAACGTCTTCGTCACTACCGACACGCCGCTGATCTATTTCAGCGTTCTTTCCGGTCTCGCATGGATTCGCGCGGCGCGCGACGATGCGCCGCGCTGGTATCTGGCGGCAGGGCTGCTGCTTGCCGGAGCGGTGTTGTCGAAGTATTTCGCTGCCTTTCTCGGTTTCGCCTACCTGGTGGATGCGCTGCGGCGACGCCAAGCCGGCGCATGGGCCGGTCTGGCGATTGCCTACGCCTGCACATTGCCGGCGCTGGCCCTGATGGCGTGGTGGAACAGCGGCAACTGTTGGCCGAACTTCATGTTCAATTTCGTCAATCGCCACGAGGATGCGGGCTGGTCGCTGAAGACGCCGCTGTTGTATGGCCTTACCCTGCTCTATGTCCTGGGTCCGCCGGTGCCATGGCTGGCATGGAAACAGCGCGCTGCGTTTCGCGGCGGCTACAACGCCCGGCAGGGGGAAACGCGGCCGGACGGTTCGTCATTCGCCACTCTGGGGATCCTGGCCTGGGTGCCCCTGGTGCTGTTTGCCCTCCTGTCGCTGGTCAAACAGATTGGCCTGCACTGGCTCCTGTCATTCGTGCCCTTCACGCTGATCTGGCTGACGCCGCGCCTGATGCCGACCACGCTTCGCCGTCTGGGCTGGTTCTTCGCGGGCTTCGCGGTCGTGCACATGGCCGGCATCCTGATCGTTTCCCGCCTGCCGCTGGAAATCTGGCAAAAGACGCGTGCCTACGACGGCATCGTGCTCACCTTCGAACACCAGGGATTGGCGCGGGAACTGCAACCCTATTTCCAGGATCATCACCGCGACTGGGTGCTGGCGATGGATGGCTATTCGAGCGCCGCCACCTTGGGCTACAACTTGCGTCACTATGTCGCCGTCTTCGGCGCGGCGTCGAGCCATGCCCGTCACGATGATCTGGTGACCGATTTCAGGGCGCTGGCGGGGCGCAACTTTCTGATACTGCTTAAGTCGGAGCCCAACCTCGACGATTACCGCAAGTATTTTCGCAGCGTCCGCGCCGACAGCTTCGAATTGCGCGGCGCGCGCTTCTGGCGGGTCGAGGGCGAAGGGTTCGACTACCCGGCCTACCGCGCCGGAGTGCTGGCCGAGGTCAGGCGGAAGTACTATGCGCTCCCCGCCTGGTTGCCGCAAACCGCCTGCTACATGTGTGATCGATATTTTCCGGAGGAACCGTGCCGGCATTGAGCCATGGCTGGATGCCGGCCTGGGTGCGCCTGCTGCGCCCGCATCAGTGGCTGAAGAACGGCTTCGTCTTTGTCGGTCTGCTGTTCGGCCACGCTTGGGCCGATCCGATCAAGCTCGGCCAGGCCTCGGCCGCCTTCGTCGCCTTTTGCCTGCTGGCTTCCGCCGTCTACGTAATGAACGATTTGATCGATCGCGTGCCGGATCGGTTGCATGCGGTAAAGCGGAACAGACCTCTGGCGGCCGGCACCGTGGGGGTTTCCACGGCGCTCGTGCTCGCCGTCGCCTGCCTGGTGGCTGGCGGCGGCGTCGCCTGGCTGTTCGCCGGTTCGGCGCCCTGGATATTCCTGGCCTACGTGGCGCTGAACGTCTGCTACAGCCTCGGCCTCAAGCATGTCGTCATCCTCGATGTATTCATCATCGCCTCCGGCTTCATGCTGCGGCTCCTGGCCGGCACCCTGGGCATCGGCATCGCTCCGTCGCATTGGTTGTTGCTGTGCGGTCTGATGCTCACCTTGTTTCTGGGCTTCGCCAAACGTCGCGCCGAACTGAACGCACTGCTCGCTGACAGCGCCGGGCATCGCCGCGTGCTCGAACACTATACGGCGCCGATGCTTGACCAGTTCATCGCCATCGCCGCGGCGGGGACGGTGATCGCCTACGCGCTCTACACCGTCAGCGCGGAGACCGCGGCCCTGCATGGGACGCGCGGCCTGATCGCGACGGTCCCCTTCGTGCTTTACGGGATGCTGCGCTATCTCTGGCGGCTCCATGCGCGCGGCGGTGGCGGCGATCCGGCCGAGGAGCTGCTGCGCGATCCCCACCTGCTGGCGGCGACGGTCGGCTGGTTGCTCCTGGTGCTTGCCTTGCTGGGCGGAGCTATACTGTCGCGATCATGACCGCGATCGACCGAATCCCTGACGTCGAGCATCTTGGCGATGCCCTGCCTTTTGTCGGCAGAATCCGCGAAATCATCGAGGTCATCAAGTTGTTCGAGGACTTCGAGGCCGACGAACTGGAAGGACTTGCCCGCTACATGCGTTGCTACAGGGCGCCGCTGGGCACCGAGGTCATCCGCGAGGGCGAGGATGGCGATTTCATGCTGCTGCTGCTCGATGGCAGTGTCGAGATCGTCAAGAAGGATGTTCGCGGTCTGCCGCAGATCATGGCCACGGCGGGGCCCGGCAAGACCCTCGGGGAGATGTCGCTGATCGATGGCGCGCCGCGCTTTGCCAGTTGCGTCGCGCTCGACGAGATCGAAATTGCCGTGCTTGATCGCGAGGCGCTGTCGCGCCTCATCGCGGAAGAACCGCGCATCGGCGTCAAACTGATGACCGAATTGTTGATGCTGCTCAATCAGCGGCTGCGCAGCGTCAGCGCGCAGCTCCTGGAATGCCTGGAAGCGCGGCGTTCGCGTATTCGCTAGCCCGGTTCGAGTCGTCGCTGGCCCGCCTGGGCCGAAATTACGCGAAACACCTCCGGGTCGTCGCCGTGCTCGAGGAGTAGCTTGCGCACCCGGGTTTGCCAGTTGGTACGGAACTGTGCGGCTTCGCCCGGTGTGGCGCGGCCGTTGACGCACTTGCCCATCAATTCGCTGGTCTGCGGCGCGAAGGGGACGCGTTGCAGGTGTGCGGCCACCTCGACGGCTTGGCCGGTATCCAGCCGCGTGAAGCGAATCTCCTCGGTCACGTCGGCCGAAAAGTGCAGCAGCCGGCGGCGATCGAAGCGCCCGCCGATGCCCTTGAACCCGGCGTCCTGCGCCGCGCCAGTCAGCATGGCAACGACATTGGCGGTGACCCCTGTGACCCCCGACAACTGATTCTCGCGGAATTCCACCAGTATTTCTCCGCGCCGCGGCAGCGAGTCGGCGTATAGGTATTCCAGGCCCTTCAGGGTCATCCAGTAGGCGGCGGCCACCGTGGGGCAGGAGTGGCCGGCGAGCTTCACCGCGTCAACGTATCGGTACTCGATGCGGCCATCTTCGGCGGCACCCAGAAACTCGGCCAGCGGGTCGAGCACGGTGAGGCTGCGCACTTCGTCGAAAAACGCCGGAGTGTGCATCGCCGACGCCCTATTGCCGTTTGGCGAAGTCGATCACGATGTTGCCCGGCTCGCGCTGGCGGTAGGCGACTTCCACCGCCGCGCCATAGCGTTGCGCGAGCTGCTCGAGCAGCGGTAGCGGATCATGGTCATTGACGAAACGCATGGTTTCTCCGGCACGCAGCGCATCGAGCGCGCCGAAGATCGCGGCATGGCGAAAGCGTTTGGCAACGCCCCGCGCATCGAACGGGTAGATTGAGTCGGGGGAAAGATGGACATGCATGGCTGGTCTTCCGGTTATTTGCGGGGGAACCAGTATGAGTCCCCGGCGGCGCTCGGAAATTGACGCAAATCATTTATAAAACATAAACTTAAAACCGCATTGCGAAAGCGGATTTTGCTGCGTCCGGGATCAGGAAATGGTCTCCGCCGAGCGTCGGGTCAGACACCCCGACAGCGGGCCGTCTGCGCCGACTGCCGATCAGGCGTTCTTGCCCTTTTGCCAGAGCACGTCGCCGCGGCCGGCCGCCTTGTTCAGCCAGCGACCGAGGACGAAGAGCAGGTCCGAGAGGCGATTCAGGTATTGGCGCCCGGCGTCCGATACGGCCTCGTCCGCAGCCAGCGCGACCACGACGCGTTCGGCGCGGCGGCAAACGGTGCGCGCCAAGTGGGTAAGCGCCGCGGCGCGGCTTCCGCCCGGCAGAATGAATTCCTTGAGCGGTCCCAGCTCGGCGTTGTAGCGGTCGATGGCGGCTTCCAGCCGGGCCGGTTGCGTTGCCTTCAGCAGCACGGCGCCGGGGATCGACATTTCGCCGCCGAGATCGAACAGGTCGTGCTGGATGCCGGTGAACAGCTCGCGCACATCGGCGGGAAGTTCCTCGCACAAGATCACGCCGATCAGCGAATTGAGTTCATCCACATCGCCCATCGCCGCTACGCGCGCCGAATTCTTCGCCGTGCGCGTGCCGTCGCCAAGGCCCGTGGTGCCGGCGTCGCCGGTCCGGGTGTAAATTTTCGAGAGTCGATGTCCCATGCGCGGATTGTAGCCCGACTTCGCGGCGGCATTCGGCGCGACCCCGGGTGCCGGAAGCCGCAAGGCCGGCGCTAGCCGGTCAGGTCGTCATCGCGACGCGGGCTGCGATCGAGGTGATACAGCACCCAGACCAGCAGCAGCGTCGCCATGACCAGAAAGTGCGGGCCGAAAAGCCAGAACAGCAGCGGCACCAACAGGTAGTAGGCGCGCATGCCGATGCTGTAGAAGCGCCCGGCCCGGTTCAGCTGGGACGCGACGTAGGCTGGCCGGGCGAAGTCGTGGCTGTCGACCGGAACGTTGAGCAGGTAACCCATGTGGTGGAACAGCCGGATCGCCATGGCAAAGCTGAAGAAGGCCACCAGCAGGTCGAGCAGCATGGCGAGCAGTTTGACGAGCCAGATCTGTTGCGCGACATGGCCGACAAAATTGAGCGAATGCCACGCGCTGGAGAGCTTGTCGCCCTGTTCGGAAAGGGTCAGCACGCCGATGATAAGCAGGATTCCCGTGGAAGCCAGGAATGTCGCCGCCATGATCGAGTTGCGCAGCGTTTGTATGGCGAGGATGTCGCGGCGCTCGCGCATGATGGTTTCGACCCAGGCCGCTCGCGCCGCTCCGATCACCTGCTGGATGCTGTAATGGGGGTCGCTGCGGCTCTTGCGATTGACATAGGATTGGTAGCTGACGAAGGCGATGGCGCTGATGATCAGGGCAGAAAGGTCGGCGGCGTAGGTTTCCATGAGTGTGGTCAAGTCTGGGACCCCGGAAGGGTAGCGCATTCCGTGAATACCCTGGCGCTGCAGCGACGGCAGATCTCGTGATCGACGCGCTTGACGCAGGCCGCAACGGCGGCGTGTTTCGTCGCGTGCATCGCGTCACGTCCAATGTCGCGGGCGTAGTCCGGCTTCATCAGCATCTCTTCGGCGCGGGCGCGCAGGCTGTAGAAGGACACGCTGCCGCCACGCTCGCGGCGCGTCCGCGCTTCGTGCGCCAGCAGTTCGGCGCCCGCGATGTCGACGAAATTTATGCTCTTCGACATCAGCAGCAAGTGCTTTTGATCGGGGAAGCGCTCGGCGAAGCCTTGCAGCGCTTCACCAACGTGATTGACCGCGCCGAAGTAGAGCGAGCCCTCGATGCGCACAATCTTGATCTGCGGGCACTCCGTCGCGCCCTCGGCCATCGGGGTGAACCGGCGCTGCGGATCCGTCGGATCGGGGGCGACAATTCGGATCAGCGGCTGCGAGGTGCGGTTCAGGTAGAACATCATCGACAGCATGATGCCCATCAGGATCGCTTCCTCCAGGTGCATCACCAGCGTGGCAACGAACGTGACGACAAGTACCGCCAGTTCGGCGCGGCTGCTGCGGGCGATGACGGCGAAGTGATGAAAGTCGAACAGGCCCCAGGCGACCAGGAACAGGATGGCCGCCATCGAGGCGATCGGCAGGTAGGCCGCGAGGGGCGCCACGCCAAGCAACACAATCGCCAGGAACCCGGCCGAAGATGCCGCCGCCAGCGGGGTTCTCGCGCCGGCATCGAAGTTCAGGCCGGAGCGGTTGAATGAACCCGACGAGGGATAGGCGGAAAAAAACGCGCCGGCGATATTCGACAGGCCCTGCCCGATGAATTCCTGATTGCCGTCGATGCGTTGTCCGGACTTGAGCCCGATCGAGCGCGCGATCGAAACCGCCTCGGTCAGCGCCAGCGCGGTGACCGCGACGGCGATGGTGAGCAGGTCGCGCATGGTATCGAAATGAAAGTGCGGTGCGGACAGAGGCGGCAGCGCGCCGGGCAGGGCACCCAGCGTGTGGATCCCGGTGACTTCGTGTCCCAGCCACTGGTTGAGGCCCAGCGCGACCAGGCTGCCGACCAGCATGGCGGCGATCATGTAGGGAATCGCCGGCATGAATCTGCGCACCAGAACGCCAGAGATCAGCGTTGCCAGGGCCACCGCGCAGACCCAGGGTTTGATCTCGCCCAGATGCATGAAGAAGAACTCGAAGGTGCGGAAAAACACCGTGCCGCGCGGGATGTCGAGGCCGAAGAAGTTCTTTGTCTGGCTGGCGATGATCAGCATCGCCGCGCCGGCGGTAAAGCCGATCACGACCGTATGCGAAATGAAATTGACCAGGGTGCCCAGGCGGGCGACGCCCATCAGAAGTTGCATCGCGCCGACCATGAAGGTCAAGGTCAGCACCAGAGAAATGTAGTTCGCGGAACCGGGCTCGGCGATGTGGCTCATGGTCGCGAAGACCACCAGCGAGATGGCGTTGGTCGGTCCCGACACCAGATGAAACGACGAACCCCACAGCGCGGCGAAGATCGCGGGAATCATCGCGGCATACAGGCCGTATTCAGGAGGCATGCCGGCCAGCGTGGCGAAGGCGACGCCCTGGGGCAGTACGACCAGGGCACCGACCAGGCCGGCGACGAGATCGGCGCGCAGGTTCTGCGGGGTGACGGCGGAACTCCAGCGCAGGAAGGGAAAGATGCGCAACGGCCAGCCGGAGAATGCGGACATGAATGCAGGATAGGTTCTGTCGAACGGGAAATGGTAGCAGCGGGTGCTTGGCGAATCGATAAATTATTGGTATGGCGGCCCGGAATTTTTCCCGGCTTGACGGGCGTCGCCCGCCGGCTGCGCCGCGTGCCGCCGGGAAAGCACAGTAGAATGGCCGCCCCGCGTCTGCTCCCCCGATACGTGCCGACCGAATTGCTTCATCTTGACTGGATTCTGCTGCTCTGCGCCGGCTGGCTCGTGGTCGGAGTGCTGGGGGTGGCCGCGCTGCGCCGGTTCTGGTTCGTCTCCCGCGTGCTGTTCCCCCTTGGCGGGATGGTTTGCCTGGGCTTGTTCCTGGTCGCGCTGTCGGCGATCTTCGCGCCGCCTGAAACCGCGGTGTTGCCGCTGGGATTGCCCGGCCTGCCCTTTCATCTCCGCCTCGATGCGCTGTCCGCCCTGTTCATCTCGGTGATCGGCGCAGCCGGTTGCGGCATCTCGATCTTTGCCGCCGGCTATTTCCGGCAGGGCGAAGGTACCCCGCCGGGGCTGTTGTGCCTGCAGTACCACATCTTCCTGGCGAGCATGGTACTGGTGACGCTGGCCGACGACGCCTATGCCTTCATGGTGATGTGGGAGACCATGGCGTTGTCCTCGTTTTTTCTGGTGACCAGCAACCACCGCATTGCCTCGATCCGCCGCGCCGGGTATCTCTACCTGCTGGTGGCGCATGTCGGTGCGATCGCGATCCTGCTGTGCTTTGGCGTATTGCAGGCGAATACCGGCGACTACAGCTTCGCCAACATGCGCGGACAGCATTTGTCACCGTTCTGGGCCTCGGCGGCCTTCCTGCTCGCGGTGCTCGGCTTCGGCGCCAAGGCCGGCATCGTTCCGCTGCATGTATGGCTGCCCGAGGCGCATCCGGCCGCACCCTCGCCGGTGTCGGCGCTGATGAGCGGCGTGATGCTGAAGACGGCGATCTACGGCCTGTTGCGGGTCAGTTTCGACCTGCTGCAAATGCAGCTCTGGTGGTGGGGCGTGATGCTGCTCGCGCTGGGTCTCGGCACGGCCCTGTTCGGCGTGATCTTCAGCGCGGTGCAGAGCGACATGAAGCGGCTGCTGGCCTATTCCTCGATCGAGAACATTGGCCTGATTTTCGTCGGCGTCGGGCTGGGCCTGCTGTTCAGGGCCTACCGGATGGACACGCTGGCGGCGCTGGCGCTCACCGCCGCCCTGTATCACGTCGCCAGCCACGCCTTCTTCAAGAGCCTGCTGTTCCTCGGCACCGGCTCGGTGCTGCACGCCACCGGCGAGCGTAACCTGGGTCGCCTGGGAGGCTTGATGCGCTTCATGCCCTGGGTCGCCTGGACCACGCTGTTCGGCGTGCTCGCCAGCGCCGGGTTGCCGCCCTTCGGCGGCTTCGTATCGGAGTGGCTGTTGCTGCAAAGCTTCCTGTTCACACCGGGCTTGCCCGACCCCTTCCTGAACATGCTGATTCCGGTGGTGGCGGCCGCGATCGCGCTGGTGTCGGCGCTGGCGGGCTTCGCCATGGTCAAGTTCTTCGGCGTGATCTTCCTTGGCCAGCCGCGCGAGGAAAAGCTGGCGCAGGCGCATGACGCCGAGCACTGGGAGCGCGCCGGGCTGCTCTGGCTGGTCGCCGGCTGTCTGGCGCTCGGCCTGTTTCCGGTGCAGATCATCGAGCCGATCGGTCGCGTCACCGCGCTGCTGGTGGGGCACAACCTGGCCGACACGGTGCGCGCCAACCACTGGTATCTGCTGGCGCCGATCTCGGTCGAACGGGCCAGCTATGCACCCGTGGTGTTCCTGATCGTCGGTGCGGCCAGCTACTACCTGGCCGTCATCATCGTGCGGGTGCTCTATCGCGGCGGCTTGCGCCGCGCCGCGCCGTGGGATTGCGGTTATCCGGCGGGCAATGCGCGGATGCAGGATACCGCCGAAGGCTTCGGCCAGCCCATCCGCCGGATGTTCGGTCCCTTCTTTCGCATGAGGATTCAACTGCCCTCGCCCTTCGACGAGAAACCGCGCTACGGGGTCACCGTCGACGACCATTTCTGGCACTGGATTTACCTGCCGATCGCCCGGGCGACGGAGGCGGTGGCGCGGCAGGTGGGCCGCCTGCAGCAGGGCCGCATCGCCGTCTATCTGTTGTACAGCTTCGTCACCTTGATCGCCATGCTGGTGCTGGTGAGGCTATGAGCGCTCCCCGCCGGGCCGCCCCAAGGGGGCGCAGCCAACCTACCGAGCCGCGCAGCGGCGAACCACCGTCCCACCAGGAGATACCGTCCCTCCCGCGGAGGGACATATCACCCTCTGCCTTGGGGCGAAGACAGGGTTTCACGGAGCACTGCTCCGCGCGGCCGCAGCCGGCCGGCTATGC
>WBZP01002981.1_pt1 | contig 14995 bp, 15 predicted proteins | sample 5204301 | NCBI WGS metagenome assembly WBZP01 (sample SAMN12412401, study PRJNA552823) | activated sludge metagenome | isolation source: activated sludge from nitrification reactor of wastewater treatment plant... | place: USA: Pennsylvania | collected 2017 | reverse complement strand
GGACAGTTCGGGCCCGATGCCCGCACTCCATATGGCTGGTCCCACATCGCATTCGACGAGGATGGTGGCCTCCAATACTTCAGCTGCCCGGTCGACGGATCAGCGGAACTGAACGCAAAGGCGCTTGAGACAGGCGACCTCGCGGTGTACGACGAAGTGGCCAAACGCGCACTCGCCACCGGTTGTTGGATGAATATCGGGCAGCGATCCTGGACGATGATCACACGTTCTGATCTCAAAGGTATGGACACCGCATACACGGTTGGCACTCCGTCCACGCTTCAACTCGCGGCGTTGTCATGACTGCGGTTGAAACTCAGGTGAGCCCATCGGCGCAGAACACTCCGGCAAACAACGACACCCCCGTCGTGCGCGCCTGCAATCTGGCCGTGGACCTTCACCGCAATGGGGCTCGGGTTCACGCGCTCAAAGGTGTTGATCTGGAGGTGATGCCGCACCAAATCGTGGGTTTGGTTGGTGAGTCCGGGTCAGGCAAGTCCATTCTCGGGCTGTCGATTTTAGGCATGCTGCCACGCACGGCTGCCCCGCAGATCCGCGGATCTCTGCACGTGTGCGGGGCCGACTTCACGACCGCAACGGATAACCAGCGGCGAGAAACCCGAACTGCGAACTTGGGTGCGGTATTTCAGGACCCAATGTCTGCTCTGGACCCAACCATGCGTATCGGTCGCCAAGTCATGGAAGCGACAAGGGGAGATCGCGACGAGGCGATCCGACTGTTGAGGCTATGCCGCCTTCCCGACGTCGAAAATCGTCTGCGCAGCTACCCGCATCAGCTGTCCGGCGGATTGCGGCAGCGCGTCATGATCGCAATGGCATTAGCGCAGAACTCCCGACTTGTAGTCGCCGACGAGCCAACTACGGCGCTGGACGTCAGCGTTCAATCACAGATTCTGGACCTTTTCGTTGACCTCAAAGCCTCGACGGACGCGAGCTTCTTGTTCATCACTCACGACCTCAACGCCGCTGCAAAGATCAGCGACAACATCGCCGTAATGTATTCCGGAAAGATCGTCGAATTTGGCTCGGTGGCGCAGGTAATGCATGAACCGCAGCATCCGTACACCCAGTCGCTGCTCTCGTCACGTATCGATCTTCACTCCGATCCCTCTCGTCCGTTGCCCGTGACAACTGGAGCACCCAACGATCCGGGGGTGAGTTCAGGGGGATGTGACTATCGGCAACGGTGTCACCATGCGACCGGTAGGTGTGTCACCCGCGAGCCGATGCCTGCCAGTGTCGGCGCTGCGGCCACCGAGACGCAGCTGGTGTTGTGTCACAACGCTTCCGGCGGACACGATGCGCGACCGATCAGTCCAGCAGCGTGGCCGGCCGTGCGCAAATCGAATGCAACGGCTCTGGTTCTTAACGATGTGCACAAGACATTTCGCTCGGGCTCGTTTCTTCGCCGGCGCCATGCCGCAGTGCTACGAGGAATCGACCTTGAACTCAGGGCGGGGGAATCGGTCGCTATCGTCGGCGAAAGCGGTTCGGGCAAGACAACCCTTCTCAATATCATTGCCGGACTGTCCCAACCGGATTCAGGTTCCTGCGATATCGCGCGGGATGCACGGGTGCAGGTCGTCTTCCAAGATTCCGGTGGCTCGCTAACGCCGTGGCTGCCAATCGGCGAGCAGATCGCGGACGGTGTCCGTGTCGACGGCTACCGCCGCCGCACGGACGTCAACACGCGCACAAACGAACTCCTTACGATGGTGGGACTCGAGCCGCAGATGTCCGCCCTTCGGCCTCACCAACTCAGCGGCGGACAGCGCCAACGAGTTGCTATCGCGCGGGCTTTGGCTACCCAGCCAAACGTACTCCTATGCGACGAGCCCACCAGCGCCTTGGATGTGTCAAACGCGGCAGTGATTCTGAACCTTATCGGAAAATTACGAAGGGAACTCGGCATTGCCGTGGTCTTCGTTACCCATGATCTTGCCGCCGCGCGCCTTGTATCGGATCGAATCTCAGTGATGTATCTGGGACGGATTGTCGAAAGCGGCCCAAACGAGCAAGTTGTGCAACAACCTACGCATCCTTACACCAAAGCGCTGCTTGCTTCACTGCCCGAGTACGAAACAGCCTCCGCAACAGCGCCTCTCGAAGGGGAACCGGGGAACCCGTTCCTAATCCCGACTGGATGTGCGTTTCACCCTCGCTGCCCGAAAGCGGTCGAGAGTTGCGCTGTCGACGATCCGGGCCTGATCTCGACATTGAATGACGACAGGATCGCCGTGGCTTGTCACGTGATGACCCGATGACCGGTGCAGCCACATCGCCCCGTCGCAGTTACCAGATGGTGACGGCGAAACTATCGCGACGACAGCATAGTTCACGCGACGCAGTGCCAGCGCTCGACAAAATCGGTACCATCGCGTTCGTCGCGCTGGTCGCGATCGGCCTGTTCGCACCGCTGCTGGCGCCGTTCGATCCCACGATGCCAGCGGGAGCCCCGTTCACACCGCCGAATTCTGTGTACTGGCTCGGTACCGATGGGGTGGGATACGACATCGCCAGCCGCGTGATGTACGGGTTGCGGGCCAGCATTCTGGCCGCAGCAATTGTTGTTGGCGCCGGAGCAGCGATCGGTGCTGCAGTCGGTTCAGTCGCGGGCCTCGGCCCGCGATGGCTCGATGACTTGTTCATGCGGCTCACCGATCTATTCCTCTCGGTTCCTGCACCCCTCGTAGCAATAGCGATCGTCGTTGCGCTCGGTCCCGGCTATCTCACCATGCTTGCCGGAATCACTATCGTCTGGTGGCCGCTGTACGCCCGGATTGCACGCAGCCAGATCGTGGCGACCCGGGGCCGCCCGCACACGCAAGTCGCGACACTTTCGGGCATCCCATTCATTCGACGAACGCGGCGCCACATCCTTCCCGCGACCTACCCGACGCTGATAACCACCATGAGTCAAGACATCGGCGCATTGATCGTGACAATCTCATCGCTTGCCTTCCTCGGTCTGGGAGCCCCGTCGCCAGCACCCGAGCTGGGAGCGATGGTGGCACGCGGCCTTCCCTATCTCTTTACCCAGTGGTGGATTCCGTTCGCCCCAGCAGCTGTGGTCTTCGTCCTTGCTTTCACCGCTAGCCTCGCCGGCGACGCCATCACGACCCTGCGTGGACAGGGCGGGTAATGGTCTCGTTCGTGATCCGCCGATTGGCGGCAGCGATTGGCGTCCTTGTCGCTCTCGTCGCGGTTCTGTTCGTCCTGCAATGGTCCAGCGGACTCAACCCCGCTCGTGTAATGCTGGGCTCTCACGCCTCCAGCGAAGCGGTCGCCGCGCTCGAGGACAAGTTGGGTTACAACGACCCGGTACTGACCCAGTTCACGCGGTATCTCGGCAGGGCGCTCTCGGGCGACCTAGGGATCTCCGTAACTACTCGAGGCTCTGTGGTCGATGACCTCGCGAGATACCTGCCAGCCACCATGGAACTGGTCACGGTCGGCATGGCATTAGCACTGGTCCTCGGATTCCTATTGGGTATCAGCACTGCGGTGTTTGGATCCACACTGAACTCATACCGGTATACCTTGATTGCAGGATCAGCAACCCCGCCGTTTCTGCTTGCGGTGATACTGATCCTGGCGTTCGGAGTTTGGTGGGGTGTCCTTCCCACCAATGGCCGGTCGGACAGTGACATCGACGGCAGCGGCCCCACCGGGCTGCTGCTCGTCGACACCCTTACGCGCGGCGATCTCGTCGGTTTTCACGATGCGGTGATGCACTTGATCCTGCCGGCCGTATGCGTCGCTTTAACGCCGGCTGTCGCGATCGGACGCGTACTCCGAACCTCGATCACGCGATCTATGGAGTCCGGCTACGCGCAGACCGCCCGGGCCATCGGGCTGTCAGAGGCCCAGATCGTCAAGCGACACGCATTGCGCAACTCACTCAACGATGTCCTCGCCATCATCGGACTACAAATTGGCATGGTTTTCGCCGGCGTCGTCGTCATCGAAACCGTCTTCGGGTGGCCGGGATTGGGCACATATGCCAGTCAATCCATACCCAACGCCGACTTCCCGGCAATCGCAGGCGTCACCCTGATCATTGGAGCGCTGTACATCGTGCTCAACGCAACTGTCGATGTCTTACAAGGAGTCATAGACCCACGAATCGTCATGGCCGACAGCACATAGCCGCACACAGAACAACCGAGAGGAGCAAATTGCCATGAGCACCATGACCTACGCAACACGAAACGGTGAAACGGTGAGGACCGCGGACGGCAGTGAGATCACCCTCCGCCCCCTGGGGGGCAGCTTTGGGGTGGTGATCACGGGCATCGACTTGTCAAGCCCTGTCAGTCCCGAAGTCGAGGCAGTAATCACGCACACACTCGACGTCTACTCGCTCATCTGCTTCCCCGATCAAGACCTGAAGCCAACCGACCAAGCACGTCTGGTCAGCGTCTTCGGCGAAATTGCACCACGCTGGGCGGGAGTCGCGCCATTCCTGGACGAACAACCTGAGATCGCCGTGCTCTCCAACATCGTTGAGGACGGCGTCAAAGTCGGCGAATCAAACATGAAGGGGATGGAGTGGCACGTCGACGGGTCCGGGTTCGTCTGGCCAAACAAAGTCACCACCCTCTACGGGGTTGAGGTGACTGCCACGGGTGGCGAAACCTACTTTGCAAACGGATACCTCGCTTACGAAATGCTTGAACCGGAACTGAAGCGCCAGGTCGACACGATGACGTGCACATTCAGTTGGGTAACGCTGCAACGCTGGCTCGCCGAAGCCGATGGAAGTTCAACCCCCCTGACGTCAGAACAGGCCGCTGACTATCCGGACATCCGTCGGCCACTTGTACGGACCCACCCAGTAACCGGGCGTAAAGCGCTGTGGTTCTCCATCGAAGAGGTCATCTCAATCGATGGCTGGGATCGGCAGCAGACGAGGAACTTCCTCGAACAACTCTTGGACACAATCAAATCCACTCCACACGTCGTTTATCGCCATGACTGGAAAGCTGGCGACTACGTAGTGTGGGATAACCGATGCTTGTTGCACTCGGTGTCCGAGTACAACTACGCAGGGCAGCGTCGCTACCTGCAGCAAACCAACATCATTGACCGCACTGACGCGTTCTGACGATGTTAGGAGACCCCGGGGTAGGTCCGGGTTCACCACCCGGCCCACCCCATCTGCCGACCACATCGGTGAATTCGCCTCGCCACTAGTACATTTGAGTGAATGCTGACAGTGCGGCGTTGTGAAGAGAATGGCGCGGCGTCGGCACATTACGAGATGCGGCGGCGCATTACGTGGTACGGGACACTCGATCTAGTACGGCGCGCGCAAGTGCAGCGCTTTCGGCACGGTCCGCGTCGTTCAACCGATCGAGTTGGAGCACAGCTAACACCGAATCGGCGATCAGTTCAACATCGACCTCTTCGCCGTCGACCCGCATTCTGGTCGCAGTCTCGACAATCCGATACGGAAGCTTGGTGCGAGCGGGGTCGGGTGGAAGCCCTGCTGCCGCACGCGCTGATGCGCACAGTTCGCGGTACCTATCACGCAGACGCTCGTTAAGGGCGAAGAACTGGGCAAAGGTGGGAAGATGCCGAATCTCGGGCAGCAGATAGAGCGCGCCGAGATTCCATCGATCCGCCGCTAACTGCGACGCATCGTATGTTGCCATCGCGTGCAAACGCACTGCCGGACTGCAGGATTCACGTTCGAGCAGCGCGATCACATGTAGCGGTTCGTTAATCGTATCCAGCATCAGCGATTCCAGAATCGCTTGCTTGTTTGGGAAGTAGTAGTACAGCGACGCTTGTTTAATCCCTACGCGTAGCGCTATCTCTCGGGTGGAGGTAGCGGCGTACCCCTTCGCGGTGAACAACTCGGCCGCCGTCGCGCGAATCGCCTCTACCATGGCACGGTCCGGACCAGTGATCGTTTCTTCCGCCACTGCACCGGCGACCTCCGCGGCCCCATCGTCCATGTACGTATTCTGCAGGACCGCCGCTCCTATTGTGTCGACCGGGCTACGCGAGCAGGGCCGAAATCGGGAGCAGGTTCAAAGGGCTGTTCGCGTCGACGAGCCGCTGAGATTCGAGCAGCTACGCGAGATCGTAGAGCAGGCGGTAGTAGGTGATCCGCTGCGGATCGGGTTCAATCCCGTATCCATCTAACAGGATGCCGTCGAAGCCTGGGCCGTAATCCCAGCCGAGGCTCCATGTCGCAACGGCCAGGTCTGCCCAACGATCGGCCACGCCGAGCGAGCCCAGATCGACATGCGCAGCGAAAGACCCGTCGTCGTACAGCAGCGAATTGGGCGTACACGCGTCCCCATGGCAAACCACGAGACGATCGATCGGAGGTGGGTCGCCAAGACGTGTTCGGGCCTCGGTCAGTCCGAGATGCTTGTGCTCCGAGGACCATTGGGCAGGTCCCTCGCCACCGGCGATGCGCTCATCGGCGCGTATGAGCCGACGCTCGATACTCCAGTCGAACGGGCACTCGTCGACCGGCAGGGACTCGTGGAGCAGGCGCAGGCCACGGCCAATCGCTTCCGCCGCGATCGTGGGTTGGGCCTTCCACCGGGGCGCGATCGCTGATTGGCCAGGCACGGATGCAGTGACCAGCCACGCCCCGTCGGTGTCGCTCCCTTGGTCGAGGACGGGCGGGACCCGCGCCCACGACTGCGCCCAGGCCAACCGCATAGCTTCGCCAGCGAGGTCGATCTCCGGCGTCCCGGAAGCGACCCACTTGACATACCTGACGTCGTCGCCCTTCCTTTCGAGGCGGAAGGTCAGACCGCCGAGATCATTGCGCCACACTGGGATCACGGAAGCGTTGCCGGCAATCGCCGTCACAACGTCGGGGACAGCTGTTGGGCCGGCTGGCAAACCCGAATTGATTGGGCCGCTATTCACAGGTCATCACCCTGCCACAGCCGATCCGCCGGGCATTATCAGGTCCGGAACCCGGCATCGACCAGCTGTCCGCCGTCGCCATCGGAGCGTACGTCGGCCCGCCGCGGGCATTGCGAGGTGCGCTGTCATGGTTAGAACTAGAGCGTCTGCCTTTTTCCGGCAGAGTCTGCATGTCGTGCAGCGAGGTAGTCGTTCCAGTCGCGTTTGGCGTATCCCGCCCAGCGGGTCGCGGTGACGATGTCGATGGCGAGCAGATCGGCGAGAACCGCGGCGGGTAGTTCTGCGGCCAGCCCTATAAGTCCGGTGTTCCTGCCGCCTCGGATCGTGAGACCGCTGCGTTTGAGCCGCTTGCCGAACCCGCCCGAGTCGACTGGGCGGTCTGGCGTTCGTCCGGGAAACAGTAGGCGATCGGGTGTAAGGGGTTCCGGCAGGGTGGAGCGCCGGGTCGGACGAGGCAGTTGCGCGAGCAATTCGGCGAGTTTGGGCGGCAGCGCCATGTCGTGGTCACGCAGCGTGAGGTAGGTGACACCGTCCTTCGTGTGTACTTGGTTCTGCCGGAGGGCCAGAACCCGCGACGTATTGATTCCGTACAGCAAGATGAGCGCTCCACCGGCTCGCAAGTCGATGTCAATGGTGTCGTCGTTGAGGCATCGGTGGAGCTGGTCGAGGTGCGCGGCCTCTTCGATGAACACCGAGGGTGCGCTGGGTCGGTGGGCCGGGGCGGAGGTGCCATGGGTGATGCGACGCTGGGTTGTCCAGTGCAGGAAGGGCCGTATCTCGCGGTGTCGCCAAGTGCCGTCGGCCAACCAGTTGTCAACGTCGCCTTGGTCCATGGTGGTGAGGGTGGACCCACGGGTCTCGAGCCAAGCCAGGAATTCCAGCGCGACACAGACCCGGAACCGAATGCGAGCTGCACCGGCTTTGCCCAGTGGCCGTTTGGCCCGGCGGGCCCGGTGCAGGAGATACCAGATGGCGTAACTACGGACCAGTCGCGCATGGTCGGGCGGATAGTTCGTCAGGTGCCGATCCAACCACGGCTCGATGCGCTCGAGGTACTCGTTGCGCGGCGGCAATATTGCTGTGCGAACGAGGATTTCGCGCACATAGTTGACGTGCCTACCGGGTGGGGGCTGGTCGAGCGCTTCGTGACTGATGTCCTTTCCGGTGCTCGCCAGATTCGTGAGCAGCTCTGCGGCGGCGCTTTTGCCGAGCCAGACAGCCACGCTGCGTGGATCATTGGCGTTGACAAGGGCGTTCACCAATGGCTGCAGTTGCATCGGAATCTCACCGTCTTGCCCCGCGAGAGCGTTCTGGAGCAGTTCGGCGGTGTAGCAGCGGCTGCATTGGTTATGCGCGCGAACACCCGGTTTCCCGCAATGGGCGCAGCGGTAGTCGAGCTTGCATCCAGAACACGGACCGCAGATGCGGCGCCCGTCTTGGCCGAAACCGATGAGAACCGCCGGCTCGCCGCACGCCCCGCATTGTGAGGGATACATCTTCGCCTTGCGTGAGCAGGGCGTGCAGACAGGGCCTGCTGGCCAATGATGGGCCACCGTGCGGAGTTGCCGGCAGAACGCACAGCTCGATTTCGGGTCTGGCGAGCGTATCCCCGTATAGGTGGCAGTCGTGATGCCCCGGCAGGTACCGCACAAGTGGGGGCCGAGGATGCTGTTGCTTTGTCGCCGACGGGTGACTCCGCACAATCCGCATACCCACACCATCCGGGCTCGGTCGTAGCAACTCTTGCAAACGCGCCCTTCAGATGTCAGGTACGGGGCAGGGCGACGTCGTCCGCATCTCGTGCACGTGTGTATGCGCGGTGGCGCGCAGCGGGGGCAGAGCACGCCGCCATTGGCGAGCCGGCGCGCTCGCCGGCCGAGGCGTCCGCACATGCTGCACTGTTTGCGCGACAACGGATCCCGGGCATAGCAGTTCGTGCATACCGGCCCGTCCGGGAGATTGACCCGCCTGCTGACTGCGGTTTTCGCGCAGCGCGCGCACTTAAATGGTCGATTCAGGTCTCTGCAGTGGCCACAGATCCGGCCGGTGGGACCGATTGCGGTCAGCGGTTCGCGGCGTTGGCAATTCGTACAGGCTGGCGGCCTCACCGAAGTGTGGCCGTCCGCAACGAGCACATGCGTCAAACGCACTATGCCGCGTGGACAGGACGCGTCCGGGTTGAGGACACCGTCACCGCGAGCAGCCAGATACGCATCGACCTGATTGAGCGTTTTCGGACGGTCCACACGAGCAGCTTTCAAGAGGCGGTCGGCATCTGCGAGCGATAAGTCGGGAAGATCCCGGACAATACGAGCGCGAACTCGATCCCACGCCTCGGGATTGAAGTTCGCCGAGCCCCTCATGAGGAGTGGTCAGGTCGGCGCACGGTCGTGCGTCGCACCTTCGGCACGGCTTGTGGTGTGTCTCCTGCGGCCTTCTTCACTGATTGATTGACGGCTTCGATCTCGATCAGGTCGTTGGGCGAGCATTCCAGAATGTCGCATAGCGCTGCCAGCACATCCATCGAGAGCCGCTGGGGAGGCTGAGTGACCAGGCGAAACACCTGCTCTCGCGACAGGACCACTCCACGTTCGGCCAGCAGCGGCACGAGGTCAGTCGTCTGGTACAGCTCACGTTGCGCCATCCGCGCCCGCAGCCGCCATTGATAACCCATCTTCTTGATCACGGTTGATCCTCCTCAACGGCAATGCCGCGTTTGGTGAGCGCTTCACGGAGTAGGCGGTTCCGATATTCGTCGGAGACATGGCTGTAGATCGACGTGGTGCTCGCGTAGGAATGCCCGACTTGGTCTTGCACGAATTTCTCCGGGTAATCGAATTCGGTGAGGTGTGTGACGTAGGAATGGCGCAGTGAATGCAGATCCAACTCCTGGGGCAACCCCACGGCGTCACGCGCGGCCGTAAAGGCCTCATTGGCACTGCGCCTCGAGAGACGGCCGCAACGTTCGGTGACCCATAACGCCGGATGCCGACCCGGCCGAAAGCAGGGACGGACCTCCTCCAGATAGGACTCGAGCGCCTCGACGATCCAATCCATTTCCGGGACGGTCAGCACGGTCCTTCGTTTTGGGGAACTGCCCCGAGAAGCCTTCCCGAATCGGACGAACACGCCGCCAAAACGGCCGTAGGACGGCAACTTTGGATTCGATCGCAGATCCACCAAATCGAGTCCCACCACCTCTTGGCGCCGCAGCCCATAGGCGTAGACGGTTTTCAGTAGCGTCGAGTCGCGCAACGCCGATAACGCTCCCTTGCGGTGGCGCCGTCGCGCCTGATCCACCAAGCCATCGGCGGCATCGAAGAGTTCCTGAATCTCGTCATAGCTCAGTGGGCGCCGTCCCGGCCGTCCCTCGAACTCGTCGACGTGACTGGCGGTGTTCCACTCGTGCAGGATCTGTGATGGCGCCTCCCCGAACCGCTCAGCGCACAGTGATGCCCATCCATAACGCGCGTCGGTGACGAAGTCGCAGAACAAGCGCAACGCGTTCTGGTATCCCCGCACCGTCGAGTTGGCTTTCGGCTCCGAGCCTGACAGCAGCTTGGAGAAGAACGCGTCTGCGTCGTCGGCTCGCCACTGCCAGGGATACGCCCCCGTGAACTCGGCGAAACGGCGGACCACACTCGCCCGCGCCTGGACAGTCGGTGGTTGGCACATTCGGGCTCGCTGCTGATCGGCCCAGCCCGACAACATTGCAGTGAAGACGGCGGCTTCCGGGTCCAAGGGAAGCACCTTCGACACGAGTGACAGCGCCGCTGACCCGGGCAACTCGGCATCCACATCAATGTTGTATCAAATACAACTTTGATGCGCCAGATGTAGGCGCCCTGGTGGCAGCTCTGCCGACGGCGTGGCGCGACATCCGTGGGACGCGTCTACCGGGCGCTATAGTCGCCCTCAAACGCGCAATAATGTTGCAACAGATGCAATTCCGCTCGTTCCCGGCTGAAGATGTAGTGCTGGGTCAGGGTCCAGTCGCAGCCGCCGTATTCGACCGGCCAGGCCGGGGCCGCCCAGCCGCGCTCATGCAGGATCGCCTGCCAGGCCATGCTGGCCTCGTGCTCGGCGTAGACGCTGGTCATCAGTCGGCCCGCTTGTCGCAGGTCGTCGGTGAGTTTCGCGTCGAGGAATGCGCGCACCTCGTCGCGGAATGCCAGATCGTCGTCCGACCAGTTGAGATCCATGCCTGATATTTGATCAAATCTGTGGGAGCCGTGTCCAGCGCGGGTCGGCATGTGACGCTTGGCCGGTGGCCACGGACTTCACCTACGCCGTCGTCGGGGCGGGCATCGTCGGATTGTCGACCGCGTATCACCTGCTGGCCGCCGAGCCCGCGGCCACCGTCGTGGTGCTCGAGGCCGAGGACACCGTCGGGCGGCATCAGACCGGGCACAACAGCGGCGTCATCCACTCCGGCATCTATTACGAGCCGGGCAGCCTGAAGGCCAGATTCAGCCGGGCCGGGGAACGCGCCACCAAGGAGTTCTGCCGCGAGCACGGCATCGCCTTCGCCGAGTGCGGGAAGTTGATCGTCGCGACCACCCCGGCCGAACTCGATCGGATGGCGGCCCTGCAGCGGCGGGCCGAGGTCAATGGCATCACCTGCCGGCGTATCGGTGCGGCCGAGTTGACCGAACTCGAGCCGAACGTGACCGGCGTCGGCGCCCTGCATCTTCCGGCCACCGGTATCGTTGACTATCCGCATATCGCCCGGATGCTGGCCGAATTGGTCGGCGGATCGAGGGGGAGCGTGCGAACCCGGGCGCGGGTGCTCGCGATCGACGAAACCCGCACGCACGTCACGGTTTCCACCGCACAGGACAGACTCACGTGTGACCGCCTGGTGGTGTGCGGCGGGCTGCAGGCCGACCGCCTCGCGAGATTGGCCGGGATGCAGACCGACGTTGCGATCGTGCCGTTCCGCGGTGAGTACTACCGGCTGCCGGCGTCGCGAAAAGGGTTCGTGCAGCGGCTGATCTACCCGGTCCCGGATCCGGAGCTGCCGTTCCTGGGTGTGCACCTGAGCCCGACGATCAGCGGTGGGATCACCGTCGGGCCCAATGCCGTGTTGGGGCTGGCGCGGGAGGGCTACCCGAAGTTCTCGGTGAACCTGCGCGACGTCGCGCGGCTGGCGGCCTTTCCCGGGACGTGGCGGGTGGCCGCGGCCAACATCTCGACGGGATTCCGGGAGGTACGCGATTCGCTGTGGAAACCCGGCTACCTACGGGCCTGCCGCAAATACGCTCCCGCACTTGAGCTTTCGGACTTGCAACCGGCGGAGGCGGGTATCCGGGCGCAGGCGGTGCGTCGTGACGGCACGCTGATCCACGACTTCGCGATCGCGCAGACCACGCGGATGATCCACGTCCTGAACTCGCCGTCACCGGCGGCGACGGCGGCGCTGCCGATCGGCGAACACCTCGCCGGCCTGGCCCTCACCCGCTGACCGACCGCGCGGCGTCCAGCAGCTTCTCCAGGGTGGCCAACTGAGCGGCGAAGTCGCCGTCGAGTTTGGCCAGCAGGGTGGTGATACCGGTGTCGGCATAGGCGCCGATCCGCTCGGCGATCCAGCCGTCGGTACCGACCAGGTTGGTCAGCCGGCCCAGGTCGGCGGGCACCGCGGCGCGCGCCTCATCGCGCCGGCCCGCCCGCCAGAGTTCGGCGACCCGGGTGACCTGCGGCCCATAGCCGAGCCGCGTGAAAGCGTCGTTGTAGAAGTTGCGGCCGCCCGCCCCCATGGCGCCGATCGTGAAGGCGTAGCCGTCGGCGTGCCGCCGCACGGCGGCCTCGGCTTCGGTTGTGCCGGAACAGAACTCGATGGCCACCGGCGCCACCAGATCGAGATCGGCGAGGCTGCGACCGGCCCGGGTGGCGGCCCGCCGAATCGGGTCCAGGAATACCCCGGCCGCCTCGGGGATGAACGCGTTGCCCAGCCAGCCGTCGGCCATCTCCCCGGTGAGCGCGAGGTTGGCCGGGCCCATCGCGGCGACGTACACCGGAACGTGGGTGGGGCGCACCATCGGGACCAGCGCCGCCCCGCTGCTGTCCGGCAGCGGTAGCGGATAGATCTCGCCGTCGTGTACGAGGCGCTCGCCCCGGCTGACGGTGCGGATGATCTCGATGGTCTCCCGCGTCGTCTGCACCGGCTTGCGGAACCGCACCCCGTGCCAGCCCTCCATGACCCGCGGTCCCGAGGTCCCCACGCCGAGCAGGAACCGTCCGCCGGACAACTCCTGCAGGCTGAGCGCCGAGGTCGCCAGCAACGCCGGTGATCGCGAACCCAGTTGCACCACAAACGTTCCCAATCGGATGGTCGAGGTGTGCGCGGCCAGGTAGGCCAGTCCGGTCAGCGCGTCGTAACCCCACACCTCGGGCACCCACAGCGAGTCGACGCCGAGGCGCTCGGCGGCGCGGGCGAAGGCCGGCGCACCGGGCAGTCGCGGTTCGGTGAGGACGCCGATCTTCATCACTGACTCCTGTGGCAGGCTGCGGGAATGCGATACCGCGATCAGCCCACAGTAGAGGTCAGTCAGCGCGTGCCCTGCGATGTGGGCACCGCGTGGGATCTGGTGACCGACATCAACCTGCCGGTGCAGTGCTCACCGGAGTTGCAGGCCGTCGAGTGGGTCGGTGACGACGACCACGTGGTGCGCGGAGCCCGTTTTCGAGGCCGTAACCACAACGACGTGCTGGGCACCTGGGAGGCCGAGTGCGAAGTCGTCGAGGTCGAGGACTCCGGTGCTGTCCGGCGCTGGGTGTGGAACGTCCTGGTTCCCGACGGTGTGGGCGCCACCTGGGCGTTCGAGGTCGAACCGACCAGTGACGGCGCGTTGATCCGTCAGTGGGGCCGGATGGGTCCCGATCCGTCCGGCCTGAGCCTGGCGATTGCGGCGGCGCCGGAGTTGGAGGGCCGGATCGTGGCCCGCCGCCTCGCCGATTGGGAGCAGGGCATGCGGGCCACCCTGGACTACGTGCGGGCCAGGTTCGAGGACTGACGGCCGCGGCCGCCGCGGCGGCGCTGCCCACCGCCGGGATTGCCGTTGCCGCCGTTGCCATTCCGGCCGCCATTGCCATTGGCAGTGCCATTGCGGCGCCGGCCCTGCGCCTGCTGCTTGGGCCGGCCCTGGGGTTGGTTCGGCGTGGCCGGTGCGGGCGCCCGGTACGGGGCGACCTCGCCGACGAGCGCCGTCACGGATGCGGAATCCGCCGCCACCAGTTCGGGCTTGACGTCGATCCCGGCGCGGCGCAGCAGGGCCGCGGTGTCCTTGCGCTGTTCGGGCAGCACCACGGTGACGACGTCACCGGCGTTGCCGGCACGGGCGGTGCGACCGGAGCGGTGCAGGTAGGCCTTGTGCTCGACGGGCGGGTCCACGTGCACCACGAGTTCGACCTCGTCGACGTGCACACCGCGGGCCGCGATGTCGGTGGCGACCAGCACCCGGGCTGCCCCGGACGAGAACGCGGCCAGGTTGCGGTCGCGGGCCGGCTGCGAGAGGTTGCCGTGCAGATCGACCGACGGCACGCCGGACTCGGTGAGCAGCTTGGCGAGCTTGCGGGCCTGATGTTTGGTGCGCATGAACAGGATTCGGCGCCCGCTGCCCGACGCCAGGGTGTGCACCAACTGCTTCTTGGCCTCGGCGCCCGCGACGTGGAAGACGTGGTGGGTCATCGCCGGGACGGGCGAGTGCGATTCGTCGACCGCATGTGACACCTGATCGCGCAGGAAGCGGTTGACCAGTTTGTCGACGCCGTTGTCCAGGGTGGCCGAGAACAGCAGTCGCTGACCGCCGGCCGGCGTGGCCGCCAGGATCCGGGTGACACCGGGCAGGAAGCCGAGGTCGGCCATGTGGTCGGCCTCGTCGATGACGGTGATCTCGACGGCGTCCAGGCGCAGCGCGCCCTGGCGCATCAGATCCTCCAGGCGGCCGGGGCAGGCGACGACGATGTCGACGCCGTTGCGCAGCGCGCTGATCTGGCGCGGGGCGGGCACACCGCCGAAGATCGTGGTGACGTTCAGGCCGCGGAGTTTGGCCAACGGTTCGATGGTCGCGGTGATCTG
>WBZP01004274.1_pt1 | contig 15000 bp, 14 predicted proteins | sample 5204301 | NCBI WGS metagenome assembly WBZP01 (sample SAMN12412401, study PRJNA552823) | activated sludge metagenome | isolation source: activated sludge from nitrification reactor of wastewater treatment plant... | place: USA: Pennsylvania | collected 2017 | reverse complement strand
TCCGGCTCGTTGATGAGGACGAGGTTGGGGCGCTGCACGGGAAGCGACCGGGTGTTCCGGTCGTTGGTGAGGACGTACACCTTGTGGAAGAAGTGCGCGAAGTTCTCGAGCGTGAGCGCGGCGTTGTACTGATAGCCAAGTGCGTCCAGAGGACCCACGGTCATGATGATGCAGATGCGTGCCGCGGTGTCGTGTGCCATCATCCCTCCCTGACCGCTCCGTTGGCGCAGACCGCGATGTAGGCCGAGACGACCAGTCCCCAGTACGAGTCGTGCACGTGGGTGCACGCGACCTGCGTGAAGGCGCCGCCGTACAGCGCGTGCACTTCCTCCGGGGAATCCGCGATCTGCCACCGCACGCCGTTCCGGATCCCGAACGGGTCGTCGGCCACGGTGAGCTCACCTGCGGCATTCCTGACCGAGCCGCGCGCAACGGAGTTCTCTCCGTCCGGGATGTTCACCACGAACACGCCATCCGGTTTGAGGATGCGCCGTACCTCCCGCACGTTGTCCGCGTATGTGGTGTTGGGGGCAAGATAGTAGTGCGCACCACAGGAGAGGATGTAGTCGAACGTGTTGTCCGCATACGGCATCGCATGGTTGTAGCCCACCGCGAACTGCACGTCCGGGAACCGTTCGCGCAGCAGGCCGACCGCATCCTCACCGATCTCCGTGGCATGGACCACGAACCCGAGGTCCAGCAGGAGATGCAGGTTGCGCCCGTCGCCGCACGACATGTCCAGGATGCTCTTGCCGGCATAGGCCGACCGGTCGAGTTTCATGCCCGGATAGTTGGCGCCGGCGAGGGTGCGGATGACCCATTCGGTGGGGTAGACGGGCTTCCCCCTGCGCGCACGGTACTGCGCAGTCCAGCGCTCTGCCTGCCCTGACAACGGATCGTTCATGATGCCTCCTCGAGCACCACAGCGCCGAATCCCTGCCTCCCGAAATCGTTCCCACAGTAGAACAGCACGGTCCTGCCGTCGATGCTCGTGATGTGCGGATAGCAGATCATCTCCGCGTCCCAGTCGGTGGCAACAGCCGATGGCGCGAGTCCGGCCTGCACATCGTCGCGGTGCCACGTGCGCAGATCGTCGGACCATGCGTACCCGAGGCGGTACCCGCGTTCGCGGTTGCGGAAGTCGATGGCGTGACGGAACGAGAAGACCATGTGCCAGCGGCCGTCCATCCGAATGACCGACGGACTCGCCTGGGCTTCGTCGTCGTACACGCCGTCGATGATCGCGCGGCCATCCCGCTCCCAGTGGATGCCATTGGTGGACGTGGCGTGCATGATGCGGTAGGCCGATTCGCTCTTGCCGTGATCGTCGAGCCATCCCACACCGGACGTGTACCACAGATGCAGTACGCCGTCGATCAGGTGGATGCTGGTGCATCCTGCCTGGAGGTACGGTTCGTCGTTGGTGGCGCCAAGCACCGGTCCGCGCCCCACACGGGTGAACGTCTTCCCGCCGTCCGTGCTCTCCGCCAGTCCGATGGCCCAGTTGTACGGCACGGAGCGCATGCGGGTCCACCCGACATAGTAGCACCGCCAGCGGTCCTTCCACGGTATCACCGATCCGGCCATGACGCCGAACTCATCGAACTCCCCGAGTCCGCCGGGGCGCAGCACCGGCTCGCGCGCGACGTCCACGATGGTGCGGAGGTCCCGGCGGTCGAGGTCCACGTACCCCGCGTAACTGGTGTTGGTGCCGTCGGGGCGGCGCGGCGGACGGCAGTTGAAGTAGACGCGCACCACTTTCTCCAGTACCACCGCATACGGGTTCTGGGCCTGTTCCTGCATCCACGCGTGGTCCGCACGCGTGGTCGGGTCGAACAGCTTGCCGAGTTTCTTCCACCGGAACATGGCCGTACTAGTGCCCCTTCAGTTCGCGTTGCGCCGCTTCGGTGATCACCCGGTTCAGCCAGTCGTGCATGCTGAGTCCGGACCGCTCCCGCGCGGCCTTCGCCAGTGCCTTCACCTCATCCGTGACACCTTCCAGGTTGCCGTGATAGCGGGTCCAGTGCGTGCCGCCCCGTTCGCTGGGGATGGGGATGTGGTAGTCGGCGACGGGTTCGCTTTCACCCACGGTGAACGAGATGAGATAGAACGCGCCCATCATGATCCACTCCACGGTCACGTCGCGCGCGGTGACCGGGAGGGCAGCGAACGGCACCTCGCACCGGAGGAGCGGGTTGGAGTTCATCATGATCTTCCCGAAGTCGGTCCCCCGCAGCCACGGCGCCATCCCTTCATCGCCCACGATCACGCGTCCGCCCGGCTTCACGACACGGCAGATCTCGGTGAAGAAACGCGGGATGTCCGCGAACGTATTGAGTCCGCCGAAATGATGCGCGGCGTCGAACACCCTGTCGGGGAACGGGAGGAATGAGGCATTGGCCACGGCATAGGAGACCGGCACCGATGGGGTACCGACACGCTCGATGGCGAGCGCCAGGAACCCCGGCGAAAGGTCCTGCAGATAGAGCCGTCCCTGTGGGCCGAGCCGGCGCGCGATATGCGCGGAGCCACGGCCATCGCCGCACCCGATCTCCAGAACATGCGAGCCGGGCTGGAGATGGAGTCCGTCGGCGATGCGGGCGCGGAGCGCATCCTCGTCCGTGTGGAAGGTGCGGAACGGGATCGAGGCGAACTTCTCGTACTCCCACGCCAGCCGGTCGTAGCTTTCGCGCGTCTGCTGGTCCACCGGTGCAAGGTCTGTTGGCCAGGTCAGGTCCGGGATGCCCCGTTGCACAGGGAATTGATGCCCCGCGGCACAATGCATGGACCCCTCCATGATCGCGTCGCCGTGGGTGCGTTCGCCGGCGACCTCCAGGGTCCCCATGCATGCCGGACACCGGTAGGTGCTGCTGTCATGTCGTTCGATCGCGTCCTCCGTTGTACAATGAAAGGAACGTGTACTGGCGTGTGTGCGTGAACCCCAGCCGCTGCGGGATGCGCAGCGATGCGGTGTTCTCCGTGAAGCAATCCCACCCCGGCACGATGCCGCGTTCGAGTGAGGCGTTGACGAACGCCTGCGACGCGGCCTCCGCAAGTCCCTTTCCGCGGTGCTCGGGAAGGGTGAAGACATCGATCTCCGCGACGCCACCGGCGACGCATGCGCTGTAGCAGAGGGCCACCGGTGTGCCGGCCGCGGTGATGCAACAGATCCCGTGGCCGTTCTTGAGGAGATCCTCTTCGGACGACCAGAACCGGTTGCCGAGGTCCAGGTCGAACGCGGCGAGTCCGCTCATGTGCTCATGGCCGAGGGGCTGCAGCGTATAGCCCTGGGAGACGGTGATCTCCGTGAACACCGTGCCGCGTGTATACCGGAACTGCTCCCGGCTCCGGACTTTCGTATTGAACGGCCCGGACGCCGCGGCATCGAGGAGCGGCTGGCCGGGATCGTAGATATGGAAGTATGTCGGGACCTGCGGTTCGCTGTAGAGCTCCTTCAGAAATGCCGGCAGTGCATCGGTATCCCGGCACAACGCGATCTGTCCGAACGTGCTGCGGCCGAGCAACAGCATGATATCCGGATCGGTGGCACGGTCCTGCACGATCCAACCCCGCTGGAGCCCGTGCGCAACCGCGCGGATGAGCGGGAAGAGCGCAGCACTCTCCCGTATCTCTAACGAGCCGTGGTTCTCCCTGACGATCATGCGCGGTGCGCCTACAGGTCCGAGAACCGGGAGAACGCGAGGAACTGCCGGCTGTTCAGCCGGAACGGTTTGGTGTTCTCCGCGATGAGCACCTGCTCGTCCTTCACGTCGCGCGTGACCAGCGCATTGGCGCCGATGAAGCAGTCGTTGCCGATCTTCACCTGGTGGGCAACGGTGGCGTTGACCGCGAAGAAGCAGTTGCTTCCCACCGTGACGGCCCCGGCAATGTTGGCGCAGGAGGTGATCCAGCAATGGTCCCCGATCACGGAATGATGCCCGATCATGGCTCCGCTCCAGACGAACACGTTGTCGCCGATGCGCACGCGCGGATGGATGAGCGCGTTCCGCATGATGAAGCAATTCTCCCCGACCACCGCGTCGCGCGGGATGCCGGCATCCGGGTTGACGTACGAGATGAGGCGGTACCCCTTCTCCTTCGCCTCGCGCACCTTCGTGGCGCGCAGACGGTTCATGTCCTGGTAGCCGAGGGCGACGAACATGTCGTGGGTGGCGGGGGGATACTTCTGCGCGATCTCATCGAACGGCACGAGCGGGAGGCCGTCGAAGGTGTCGGCCTTGACGAACGGGCGGTCCACGGTGAAGGCCGCGACGGTCCGGTCGCTTTCGTTCCGGAAGTAGTACGCGATGACCTCGGCGATCTTGCCGGCGCCGAAGATGATGACCTTGTTCATGAGGGGATCCTTTCCAGGAGAGCACGTCTGTCGATCTTGCCGTTGGCATTCTTGGGGAGCACGTCCATGATGGTGAGCGACCGCGGCACCATGTAGGGCGGGAGGAGGCGCTTCACCGCGTCCATGAGCGCGTACTCAGTACCCGGGGTGGCGGCCACGAACGCGCAGATGCGCCCGCTCCCGTCGGCCGCACGCTTGTATACCACGCCGGTCTCGTGCACACCGGGGAGGGCGGCGAAGGCCGCTTCGATCTCCTCCAGCTCGATCCGGTAGCCCATGTGCTTGATCTGGTTGTCCTTCCGTCCCTTGAAGTGCAGACGGCCCTGCGCGTCGGTGGCCACGAGGTCGCCGGTGCGGTAGAGCCGGTCGGGATACCGGTTGTGTCCGGGGTGCTGGATGAAGGACGCGGCGGTACGTTCGGGATCATTGTAGTACCCGAGTCCGACCTGCGGCCCGCGGAGGGCGAGTTCACCGATGCCGTCCGCATCCGCATCGAGGACCACATGGTCGAAGTTGGGCGCGAGCTGGCCCAGCGGCGCCAGTCCGCTCAGGTCCTCAAGATCGTCCGCGGTGATGTCGTACGCCGAGCATATGCAGGTGCATTCCGTGGGGCCGTACACGTTCACGAACCGGAGGCGTCCGGCATACATGTCCCACAACTTCTTGAGTGTGGGCTTGGGGAACCCTTCGCCGCCGAAGGTGACGATGCGGAGCGATGCGAACGCCTCGCGGTCGATGGCCTTGGTGGTGATCAGGTACGCGAGGAGCGACGGGACGGAGAACCAGACCGTGGGCTTCGTGGCGCGGACGAGCGCGATGGTGCTGAACGGGTCCTTGACGATCCCGTACGGGAACGGGATGAGTGTGGCGCCGTTGAAGAGCGATGCGTAGAGATCGAAGACGGAGTTGTCGAAGTACATCGGGTTCACGTTGGTGAACCGGTCGTCCGGGGTGATGCGGTATTCGTCTTTCGCCCAGGCGATGAAGTTGAGCACGTTCCGGTGGGACATGGTTGCCCCTTTGGGGAACCCGGTCGAGCCGGAGGTGAACATGATGTACGCGGGGTGGGCGCCGGTGACGGCGGCGCACGCCGGCGGCAGGGTTGCCGGGCAGGCCGCGATGGCGGCGGTGACGTCCGGCGCGTGGAGGTCGATTGTCGCGACGCCGGGAGCATCGACGGATCCGTGCGTCGGGATGCAGTCCTGAATGATGCAACGGGGGAGACAGGTGCCGATGATCTTCTGCAGCCGCGCGGTCGGACTGTTCTGGTCCAGGTTCACATAGATCGCGCCGGTCCGGAGGCACGCGAGCATGAGCGCATACGCCTCCGGCGATTTGTCATGGAAGATCGCCACGACATCCCCGGAGGCCACGCCACGCGAGAGGAGCCAGTGCGCGGTGCGGTTGGCGAGGGCGTTCAGTGCGGCAAACGTCACCGTGCGGCCATCGCTCAGGTGCAATGCGGTGCGTGTGCCGTGCCGCCGCGCGACATCCTCGAACGCCAGCCCCAGGTTGTAGTGATGGTCTCCCTGTGCGCTCACAGGACGATGCCTCCATCCAGTGCCAGGACGCGCCCGTTGTAGTAGTCGTTCTGGATGATGAACCGGATGCCGGAGAGGAGTTCGTCCAGCGATCCGAGCCGCTTGAGCGGCACCATGTTCTTCGTCTTCTCGAGCTGTTGCGTGGAAAGGGCGCTGTGGGTGGACGGCGTGTCGAAGAACCCCGGGGCGATGGCGGCGCTGCGGATGCCGAACATCGCGAGTTCCTTGCTCCAGGTGACGGTCATGGCCTCCACCGCGGCCTTGGCGGCGGCATAGGCGCTCTGTCCGGCGTTGCCGCGCGCGGCGATGGAGCTGACGTTGACGATCACACCTTTCGTGCGCCGCGCCACCATCTGGTCGATGACGCAGAGTCCGGTATGGAACACGGCGGTGAGGTTGATGTCGATGACCTTCCGCCATGCCTCCATCGAATGCTTCCGCTCCTCCTTGGAGAGGATGTTGATCAGCGGCGCACTATAAATGAGGCCCGTGCAATTGATGAGGGCACTGATGGTGGGGTGGTCCTGGAAGAGCCGCTCGATGAGCGCCGCGGTGGCAGCGGCATCCGTGAGGTCGATGGCATGGCACGTGATGTTCGCGTGCGCGGCGAGTTCCGCGAACGGCGCTTCGTTCCTGTCGAGCACGATCACGGTGGCGGCGTCGGCGGCGAGTCCGGTGGCCACGAAACGTCCGATATCGCCGGCTCCGCCGGCCACGATGACGGTCTGTCCGGTGAGGTTCACGCGAGCGCCTTTCCCCGTGCGGTGAGCACGCGCGCGATGGTGGCGGTGGAGGTCATGGCCACGATCTCGTCGGGTGTCAGCTCCACGCCGTAGTCGTTCTCGATCTTCACGATGAGGGTCATGTGGGTCAGCGAGTCCCACGCCTCGAGGTCGCGCAGGGTGGCGTCGGGCGCGAAGGCGTCGGCCGGGAGGCCGAAGACCGAGGCGATCATCGCATGCAATGCTTCCATGGGTGGCGCTTTCGTGTGTGATGAACAGGGGCCGCGGTGCGGACCGGCCCGTACAGACCGTCAGGAACGCACAAGATCGTACTGCGCAAGCATCCCGCGCACGGCGTCGGGCGGGTTGAACATCAGGACGTCGATGATGGACAGCGACGGCACGAACGGCCCGGTGAACTGCCGGTACACGATCTCGCGGGTCCGGAGGAACCGGAGCTCGATCCCCCGCGCCGCGAACGCCGCGGGGTCGTACAACGCCGTCCCGCCGATGGGGTTCACGTACCGGTCCGCCTTCTCTGCCGCGCAGATGGCGAGGATCCGCTCCTGTCCCTTGAGCTCCCCCGCGCCGTACACGGCGGAGCTCGGCACGATCCGCGTGCCGATGCCGAGATGGCCGGCGATCGCCGTGAGACTGTGCGTGATATACGCGGAGAGGTCGTGCTCCGCAGCGCGCACGATGCTCTCGATCAGCGGGTAGCACCGGGCGAATTCCGGTGCCGCATGGTACGCCATCTGCAGCGTGGCGAGGAACTTCTCCCGCCACGGCGGGGTGTCGCACAGCGCGATCTCCCGGATCAGTTTGTTCTGCGACGCGCCCTGCAACGGGATCGTGAACAGGTGGTCCGTGCCGTTGAGCAGGATACGGTTCCTGTTGATCCACCCCCGCATGATGAACGCCACGTCATCGTACACCACGAACGTGTCGGCCGCCGCGATGAGCTGGAAGTAGCCGATGTACGGGAACAGGTACGGCTGCATGATCGCGACCGTCATCGTGCGTTCCCGCTACGTGGTGGCATACAGCACGGTCTCCTCGAGGTGCATCGAGTAATGGCCGAGCGTGAATTCGTACTCCGGCACGAGTGCGTGCAGGGCGGCGGGGATCTCTGTGAGGTCCGTGAACCGGTGGTAGACCGAGATCGCCAGCCGTGGACGGAAGCGGCGGATGGTCCCCGCGGCCCCCTCGATCGCTGCCATCTCCGCGCCCTCGATATCCATCTTGATGAACGACACGCGCGGGATCCCGCGTTCGCGCACGCCGATCTGCTTCCCGGTGGCCGTGGTATGCTCGTACTGCTTGATGATGAAATCTGAGAGGACCACCCCGGCACTGCCATAGAGCTGCAACGGGATCCCGATCGGCTGGAGGTCCATATAATAGAGGGAGCCGTCCTGGAACCCGGTGGGGATGGAGCGTGAACGGTCCAGCAACTGTCCTGCCTGCGCGAGCACATCGCGGTAGCGCGTGTGTCCCAGGGGGAGCTTCACCTTCCGGTGGCCGAGGATGCGGTAGGCGAGGAGTTCGACGAAGAGTTGCCGTGAGGGGGCATCGGCCAGGAGTTCGTACGTGCCTGCAAGAGCATCGAGGCTGCCGAGAACCAGCTCCAGTCCCTTCTGCCGGTCCACCGTGACGCGCACCTCCGGTCCGAACCGGCCGTGATCGAAGTTATCGGTGTGGTCGTTGTCCAGGCTGGAGGCGAGGACGGCGCTCAGGTCGCGGAGGAATGCCGGTGTGGACGGCGAGGCGCTCATGGGTCCCCTCAGTGCCCTCTCACGATCTGCACAATGGTCTCCTGGTCCGCCGGGTCGAGGTCCGGGTACAAGGGCAGACAGATCACCTGTTCCGTGACCCGTTCCGCGACGGGCAGGTTGGCGGGCTTTGCGGATTCGAGCCCTTTGTAGCTGGGGAACTGGCTGATGAGCGGATAGAAATACCGCCGTGCGGCGATGTTGTTCTTGCGGAGCGACGTGAAGACCTCATCGCGCGAGCGGCCGGCCTTCTCCCTGTCCACGAGGATGGGGAAGTACGGATAGGCGTGCTTCACCCCGGGGATGTCGTCCAGGTAGCGAATACCTTCGGTCCCGGCCAGCAGCGTGCGGTAATATGCCGATCGTTCGCCGCGGCGGGCGATGGCATCGTCCACATATTTCAATTGCAGTAACCCGAGCGCCGCCTGGAACTCGTTCATCTTCGCATTGATGCCGGGGGCCACGACGGTGGTCTCGTTCGCGAAGCCGAAGTTCTTGAGGAAATCGATCCGCCGTTTCGTTGCCTCGTCGCGGGAGATGATCGCGCCGCCTTCGAAAGTGGTGAAGACCTTGGTGGCGTGGAAGCTGAGCACGGAGAGGTCGCCGAAGTTCAGGACCGGCACGCCGTTCAGGCGCACCCCGAAGGCATGACAGGCATCGTACAGCACCTTGAGGCCGTACGTGTCGGCGATATCGCGGATCCGTTCCACGGCGCAGGGGTAGCCGAACACGTGCACCGGAAGGATGGCGGCGGTCTGCGGGGTGATCGCCGCCTCGATCCGTTCGGGATCGAGGTTGAAGGTGTCGGGCTCGATGTCCACGAACACCGGTTTGATGTTGTTCCACCAGAGCGAGTGCGTGGTGGCCACGAAGCTGAACGGCGTGGTGATCACCTCGCCGGTGAGGCGGAGGGCCTGGAGGGCAGTGACCAGCGCCAGGGTGCCGTTGGTGAAGAGGGAGATGTGCGGCACGCCGAGATAGGCGGCGAGCTGCTCCTCGAACTGGGCATGGAACTTCCCCTGATTCGTGAGGAAGCGGCTCTCCCAGAGTTCCTTCAGCAGCCCGGTGAACTCATCGAGCGGCGGAAGGAACGGACGGGTGACGTGGATGGTCCTGGTCATGGTTTCTTGAAGAGCTTCCGCACCGCATCCTCCACCGCACCCTTCTTCGCTTTCTCCAGTTGTGCCTCGAGTTCCTTCTTCTTCGCATCCACCATCGCGATCTTCTCGTTCACGATCGCGGTGTATTGCGCGAGCTTCTGTTCGGCCTCGGCCTTCTTCGCGTTGTAGACCTTCTCGAACTCCTTCCGTTTCTCGGCGATCACGGCATTCACCTTCGCCTTCAGCTCGTTCTGGAGCTTCGCGAGCTCGGCGCCGAGCACGGCCTTCACGCGCGCGGAGAACTGCTCGTCCAGGTCGGTGGCGAGGGCCATCTTGAACCCTTCCGGCGAGTTCCAGAGGCGGAGGTCCACGTCGAACCCGGTCACGCCGGCCAGCACTTCGCGGGCGAGGCGTTCGCCCACGTTCTTCACGGGGGCGGCGTAGGCGATGGTCATGCTGCGGAACCCGACATGCGTCGTTGCGTTGAAGCTCCGGCCCGGGATGCGCACTTCCACCGCGGTGCCCAGCTTTGCACCGGTGATGGTGCCCGGGAGGAAGTCCTGGCTGCCGATGGCGAAGCCCGCGAGGGGCACGCCGGTGATGCTGGCCCGGTACTCGTCCAGCGGTTCGTCCTTGCGGCGGTCGAAGAGCGCGCTGAACGCGGCCTTCACGCCGGAACCCCGCGCGCCGGTGAGCTCGACGGTGATGGGGAGCCCGGTCGTGCGCTGGTCGCTGCTGATGTTCTGCACCTTGCCGGTGGCGTAGAAGAAGTCGGGGTTCTGCTTTGCGTCTTCACCGCCGGAGATGGCGATGTTCTTGATCCAGAACTTCGGATACGCGCGGTCGACGGGGAAGTGGATGTTCTGTCCCTTCATCCGCGGCGGCTTCTCTTCCTTCGGCTGGGAGTCCTGGTAGTTCTTGATCTTCTCCCGCGCCATGTCCACGTAGGCGAGATAGGTCTTGATGTCCGTGACCATCTGCTTCCCCACGAGCGCTTCGGCGATGCCGATGGCATTGATATCGGGGAGGCGCGCCAGGCTCAGCACGTGCTGGTAGTCGGACTTCGCGATGTCGTCGATCTGTCCGACCGCCGAGGAGATCTGCGAGATCTCGCCCGTGATGGCATCGCGGCGGGTGTTGTACGTGGTGACGATGTCGTTGATGCCCTTGCGCGTGTTATCCACGGTCTGGATGGCCGCGAGGATGGACTGCGCATCCTTCAACTCGTTCACGTGGATGGAGCGGATGCTGGAATCCATGATGGCCAGGCGCTGCTTGGTCTGGTCCACATCCGCGAGGGTGGACTGCCATTGTGCAGTGGCCGAGGCGGCGCGGGCTTTGAGCGTGTCGATGTGCTTCAGCGTCTTGAGGTCCACGGCCTTGAGCAGACTGTCGATGTTCACCCCGTTCCGTAGCATGGCGGGATCGAAGATGGGGGTCTTCTCGACGCTCCGGTTGAGCACGTCCTCGGCGAGGGCGGAGAAGGAACGGCTGTCGGCAGCCGCGGCGTCCCGCTTCGCCTTCCCGCCGGGGATGGACCCGTCGGTGGTGCGTTTGGTGCCCAGGATGAGGTCCCTGACCTCCATGGTCTCGATGATGTACTTGCCGCGCAGGAGCTGTCCGGGGTTCATGGTGAACGCCACGCGGCGCGTTTCGAAGATGTTCTTCCACGGGTCGTCGGGGTTCGCGACCTGCATGCGTTCGAACGTGATGCCGAGCGGGAAGAGCGTGAGTTTGAGGTTATCGATCTCGACCTTCGCGCCGACGGCGGCCTCGCCGGCGGTCTCGAGTCCGGCTTCCACCCAGCGGTCGATGAAGAGATAGACGACGATCCCGATGATGATCGCGGGAATGAGGACGAAGAGGATGAAGTTCTTTCTCATGGCCTTATCCTCTCAGGTCGCGGATCTTGTCGTACCACTGTACCAGGGTGCTCCGTTTCACCCACTGGTACACCTTCCATTTCTCCACCTTCGCGCCGACATGGGTGCGGTAGGCCACCACGAATTTCTTCATCCCGATGTAGACCGGGAGGAAGAGGACGAGGGCGCTGAGGAAGCTGCCCATCACCACCGTATTATTGAAGCGGGTGAGGGGAGCGATGGGGGCGTTGTAGAGGGTGGTCCAGAACGACTTGAGCGCGTCGATGTTCACGAGCACCTGGTAGCCGACCCAGTGGAAGAGGGGGTCGAGGAGGAACGCGAACAGGGAGAAGATGGTGAGGGACACGAGGGCGGCGGACAGATTGACGTCGAGCATGAGGATGACGAGCCAGACGAGGATGCCCTGCAGGGTGAGGTTGGGGGAGAGTCCGAGGATGGACCCGAGGGCGAAGCCGCCCGCCACCTGCGCCGGGGTCTGCCCTTCGCGCAGGATCTTGATGAAGTCGCGTATGAGTTTCAGCCAGAACATTGTTCGCCCCTCCCTTATTCGACACAGTTAAGAATTAAGAACTAAGAATTCTTAGTTCTTAATTCTTATTTCCAATCACTCAATAGCCCACAGCAGCACCGCCTGTTCGCGGGTCGGCTGCGCCACGCCAGACGCCGTTCGTGCGCAGGATGGAAGCCGAGATCGCCAGGTGGCGGATGCCCTTCGTCGTATGTCCCATGCTGCGCAGCGCCGCGATACGGTCCGGCGCGAACCCGCCGTCCTCGAGGAGGATCGTGTCGGGCAAATGCTGATGATGGAACCGCGGCGCCATGACCGCCGGGGTGATGTCCATGTGATGGTCCACCACGTTCGTGATCACCTGGAACACCGCGGTGATGATGCGGGGTCCGCCGCTGGCGCCGGTGATGAGCAGCGGCTCACCCGCGGGATCGAGTACGATGGTGGGACTCATGGACGACAGGATGCGTTTACCCGGCGCGATGGCGTTCGCCTCCCCCTGCACGAGTCCGAACACGTTGGGGCTCCCCGGCTTCGCCGCGAAGTCATCCATCTCGTTGTTCAGCAGGAACCCGGCGCCGCGCACCGTGACGGCCGAGCCGAACCCCAGGTTGATCGTGGTGGTCACCGCGACCATGTTCCCTGCGCTGTCCGCCACCGAATAATGCGTGGTATGCATGCTCTCTTTGACCGGTCCGGCCGGACCGTAGCTCACCGCCGACGATGGCGTGGCCTTCAGCGGGTCGATGGTGGAACGGCGGAGGTCGGCGTACGCGGGCGAGAGGAGCCGCTCCAGCGGCACCTGCACGAAATCCGGATCGCCGAACCAGTGGTTCCGGTCCGCGAACGCGCGGCGCATGGCCTCGACGGTGAGGTGGATGCCCTCGGGCGAATGCCATCCGAGTCCGCCCATGTCGTATGGCTCGAGCATGTGCGCCATCAACGCGATGGTCGTGCCGCCGGACGATGGCGGCGGCATCGAGATGATCGTATGCTTCCGGTACGTGGTGGTGATGGGCGTGCGCCACACGGCGGTGTATTTCTTCAGGTCATCGCGCGTGATGATGCCGTTCCCGCTTTCCATCTCTTTGACGATCAGGTCGGCGGTGATCCCCTCATAGAACCCCGCGGGACCGTCAATGGCGATGCGGCGCAGTGTGGCCGCGAGGTCGGGGTTCTTCCACAGCGATCCCTGCTTCAGCGGTTTGCCGTCGGGGAGGAAGAGCGCAGACGAACCGGGCCAGCGTGCGAGCCGCGAGGAATCGTCGCGAACGTTCTCCGCGAGGTCCTTCGTGACGATGAACCCATCGGCCGCGAGACGGATGGCCGGTTCCATGACATCGCGCCACGGGAGTTTGCCGAAGCGTTTGTGCGCTTCCCAGAGTCCGGCCACGCTCCCCGGCACACCGGCCGCGAGGTGGCCGTTGATCGAACGGTCGGTGGTGTTGCCGTGCGCATCGAGATACATGTCGCGTGAGGCGGCGTGCGGCGCCTTCTCGCGGAAGTCGAGGGAGGCGGTGGTGCCATCGGCCATGCGCACCACCATGAATCCGCCGCCACCGATGTTGCCGGCTTCGGGGAGGACGACCGCGAGGGCGAAGGCGGTGGCGACGGCGGCATCGACGGCATTGCCGCCCTGGCGCATCACCTGCACGCCGGCCGCGGACGCGAGCGGACCGTCGCTGGCGACCATACCGCGGCTGCCGGTGACGGGGGGCGGGACGCGGGCGAATTCCCACGTGGACGGGATCGCGGCGGTGGCGGGGGCTTCGCGCTGTGTCTGCGGACCGCAGGCGGCCAGCAGCAACGACATCGCCACAGCGGCTATGTATGATCCTGACCGATGGTTCATCATGCGATGTTCTGGGGGCCCCGGGCAGGTGCCCGCTCCGTTTCTCCAAATTCTTCGATACACTGCATACACAACGAGACCAGTCAGGCGTCCACGGAGTGGAGAAACGTCGCGAACACCTGTCCCGGGTCCCCTCTCACCGTGCCTTTACTTGCATACGTTCAGCAGATCCTCCAGTGGTGCGGTTGCCACGGCGATCTCGCGGGTCTGGTCCGTGGCCACTGCTGTATAATAGTGGTAGTACGTGTTCTGATGCACGACCACGAAGGGCTTGTGCGCGTGCTGGGCGTCGAACGAGCCCGCGGCACCCACCTTCAGGATAGGGTTCTGCGCCGCGGGGCGCCAGCCCAGCGGGAATTCCCTCGCGGTCGTCCACGCGATACCATCTTGCGCCTTCGTGCCATCCCAACTGTAATAGGCCATGAACCAGCGTCCGCCCGCGAAGAACACGCTCGGATCGCCGGTGCGGCCGGAAGCGTCCCACGCGCCGGGCTTCCGGCTGCCCACGATGAGCGGAGAGTGCGCATCCATGACCTGCCAATGCAGGAGATCGTTGGAAACGGCGTACCCGGTGTACTCCTCTTCGTGCCCCTGCACCACGCCGGAGGCATTGAAGAAGAGATAGTAGGTGCCGTTGTGCTCCACGATGTTCGGATGCCAGATGGCATCCTTCCGCCACCCGTCGCCCGCCGGGACGATGATGGGGTTCCCCGCATAGCGCTTCCACGTGATGAGGTCCCTGGAGGTGGCGACGTTCATCGTCTTCGTCCCGCGCTCATACCCGACACTCGTGGTGCCGAAGTAGAAGAGGTAGTACGTGCCGTGCGAGGGGAAGATGAACGGACCGGGTGTGCCTTCGGCGTCGGGAGAGCCGGGCACGCCGCTGGGTCCGAAGATCGGGTTGCGCGGGTCCTTCGTCCAGTGGAGCAGATCGTCGGACCATGCGAGGCCGATCTGCGGGCGGGCGACGGCCTTGTACCCGCGGGCATCGGTGCGCGTGCGCGCGTAGCCGGCGTACACCATGGCGAAGCGGTGCGCGGTGGAGTCGTACCAGATCACCGGCGATTCGACCATCCCGGCGTCCCATGCGCCGTTCGGGCCGCAGGGGAGGATCACGCCGTGCTTGCTCAGGTGGAATTCCGACGGGGTCGCGATCGCCATGAACGCGGCTGCTATCAGCGTGAACGTGGGGCTCATATGCGGATGTTCCGGTGCCCGGGGGGAGGTGCCCGCGAGCGTTTCTCCAAATTCTTCGATCGGCGGCATAC
>WBZP01004273.1_pt1 | contig 15000 bp, 14 predicted proteins | sample 5204301 | NCBI WGS metagenome assembly WBZP01 (sample SAMN12412401, study PRJNA552823) | activated sludge metagenome | isolation source: activated sludge from nitrification reactor of wastewater treatment plant... | place: USA: Pennsylvania | collected 2017 | reverse complement strand
GGTCAGGATGTCGCTCCCGGCCGCCTCATCGCCATAGAACACATCGAAATTAAAATCCCCGCCTTCTCCGAGCAGCGAGGTCTTGAGTGTGGCCACGGCCTCATCGCGCAGGAGATCCTCCTCCCCCACCACTAAATACACGGGCGCAGGAGGTTGCTGCCGCAAGGCGGCGTGGAGTTGCAATGAACTGAGTGCGGTTCCCATAACGTCCTCGAAAATACTCTATTTGGCGGCTGGCACCGTAGAGGAAGCCTCCCCCGAAGGCTTGGCCCCCCCGCCAGATTCCAGGTGCAGAAGAAACCGTGAGGCAAGATCTTCTGCCGCGAACCGGCCGGCCTGCTCCAATGCGCGGGTTTGCAAGACACGGTTAAATTGCAGATCGGGGGTGATATAGAACTCTGATGAGCCCTTGGCGACCTGCGTCCAGACTAGCTTCTTCGTCCGCGTTTCTTCGATTTTCACCACGACCGTCACTTCTGCCCGGCTCTCCAACGTCGTGGCCGATCCCGCCTGATTCCCAGGCGTCGGCGTCAGACTGAAGCTTAAGGTCGGCACGCTGACTGACAAGATCTGCCCGGTCAGAACGAGATCCGCCGCCTCGCTGTCCGGAACGACCTGGGTCCCGCTGCCGGACGAGAATTCCCGCCGCAGATAGTTCGTGTAGCGGGTTTCCAAGTTCGGCTCAAAACTGCTATTCACCAATGTGCGGATGACCAATCTCGGGGTCGGTTGATCCGAGACCCGTGCAGGCGCTCCGCCGATCGTCGGCCCGGCTCCCTCTACACGGAACTGATAGCCGCAACCGGCCAACAACACCAGCGCAAGACAAGCGGGAATTGCGCGAAACATGCGCCCGACAAAACGGCCCCTGCCCCAATCAGATGCAGCCGCATAATGAGTCTGCGCACAGCACAGCTCCGGTATTTCCCGCAGCTTACAATTCACGCTTGTCTCGCCTATCCCGCTCATCGCGCTATCACACCACGAAATTCACGAGTTTCTTCTCGACGTAGATCACTTTCTTCGGCTCGCCGCCCTGCAGCCACTCCGCCACAATCTCACGAGCGGCGCGCTCCACCACGCCACGCGCGGTGTCCGCCGCCACCTCGATCTTCCCGCGAAGCTTGCCGTTCACCTGGACCGGGATGGTGAGCCGGTCACTGACCGTCAACGCCGGGTCAAACTGCGGCCAGGGTTGCTGAGACACGCTCGGCGCATGACCGAGAATAGCCCAGAGCTCCTCCGCCACATGCGGCGCAAAGGGAGAGAGCAGCAAAACAAACGGCTCGAGCAAGGCTCGCGGGCGCTGCTCTGCCTTGGTCATTTCATTGGTGAACACCATCATTTGAGCAATGGCGGTGTTGAAACGGAGTTCGTCGATATCCTCCGAGACCTTCTTGATGGTCTGATGCAACAGCCGTTGTTGGTCAAGACTGGGCGATGCCGACACCACAGATGCAGACAGCCCGCCCTCTTCTGTGACGATCAATCGCCATGCCCGCTCTAAAAAACGGGTCACCCCTTCAACCCCGCGCGTACTCCAAGGCTTCATCGCCTCCAGCGGCCCCATAAACATTTCATAGAGCCGCACCGCATCGGCGCCGAACTGATCCATCATATCGTCGGGATTCACCACGTTCCCGCGCGACTTGGACATCTTTTGATTGTCCTCGCCCAGTACGATACCTTGATGCACCAGCTTCTTAAACGGTTCCGGCGTGCTCACCACCCCGATGTCGTAAAGCACCTTGTGCCAGAAGCGTGAATAGAGCAGATGCAGCACGGCATGTTCGCTGCCGCCGACGTAGAGATCGACCGGCAGCCAATACCGCTCCATCGCCGGGTCCACCAGCTGCTTCGCATTCTTTGGATCGGCGAAGCGGAGATAGTACCAACAGGAACCGGCCCACTGCGGCATCGTATTCGTTTCACGTCGGGCAGGACGCCCGGTGGCAGAATCGGTCGTCACCAGCCACTCTTCCAGATTCGCGAGCGGACTTTCTCCACTGCCTGACGGTTTGAAATTGCTGGTCTCTGGCAAGATCAGCGGGAGCTGTTCCTCCGGCAACGGGTGTGACTCCCCATCCACCCACACAATCGGGAACGGCTCTCCCCAATAACGCTGCCGGGCAAAGAGCCAATCGCGTAACTTATAGTTAATCGCCTTCTTTCCCTTGCCCTGTTGCTCGAGCCAGGCCGTGATCGCCGGAATTGCCTCAGCCGGTTTCATCCCGTTCAGAGACAGGGACCCGTCCGGCATGGCCGAGTTCACGACCGTGCCGCGATCCGTCGCGACAAAGGCCGCCTCTTGGACGTGACCACCTTGAATCACTTCGCGAATAGGCAACTGATAGGTCTTGGCAAAGGTCCAATCCCGCTCGTCGTGTGCCGGAACCGCCATGATCGCGCCGGTGCCATAGCTCATGAGAACGTAATCAGCCAGCCAGACCGGCAGCCGTTCGCCGTTCACCGGGTTGATCGCATAGCCGCCCGTGAACACGCCGGTCTTTTCTTTGTCCAGTTCCTGCCGCTGCAAATCGCTCTTTCTGGCGGCCGCATCGCGATAGGCCGCGACGGCAGCCTTCTGGGAGGCGCTGGTGACCACATCCACGAGCGGATGCTCAGGCGCCAATACCATATAGGTCGCACCGAAGAGCGTATCGGGCCTCGTGGTAAAGACTCGAATCGAACCGCGGGTGTCGGCGAGGGCGAAATCCACCTCCGCGCCGATCGACCGGCCGATCCAGTTCTTTTGCATCTCGAGCGTACTGGCGGGCCACTCCACCAGCTTCAAATCTTCAAGCAGCCGATCGGCATAGGCCGTGATCTTCAAGACCCACTGGCGCATGGGCTTGCGAATGACGTCGAACCCGCCGACCTCGCTCTTGCCGTCGACGATTTCTTCGTTCGCCAGCACCGTCCCGAGCGACGGACACCAATTCACCGGTACCTCCGCCACATACGCCAGCCCGCGCTTATAGAGCTGGAGAAAGATCCACTGCGTCCAGCGATAGTAATCGGGATCGGTCGTGCTGAGTTCCCGTTCCCAATCGTATGAGAGCCCTACCCGCTTCATCTGCCGTTTGAATGTCGCGATGTTTTGCGCCGTGGTTTGGGCGGGATGCACACCGGTCTTGACCGCATATTGCTCGGCCGGCAGGCCGAAGGCATCCCAACCCATCGGATGGAGAACATTAAAGCCCCGCATGCGCTTGTAGCGGGAAACGATATCCGTCGCCGTATAGCCTTCGAGATGACCGACATGGAGACCGGACCCGGAGGGATAAGGGAACATATCGAGGCAATAAAACTTTGGTTTAGTCGTGTCCCGGAGGGCGCGAAACGGGCGATGCTCTTCCCAATAGGCCTGCCACTTCACTTCCAGCGCGTGATGATCGTACCCTTTTGCCATGGCTCTCCGGGGGGATTAAAAAAGCGGAGGAACTCTAGCACAGACCGGCAGGGGCAACAACAATGGGGGGAAGAGCGTGGAGCGGGTGGGGGCCGGCCGGACCCGATTGGCCGGCCCCCGAAGAAACTCTAGAAAAGGGAACTGACTCGAGCTTGTTTGTGGGATCGTCCTATCTGATTCGAGGGCTTGAGAGTCTCTTGACGATGCATCCCCTCAGCCGACTTTCTTTGGTCTCACGCACCCGAAACCGTATGGTGTAAGAATACGGGAAAAGAGTGAGGCTGGATATTGCTCAGAAGATGGGAACGGCATCCTACTAAAGAGTGAACGGAAGGCTGATATGGGACTCTATTCCGCGTATATCTTTCCTCGTCTCATGGATTGGATCATGGGCGGGACCGGCTTTCAGCGCCTTCGAAACGAGGTGCTGCAATCCGCACGTGGCGAGGTGCTGGAAATCGGGCTGGGAACAGGATTGAATCTTCCCCACTACCCCGTCGGCGTCTCACGGTTGCGGGCCGTCGATCCGGCCCCGCTGCTCCCCAATCGCGTAGCGGAACGGAGCGCGAGAGCCCCGTTTCCGGTTGAATTCTCCCGCACAGGCGCCGAACACCTCCCCTACGACAACCACTCCTTCGATTACGTGGTCAGCACCTGGACCCTCTGTACCATCCCTGCCCCGGTACAGGTCTTACAAGAAGTACGACGAGTGCTGAAACCGACCGGACGTCTCCTATTTCTGGAGCATGGCCGGAGCGACGATGCCCGGACGGCCGCCTGGCAGGACCAGCTGAACCCGCTTCAGAACGTCATCGGCTGTGGCTGCAACCTGAACCGGCGGATCGACCAGCTCATCGGCAAGGCCGGGCTACACATTGAGCACCTCGATCGCTTTGTGATGGAGGGAGTGCCACGGATCGGGGGAGAACTGTACCGCGGAGTCGCCACGCCAAACCGGACGGACGTCAGCGCCCCGCCGGAAACGGATGGCCGTTGAACAGCGCCGTCATGTGTTCAATAGAAGTGAAGGTGCTCGACGCTTCGGCAGGTAATTGAGAGCTCGACTTGGCGCTGTGGATGATCTGAGCCAGACCGAACCGTTGCGCCGCATGGAGGCAGCCCTCGTCATCATCGACAAAGAGGGCACGCTTCGGATCAAACCCGACCAGCCTCTGGCAGGTCGGCCAATATTCCGGTCGCATTTTAAGATAGCCCACCTCAAACGCATCGACGATCCGATCCACATATCGATCCAGCCCGGTCTTGGCAGTTTTGACCTCGACCCCTGCCGCATGCGCGTTGGTGAGGATCGTGATCCGCTTTCCACGCCGACGAACCTCGGTGAGGAAGGGCTCCGCCCCGGGAAGAAATCCGATCAGATGATCCAGCTCCTTGTGCATCGCAACCACATCGATACCCACCCGTTCGGTCCAATAGTGGAGATCAGTCCAGGCCAATTCCCCTTCCACCGATCGATACATCGCCATCAAGCGATCGCGCGACTCTTCGAACGGGAGGCCCTGCAGGGCCGCGTAGCGGCGAGGCAACTCCTCTTCGAAAAAGAAGTTGTCGAAATGCCGGTCAAGCAACGTGCCGTCCATATCGAGTAACACGTCGTCGATCTCGGCCCATTTTATTACGCCCAATTGCCTCATAACTCCGCAAGTGTACCTGAGGCCGGTTGTGTTTGCCAAAATTCATGTGATACGGTCGCAGATCTATGAAAAAGATGCGCGATTCGCCGACCAAGACCAAAACCCTGCCGTTCAGCTCCGCTGCCCCGATGCCGCTGGTCGCCATCATCGGCCGGCCCAACGTGGGGAAGTCGACCCTGTTCAACAAAATCCTCGGGGTCAAGACCGCTATCGTGGATGACGTCCCCGGCGTGACGCGCGATCGCAACTATGCGGATGCAACCTATCGCGACCGCAAATTCCGGCTGGTCGACACCGGCGGACTGGATCTCTCCTCTTCCGACGGCATGCTGACATTGATTCGCCGCCAATCAGAGCTAGCTATCGCCGAAGCCGACATCCTTATGTTCATCTTGGATGGCCGGGCTGGTTTGACCCCCCCGGATCACGAGGTCGTGAAGCTCCTGCGCGGCGTCGCCAAGCCCATCTTTTACGTGATCAACAAGATCGATACGCCGAAAGCCGAGCCGCTCATTGCCGATTTTTATCAGTTGGGAAAAGCCGAGTTCCACGCGGTCTCCGCCGAACATGGCATTGGAGTGTCCGAATTACTGGATGACCTCTACCCAATGTTACCCCCAGCGGACGAGAGCACTGAACTCACGCAACTCCCGCGGATCGCGCTCGTCGGCCGCCCGAATGTGGGCAAGTCAACATTGACCAATGCCGTCCTGGGTGAGGAACGCGTCGTCGTCAGCGATATGCCGGGCACCACGCGCGACCCGATCGATTCGCTCGTCATACACGACGACCAACGCTATATTTTCACGGATACGGCCGGCATCCGACGCCGGGGTCGCATCGAGCCGGGGCTCGAAGGGTACAGCGTCATGCGCTCGCTGAGAGCCATCGGTCGTTCCGATGTCGCGGTCCTGCTGCTCGACGCGGTGGAAGGTGTGACGGAACAGGACACGAAAATCGCCGGGGCGGTACTCAAACAGGGACGCGCCTGTATGCTGCTCGTAAATAAGTGGGACCTCCGGGCCAACGATGCCGAAGCTCGCCAGGAATATGAACGTGAACTGCATCGACGCTTTCCGTTCCTGACCTGGGCACCCGTATTATTTGGGTCTGCGGCTCAACCCGATTCGCTGCATCAGCTCTTTCCCACCATCAACAGTGTCTATGCGTCGTTCAATAAGCGGGTGCCGACCGGAGCGCTCAACCAATGGCTCCAAAAGATTCTGGAATCGCATCCGCTCCCGGTTCGGAAAGGCAAACCCACGAAAACGTCGAAGGCCGCATTCATCACCCAGGTGGCAACGAAGCCGCCCTCCTTCGCCTTGTTTTGCGGACACCCGCAAGACGTGGGCCCGGCGTATATTGGATTTCTCGAGCACCAGCTCCGGGATGCCTACGGATTTTCCGGTACGCCGCTCCGTATTCTCGTCCGTAAGAAATAGCCGCCCTCATCACGAACTTCCTCTAGGCGAACTCCCTCGTCATAGACGAGGCGAAAGGGATTCACTTGACTCGATTCCAGCCTCATGTTATTCGCAGACTAACTGGATAGAGACTGGAACGGATCATTGTCTGAACCAAATTACCCTACGATCATGACGCCACTATCGACCATCGTTCGCCTTATGCTCCTCTGCGCTTCCCTGAGCGGACTCTGGCTGCAAGGATTCTCCACATCGAGTCTCGCGCAAACGCCCCCGGCCACCCAGCCAGATCCGTCCGCCTCGACCGATCACGATGAGGCCAGCCCGTCCATTGCACTCAAGGGATCGGTCTGGAGAGCGAAGCCGGGCATCGTGTTCCTGAGGACGCCCGTGGGACTGCTGACGCTCAGTTCGACATCGACATTGAAAGACATGCGCGCCTCGCAGAGCGTCTTATTCTGGATTCACGGGTCCAGTATGGTCGTTGAGATCCGCAAGCGGGCCGACGATTCTCTCGTCCATCGCTACCTGGCCGGTCCTGTTGTGAAGGGCTCGGGAGACACGAAAGAACTGATCCGCTGGACTCCGGACGGTGACACATCGTTTCACTACGGAACTCATGAGTCGAAGCTCTCCGCGCTCCATGACGGTGATCCGGTCACCGTGGAGGTCGATGACGCCGGCACGATCATCGGCATGCATGACCTCCAATTCGATCTGCAGATCGGCCAAGTGCCCCCCAGTGGATCGGACGCGCATGTGCTCTTGAGCGGGACGGTGTCCAAGCTGAAGTCGAATTTCATTTTCTTTAAAACGCCGGTCGGCGTGATCAACGTCAATGCCAAGATCGGGATCAAGAACGCCAAGGTCGGCCAGACCATGACGCTCCATGTTCATCACCACTCGGTCGTGGCCGACTTGACCCCGGCCAATGGGACGGCCCCGATACGCCGGTTCATCACCGGCCCGCTTGAATTCTCAACCCCAGATCACACCGGGGTGAAATTCTGGACCCCTGCCGGTGAACACACGTTCCCGACCGATCGCGGAAAATCCGCTTTAGCCGGAGTTAAAGAAGGCAGTCCGATCACCGTTGAACTCAATGGCGAGGGGACGGTTGTCGATTTTCATCACTTCAATTAAACTCCGGGCTCTCTGTCATCCTTGACAGTGTTTTCGATCTCTCCGTAGACTCTCCGGCACAAGCATGAAAACTCCAGCTCCTGCCAAAAAGCCCGCGCAGGCCTCCCACAATGAGGCGCGCACCGTTGCGAGCTTTGATACGTTATATCGAGACCATGTCGATCAGATGTACCGCTTTGCAACCAGACTCTGCGGGGAACCCGAAGCGGCGAAGGATCTGGTACAGGAAACGTTTCTCAATGCCTATCGGGGCTACCAGACATTCCGCGGGGATGCGCGAGTCTCGACCTGGCTCTATGCCATTGCGGCGCGGGCCTGCTCGCGCATGCGGCGCAAACGGAAAGGAGCGCCGGACCGGGAGCTGTCTCTGGAAGAATTCATCCCGACTTCGGAAGGGGAATTTCGCCTGCAGATTCCGGTGGACGGGCTCAGCCCGGAAGAGGCGCTGCAGAATAAAGAACTGCGCCAGGCGCTCGATCGGGCGATTGCCAAACTGCCCAAGAAATATCGCATGGTGCTGGTTCTGCGCGACATGGAAGGGCTGAGCGCCAAAGAAGTCGGCAGCATCGTCGGGCTCAATGAGCGCGCCGTGAAGTCCCGGCTGCATCGGGCGCGCTTGTTTGTCCGGCGCGAACTCAGCGCGCAGGGGATTGCCACATCCGAACCATCGCACAACGGCCACCCGATCATGCAAGGAGGACGCTAGCCATGTCCAAGCGGACGACGACCCGATCCGTTCAGCGGAAACCAGCCCGCCCCCACCGTCACGGGAAAGGACGCTGTGTGGCCATCTTAAAAAAACTATCCGCCTACATCGACGATGAATTGCCCGGCACGCTGTGCGATGAGTTGCGCAAACACCTCGGCGCCTGCCCCAACTGCGAGGAATTCGTCGCCTCGCTCAGACAAACCGTCGCCCTCTGCCAACACCAACCGGCACCGACCCTCTCGCAGGCCGAACGAGCCCGCATGCGAAACGACATTCTCCGCGCCGCAAGCCCGCGCTAACGACTTCAAACATTTCACGATTCCCGCCTCGAGCAGGTCAGGCGCTTCCGGATGATCACGGGCCGCCCCTCCCGCTGAATATCGGCAAATCCGCTCCCCTGGCCTCTTTCAGATTCGTCCGACACCATGCTACAGTACCGGTCTTTAGCCCTTATCATGTGCGTCCAGGAAATAGGTGATGATGATGATCGGTCGTATCCACAACAACCTTCGTGCGTCCATTCTGCTCACTCTGATGACCGCCCTCCTGGCAGGATGGTCAGGAATGGAGGCAGCCTTCGCGGCGACCTCGCACAAATCCAAACCGGCCGGCCATGCCAACGATCCGGCTGCCGATACCGCGCGGCGTTATGCCGAAGCCCTCGCCAAGGGAGATCACGTTACAGTCGGACAGTTGGACTTTGCCTGTCAATTTCGTCTCCTCGGGGCCACCCCGTCGGGATTGAAGGCCTACCCCCAGGCTACCGACCCGTCATATGAATCCTGTTGGGAGGGCTTGAAAACCGCCCATGCGCCCGCATTGAAACGCGACGACGTGGGAATGACGGCCCTCTGGCCGAGCACCGGCCCGCTGGTCTTCTTCGGAGACGAATTCGCGCGCATGCCGGCATCGGCCTTCGTCATGGAAGAGCTTGGGATCTCTCCTCCGGGCAGCGGCCTCCGCGTCACCGTCACCAAAAGCCAGTCCCTGCCATCCGGCTCTTTCCGATTGGACGCCAACGGAAAGATCCTGGCCGTGCCCACGACACTTGTCTTGTTGAGCGTCCAGTACCAGGATCCACTGGCCTCACCGGTCACCTATGCCGAAGGGACGGTCAAGTGGACGAACACCATCAAGCGGGCGCGCAAGTCGCTAAAGTCCATCACGACACAGTGGGTCGTCTTCACGGGGCTGAAAAAGCATGGCTTCCCGGGTGACGCCGCCGTATTCAATCTGCCGGTGATCACCAAACCGTCCGTCGCGGGAACGGTCGCGGAGAAAATCCCCTTCACAACGGAGATCAGCCGGCCACTGCCTGAATCTATGGTGTGGTGGGGGCCGGGCGATCAGCCGGGGACGCTCACCGCAGCGGCAGCACGAGCCGCCACGTTCCCTGAGTTGCGCGACCGGGTGGCTCTGCTCAACCGCGTGCTGATCATCGACCCAAATCAACCGGACGCACTGACCGTCCTCACCAGAAATCTCTACGCGGTCCTGCTGCGGGAAGGGGGTAACGGGCACAATCTCACCATCAGAGACCCGGCCCTGACCCTGGTCGTCGACGAATTCTACTGGAACATCTATGCCCAATCGACGAGGACGGACCTCTCGAACGGGATGGAGATGGGCGGGCTCTTGCAACCAACGCCGGCCGATTTCCTCTTCCGTCTCTTGCCGGCCGCCGAAGCCCTCGCCAAGGTCCGTCCCGAACAACTCGACAACCGATTCCGGTTGGGCGTCGCCTATCGCTGGAACAACGACCAGCAGGCCGCCATTGAAACCCACGAGGCCTTGGCCAAAGAGATTCCGGATACGCGAAGATCAGCCAAGGCCGAGGCCTTGCTGCAACTCGCCTGGTCCCGCCTGCACAAGTCCGCGTGGAACAGGATCCTGCACGATCCGGAAATCAACCGTGCCTACGCCGATGCAGACGCCTCGCTGGCAGTGGCCGATCTGCCCCTCGACAAATTCCTGGCAGAATACACGATGGCCTACAGCATGATTTTCATGCCCAACTACGGGGATAAGGCCAAGCTGCTGCACCACGTCACAGAAGCCAAACGCTGGTTCAACGAAGTACCAGGCAAGACCGACGAAATCTGGCGCTATTTCCTCCATTCCGAATTGCTCAAAGCCGTGCTGGACGCCGATCCGATGTTCCAACCGATCCTGGCCACGGCGGAAGAACATAAACCATAACGTAGACCGCATGCCGTGGCGTCCGCCGGCTCAGCCTGTCGGACGCCACAGGTCGCAATCTGCCTGTCTGAGCAAGCTCTTGCACCACAGAATTCCCAGACAGCACCTCTCTCAAAATACGAAATATCTAGGGGCTTTCCCCAGCGTCCGTTATGATCTGATCTCCTGGAAGATTTTAGCGGACAGGCGGCGAGGGTCCAATTGGATAAGAATTGACCCACATCCTGAAAGACCCCGATGGCCCGCGGAACCGGCTGGATATTGAGGCGTTCGTAGGCACATGAGTATTCTGCTTGTTGACGATTCTGAGGAAAGCCGCCTGCTTCTTCAGCGGGTCCTGCAAGAGGCCGGCTACGGCCCAATCATCACCGCCGAGTCCGGACGCCAGGCGCTGGAACTCCTCGGCATCATAGGCCGGCAAATCACCCCCTATGATCCGGATGTGATCCTGATGGACTTGATGATGGCGAACATCGACGGCCTGGAAGCCTGCCGGCAGATCCGCTCCTTCGAGCGCACGGAGCGTACGCCTATTATTGTGGTCACGGCTAAAACAGATGCGGCGGATCTGCGAGCCTCGTACACCGCTGGCGCCACTGATTTCCTGAGAAAGCCCATCGTGCCCGTCGAACTGGTTGCCAGAGTGTCTACGGCGATGAGCCTGAAGCAGGAACTCGATGCCCGCATCCTGCGCGAGCAGGAGCTCCTGGCGAAGACCGAGGAGCTGGAACGGGCGCTCAAGGAGCTCAAGAACTTGCGCGGCCTGATTGCGATTTGCGCGAAATGCAAACGGGTCCGCTCGGATGGAACCTATCGGAAACGGATCGAAGATTATCTGGAACAGTGCTTCGAGAGGAAACTAGAACGGGATATCTGCCCCGACTGCATGGAACAGTCCTATCCGAAAGCCGGCTGAGCAATACCCGCGTGCGGGGAATCCTCAATGCGCACGTCGAACAAGCACAAGAGACGACTCGCTCAGCTTCAAGCCTCCACTCTACTCTCATACCTAAGGGAGTGGCCGGATGGTCCTTCACTGCGCGCATTGAGGGACCACCGCTTCACCGTGGGGCCTCAGCGAGCAAGAAGAGCCATCCGGCCACTCCCTCCCCTACCTCTTCCCCATCTTCGCCAGCTCTTCAAAATAATGCGCGAAGGCGGTCATGCCGCTGGAGGCCTGACCCCAATCGAAGTATTCGTTCGGCGCATGATAGCCGTGCTCGGGCAGGCTGAGACCCATGAAGAGAATCGGGACCTTCCAGGCCTTTTGCATCGTGACGACGGCCCCGATCGAGCCGCCCTCACGAATGAAGGCCGGCTCTTTGCCGAATCCCGCCTTTGCCGCCCGCTTCACCGCCTCGACGTAGGGTCCTTGGAATAATCCCTGGAACGGCTGCAACATGCCTTCCGCCTCGACCTTGACGTTGGGATTCAGTTTGGCGACAAATTTCTTCAACAACGCGAAGGCTTTCTCAGGCGTCTGATTGGGCACCAGTCGCATGCTGACTTTCAGCTCTCCGTGACCCGGCACGACGGTCTTGACGCCGGGGCCATGATAGCCGCCGGTCAACCCGTGCACTTCAAATGTTGGGGCCGCCCAGATACGGCGCATGATCTCGGCAGGATCCTGCGTGCGCAGCGTCTGGAATCCGTAGGCCTGCTTGAACTTGGAGACTTGGAAGCCTGACTTGAGAAAGCTCTTGATCTCCGCCTTCGTCGGCTCGACCACGTCATTGTAGAACCCGGGAATCTTCACCTTGCCGGTTTTGGCATCCACACAGGCAGACGCCACTTCCATCAATTCCGCGAGCGGATTGCGGGCGGCTCCACCGGTGACACCCGAATGGGCATCCTTCGTTCCCGTCTTAAGCGTTAAGCGCGCGCCGATCAATCCGCGCAGCCCGTAAGGCATGGCAGGTTTGCCTTTGGCGATCCAAATCGTATCCGACACCACGACGGAATCCGGCCGTGGAATAGCTGCACGGTTCTTGAGACCCGCGGCGAAATGCGGACTGCCGATCTCCTCTTCCAACTCCCACAAAAAGCGAATGTTGATCGGAACGCCCTGTTCGATCGCATAACGGGCCCCGAGCAACGCCGACAGCGCCGGGCCTTTGTCGTCCGTCGCACCTCGGCCATGATAAATGCCGTTGTCTTTGCGAAAGGCGAACGGCGACTCTTTCCACTCCGGCTCCTGCGCCGGCTGCACGTCGAGATGGTTGTAGATGGTGACCGTCGGGTAATTGGTTCCCGTCGTCCACCCTCCGGAAATGATCGGATAGCCGCCGGTTTCGACGACTTGTGCGTCGGCGCCAAGACTCTTCAAATATTGCACGGCCAGCGTCGCGGCGCGCGGCATCTCCCCCGCCCGGGCCGGATCCATGCTGATAGACGGCACCTCCACCAATTGCCCCAGAAGATCTTCAAATCGCGGCCGGCTGTCCGCAATATATTTCTTGAGCTGCTGCTTATTCACCGTCATGCATCCCTCCACATGTTCTGGGCGCAGATTATAGCGGCCCACGGCGGGAAGCGAAAGGCGGCCGTGGGGCACTTCTTGAGTAAACAATGGTAGAATCTGCGCCCATGCGCTCATACAGACTCGTCCTCCTCCAGTTCGGTGCCGCGACCATCCTGATGATCATGGGGCTTCCGACAATCCTCCTGGCGGAGGAGCCGATTCCCATCCAGCAGATCCTCGAAGAACCCCGGATCTATCATTTGCGGCAGGTCACCCTCCAAGGCACTGCGAGAGACGTGCAACCGCTCGATCCGTACAAATTACCGAACGAGATTGATGTCTGCTACGGGGCCTATCTCTTCAAGCTCGAAGACGACACCGGTGTGATATCCATGGCCGTGCTCGGGATCTGCGGAAGGCCGCTCATCCGTGACCCTGAAATTGAGGACGGCCAACGGGTCGAAGTGAGTGCCACCATTCAAGCGCCCAGCCACGGCGGCTACTACTTGAGCTTTCAAGGGCTCAAGGTCGTCACCGAGCAAGAAGGCTTCGTGCAAGCCGTGGCCACAAGAATCCTTCCCCTCCTCGAATAGTCTTCCCCCCTGCTGACCGCTAAACCGGTCAGCAGCAGTGGATTGCTTTACAGCTCACACCCTTACGGATATAGTTTTACGACTGTGTGCTGAGCAAGAGCTGCGCTGCCGTGCGTAAACGAGGAGGATGACTCATGGCTTGGATACTATTGCTGGTGCTGGCCGGATTGGTGCTGCTGGTCATCGGCATCTACAATTCCTTAGTCCGGTTGAAAGTCCAATCGGCGAATGCCTGGGCCGACATCGATGTGCAGTTGAAACGCCGATACGATCTTCTTCCTAACCTGATCGAAACGGTCAAGGGCTATGCGGGGCACGAGAAGCAGACGCTCGAAGCCGTGATCACCGCCCGCAACCGTGCCATAGCCGCCACCACCCCCTCCACCAAAGCGGAAGCCGAGGGTCTGCTCGCTCAATCGTTGAAATCACTCTTTGCACTCGCCGAAGCCTATCCGCAACTCCGCGCTGTGGAAAGCTTCACTCAGCTCCAGGCCTCGCTCAACCAGATCGAAGAAGCCGTGCAGAATGCCCGCCGGTACTACAATGCCGTGGTGCGCGACCTGAACACGAAGATCCAGGAATTCCCCTCCAACCTCATCGCCGGCTTCTTCAGCTTCAAGCAGGGGGAGTTTTTTGAACTGGCCGATGCGACGGAGCGGGCCGTGCCGAAAGTCAGCTTTGAGCAGGCTTCCCGCTGATTGCACCGATGGAGCGAACGGCTCTATCCCCTATGCACGCACGATACGTCATTCGCCTGGGCCTCCTGCTTGTCGCGTGGTTTCTGACTGACGGACGCGCCCTCGCCGACGCCCGCTCGCTCGTCATCGAGCAGTTCCAGGCCGACATTCAGGTACTCCCCAGCGGAGACCTCCTGGTAACGGAAACGATCCGCCCGCGTTTCACTGGATCCTGGAACGGACTGAAACGCGATATCCCCGTCGAATATCGAAACCCGCAGGGATTCAATTACACCTTGCTGCTGGACCTGGTCAGCGCGACGGACGACCACCAGGCTCCGCTCAAGGTCGACAGCGTTCGGGATCGGCACTACCGGAGCTTCAAGGTGTGGCTTCCCGGCGCACAAGACACCACCAAGACGCTGATCCTGACCTATCGAGTCGCGAACGGGCTCAGATACTTTGAAGACCATGACGAGCTCTACTGGAACGTGACGGGCGACGAATGGGATGTGCCGATCGAATCGGCAGCCGCCAGAGTGCTGCTGCCCGGAAAGGCGACCGGCGTCAAAGCCATCGCGTTCAGCGGCGCCTACGGCGCGCGCGAGCAGCGGGCCGACGTCCGAATCGAGGGTTCAGAAATCCACTATCAGATGACGCGGCCGCTGGGATTCCGCGAAGGCCTGACCGCCGTCGTGGGATGGGATAAAGGACTGGTCGACGAACC
>WBZP01004272.1_pt1 | contig 15001 bp, 14 predicted proteins | sample 5204301 | NCBI WGS metagenome assembly WBZP01 (sample SAMN12412401, study PRJNA552823) | activated sludge metagenome | isolation source: activated sludge from nitrification reactor of wastewater treatment plant... | place: USA: Pennsylvania | collected 2017 | reverse complement strand
AACCGAACCACGGATCGGATCATTTTCTGATGAACGATCCGCAGTTTCGTGACCCGACCCGCCACGGCGAAGTGACTGCCCGAGCACAAGGCGATCATTGGATTCTCAACGGCGCGAAAGCCCGTTGGGTGTCCAATGGCGGCATCGCCACCCACGCCGCCGTATATCTGAATACCGACCCGGCAAGGGGTCTGGCCGGCGGCGGTATTGCGCTGGTTCCCCTGGATCTTCCCGGCGTCATACGTGGCCCGCACCTCGACAAACTGGGTCAGCGCGCGCTGAACCAGGGAGGTTTCGCTTTCGATAACGTCAGCATTCCGTCGCACTTCATGCTGGCCGGAGCTGAGCTCTACCCACAACTGCTGGACCAGACCCTGGCATTGACCAACGCCGCCATGGGCAGCATTTTCACCGGCGTGGCCCAGGCCGCCTTCGAGGCGGCACTGGCCCACACGCAGACGCGGATGCAGGGTGGAAAGCGGCTGTGTGAACACCAGCTGGTGCAAAAACGGTTGTTCGATATGTATTGCCGGGTGGAATCGAGCCGAGCCCTGTCGCGCAACGCGTTCATCTGGAATGCCGGCCGCGCCAACCCGGCGACCGAATTGGCCACCGCGGCAAAGATATACTGCACCGAAGCGGCCTACGCGGTGTGCGATTCGGCCGTGCAACTCCTGGGCGGCGCCGGGCTGGCCAAGGGTGAGTTGGTGGAAAAGCTCTACCGCGATGCCCGTGCGGCGCTGCTCGAAGACGGCAGCAATGACGTTCTCGCACTATCGGGCGCTCAGCTTGTCCTGTCTCGGCAAGCGGACGATTAAGACGGGAATCGAGAAGAAACAACAACTGAAAGGAAGCGCCATGCCGACACCCGCCAAGACCATCGAAAACTATTTCGACGCCATCCGGCGCAAGGACGTAGACGCCTGGGTCGCCTGCTTTGCCGATGACGCTGTAGCGTTTGACCCCGCACATACGCCCGCTCGTCGCGGCCAGGATGCTCACCGGGCGTTCTTCGAGGGCGTGGCCGGACAATTTTCCGAGCTCAATTTCCAGCCGGGCGAACCCTTCGTCTGCGGCAACCGCGCGGCAGTGAACTTTACCGCACAGTGCCGGGCCAGGAACGGGCGACAGGCCGAAGTCCAGGGCATCGACGTATTTCACTTCGATGACAACGGAAACATTGCGCAGCTTGAGGGCTACTGGGATCCGGCACCCCTGTTCATCGCCGCGGGGGCGTAGCGGCCTGACGGCCTGTGCTGGCCTACTTCTTCAAACTGTCGCGGATCTCGCGCAAGAGAAGCACATCTTCTGCGGGCTCTGCAGGTTCAGCGGGAGCGGCTGGCGCTTCGGCTTTCCTGAGCCGGTTAACCTGCTTGACCATCATGAAGATGATAAAAGCCAGGATGACGAAGTTCACCAGAATGGTGATGAAGTTGCCGTAGGCAAATACCGGAACCTGCGCCTTCTTGAGGGCGTCAAGGGTCATCGCCGTTCCCTCGGGGATCTTGCCAAGAATCACGAACATCCCGGAGAAATCGAGCTTGCCGCCCATGACCCAGGCGATGCAGGGCATGATCAGATCGCCAACGACGGAATCGACGATCTTGCCGAAAGCCCCGCCGATGATGACTCCGACGGCGAGGTCCATGACATTGCCTTTCATGGCAAATTCCTTGAATTCCTGAACAATGCTCATGCCTTCTCCTTGATGGTGTATGCCAAACGGCAAACTATAACAAAAATCCTTGTCAGATACGCCGCAGCCTCTCGCCCGCGGCAGCCAGTGTCGTCTCCTGCTTGGCAAAGCAGAAGCGCACGACGCGGTCATCGCATCCGTCATGGTGAAAAACGGAAACCGGTATAACTGCGACGCCGGCCTCGCGCGTCATCCAGCGAGCAAATTCGAGATCGGGCAGCTCCGAGATGCCCGCATATCGCGCCAGCTGAAAATAGGTCCCGCAGCAAGGCAGCAATTCGAAACGCGAGCCCTTCAACTGTTCACGGAAATAGTCACGCTTCTGCTGATAAAACGCCGCAAGCCCGAGATGACGCGAGGGCAGGCGCATGTAATCGGCGATTCCGAGCTGACAGGGGGTGTTGACGGTAAACACGTTGAACTGATGCACCTTGCGAAATTCGCTCATCAACTCTGCCGCGCCTATCACGTAACCGATTTTCCAGCCGGTAATGTGATACGTCTTGCCAAAGGAAGAAACCACGAGGCTGCGCGCTGCAAGTTCCGGATGGCTGGCCAGGCTGATGTGCCTTACGCCGTCGAAAACGATATGTTCGTAGACTTCGTCGGACAACAGCAGGATGTCGGTGTCACGCGTCAGGTCGGCCAGCGCCGCCAGATCGCCAGCACCGAGCACGCTGCCGGTCGGGTTGTGCGGCGAGTTGATGATGATCATGCGGGTACGCGGTGTGACCAGCGAGCGCACCTGATTCCAGTCCGGCTTGTACGCCGGGAATTTGAGCTGTGCATAGACGGCCGTGCCGCCGACGGTTTCGATCGCCGGGACGTAGCTGTCGTAGACCGGCTCGAAGACGATGACCTCGTCGCCGCCACGCACAAAGGCGGCAATCGCCGTAAAGATGGCCTGCGTCGCGCCGGCCGTGACCGTGATTTCCTGGTCGGCGTCATAACGCGCGCCGTACAGCGCTTCAACCTTGTCGGCAATGGCCGTGCGCAACTCGGGCATGCCGGCCATGGGCGGGTACTGGTTTCTCCCCTCCCGCATGGCGCGCAATGTCGCCTCGAACAACGCCGGATCCGCCTGGAAATCGGGGAAGCCCTGAGACAGGTTGATCGCACCGCAATCGGCCGCGAGCTTGGACATCACGGTAAAAATCGTGGTGCCGACCCAGGGGAGTTTGGAGTCTATGGCGACAGAGGTCTTGAGCATGGAGTTGACCAGCACGATAGTGGCGTTGATGAGGCGCCCAGTTTACGAGCATGAAGGCCGAGCGACAAGCACGAGTTATCACGATGCTTCCTCCACAGCGGTAGCGCATATTGCATTTCCCCGTTAGGATGCATGAAAATTTTGGAACTGTTCCGGCATCACGCTTTCCGAATCCCATGAGCAATCCTTATACCGACGAAGATATCGAGCGCTGCACGCTGAGCGGAAGCCGGGAAATCCTGTTTCAACTGCGCAGCCTGATCAAGCATAGCGAGCGGGTTTCCGTAACTTTCGACGAGGGCAGGCAAAGCTTTCTCACCGTGCTGATCGACATTTCCGCGGACGATGGCCAACTCATTTTCGATATCGGCGGCAGCGAGGAAACCAACCGTGCCTTCCTGAAAGCGGAACGCTGCCAGTTCGCCGGCATACTGGAAGGCATACGCATCCAGTTTTACGTCAAGCAGGCGCGCATGGTTAAGATAAATGGTGAGCACGTGTTCACCGTCGATTTGCCCAGCAGCATCCTGCGCTTGCAGCGACGTGACGCCTTCCGGCTTCATCTGCCCACCACCAAACCCTATATTTGCCGAGTCCGCAGGGGCTCGGCAAATGAAAAGGCGCTGCCGCTGCGCGACATTTCGGTGGGCGGCATCGGCACGCAGGTCGCCGAACAACTTGCCTACGATCCCTTGGAACGCCTTGAAAACAGCTGGATCGACCTGCGCGAATCGGGAATCTTCACCGTCACGCTTGAAGTACGCTATATCCAGTCTACCGAAAGCCGGTCGGGTAAGCCGCTTTGGCATATGGGGTGCCGATTCCTCAATTTGACGGCGCACGACGAAACGCTGATCCAGCGCTTCATGGCGCGCGTTGAAGCCGAACGCCGCGCTCTTTCGGCCGAATAGTCCGCTATCGCGCCACACCTGTAGCAGCGCCTGCCGTGGAGCGCCGCCTCGGCTGTTAGAATGCCGGCCATGCGAGTCAACAACGTTCCCACCCGCAGCCTCTGGCCGACGACTGACGCACGCGCCGTCGCCATCATTGACCAGACGGCCTTGCCGCATGAGTACCGCATCCACCGTCTAAGCACGCTGGCCGATGCGGCGCATGCCATCCGTTCCATGCAGGTCCGCGGCGCGCCCTTGATCGGCGTCACGGCAGCCTACGGGTTGGCGCTGGCGATGAGGCAGCAGCCCGACGATGCGGCGCTTGACAGCGCCGTCGCCACGCTCGGCGCCACCCGGCCGACCGCTGTCAACCTGCACTGGGCGCTGGCCCGCATGCTGGAAAAATTGCGACCACGGCCCCCTGGCGAACGCGCCGACGCCGCCTGGCAAGAAGCGGCCGTCCTGGCCGACGAAGACGCGGCGCAGTGCCGGCGCATCGGCGAACACGGGCTGGCTTTACTTCGCCCGCTCGCCGAAGAACGCGGCCGACTCGATATCATGACGCATTGCAACGCCGGCTGGCTGGCCACCGTCGACCACGGAACGGCGCTGGCTCCCGTCTATGCCGCCTTCGATGCCGGCATCGACGTTCATGTGTGGGTCTCCGAAACCCGCCCGCGCAATCAGGGCCTGCTCACCGCCTGGGAACTCAGGCAGCATGGCGTGCCGCATACCGTCTTTGCCGACAACGCCGCAGGATTCTTGCTGGAACGACAGGGGAACCGGGCCGTCGATGCGGTAATCGTCGGCGCGGACCGGATCGCCGCCAACGGCGATGTGGCCAACAAAGTGGGAACCTATCTCAAGGCGCTAGCCGCGCGCGAAGCCGGCGTTCCTTTCTTTGTTGCCGCACCACGTTCGACCATCGACTTCGAATGCGCCAGCGGCACCAATATTCCCATCGAGGAACGTTCGGGCGACGAGTTGCGCGTCATCCATGGCGTCATGATTGATCCAAGCCCCGTCGAACGACCTGAGCGCCTGAGTAGCTTGCGTTTGTTGCCAGCCGACGAGGCGGTGGCCAACCCGGCTTTTGACCTGACGCCGGCGCATTTGATCAGCACGATCATCACCGAGCGCGGATGCACGGCGGCGACTACCGACGGCCTGCACCGACTTTATCCGGAGCACGCGCATGCTTGAACTTCGCCAGAAACTGACCGAAACCGTTCGCCGCATGGCGGCGGCAGGACTCAACAAGGGCACGGCCGGCAATCTCAGTGTGCGCACCGAACAACGCGGCGAATCCGGCTTCCTGATCACGCCTACCGGGATGGCGTACGAATCGCTAAAACCCGAGGACATCGTTTTCATGCGCCTCGACGGAACGCATTCGGGCCGGCGCAAACCTTCCTCGGAATGGCGCTTCCATCGCGATCTCTACGCCGCCCGCCCGGAAGCCGGCGCCGTGCTGCATGCGCACTCGCCCTTCGCCGTAAGCCTGGCCTGCCTGCGCCGCGACATTCCGCCCTTTCACTACATGATTGCCCGCTTTGGAGGCGCCACGCTGCGTTGCGCGGCGTATGCGACCTTCGGCACACAGACCCTGTCCGATAACGCGCTGATCGCCATGGCCGGCCGTAGCGCTTGCCTGCTGGCCAACCACGGCATGCTTGTCTTCGGCAAAGACCTCGGCCACGCGCTTGACCTCGGGATGGAGCTCGAAACGCTGTGCGAGCACTACTGGCGCGCCTGCCAACTCGGCGACCCGGCGCTGCTTGACGCCGCCGAGATGGCTACGGTGCTGGAAAAGTTTGGCCACTACGGTCAACAGGGCTGAACGGCCCCGCTGCGTCGGCAATCACTAGCCACGGACCATGCTGCGCATCACCGAACTGCGTTTGCCCCTTGAACACCCGCCGGCCGCCTTGCGCGCGGCAATCGCCGGGCGCCTCGGCATTGCCGAAACGGCCATTCGCCGTTTCACGGTATTCCGGCGTAGCCACGATGCCCGAAAAAAAACCGCGCTGTATTTTATCTATACCGTCGATGTTGAAGTCGGCGAAGGCGACGGTGGCGAATGTAAAGACAGCGAAGCGAGCTTGCTGAAGAAATTGTCGGGCGATCCGCACATCGGACCGACGCCGGAGACAAGCTACCGCTTCGTTGCGCAGGCGCCGGACCACCTGGCCAGACGCCCGGTGATTATCGGTTTCGGCCCGGCCGGAATTTTTGCCGCGCTGGTGCTGGCGCAAATGGGATTTCGCCCTCTGGTGCTGGAACGCGGCAAGGCCGTGCGCGAGCGCACCCAGGACACCTGGGGTTTGTGGCGCGACAGAACGCTCGATCCGGAATCGAACGTCCAGTTCGGCGAAGGCGGCGCCGGCACCTTCTCGGACGGCAAGCTTTACAGCCAGGTCAAGGACCCACGCCATCTCGGGCGCAAGGTGCTGAGCGAATTCGTCAAGGCCGGCGCGCCGGAGGAAATTCTTTACGCCGCCAAGCCGCACATCGGCACGTTCCGGCTGGTCGGCATGGTCGAACGCATGCGCCGCGAGATCGAATCTTTGGGCGGCGAAATCCGTTTCCAGTGCCGCGTCGCCGGTTTGCGGATCGCCCCGGGTCGCTCACGTCGGCGGATGTGTGGCGTCATACTGGCGAACGGCGAAGAAATCGCCGCCGACCATGTCGTTCTGGCGCTCGGCCACAGCGCCCGCGACACCTTTGAGATGCTGCATGCGGCGGGCGTATTCATGGAAGCCAAAGCCTTTTCGGTGGGCTTCCGCATCGAGCACCCGCAATCGCTGATCGACAAAGCGCGGTTCGGCCCCAACGCCGGCAATCCGCTGCTCGGCGCGGCCGATTACAAGCTGGTGCATCACGCCCGCAATGGCCGCTCGGTGTATAGCTTCTGCATGTGCCCCGGCGGCCAGGTGGTGGCCGCCACCTCCGAGGCGAATTGCGTAGTCACCAACGGCATGAGCCAGTATTCGCGTGCCGAGCGCAACGCCAATGCCGGGATCGTCGTCGGCATCACTCCCCGGGACTATCCGGATGACATGGCGGGTGGACCGTCATCCGCCTTGTCGGGCATCGCGCTCCAGCGTCAGCTCGAACGCCACGCCTTCGAGCTGGGTGGGTGCACCTACGAGGCGCCGGGACAACTGGTCGGCGACTTTCTTGCCGCACGCCCTTCAACGCGGCTCGGCTCGGTGCTTCCTTCCTACCAGCCCGGCGTACATCTGACCGATCTTTCGAGCGCGTTGCCTGACTACGCCATCGCGGCGATTCGCGAGGCATTGCCGGCATTCGGCCGGCAGATCCGCGGTTTCGACATGAATGACGCAGTGCTCACCGGGGTCGAGACGCGCACCTCGTCGCCGCTGCGCATCACTCGCGGCACAGACTTTCAAAGCCTGAACGTTCAAGGGCTGTATCCGGCCGGCGAGGGCGCAGGGTATGCCGGCGGCATCCTATCGGCCGGTATCGACGGCATCCGGGCGGCCGAAGCGCTGGCGCTTGCTCTCCTTGAGCAAGGAAACACAAACAGAAGGTCCTGATTGTCCGTTTGAATTGAACCGGTCAACGGCAAACACTGTCCGACTCCCGCGACTACTGATAGAATTTGTACCGATCAGTCGCACTACCCATCCCTTGGAGATAACGTTGTGAGCCCACCAGCAGATCTGATCAAAGCAATTCGCACGGGCCTTCTGTCCGAAGTCGTTGCGGCACTTGACGCGGGCGCCCAGGTCGAACTGAATGACGGCCAAGGTGATTCCGGTCTGCCTTTGGCCATGGCCTGCTTCATGGGTTTCGCCGAAATCGTACGCGAACTGGCCCTGCGTGGCGCCAAGGTTAACTTTCCGGACAATCGGGATTCCAAATCGCCATTGTCAATGGCCATTCGCGGCGGCAGAAACGAGGTGGTCAAGGTTCTGATCGAACTCGGGGCGGTCGTCCCGCCCGGCGTACAGACCGGGCTGACGAAACAGGAGTTAATGGTTGCCGAATGGAAAGCTCAGCACTTCGGGGCCGGCAGCACGGGGGGCGACCCGTCAGGAAATTCACCCTCCGAGGTCGAGGAAATCAAGGTGACGGGGTGCTATGGCACGGACACCGACGTGCTTGACGCCGAAATGCGTCGCGCCATCGAAACCATGGGCAAAAAGTAGCAGGGCACCAAGCGGCCGGCTCACATCGTAATTTCATGCCAGCTTTTTGAGGTGGCCCGGAGCGAATTCCAGAACAAAGTCCCAGAATGCGCCGAGCGCCGGGGTCAGGCGCTTGCTTTTGTGACGCACCAGATACCAGCGGCGAATCACCGGTGTGCCTTCCACCTTGAGCACGGCCAGACGCCCCGTGCTGTATTCGAGCCCCAGGGTGTGTTGTGAAATGAAACTGATACCCAACCCGGCCACCACCGCTTGTTTTATCGCTTCGTTGCTCCCCATCTCCATGTCGATTCGCGGCTTGATCGCATGCTCAAGAAAGAATCCTTCCATCGCCAAACGCGTGCCCGAACCCGATTCGCGAACGATCATCGTTTCGTTGGCGATATCGGCAAAGGAGAGACGTGCCCGCCTGGCCAGTGGATGATCCGCACCGGCGATGATGACGAGCGGATGCGGCGCGAGATTCACCGCTTGCGCTTCCATGTCCACCGGCGGGCGCCCCATGATCGCCAGATCGACCTCGTTGGACATGAGCAAACGGCTGACTTCTTCACGGTTATTGACCAGCAGGCGAACGCGAACATCGGCCTGGACTTGGCGAAATTCGGCGAGCAGCCCGGGGGCGAAGTACTCGGCGGTACTCGTCACGGCGATAGCTACGCGGCCGCCCTTGAGGCCTTTCAGGGCCATCAGGGACTCATCGGCATCCTTCAGCGATTGCAGGATCTGCCGGGCATGATCGAGCAGAACCTGGCCGGATTCCGTCAGGAATACCCGCTTTCCGATGCGATCGAATAACATGGCGCCGAAGACCTCTTCCAGCTGTTTGATCTGCAGCGAAATGGCAGCATGTGTAAGATGTAGCTTTTCCGCGGCGCGGGCAAATGACAAGTGGGTGGCAGCCACCGAAAAAATCTGCAGCTGGCGAATCGTCGCGTTTCTCATAGGTTAGCTTTTATTTAACAAAACACTCAAAACGTTTAACTGGTGTATTTCTATCACACCACTAGAATCCTCACAATCTGGACATTGGCGAATCAAATCATTTTCGGGGTAACACCATGCTATTCGGACGCACCAACGTTAACACTTACCTGGTCGAGGAGCGGCGCAACAATCCTGCGCTGACCGGCGATTTTTCGATGCTGTTCAGCGATGTCGTGCGCTCGTGCAAGGCCATCGCCCAGGTGGTTTCGCGCGGCGTGCTGGCCGGAACGTCAAACGAAGCGGGCAGGCATTATCCGCAGGGCGACACGCAAAAAACGCTCGATTTGTTGTCCAACCAGACCTTTCTCAAGCACTGCGGCTGGGGCGGACATCTCGCCGCCATATCTTCCGGAGAAATGGAAGACATCAAGCTGATTCCGACCGAGGGGGAGCCGAGCAAGTATCTGCTGGTTTTCGAGCCGCTTGATGGCGCTTCGAATATCGACGTGAATCTCTCGATCGGCAGTATCTTTTCGGTGTTGCATTGCCCCGAAGCCTCTCGCGAACCCACGGCCGCCGATTTTCTACAGCCCGGGAGTCGCCAGCTGGCCGCCGGTTATGCCATATACGGCCCATCGACGATGCTGGTGCTGACGGTCGGCAACGGTACGCATGGCTTTACGCTCGATCGCGACATCGGCGAATTCCTGCTGACGCATCCCAATCTGAAAATCCCGGCCGAAACGCGGAATTTTTCCATCAATGCCTCGAACGAGCGTTTCTGGGAACCGCCGATCCGCCGTTACGTCGATGAATGCCTGGCGGGCGAGACAGGTGTTCGTGAAAAGGATTTCAACATGCGCTGGGTCGCCGCGATGGTCGCCGACGTTCATCGTATCCTGATGCGCGGCGGCGTTTTCATGTACCCGCGCGACACCAAGGATCTGGAAAAGCACGGCTACCTCGAACATTTACACCGTGCGAGTCCGATGGCCATGATCATCGAACAGGCCGGTGGCCTGGCGTCGACCGGTTACGAGCGGATCGCCGACGTGGTTCCCACCGGGTTGCATCAGGAATTGCCGGTCATTCTCGGCTCGCGCGACGAGGTCGAACGCATCGAACGCTACCACCGTGAATTCCTCAGCGGTGAAGACAAGCCGTTCAGCTCGCCTCTGTTTGCCAAACGCACACTGTTCCGCGCCGATTGAGCAGCGCGGCGGCTTTACCTACCATTTTCAAATACTCAGGAGACGACCCATGTCGACCAAACACCCCGTCATCGCCATCACCGGATCATCGGGCGCGGGCACCACCTCAGTGACCCGCTTTTTTCAGAACATTTTCCGGCGTGAGGCGATCAACGCGGCCATTGTCGAGGGCGACAGCTTCCACCGTTACGACCGCCTGGCGATGAAGTCCAAGATGGATGAAATGACGGCCACGGGTGACAATCACTTCAGCCACTTCGGGCCGGAAGCCAATCTGCTCGCCGAGCTGGAAGAGCTTTTCCGTGAATATGGCGAAACCGGCGGCGGCAAACGTCGCTACTATGTTCACGATCTGGACGAGGCCAAGCGCCTCGGCGCCGAACCCGGCACATTTACCGACTGGGCCGACCTGCCCGAAGAATCCGATTTGCTTTTTTACGAAGGGCTGCATGGCGCCGTCAAGACCGGCAACATCGACATCGCCAAGCACGTCGATTTGCGCATTGGCGTGGTGCCGATCATCAACCTCGAATGGATACAGAAGATTCATCGCGACAAGGCGCAACGCGGCTACTCGACCGAGGCGGTGATGGACACCATCCTGCGTCGCATGCCGGACTACATCAACTACATCTGTCCGCAGTTTTCCGAGACGCACGTCAACTTCCAGCGCGTTCCCACCGTCGATACGTCCAACCCGCTCATCGCCGAGGACATCCCCTCGCCGGACGAAAGTTTCGTCGTGATCCGTTTCGCCGATCCCCATGGCATCGACTTCGCCTATCTGCTGAGCATGATCCACGACTCGTTCATGTCGCGACCGAACATCATCGTCTGTCCGGGCGGCAAGATGGGCCTCGCCATGCAGATCATCTTCACGCCGCTGATCATGCAGGTAATGGACAGGAAGCGCCGTACGCGCTGACTTCAGGATTTCCGGTGTTGCCACCAACCGATCAGCACCGGAATCATCGAGACGGCGATAATCCCCAGAATCACTGCCGTCAGATTCTGCTGCACCCAGGGCAGGTTGCCGAAGAAATACCCGATCAGGGTCAGCAGAACCACCCAGGAAACAGCGCCGACCAGATTGAAGAAGGTAAACCGCGAGTAACTCATTGCGCCGATCCCGGCGACGAAGGGCGCGAACGTTCGAAACAGCGGCAGAAAGCGGGATATCACCAGCGTTTTGCCGCCGTGCTTCTCGTAGAAGGCATGCGTCTTCACCAGCGCCGCCTTGTTGAAGAACCGCGAACTTTCCCATTGGAAAACCTTCGGGCCAAGCAGGCGACCGATCTGGTAATTGAGCATATTGCCCAGCGCTGCGGCGGCGACGAGCGTCGCGATCAGCACTCCCACATCCATTCCGCCCAGGGCCGCCAGCGCTCCGGCGACGAACAGCAGCGAATCACCAGGAAGAAAGGGAGTCACCACAAAACCCGTCTCGCTGAAGATGATGACGAAGAGAATGGCGTAAATCCACGATCCATACTGCTGCACCAGCACGGCCAGATGCTTGTCCAGATGCAGGACGATGTCGATAAAGGCGGCGAGGTATTCCATCTTGGCAATTGCTCAGGGCAAAGGCGCGATTCTACCGGAAGCCCGGCCGGTATAATCCCCCCATGTCAGAAACAGTTACCCGGCTGCGCCCCATACACCTCCTGCCCGATCTGTTGATCAGCCAGATCGCTGCGGGCGAAGTGGTCGAACGCCCGGCGTCGGTCCTCAAGGAATTGCTCGAAAATGCGCTGGATGCGGGCAGCGCCAGCATCCAGATCCAGCTTGAGTCCGGTGGCGTCAAGCTGATCCGCGTCAGCGACGACGGCTGCGGAATCGCCCGGGACGAACTGGGTTTGGCACTCACCCGTCATGCCACGTCGAAAATCGCCTCGCTCGCCGACCTGGAAAGCGTCGCCACGCTGGGCTTTCGCGGCGAAGCGCTGGCGTCAATCGCCGCCGTGTCGCGCGTCACGCTCACCAGCCGAAGCAGCCGAAGCAACCGGCAAACCGGTGTCGACGCCGCTGCGGCCCACGGCTGGCGGCTCAGTGCCGATACCCCGACGCAACCCGAACCGGCAGCGCTGCCGGCCGGAACCGTGGTCGAGATGCGCGATCTCTACTACAACACGCCGGCGCGCCGGAAGTTCCTCAAGTCCGAAGCCACCGAGTTCGCCCATTGTGCCGAAGCCGTCAAACGCATCGCACTGGCGCATCCCGGCGTGGCATTCACCCTTACGCATAACGGCCGCGTCAGCCTGCATCTGCCAAGAACTGACGCCCACGGACGCGCCGGCGCCATTCTTGGCGACGATTTCCTGGTCGGATCGCGTGCCGTCGAAACAGGAACGATCGGCGGAACACGTATCGGCGGCGCGGGCAGCGGCCCTGGGCTTCGCCTCTTCGGCTTTTGCGCCCTGCCCGCACATTCGCGGGCGCGCAACGATGCCCAGTACTGTTACGTCAACGGCCGCTACGTGCGCGACAAACTGCTCAGCCATGCCCTGCGCGAGGCCTACCAGGACATGCTGCATGGCAGCCGCTTCCCGGCGTACTGCCTGTTTGTCGAAGTCGACCCGGCCAGCGTTGACGTCAACGTCCACCCGGCCAAGACCGAAGTCCGTTTTCGCGACGGCCGGGCGGTGCATCAGTTCGTCTTCCACGCCGTGCAGCGCACCCTTTCCAGCGCGCTGGCCGCAGGGTCTGAAGCGACACCGCCAGACGTCAACTACGCATCTCCCCCGCCTTCCAATACATGGTTTCCGCGCCAGGAACCCCTGCACCTTGGCGAACCGGCCGTGGCGTCCTATCTCGCCTTTGCCCAGTCAGCGAACGCGTCGTCGATTGCGCCATATGCCGATGATTCAACGCGGCCCGGCGCGCTGGCGCACATCGACTCGCCGCCGCTGGGCTACGCGCTGGCGCAATTGCATGGCATCTACGTCCTCGCCCAGAATGCCCAGGGACTGGTCGTCGTCGATATGCACGCGGCACATGAACGTATCCTCTACGAGCGGCTGAAGACCGCGCTTGACGGGCAGCAGGTAGCGACGCAGGCGCTACTTATCCCCGCCGTTTTCAGCGTCGACGCGCTGGATGTCGCCGCCGCCGAAGAGCATGCCGAAGCGCTACGCACGCTTGGCTTCGAGCTCGCGCCGCTGGGTCCCACGCAACTCGTCGTGCGCGCCGTACCGGCGCTGTTGCAGGCCGCCGACCCCGCCGCGCTGACCCGTGCCTTGCTCGGCGAACTGCGCGAGCACGGCCTGACGAACCTGATGACGGCGCGACGTAACGAACTGCTCGCCAGCATGGCCTGCCATGGCGCAGTGCGCGCCAACCGCCCTTTGTCGGTTCCTGAAATGAACGCACTGCTACGCCAGATGGAAGCCACCGAACGCGCCGATCAGTGCAACCACGGACGGCCAACTTGGACGCAAATGTCGATTGCCGATCTCGACCGCCTTTTTTTACGCGGCCGATGAACGACCCGAAATTGCAGCCACCGGCCATTCTGTTGATGGGCCCGACGGCCAGCGGGAAAACCGCCGTGGCGATGGCCTTGGCCCAACGCTTTCCGGTCGAACTGATCAGCGTCGATTCGGCGCAGGTTTTTCGCGATATGAATATCGGCACGGCCAAGCCGGATGCGGAAACGCTGAAGGCGTTCCCGCATCGTCTGATCGACCTGATCCGCCCGGACGAAGCCTACTCGGCCGCCCGTTTCCGCGTCGACGCGCTGGCCGCAATGGCCGATGTCACGGCGCGCGGAAACGTTCCGCTGCTCGTCGGCGGCACCATGCTCTACTTCAAGGCCCTGCTCGAAGGACTCGCCGAGCTGCCGCAGGCCAGCCCGGAAATCCGCGCCAGTATTGACGCGCAGGCCGCCGTTCGAGGCTGGCCGGCAATGCACGCCGAGCTGGCCTTGCTCGACCCGGAAACGGCCAGCCGTCTGCATCCCAGCGACGCCCAGCGCATCCAGCGCGCGCTGGAGATCGTCCGCGTGTCGGGCCGTTCGATGTCGACACTGATCGCCGAGGGGAGAAATCAACGCCCGCCCTACGCGTTTCTCTCGCTCGGCCTGCTGCCTTCACGGCGCAGTGTGCTGCACGAACACATTGCCGACCGCTTCGACGCCATGCTCAAAGCCGGGCTCGAAGAAGAGGTCGCCATGTTGCGGGCGAAATACCGTTTGCACGCCGTAATGCCGTCGATGCGCTGTGTCGGCTATCGCCAGATCTGGGAGGTGCTGGACGGCGTGGCGCCGCGCCTGGAAATGCGCGACCGTGGCATCTACGCCACGCGCCAACTGGCCAAACGACAGATAACCTGGCTGAGCAACACCCTGCGTCCGGAATGCTTCGACTGCCTGGAGGAAAATGTTGTGGCGCGGATTGTCGGGCGCGTTGCCACCGCCATCAACGGCTGAACGCAAAGGCCAAACAACTCCTGCCGCACCGCCGAAAACTGTCTGTATCTATAACTGCCTGACAACACGCAGCAGGTCTTCGTCTTCCTCGTGTTCGAAAATCTCGAACCCGAGCGCCCGCATCAACTTGAGCATGGTCGGGTTGTTGGCCAGGACTTCGCCTTCAATGATTTTCATACCGCGGTCATGCGCCACATCGATCAGACTGTTCATCAGACGTGCGCCCAGCCCTTTTTGGCGTACGCCTTCCGACGTCACCAGACCAAAATCGCAGGTCTCGCCGTCGGGTAGAACCGCATAATTGGCGATGCCGACAACGGCCTCTTCGTCGCCAATGTGACTGACGGCAATCAACACCAGCGCCCGGTCGTAATCGATCTGCGTCAGACGCGCCAGTGCTGACAATGAAAGTTCGTTCAAGGCGTGCATGAAGCGTTTGTAGCGCGCGTCCTTTGACAGAGAA
>WBZP01000637.1_pt2 | contig 15003 bp, 7 predicted proteins | sample 5204301 | NCBI WGS metagenome assembly WBZP01 (sample SAMN12412401, study PRJNA552823) | activated sludge metagenome | isolation source: activated sludge from nitrification reactor of wastewater treatment plant... | place: USA: Pennsylvania | collected 2017 | reverse complement strand
ACGAGGAGGAGGGGGAGGAGGCGGGGCATGGGGGAGTGGGGCAGTAGGTCAGTGGGTCAGTAGGTCAGTGCGTCGGACTGACCCACTGACCTACTGACCTACTGCTTACTGATTCTTAGGCATCTCTGACAGCGCGCCGTAAGCCGGGCGCGGGATGCCGGCGGTATCAATGATGCTGTAGGGCACGGGGTCGTCGGTCGGGCCGCTGCCCTTGTTGCCGAAGTCGAAGTTGAACAGGAAGGCCAACCAGATGTTGCCGGAGTCGTGCATCTGCGTGAAGGCCTGGACGATGTAGTCAGCCTGCTCTTGCAGGGTGTTGTCGCGGGCGAACTCGAAGCCGGTGGGGATTTCGGCATAGCCCTCGCTGCTGGCCCAGCCGAACTCGGTGACGCACAGCTTCTTGTTGGGGTCAATGGCCTGCACCTTCTGGGCGTAGGTGTCGAGCGTGGTCTTCAGGCTCCACGAATGGTGGGGGTTGTCGAACGGGCCACGGAAGCCGGCCGTGGACGCTTCGGCCGTGCTGCCGGCGGCATCGAAGGTCACGTCGGGGCCGATGTTGTAGCCGTTGTGGTGCGCGCCCACGCAGTCGGCGTAGTTGAGCATTCCGGCGGCCAGAGCGCGGTCGAGGTACTCAAAGTCGTCGGCCCAGCGCACCCAGTCGCCCGTGCCCGTCGGCGACAGCGCGCCGCTGATGACGATGATGTTGGGGTCTTTGGCCTTGATGGCATCGTGGGCCACCTGCAGGAAGCGGACGTAATCCTCCGGGCTGATGCCGTTGCTGCTGGTCCATTCGCGGTCGAGGTTCTGCTCGTTCCAGACCTCGATGGCGTCAATGCGACCGGGGTGGCGGTCAATCAGCTCGCCCAGGAAGCGGGCATACTCGTTGTAGTCGTCGGGCGGGCCGTTCTCGCCGCCGGCGGCGCGCGTCCAGGCCGGCGCGCCGACGACGCTGACCATCAGCCGCACACCGTGGAGGTGGGCCTGCTCGATGACGGCGTCGTAGAAGAACCACTGGTCGGTGGCCTGGTCGGGTTCGACAAGCCACCACTGCACCTGCATCTTGACCCAGGACAGGCCCAACTGATCGCGCACGGCCTGCATCGTCGCCGCCGGGTCGCCGACGGTGGCGTTGCCATGAACCTGGATGCCGTAGCCGAACTGGTCGGCCGGCCAGGGGCCGCTGACTTCAGCTTCGGCCGCCGGCTGCTCGACGGGCGCGGCCTCACCGCCCTCGGCGGGCGCGGCCAGCGTCGGCGTGGGCAGCACCTCGCCCTCGACGACGGGCGGCGGCAGTGTGGCCACGGTTTCGGCCGGCAGCGTGGCCGCCGGCTGCCCCTCGGGGGCCAGCGTCGCTTCGGTCCCGGCCGTCTGCCCCCCGCCGCAAGCGGCCAGGGCCAGCAGCAGCAGCGCGGCCAATAGCCAACTCAACTTGAGATAGCGCTTCATACTCTTCTCTCCTTCCTTCTCTCTGAACGTAAACGAAAGTGTAGGTCACTTTCCTTGCCGGGCAAAAAAAGAGGGCGCGGGGGTGCAAAGGTGACGCATATCACCCCTGCACCCCCGCACCCCTGCGCCGTCTACCGCCCCATCACGGAGCGCAGCGTCTCACACGCCGGGCAGCTACCGTTGGGCCGAATCATGGCGTAGCCGGCCTGCGGGTCGTCGCCGAACGTCTTAAAGTCCACGTTGAAGACGATGATCATGCGCACCCGGCCGCTCTGGACGCCGACGCGCACGGCCTCGGCCAGGTACTGCGCGTGCTCGGCCACGGTCAGGTTATAGGGCGCTTTCCACAGGAAGCCGGCCGGCAGGCTGCCCCACTCCTCGCCGCTCAGATAGCCGAGTTCGGTGAAGCACAGCGCGCCCGCGCCGGCCCCGGCATAGGCGTTGATCATGCCCTGGAAGTAGCGGGTGTAGTGGCCGCCCGCGCCGCGCGGGTCGCCGCTGGTGGCCGACGGCGGCATGAGGCCCTCGTTGTAGTGGACGCCGACGCAGTCGGACACACTGCCCGCCCCGGCGGCCATCATGCCGGCCACGTAGGGCGCGTCGTCGCAACCGCCGCCGCCGCAGCCGCCGAAGTAGCCGGTGGGGGCCGGCGCGCCGGTGATGACCATGACGTTGGCGTTGGCGGCCTTGATCTTCTGGTAGGCCGGGCGCAGCATGTTGTTGACGTAGGACGCCGGGTCAATCTGCCCGTTCGGCCATTCGCGCTCGATGTTCATCTCGTTCCAGACTTCGATGGCGTCCGGGCCGAGCGCGGCCACACCGCCCAGGAAGTTGGTATAGGCCTCGAAGTCAATGCTGCTGGGGTAGAGCTGGCCGGGGATGCTGAGCAGAATCTTCATGCCGGAGGCGTGGGCCTCGTTGATGAGACCGGCCACGGCCTCGGGCGGATCGCCGGGGTTCCACTTGTGCTGCTTCTTGACCCAGGTCATGCCGGCGTACTGCATATTGCCGACGGGCATGCCCGCGGCCTGGCCGCCCAGCTCGAAGTTGCCGACGTTGCCCACCGGCGCTACCGACGGCGGGGCGATGACCGGGGCGGCCGCCGCGCCGCTGGCCGGCGTTGAGCCTGGCGCGGCGGCCAACGGGGCGTCGGCCTCGACGATGTCCAGGCTGTTCGGGTCGAAGCCGGCGTTGATCGTCACCAGCCCCTTGGCGATCCAGCCCTGCGCGCCGCTCGGCAGCTCGACGTTGAGCCAGTCGCCGGCGTCGTTGCGGCCCAGCAGCTTCAGGATGGTGCCACCCTGGGCCCCACCGGCAACGGTGCCATAGACGACGCCGGGGCCGGTGCGGATATTGGATGGCAGGTTAACTTGCGCCGTCGCCTCGCCGGCCGCGCCCAGATTGGCGGCGGCGGTGGTGGCTGCTGGAGTGGCCGCGCCGCCGGTGGTGGGCGCGGCGGTAGCTTCGGCATCGGCCGTCGCTTCGGGTGTGGCCGTCGGCGCTTCGGCTACGGCGCCGCCGACGGTGACGGGCAGTTCGCCCAGATCGGCCGTCGCGTCGCCCAGCACCAGGCCGGCCTGCACGCGGTAGTCGCCGGGATTGGCCGCCGTCCAGGCGAAGGCCAGTTCAGTGCCCGTGCTGCTGGCGACGATGCTGTCGGCGGCGTCGCGCACCGTCCAGGCGATGGCCGCGCCGCCCGGTTGCGGCGCTTCGCCCGCGCCCAGGAAGCTGTTGACGGCCGCGGCGTAGGTCGCGCCGCTGCCTAGCTCCAGCCCGCGCAGCGTCGCGCCGCGCAGATTGTAGGCGCTGACCAGTTGCAGCCGGTTGAGCAGCGCCGCCTCGGTGATGAGCCAGACGGTCTGCGGCTGGCCGGCCTGCTCAAAGGTGTAGCGGTAGGCCAGCGCCTCGCCGTCCCACTCCAGGGGCGTGGCCGATCCGTTCAGGGCGACTTCGACTTCCGCGCCCGGCTCGACGGCCGCATCGCCGACGAGTTCCAGCGCGCCCAGGCTGGCCAGGGCTTGCGCGGCGGGCAGTTCGGTGTAGCTTTCACCGACCTTGTTGACCGCGCCGGTCGCCAGCAGCAGGTTGAGCTTGCGCCGGTCAATCTGGCCGGTAGCCCAATCAACCAACTGCTCGGCCGCGCCGCCGTCGGCATAGACGGTCGGGTTGAGCGGCATGCGCAGGTAGACCACGTCGGCTACCTGGCCCAGAGCGGCCCAGTTCTGGCCGCCGGTGTCCCAGCCGTTGCTGACCGGGGTAGGCGTGCCCAGGGTGATGGCCAGTTGCAGCCCTTCGGCGTGTAGGGCATTGGCCAGATTGGTAGCCAGCGCGGTGAAGAGGGTCGAGTGGGCCGCGCCCACGCCCTGATAGTCCAGATGGACGCCGCTGTACCCCTCGGCTTTGGCCTGGCCGACGACGCTGCTGATCTGCGCGTCCTGCACGGCGCTATCGTCGAGCAGCGCGGCCAGCGCCGCCTGGTTGATGACCGCGCCGTGGTTGGTCAGCCGCAGAAAGAGGTCGGCCTCGCCCACGCCTTCCGGCAGTTCGGCCAGGTCGCCGGCCAGCCCACCGTTGTCGCCCAGCACCAACGCGCCGACCGAAACCTCGGTCAGCAGCGGGGCCACGTCGGCCGGCACGCCGGCGGCGGGGGCCACTTCGGCGGCCACGGCCGGCTGCTCGGGCGGGGTGGATTGAACGAAGACCAGCGCCCGCGGCAGGGGGGCGTTGGCCACCACGGCCTGTGTCCCGGCCGCGTCAAACTGGCTAACGACGCGCGTCCAGGCCGCGTTGTCCCAGCCGAACAGGTCAACGGTCTGCGCGTCGGCGTCGGCCGGCAGCGGCAGGGCGATCTGGCCCGTGGGGGCGTCGCCGCTGTAGTCGAGGACGTAGGCCTCGCCGACGGTCTGGGCGGGCAGCGCGGCGGCGGCCTCGGCCAGCGACTCATCGCTCGCGGCCAGTTCGGCCACGGCCACGCGGCTGACGCCGACGTTGGCGGCGTTGAGGCTGACGCCTTCCGGCAGCGCGCCGGCCGCTTCTTGCGCCGGCGCGGTGGCGTCAGCCGTGGTGGCCTCCCCACCGCCCAGCCCCAGGCGCGTGCCCAGGGAGATCGGCGGCAGGAATAGCCCGACGAGAATCAGAGCAATGACCACCAAGAAGCCGACGATCATCGGCCACGACAGGCGCTTGCCCGGATTGGTTTCGTTGTTCTCCATGAAGTTAAGCCCCTTCCCGGATGATGTTGAATTTGCAATTCACTGAGGGGGTAACAGACAAAAGCGGCACAAAAACGGCCGCTTCTTCCCTCTTCCGGTTTTAAACTGTCGAACATTCTAGCAACAAGCGCCATGATCGGCAACCGCCCTGGCGGCGCTATGGGGCTATCGTAGGGGTGGCGTTGAGGAAACATTAACCAAGAGAGGGGTTAGGGACTAGGGATTAGGGGTTAGGGAAGAAGGGGTGCATCCCACTTTCTGGAGTGGGTGGCACCTCTCTTCCTGCAAGAAGGTGCGTTGCCGCAAGGGTGTCTCCCGCTTTCTGGAGTGGGTGGCACCTCTCTGGTACGTAAGCCGGTAGGGCCGACAAGAAGGTGCGTCGCACTCCAGAAAGTGCAACGCACCGGGATGCGTGCTATACTTTGGCGTGAACCCGGTGAGCCGGGAAGCGAGAACTGTGGGGGAGAGACGTGATCCTTATCCGTCGCTCCAGCCCGACGGGGATAGCCAAAAGCACTAAGGAGACTAGCTAAGATGAGCGTAGCCGATCTGTTCAATACCATGCCGTCCCGGTTCCAGGCCGACAAAGCGGCCGGGACCGCGATGGGGATTCTGTTCGATTTGAGCGGCACGGATGGCGGCCAGTGGTTCGTCAACATTGCCGATGGGTCGTTGGCCGTCAGCGAAGGCGCGCCGGCCGCCACGCCCAGCGCCACGGTCAAGATGACGTCCGAGGACTTCCAGGCCCTGTCCAGCGGCAGCCTGAACCCGATGATGGCCTTCATGACCGGCAAGGTCAAGGTCGAGGGCGACCTGAATTCGGTGATGAAGTTTCAGCAGTTGGTCGGGTTCTAGGTTGTATTGTAGGGCGGGTTGGCAACCCGCCTCTTCTGCGTTGTAAGAACGAGAGGCGGGCCAACAACCCGCCTCTTTTGTTGTTGGGGGAGGGGAGGCGAGCGAGTTGGCAACTCGCGCCACAACGGGAGGCGAGTTGGCAACTCGCGCCACAACGGGAGGCGAGTTGGCAACTCGCGCCACAACAGGAGGCGAGTTGGCAACTCGCGCTACAACGGGAGGCGAGTTGGCAACTCGCGCTACAACGGGAGGCGAGTTGGCAACTCGCGCTACAACGGGAGGCGAGTTGGCAACTCGCGCTACAGGGCCGGGCTTTTCTCGGCGTTGGCGCTGAGGGCGATTTCGGCGTATTCGCGCCGCTCGGCCTGGCTCAGGTCTAGCCCGAACTGGCCCAGCAGTTCGGTGATCAACACCGCCTTGCGCTCGGCGTCGGTGCGCGACCAGGTGCGGGCCTTGATCTCCAGGAAGTAGCCCGGCAACTCCGGCTCCAGCACGCGGTCGAGGTTGATGGCGAAGTCGGTCGCCTTATAGAGAATGTGCCAGCGGTAGCGGTCTTTGTGGACGCGCAACTCGCGCGCCGGGGCGAAGTACTCCTGATAAAAGCGCAGGCTGCGGTCGGCCGTGGCCAGGAAGCGCGATCGGGAGAGCATCACCGCGTTGGGGAACTCCTCGCGCTCCCCCTCGCCGATGAGCGTCAGCCGGGCGCGCACCTGAGTCACTTCGCCGGCCTCGTTGATGAACTCATCCTCACGATAGCGCAGCCGGGCCGCGTCGGGGTCGCCGCTGTCGAACAGGAAGTAGTGGTCGTACTGCCGGTAGTGGCCGACGCGCATGACCTGGATGGCGTCGCTCTTCAGCGTGCGGTGGACGATCTCGTCGTCGTCCAGCGGCGCTTTCACCTGCACCTCGAAGCTCTCCAACCGCTGGACGCCCGACAGCAGCACCAGCTTGTTATAGGGGCTGGCCTCGCGCTCCATGACGAAGGCGTCAATCTTCTTGGCCACTTCGATGGCGTCGGCCCGCGCCGCGGCCTCGTCCACGGTCAGCAGCACGCGGTCGCGCATCAGCCAGCGGCCGTTGCACAGCACGTGGGCCACGTCATAGCTCTTGCTGCTGTAGACGATGCGCGAGTAGACGGCGTCGGGGTGGTTGTGGAAGTGGGGCTGGTTGTGGATGCCGGTCATGTCGCGCACGGCAATGTCGGCCCGTTTGCCCGGCTCCAGGCTGCCCGTCAGGTGGCCCATGTGGATGGCCCGCGCGCCGCTGATGGTGGCGATCTCCAATGTCTGGCGGGCGGGCAGGACGGTGGGGTTCTGCGCCGCTACCTTGGCGATGAACGACGCCAGCCGCATCTCCTCGACCATGTCCAGGTCGTTGTTGCTGGCCGGGCCGTCGGTGCCCACGCCGACCTTCAACCCCAGCTTGAGCATCTGGGCCACCGGGGCGATGCCGCTGGCCAGCTTCAGATTGCTCGACGGGCAGTGGGCCACGCCCGCGCCGATGCGGCGCAGGCTGAACATGTCCTGCTCGTCAATGTGGACGCAGTGGGCGGCCAGGAGCTTGGTGTCCAGAATGCCGTGCTGCTCCAGCCAGGCCACGACCGACATGTGGTTTTGGTTGACGCTGTTATCGGCCTCCAGCTTCGTCTCGCTGACGTGGGTGTGCAGCGGCACGTCGAAGGCGCGGGCCAGGTCGGCGCAGGCCAGCAGCAGCTCCGGCGTGGCCGTGTACCAGGCGTGGGGGGCCACAGCCGGCTGGATGAGCGGGTGGCCGTTCCAGCGCTTGATGAAGCGGCGGCACAGCACCAGGGCGTCCTCGAACGTCTCGGCATCGGGCGCGGGGAAGACGAGGATGGTCTGTCCCAGCAGGGCGCGCATACCGATCTCGGCCACTTGCTCGGCGATGGACTCTTCATAATAGAACATGTCGGCAAACGACGTGACGCCGGAGCGGATCATCTCGGCGCAGGCGACGCGCGCGCCCAGCTTGACGAACTCCGGCGTGACGAACTCGCGCTCGACGGGCATCAGGTAGCCCAGCCAGACATCGAGGCGCAGGTCGTCGTTGAGGCCGCGCATGAGGGTCATGGGGATGTGGGTGTGGGCGTTGACCAGGCCGGGCATGATGACCGTATCGGGGCAGTCAATCTCTTCCTCGGCCCGGTAGGCGCGGACGATCTCGTCGGTCGGCCCGACGGCGATGATGGAGTCGCCGCGGATGGCCACCGCGCCGTCTTCGAACACGTCGAACTTCTCGTTCATAGTGACGACGGTTCCGCCGCGCAGTAGGATGTCTACGGATTCGGTCATGGGGGTCTCCTGTGGAGTTGGTGTTACAGTATTCAGTGGGTCAGTAGGTCAGTAGGCCAGTAGGCCAGTAGGCCAGTAGGTCAGTAAGTTAAGTAGGTCAATTTGGGTGCGTGGCCCTTGGTTTAGCGGCGGCCACCGCCGATTCATCCTTCATCCTTCAGCCCTCATCCTTCAATCAAACGCATTATAGCGATTCTTGTTATAATCGGTAGGCAGAGACAGAGGACGGATGGAGAAGAACCTCACGCAAAGGCGCAAAGCGGGCAAAGGACGCCAAGCTTGAATTGCTTTGTAAGCTTTGCGTCCTTGGCGTCTTAGCACCTTTGCGTGAGCCTCTTTCTCCTGTCATTCGTAGTTCGGAGTTGTTCATGAGAACTGTTGACTTGATCGCCCGCAAGCGCGATGGCGAAGAGCTTTCCAGCGAGGAGATCGCTTTCTTTGTGCGCGAGTATGCCGCCGGGGCCATTCCCGACTATCAGGCGGCGGCGCTGCTGATGGCCGTCTACTTGCGCGGCATGAACCGGCGTGAGACGGTTGACCTGACGCTGGCGATGGCCCACTCGGGCGAGATGCTCGATCTCCACGACGTAGTGTCGGGCACCGACATGGCCCCGCGCATCGTGGACAAGCACTCCTCCGGCGGCGTGGGCGACAAGACCAGCCTGGCCGTGTTGCCGCTGGTGGCGGCCTGCGGCGTGCCCGTGGGCAAGATGAGCGGACGCGGTCTGGGCAGCAGCGGCGGCACGCTGGACAAGATGGAGGCCTTTGCCGGCTGGTCGCCGGATCTGTCGCTGGAGCAGTTCAAGCGCCAGTTGCGCGACATCGGCCTGGTGCTGGCCGGACAGACGGCCGACCTGGCCCCGGCCGACGGCAAGCTCTACGCTCTGCGCGACGTGACGGCCACTGTCAGCAGCCGCGCCCTCATCGCCGCGTCCATCATGTCCAAGAAGCTGGCCGCCGGGGCCGACGCCATCGTGCTGGACGTGAAGGCCGGCAGCGGCGCGTTCATGCCCACCGTGGCCGCGGCCGAAGACCTGGCCCGGCTGATGGTCGAGATCGGCGCCGCCGCCGGGCGCGAGGTCGTGGCCCTCATCTCCGACATGAACCAGCCCCTGGGCCACGCCGTGGGCAACGCGCTGGAAGTGAAAGAGGCCATCGCGACGCTGCGCGGCGGCGGGCCGGACGACTTCTGGCGGCACTGCCTGACCGTGGCGGCGACGATGGTGCGGCTGGCCGGCGCGGCGGCCACGCAGGACGAGGCGCGCGCGCTCATCGAGGCAGCGCGGGCCGACGGCCGCGGTCTGGCCAAGTTGCGCCAACTGGTGGTGGCCCAGGGCGGCGACGGCCGGCAGGTGGACGACCCCGCCCGGCTGCCGCAGGCGCGCTACGTCGAACCCATCGAGGCGACCGGCAGCGGCTACGTGGCGGCGATGGACACGGGCGATCTGGGCTGGGTGTGCGTGCGCTGTGGCGGCGGGCGGCTGGTCAAGTCCGACAAGATTGACCCGGCGGTCGGCTTCCTGCTGACGGCCAAGATCGGCGACCGCATCGAGAAGGGGCAGGTCATCGGCGAGATCCACGCCCACGACGACATGACGCTGCAACAGGCGCAACGCGACATCCCGGCGGCCCTAACGCTGTCGGCCGCCCCGGTGACGCCGCCGCCGTTGTTTTATGCGACGATCAATGGTAACGACGAACTACGAACTACGAATGAAGAGCGCATACCTGGAGCGAGGGTTTTTCATTCGTAGTTCGTCATTCGTCATTCGTAGTTCGTAGTTCGTAGTTCGTAGTTTGCAAAGGAGTTGACATGGAACTACTCGGCATTGACATCGGCGGATCGGGCATCAAAGGGGCCATCGTCAACGCGGCCACGGGCGAACTGGTGACGGAGCGGTTGCGCGCGCCGTCGCCGCCCACGTTCCAACCGGACGACGTGATCGCCACCGTGGCCGACCTGGTCAAGCAGTTCGGCTACAACGGCCCCATCGGCGTCGGTTTCCCATCGGTGGTCATGCGCGGCCAGGTGATGACCCCGCCTACGGCGCTGGCCTTCCCCGGCTGGGAGGGGGTCAATCTGGCCGAGCGCATCAGCGCCGCCACCGGCCACGCGACGACCGTCGGCAACGACGCCGACGTGGCCTGCCTGGCCGAGATGCACTTCGGCGCGGGCAAGGACGAGCGCGGCGTGGTGATGGTCTTCACCATCGGCACGGGCATCGGCAGCGCCCTGTTCATTGACCGCCACCTAGTTCCCAACTTCGAGCTGGGGCGCGTCTATCTGCGCGACAGCAAGAAGACGGCCGAGCAGTGGACGTCCGACCGCGTGCGCGAGTTGGACGGCATGGGCTGGAAGGAGTGGGGCGGGCGGCTGAACCAGTACTTCCAGCACATCGAGCTGCTCTTCTGGCCGGACGTGATCATCGTCGGCGGCGGGGTCAGCAAGAAGCACGAGAAGTTCTTCCCGCAGATTCAGGTGAAGGCCAGGCTGTTGCCGGCCGCCTTCCGCAACGAGGCCGGCATCGTCGGCGCGGCGATGGCCGCGTTGGATATGCTCAGCCCGCAGGCGTGGGAGTTGCCGGGGGTGGGGCACGCCGACACATGACAGTCACCAAGCCCGGCCCCCGCACCGTCTATCTCCCCGACCCGGCCGTGTTGCCCCTGGCCGAGGCGCTGGTGGCGCTGGCCAACAGCGAGGGGGGGCTGATCGTGCTGGGCGTAGACCGCGACGGCCGGCCGGCGGGCGAGGTGTGGGAGGAAGAGGCCGAGTTGGCCCTGCGCGAGGCGGCGGCGCTCTGTCGCCCGCCTGTGCCGACGCAGTTCCAGGTGGTGGAACTGCCCGGTGGGCGCTTTATCGGTATTAGCGTGCCGCGTAGCCTGGAGCTGCACAGCCTGGCCGACGGCCGCGTGCTGGTGCGCCAGCGCGACGAGAACCGGCCGCTGAGCGGCGAGGAGATTCGCACTTTGACCATTGCCCGGCCGACGATTGACTTCGAGACGGAGACCGTGCCCGGCGCGCGCCCCGAAGACCTGGACACCGACACCCTGGGCGAATACCTGAGCCGCCGCGAAACGCGCACCGGCAGCCGCGCCCCGTCGGTCAGCCAACTGATGGTCGAGATCGGCGCGACCGACCGCGACGGCAACCCGACGCTCATCGGCGTGCTGCTGTTCGGCCGCAACCCGCAAGCTTTCCTGCCCCAGAGCGGCGTCAGCTTCGTCCGCTTTCTGAGCACCGAGCCGCGCGCCGAGGACGGCGGCGTGGGCTATGGCCGCCGCGCCGAACTGACCGGCCCGCTGGCGGCGATCATCGAGCGCGCCTGGGCCATCGTCTTCGACGAGATGCGCATCGGGGCCAAGGTCAACGACCTGGAGCGCGAGGAGCTATTGGAGTACCCCCGCCGCGCCGTGCGCGAGGCGCTCATCAACGCCGTGGCCCACCGCGACTACCGCATTGCCGGGCGGCGGATCGAGATTCGCATGTTCGCCGACCGGCTGGAGATCATCAGCCCCGGCGGCCTGCCCGGCTACATGACGCTCGACAACCTGGTGGAAGAGCACTTCTCGCGCAACCCGCGGCTGGTCAACGGCCTGTTCCAGTGGGGCTTCATCGAGGAGTTGGGCCTGGGCATTGACCAGATGATCGAGGAGATGGTGCAGGCCGGCCACCCACCGCCCGAGTTCAAGGCCACGCCGCACTCGTTCACCGTCGTCCTGTCCAACAAGCGCGAGCGGGCCGTGGCCCCCAAGTGGACGCGCAGCATGAACGAGCGCCAGACGCGCGCGGTCAACTTCGTGCGCGAGTCGGGCAGCATCACCAACCGCGAGTACCGCCAACTGTGTCCCGACGTGTCGCCGGAGACGCTGCGGCTCGACCTGGCCGATCTGGTGGATCGGGGGGTGCTGCTGAAGATCGGCTCCAAGAAGGGGACGTATTACATCCTCAAGTAGTTGTAGCGCGAGTTGCTAACTCGCCTCTTCCGCCTTTGAAGAGACGAGTTGGCAACTCGCGCTACAGCGGAGAGAAGAGGCGAGTTGCCAACTCGCGCTACAACGGAGAGAAGAGGCGAGTTGGCAACTCGCGCTACAGCGGAGAGAAGAGGCGAGTTGGTAACTCGCGCTACAGCGGAGAGAAGAGGCGAGTTGCCAACTCGCGCTACACTTATCCCAACTATTTCCCAAATTTGTGATTGGGATAAGTTGGGAAACAGGCAATTATCCCAATGAGTTTCACAACCCCGGCCGCGCTGCTGCTGTTGGCCCTCCTGCCGCTGGTGGCCTGGCTGGTCTGGCCGGCGGGGCAGCGGCAGGCGGCGGGCAGACCGCGACCCCGCTCCGGCTGGCCGGGGCTGGTGTTGCGGCTGCTCATTTTGGCTCTGCTCATCCTGAGCCTGGCCGGGGCGCAACTGGTGCGGGCCGTCAACGACCTGGCCGTCGTCTTCCTGGTGGACGCCTCTGACTCGATGAGCCGCGAGAGCGCCGCGGCGGCTGAGGCGTTCGTGCGCCAGGCCGTCGCCGCGATGGGGCCGGACGACCGCGCCGGGGTCGTCCTCTTCGGGGCCAACGCCCTGGTCGAGCAGCCCTTGCGTCGCTTCGAGTCGGCCGATGACCTGCCCCCCTTCGCCTCCCAGCCCGGCCGGCTGCACACCGATCTGGCCGAGGCGCTGCGCCTGAGCCTGGCCCTGCTGCCGGCCGACGCCGCCCGGCGCGTCGTTGTACTCAGCGACGGCGCGGCGACGACGGGCGACACGGCCGAGGCCGCCCGGCTGGCCGCCGCCAGTGGCGTGGCCATTGACACCGTCTACTTGCCGCGCCCGGCCGCGCCCAACGAGGTCATCGTCCGCGACGTGGCCGCCCCGGCGCGCATCGGCCAGGGGGAGACGTTCCGGCTGGAGATCGCCGCCGAGAGCACAACGGCCACCCCGGCCACCCTGCGCGTGCTGGGCGACGGCGCGGTGGTCTATGAGGAGGTGGTGCAACTCCAGCCGGGCAGCAACAACTTCGTCGTCCGGCTGACGGCCGCCGCGCCCGCCTTCGCCCGCTACCGCGTCCAACTGTCGCCGCCGGCCGCGGCCGACACCTTCCCCCAGAACAACGAACTGGCCGCCTTCACCGAGATCACCGGCCAGCCGCGCGTCCTCATCGTCGCCGCCGACCCCACCGCCGGCGCGCCCGACGAAGCCGAACAATTGGCCGCCGCCCTGGCCGCGTCGGGGCTGACCGTGGAGCGGGTAGCGCCGGCCGCCCTGCCGCCCACGCCGGGTGATCTGGCCGACTACGCCGGGGTCATCCTGGTCAACGTCAACGCCCGCGACCTGTCGCCGCGCCAGATGGCGGCGCTGCAACTCTACGTGCGCGATCTGGGCGGCGGGCTGACGGCCGTCGGCGGGCCGGACAGCTTCGGCATGGGCGGCTACTTCGGCACGCCACTGGAAGAGACCCTGCCGGTCAACATGCAGATCGAGGACGAGGAGCGCTTCCCGTCGGTCAGTCTGGTGCTGGTCATTGACCGCTCAGGCAGCATGAGCGCCGAGGAGGACGGGGTCACGAAGATTCAACTGGCGGCCGAGGGCGCGGTGCGGGCGCTGCAACTGCTGAACCAGAACGACGAGATGACGCTCATCACCGTGGACGAGGCCCCGGACGAGATCATCGGCCCGGTGACGGCCGCCAATCGCGACGAGGCCATCGAGCAGATGCGGCGGCTGGGCGCGGGCGGCGGCGGCATCTTCGTCCGCGCCGGGCTAGAGGCGGCAGCCGAGGCGTTGAGCACTAGCACCAACGAGGTGCAGCACATCATCGTGTTGGCCGACGGCTCCGACGCCGAGCAGAAGGAGGGCGTGCCCGAACTCATCGGCGAGTTGACGGCCCAGGGCGTCACCGTCTCGATGGTCAGCATCGGGCGCGGGCCGGACACGCCCTGGTTGCAACAGATGGCCGAGTTAGGCAACGGCCGCTTCCACGTGACCGACCAGGCGGCCAACCTGCCGCAGATCTTCACCCAGGAGACGGCGGCCATCCAGCGCACCTATCTGGTGGAGGAACGCTTCTTCCCGGCGCAGATCAGCAGCAGCCCCATTCTGGCCGGCATCCGCGAGACGCCGGCGCTCTACGGCTACGTGGCCACCAGCCCCAAGGCCACGGCCCAGGTCGTGTTGGAGACGCAGATGACCGACCCGCTGTTGGCCCAGTGGCAGTACGGCCTGGGCCGCTCTCTGGCCTGGACGAGCGACGCCACCGGCCGCTGGGCGCAGGATTGGGTGCGCTGGGGCGGCTTCGCCACGTTCTGGAACCAGGCGGCGCGCTGGACGTTCGGCGGGCGACAGGCGGGGGGGCTGGCCGCGGTGGTGCGGCTCGACGGCGAGCGGGCGCGGCTGACGGTGGACGCCCAGGACGAAGCCGGCGCGTTCCGCAACGACCTGACGCTGACGGCCAGCGTCGTCGGCCCGACGGGCGAGACGCAGACGCTGGAATTGCGGCCGGTCGCGCCGGGGCGCTACGAGGCGACGTTCGCGCCGCAGACCGAGGGGGCGTACTTCATTGGGGTGGGGACGACGGCTGACGGCCGACCGCCGACCGCCGATGGAGGGGAGCCTTCTAGCAGCGGTCAGCCGTCGGCCGTCGGCGGTCTGCAAACCACCGCCGGTTGGGTGCTGGGCTACTCGCCGGAGTACGCCGACCTGAGCGGCAACCCCGCGCTGCTGGCGTCGTTGACAGCGCAGACGGGCGGGCGGGCGCTGGACACGGCCGAGGGCAGCGGCCCCGGCCCGGCGGCCGTCTTCGCCCACGACCTGGCCGCCGCCCCGGCCGCCCAGCCCATCTGGCCCTGGCTGACGCTGGCCGCGGCGCTGCTGCTGCCGCTGGACGTGGCGGCGCGGCGGCTGGCGCTCACCCGACGCGATTGGCAGAGAATTAGGAATTACGAATTAGGAATTAGGAATCGAAGAAGGCCCGCGCCGGAGCCGGAACGAGCCGAGGGCATGACACAGTTGTTGCAGGCCAAGGAGCGGGCTGTAGGGCGATTTGGCAAATCGCCTGCGTCGGCGACGAGTGACGAGCGACGAGTGACGAGCGATGAGTCCGCGACCGTAGATGCAGGCCGTGCGGCAATGCCAAGTGCGGAGTCCGCATCCTCAGATGCGGGCGGGCAGGCGGGTGGCGAGGGGCGGGTGGCGGGT
>WBZP01004270.1_pt1 | contig 15005 bp, 15 predicted proteins | sample 5204301 | NCBI WGS metagenome assembly WBZP01 (sample SAMN12412401, study PRJNA552823) | activated sludge metagenome | isolation source: activated sludge from nitrification reactor of wastewater treatment plant... | place: USA: Pennsylvania | collected 2017 | reverse complement strand
TCTTCGAGCCCATATCTAATGTTTAGGAAACACTCGGGGGCAACCGTTGCTTCTATCCGTTGAACTACGGGACCATTTTTTTGTGGGTGCAAATTTCCGAAAAAAAGTACAGAAAAAAAATCTGTTTGGGCTTTTTGATTGCGGCTTTTGGATATTTTGGAAAATTTCCTAATTTGACACTCCAAATAACAACCCTAAATAATGAACTTCCTCGAACTCATCGTTAACGAAATCCTTGGATTTTTGGGCATCAACCCTGCAATAGAGATCATAAAGACAGGCGAATATGGCAAATTCCTGACTTATGACGGTTTTGTCACTTTGGTGTATCCCATCATCCCCATTTTGTTGTTGATTGAGCTGGTCATTGGCTATTTTCACAAAAAAGCCCAGACCAAAGTATATCAGCTGAGTTTTCTGATTTATGTGTTGAATCGTGTCATTTCGAGGTATTTAAGCATTGGAGTCACGAGTTTTGTTATTGCCAATTTTCAGAAATATGCTCTATTTGAGGCGAGTTTTAGGTGGTATTGGGTCATTTACGGTTATATAGTTTGGGAGTTTTCACATTTTATTTACCATTATCTGGGGCACAAAGTACGCCTGTTTTGGTGTTTGCATTCTACGCATCATGCTCCTGAAGACATGAACCTTTCGGTTACTTACGCTCATTTTTTTCTTGAGGGACCTTACGCAGATGCCATCAGAGGAACCATTTGCATCCTTGCGGGATTGAAGCCAGAGCTGCTTTTTTTCATCATGTTTATAGATGGTACTTATGGGGCGTTTATCCATGTGGGAGAAAACCTCATCAAAGATGGCAGACTGGGTTTGCATAAATTGGGCCTGGTGGGCAAGTTTATACTTTCTCCGACCGACCACCGCATCCATCATGCACGTAACCCGCTTTATATGGATACCAATTTCTGTAATTTACTGAATATCTGGGACAGAGTTTTTAAAACCTACCAGCCGCTGCATCCTGATATTGAGATTGAATACGGAATCACCCGACCCATCAAGGGCGGATTTCTCGACGCTTATTTTGGTGAATTTGTAGCTTTATTTAAGGATATGGCAAGGGCAGGTTCTTTGAAAAACATGCTGCTGTATATAGTGATGCCTCCCGGCTGGAGCCATACCGGAGATCATAAAACTGCCGCATTGGCCAGAAGAGATTTTTTGAATAATAATCAGTGAGTTATTTTATAGAATCAATTTCCCATTTAATCATTTTTAATCAAATCGATCAAAAATCAACCCAATCGTAAATCCCATCACCATCTTACTTGCCCGTCGCCACGACAGACCCATTTTTCGGTCACTAGCTTTTCGAGGGCAAATGGTCCCCGGGCATGTAGTTTTTGGGTAGAAATACCGATTTCGGCACCTAAACCAAACTCACCGCCATCGGTAAACCGTGTGGAGGCATTGTGGTAAACTGCTGCGGCATCCACTTCATTGAGGAATCTTTCGGCCAGGTCATGGTCTTCGGTGATGATGGCCTCAGAATGCCTCGAACTGTATTTTTCTATATGATCCAGAGCTTCTTCAGGACTCGAAACGGTTTTAACGCTGAGTTTAAAATCCAGCCATTCTTTGCCAAAATCTTCGTCCTGAGCTTGTTTTAAGTATGGATAGTTTGCTGATTTAAAGGATATAAAGGTCCTTTCGTCGGCATATACTTCAACGTTGTATTTTTCAAGTCCGGATTTTAGGAGCTGTGCGAGTTCGTCTATGATTGCAACATCCACGATGGCACAATCGAGCGAATTACAAACCGAAGGACGTGAAGCCCGGGCGTTGACGATAATGTCGGCAGCCATGGGCAGTTTCGCAGATTTTTCTACATAAGTATGACACACCCCGGCCCCGGTCTCTATGGTTGGGATTTTGGAATTAGCCCTTACAAAGTCAATTAAACCCTGAGAACCCCGTGGGATGATGAGGTCAACATATCGGGTTGCTTCCAGTAGTTCGGTCAGGAATTTCCGGTCTGTGGGTAATAAGTTAACCGCATCTCCCGGAATGCCACTGTTTTCCAGTGCTTTTTTTACAAGACTCACCAGAAATTGGTTGGAGAAATCGGCTTCTTTACCTCCTTTCAGAATGGCACCATTGCCCGATGCGATACACAGTGCGGCCACGTCGATGGTCACATTGGGGCGGGATTCAAAAATAGCACCCACTACACCCATTGGAACGGCTACTTTTTCGAGTTTTATGCCGTTGTAAAGTGTTTTTTCTGAAAGTATTTTACCAGAAGGGTCTTCCAGTTTGGCCACGTCGAGAAGTGAAGCCGCCAGACTTTCGATTCTTTTTTCGTTGAGGAGCAGGCGGTCATATTTGGGGTCGGAGGGGTCCATACGCTCGAGGTCTTTATAGTTTTCGGCGATTATTTCTGCCTTGTTTTCCAGTAAAAGCCTGCTCAGATCCAACAAGATCATCGATTTTTGATCATGTGTGAGTCTTCTGAGTTGCTTGGCACTGCCATGTGTGTTTTTCAACAGCCCTTCGATACTTTCCATTCCTGCGTTATATTTTTTGTGCAAATTTCGTAAAACTTGTTGAGACTGAATAATGAAAATCTTTGAATCGGTAATAAAACGAGGGAGATGTGAAGTTTAAGGAGAAAATATGCAGCAGGGGGCGAGCGGCCTGTTTGAGCTCTTCCCGACGACAGGAGGGAAAGCGAGTAGCGAGCACCCGCCCGGCTGCCCAAAACCAATTTTAGACTTATACTGGAATGTTACCTCAAAGAAATCGTTTTTGGGTTTCTTTTTGTGTGCCTGATGGTCAAGATATAAATTGAATCTTCAGTAAACTGATAAAAGAGGTGATATTGATGAATGATTTTTAGATAAACTTTTTTAAGATTGGTCTTTTTACCGGATTTTGGAAATTGTGAAATAGTATTTAGCTGATTATTTATGAGCTCGTTTAGTTTTTGACTAAAGTTTGTAGATTGATTTCTTTCGTTCCAATATTGAAAGATTTCAATTAATTCATTTTTGGCTTTTTGTGTTCAAATTATTTTCCTAGCCATTTTTCAAAATCTTTCTGAACTTCATCGTGTGTGAACACTTGTCCATCCTGTATTTGTTTTTGAGCTTCCGAAATAGCAACTTTCTCTTCTGAGGTTGTTATATAGGTGAGCTTATCTGATTGAAAATTAATAAGTTGTTTAATTTCATTCAGTTTAACCTTATCAGTAATATTATTTATCTGATTGATTAAATCAATTTTTATTTCTGCAATGCTCATACAATATCGAAATTATACTGTTCAAAAATAACTGAAATTTTCAAAAAAGTATATTCCCGAAAATTAAATTAGGTAAACTAAAAGTGTAAAAATATTTGTATTAGCCTTATTTTTAACCATTCATAAACATCCCGCCTTGCTTCTTCTAATTTCTCTTCTTTTGTAAGAAATAATATCAGACCTTTGAGCCTCAATTTTTTAGAAATTAAAAATGATAAAATCAAACACGTTTATCCGAAAAGCCAAGGATATTAGTATTAACGGGGCTTTGGCTCTGCTTTTGCTGGGGCAGGGTGCGGCCATGCAAAGTTGTAGCAATAATAACGACAGTGAGGGAGATTACGAAGTGACGGAGTCTTATGCCCGGGGTGTAAAAACATATATAAAAGAAGTGGCAACGGGTGAATTTAAGATTACCGATGAAATAGATGTGCCTGCTGACAGCTCACAGGCCATCATTACTTACCTTGATGGTCATCAGGAAGTGCTCTCAAAAGAAAAATCTAAAGAACTTATAGATAAGGAAATCGCCACCAACCAGGCCGGGATTGGGCATCATAACGGCCTTTCCAATGTTTTGCTGTATGGTGGCATGGGCTACTTTTTGGGTCGCACCATGAGTCCGGGTTACTCGGCGTATCGTCAGGATTTAGGTCGTGATGACCAGCGTTCTTCGGGATATTACGGCGGTGGAGTTAATCGCGGGCAGTATTATACCAATGAGACGGCGTACCAAAAGTCAAATTCTGTGCATGAGTCTATTTCGAAATCACGTACTGTGGTTTCAAGACCTTCAGGTGGTAGGAGTGGTTTCTTTGGTGGTAGCTCCAGAGGAGGATTCAGAGGGTAAAATATTTACACTTTACTTAAAATCTATATTTTAAAAGTCACTAATTCGCCACATTACCTCTGGAGAAGGGGAAGAGGGTGAGGTCAAATTATGAAATTTCAAGAACTAAATAATAGTCCTTTGGCTCAGTTAAAAGCCGAAGGCTGGGAGTGGATATTGGGCGAAGACACGCTTCCTTATGTAGAAAATGCTCTGATCAAAGTAAGTGAACAGGAGGCGGAGAGGTATTTCGAAGCGACAAATGAGCTGTATGAAATGTTTACTGAAGCCGCCCAATATATAATTGACCACGATTTGTATGAAGATTTGGGGATTCCGGCGGCTTTGGTGCCGGCGATCCGCTATTCTTGGGAAAATGACAAAAGCTGGCACCTTTACGGCAGGTTTGACCTGGCAGGTGGATTAGATGGAAAACCGATCAAACTGATAGAATTTAATGCGGATACCGCTACTTGTATTCCCGAAACTGCCCTAGTGCAATGGGCGGCCCTGAAAGCCAATGGACTGGATGAAGAAAGCCAGTTTAACACTTTATACGAAACATTGGTAAGCTCATTTGAAGAAATAAAAGAGGCCAATTCTGAAAAAGAACCTGCTATACTTATTACCTCAATGGAGGGATTTCCGGAGGATTATTCCAATGTACAGGTATTGATGGAAGCTGCCAAAGAGGCCGGATTTGAGGTTGCACATGAATACATTACGGGTGTAGAGTTTTCACCCACTGAAGGAATTTTCATTCAAAATGCTGATTCCACTTTTACCAGATACGATTTTTGGTTTAAGCTTATTCCCTGGGAATTTATGGCCTGGGATGAACCTGAACTTTTGAATATATTGACTGAGCTGGTCATTTCGGGCAAAACGGTGGTCATGAATCCTGCCTATACCATGCTGTTTCAGTCAAAGGGTATTTTGAAAATCCTTTGGGACTTATATCCCAATCACCCGCTGTTGCTCGAAACCTCGTTTGAACCCTTGAAAAACAAGGCTCAGGTGCAAAAAGTGGTGCTGGGTAGGGAAGGAGCCAATGTGAAAATTATGAGGGAAGGTGGCTCAGTCGAAAACTTTACTACCGGCGAATATGACCGACAAAAAATGGTGTACCAGCAATATGTGGAGTTTCTGAAGGACGACCGTGGGAACCATTATCAGGCAGGAGTTTTTGTCTCGGGTGAAGCTTGTGGCCTTGGTTTTAGAAAAGGAGGACAGATAATCGACAATAAAGCACAGTTTTGCGGGCATGTGGTGGTGTAAGAAAAACCTCGGCTTCATTGAGCCGAGGTTTTGATTCTTATTTTAAATCCACTTTTCCGGTATTTTTCAAAAGTTCTTTATCTTTATCAGTCAGCTGCCAGTTTTTGTCAAAAAGCCCTGTACCAATTACATTGTTGATCGCACTATCATACAGTACCCAGTCTCCCAAACCTTGTAAAACTCCCATTTTTGAGCTTGATCGCAGCAATGCCGCCAGACCTGTGGCATTATCCGGGATTTCCCAGAATGGAAGCCCTGAGTTGATTAAAATGTATCTTTTACCGTTTGGATATATATAAGTGAGGCTGGCTTCGTTTCCCTTTTTGAGGCTCATAGGTAGTTTTTCTGCGTATTTGGCGATGACGTTGTTGGTGGAGGCATCTCCAAAAAGTATCAGATTTGACCTCTCAATATCAGATGGCCTTACCTCTTTGTCAGACAAAACTCGTGGAAACACCATTACTCTGCCAAGGAAATCGCCCCTGTAAAAACTCCAGTCGGCGGCTTGCTCTGCTATTTTTCTTCTTTTTTCCAGTTCTTCTTTGGCTGGGTTACCTTCGGTACCATAAACATAAATCTGTCTATCGGCGATGATTTCACTCATCGGACCTTCCGTAATCTGATTTTTAACAGCACTCATTTCCGGTCTTTTTCCTACCGCCCATTTATCATTATTTTTTAGCAAAACCTGGCCGTTTGCCAAGCCAAACACCGAAATATTTTGTCCGTCAATATTTAGCTGCATAGCTGATTTCTTATTGAAATTTGGATGGTCCAGAATATCTATCGAAAGTACGTTTACATTTTCTGTAGTGATATCCAGCTGGTTTTTGTTTTTAAAATGTGCATTTACTTTAGCGGTTTTCCCAACTTCTTTATCGACGATTTCCACCCAATAAGCTTTGTTGTACTTAAGTTGTGCAGTTGAAAGCTTTACTTTGGAGGGGTATTTATCCCGAACAAACTTATTGAACCACGAAAAAATAAACTCATCTTTGTAGGCGTTCACCCAGCTGTCGTGCTTTACACCGGGGTATTCGGCATATTGTACTTTGGCACCTACTTTTTTAAAATCTTCAACCCATTTACGGGTTCCTTCCACTTTTACGGCAGGGTCATCAGTTCCCTGGAAAAAATGAACATTGAGATTGGTAGCATTTTCAAGGTAAATTTCTGTAGCAGCAGGAGGTGCAGGGCAAACCGGGGCTATCGCAGCCCAAAAATCGGGTCGGGTCAAGCCCAGCCACATTGTGCCGCCGCCCCCCATCGAAAGCCCCGTGAGGTAGGTGCGATCCTCATCAATACTAAACCGTTTTTTTACATCGGCTATCATGTCCCACACATCTTTTTCGGCTATGCCCTGGTATCCCATGGTGCCTCTGGCCAATGGTGACACCACAATATATTCTACATCTTTCCATTTTGGGAAATACAAGCTGGCTTCCACATCATTTTCACCAGGCTGGTTACTTTTTCCAAAAACTCTTTTTAATGCAAGTCTGTGGTTGGATCCTGCACCATGAAGCATAACCACCAACGGGTATGTTTTTTTCTCGGAGAAAGATTTGGGGATATAAATTGCATACGGTTGCTCGGTATCATCGACATCTGAATGAAAAGATAGTACCTGCGGACCGGTTTTTAGTTTTTGACTGTAGGTATTTTTAAAAGAAAAAGTCAATAAGGCCATCAAAAGCCCCAACTTCATTATTTTCATTATTAGGAGTTAATTTTTTAAGTTTTTTATAATCTGCGAATTTTTAAATATTTCTTTGAAATACCAATCAATTACCTAAAAAATTGAATATTTAATCTTTACAAAGTTGAGATTTGGAGATGAAATCCTGATCTGAAATTTATTTTCTACCAAAAAACAATCATTAAAGAATTCTGTTAAGTCAAGATTTTATATTCTCTGCTCCTATTAAAAAATCTTTATTTCCTGTAAGCCTGCTGACATAAGGCTGTCATTGGGTGGTTTTAGTTTTGCAATGTTCTAAATTATTAACCGCCTGACGTTTTTGGGCACAAATCATTTAAAAGCTATGCAAGAAATCATCACCCCTTCCGAACTTTTGGCCATCTGGCAAGGAAATCGTCGTCTTACTCGTAAAGTCATTGAGCTTTTTCCGGAAAAAGACTTTTTTGAATTTTCAATCGGCGGAATGAGGCCTTTTGCAGGTCTTACCAAAGAGTTTCTGGCGATTGCCGTGCCTGGTCTTACCGAGATTTTAGGTGGGGAAATTAAGGAATTCAACGATACTTTCGAGCACCTGAAATCTAAAGAGGATTATTTGAAACTCTGGGATGAATCAACAGAAAAAATTAATGAGCTATGGCCGAAAATTTCCCATGAAAAATTCAGAGAAAAGCATAATCTTTTTGGTCAATATGCCTTTCCGGTGATTGATAATGTAATTTATTTTATTGAAAATGAAATACATCATCGCGGGCAAGGGTATGTGTATTTACGAGCCTTGGGTATTCAGCCTCCTTTTTTCTGGGAAAGACAATAATTTTTCGATTATTTGAAATGTAAGGTATTTTTTAAAATTAGGAAAATATCTTACATTTTTTATTTAGCTAATTGCTTTACATATTCCGGCGATTCGGGGTCACCTTTGAAAAAATCACCTGTTTTTCCCGCAGAAAGTGCCCAACGGTCGATCCACGAAATGCCATACCGGCCATATTTTGTTATGGGAGTCTGATAAGCCGGGTCTTTCAAAGCTTTTTCCATCGAAACAAATTCATATCCATGTTTCAGATATACATCAGATAGTTTTCCGAGAAAATCGGCATTGAGTTTATTGGCATGGAGCAGTAAAATTTGGGAAATATTCCTTCCAAATAGTTTCTCTGATTGTCTTTCATAAAACAGCAACTTTTCTTCCATGTATTTCAGATAATCTTCTCCCAATTTATCAGCGGTTTTTTTGTCATTTTTAGCTAAAAGTCTGTGATAGGCCAATGCGAAAAGGTAATCGTCATTATCAATACTTACAGGAGCTACAGTATATCCATGTTCAAAAAGAAAAGTACTCAAAGAATCAGCTTTTTCTTTGGTAAGGCCCAAATGCAAAAACGGATGCCTGAAATATTCCATTTTTTTGCCTGATTCTTCCAGTAATTTTTTGGTTATTTTCTCACCATTTACAATTCCCTCTGCATATTCTTTAAATGGAGTATTGTTATAATCTTTATGTGCAAATGTATGATTTCCCAGCTCCTGGCCTGTATTTAGCCACATTTTCAATAGTTCTACTTGGTCTTTAGAAAAATTATCATTTGGGAAAAGCTTCATTTCATTTACAAAACCAATCGCCGGAATCTTCTTTTCATGTAAATGGGCTAAAAGGTCGGCAGTAAGATTTGTTTGATATTTTATATCGCTAATCCCATAACTAACAACAGGCAAGTCGTCAATGGTGATACAAATCTGTTTTTTTTGACAAAACGAGTATGAAGAAAATAGGAGAATAGATAGTGTTAAAACTACTGATTTAGGCATTAAGATTATTTGTCTAATTTTTTTGTCAAAATAAACGAAAGAATCCAATTAAAATTCTGATCTGAGGGACTCATTTTTTTTATTCACCCTACCAATGCCTATTTTTGCATAAAAATCATAGCCTTTTGCCATTTGCTCAAGGTTAAAAGAAAAAGATAATGAATATACTTATCATAGGTTCTGGAGGCAGAGAACATGCTTTTGCCTGGAAAATAGCTCAATCTAAAAATTGCGAACAACTCTTTGTGACTCCCGGAAATGCCGGAACTGCCGCAATTGCCACGAATGTGGATATCAAAGTTGATGATTTTCAAAAAATCAAAGAATTGGTTTTGGCTGAAAATATCAAACTGGTAGTAGTTGGCCCCGAAGATCCGCTCGTTAAAGGAATCGTAGATTTTTTCAAAGCCGATAAACAACTCAAAAAAGTTAAAATTATTGGACCTGATAGCAGAGGAGCACAATTGGAAGGCTCAAAAGACTTTTCAAAAGCCTTTATGCAAAAATATGGGGTGCCAACGGCTTTTTCTGAAACATTTACCAAAGAAACGCTGGCCAAAGGACTCGCTTATCTTGACCAACAATCAGGCCCTTATGTTTTAAAAGCCGACGGCCTGGCAGCAGGAAAAGGTGTGATTATCACCGAAAGCAGAGAGGAGGCCAAAGCCAGTCTTACCGAAATGCTGACCGCGGGGAAATTTGGCTCAGCGGGCGACAAAGTACTCATCGAGCAGTTTTTGAAAGGAATCGAATTGTCGGTTTTTGTACTTTCTGACGGGAAAAACTATGTGATTCTGCCCGAAGCCAAAGATTATAAAAGAATAGGAGAGGGAGACACCGGCCTCAATACCGGAGGCATGGGAGCCGTTTCGCCAGTGCCGTTTGCCGATGCTGATTTTATAAAAAAAGTGGAGGATTTGGTCGTTAAACCAACATTGGCCGGTCTTCAGGCAGAAGGAATTCATTACGTAGGCTTCATCTTTATCGGCCTCATGAATGACAACGGAAACCCGATGGTAATCGAGTACAACGCACGTATGGGAGATCCTGAAACTGAGGTAGTTTTGCCGAGAATCAAAACCGATATGGTCAGGCTATTGACTGCTGCCGCAGATGGAAAATTAGACAAAATCAAGCTCAATATCAATCCGAAAACTGCCGTAACTACAATGGTGGTTGCCGGTGGTTACCCTGAAGAATACAAAAAAGGTGATCTGATGGAAATCCCCGAAGCAGAAAAAGATTCCGTGGTTTTTCATGCAGGAACACAGCTAACCCAAGCAGGGGTGGTCACCAATGGCGGACGAGTGATAGCACTCACCGGGATGGCCCGTACGATGGCCGCTGCCATCAGGAAATCACAAAAAATGGCAAGAAAAGTAAAATTTAAAAAGAAGTACTTCAGAAAAGATATTGGTCAGGATTTGATGAATTATTTCAAGAAATAATTAGTTTTGTCTTTTAAGTAAATATCGATATCAGACCCTTTTGATTGATTTTGGAATAAAAAATAGCTTTCAAAGGGATAAATATATAAATTCTAATGGCTTGTGGACAGTGTTCGACAGGAGGTTGTGGTAGTATAATTGGCCTTCCTCAAGACAAATCAAATCATATCAATACTGCCGGTTGCAGAAGTGCCGGAGGGTGTTCTTCAGGTGGATGTACCAAGATGAACTCCTTCGACTGGCTTTCTCATATGCATATCCCTACCGTCGAAAAATTTCCTATTATTGAAGTGAAATTTAAGGGCGGTCGTAAAGAATATTTTAAAAATACCCATAGTCTGGAGCTTTATACCGGCGATTTTGTGGTCTGTGAAATGCCAACGGGTTATCATATCGGTTCAGTATCGATGCAGGGAGAACTGGTGAGGCTTCAGCTTGCCAAAAAGAGTATCAAAGAAGAAGACGAGCTCCCGGTTTTACACAGGCTTGCCACTGAAAAAGACCTCGAAAAGCATACACAGGCTATCAACCGGGATTTGCCTGCAATGTATCGTACCCGGGAGATTTGTAAAGACTTAAAGCTAAATCTTAAATTGTCGGAAGTTGAGTTTCAGTCTGACAACTCCAAAGCAACTTTTTATTATTCTGCCGACGACAGGGTGGACTTCAGGGAGTTAATAAAAATGCTCGCCGGTGAGTTTAAAGTTAGAATCGAAATGAGACAAATCAGTCTCCGTCAGGAAGCCGGCCGTATTGGTGGACTTGGGTCTTGTGGGCGGGAATTGTGTTGTTCGACATGGCTTACTGATTTCAAAACCATTCCAACTGCGGCGGCCCGTTATCAGAACCTGTCCCTTAATCCGGCTAAATTATCAGGTCAGTGTGGCAGGTTGAAATGTTGTCTTAACTATGAGTTGGAAACCTATATCGATGCCATAAAGGACATTCCAAATGTGGACAGACCTTTGCAGACCGAAAAAGGCGACGCTACACTTCAGAAAACAGATATTTTCAGGAGAATCATGTGGTTTAGCTACCCCAATGAAACCAATTGGTATCCTATTCCGTGTGCTCAGGTCTCAGAGATTCAGCGAATGAATCTGGTCGGAAGAAAGCCGCTGGGTCTTGAAAATCTGATGGAAATAACTGACGCTGAGCTCACTAAGCCGATCAGTATCAACAATGATCTGGAGCGTTTGGACAGGAAGTATCACAATAAGAAGAAACCGAATAAGAAACCGAATAATCCGAGGCCTGAAAATCAACAACAAAACAAAGGGCCTAAACCCGAGCCCAAGCCGAATGTGCAGCCAACTAACAAGGCTCCTCAGGCCACAGAAGGTGCTCCAAATCCGGAGAGAAGAAATAAGAAAAGAAAGAAAAATCGAAATAACCAAAACCGACCTGAAAAGCCGTCATGAGAAATTTTAGCGTTTTAGCATTATTGGCAATAATCATAATTTCATGCAAGGGCAGCTCTGACTTCAAAAAAATCAATGATTTTAAGAATTCTGAGTGGTTATTGGCCAATCAGCAGGTATTTGAATTTGAAATAAAAGACATCACCAAAAGCTACCGGTTTCATTATCTTATCCGAAATGCGGTATCTTATCCTTATTATAACATCTATCTCAATCAGCAGTTGGAAAATTCAGATGGTACAGTGCTGGTAAAAACCTTGGATGAGCTTATTTTGTTTGAGCAAAAATCCGGTAAGCCCAAAGGAGACGGGTTGGGAGATATTTTTGACAATAAATTTAAAGTGCCTGCTCTTCAAAAATTCGTATTTCCAAAAGCCGGAAAATACAAATGGAAAATTAGTCACAACATGAGGCCTGATCCACTTCAAGGCGTGATGTCGGTAGGTGCTGTGGTAGAGGCGGTGAAATAATCTCACCCGAAAAACAAAAATTTTCCGGCCATAAACCGGGTTTCTATACAAAAAGCATAAATCTCAATTCCGCAATGAAAAAGATTAATGTAATCCTCACGGGAGCAACGGGTATGGTCGGAGAAGGTGTTTTGATGGAATGCCTTCAACATGAAAGGGTTTCTAAAGTTTTTCGGATATTTCTATCCCAAATTGTTCCCAGCGAGTGCTCTCACACTGAAGCAAGTCGGGCAAGCTATGATTAATTTATCATTTACTGATTTACCGGAGGCTAATTTGAAAGTTCCTGATATTAAGCACATTGCCACTTTAAAATAACACATACTTTTTGGTAATTTACAAATAGCTTTTTTTTATTTTCCAGTTAGTCTTTTCTGGCTATTTCTTTATTCTTATTTTTTAGAAAAGCTTTCTTTAGAAATGCCGAATATCCGTTTATTTTTGTGAGAATAATTTTTTGCAAAAAATCCGCTTCTTTAAATAAAATATCTGGTTATTTTAAAAAGATTCTTTTTACAAAATGAGGAAAATAGTTCTGTATTTGTCGCTCTCGTTAGTGATTTTTTCATGTATTTCTACCAAAAAATACGAAGAAACTGCCAAAAGTTGGGAACCTGAAATTAAAAAACTGGAGGAGCTTGACAAGATAGAACCTGACCCCAAAGATGCTATTTTATTCATCGGAAGCTCTAGTATCAGGTTATGGAAAAATATTAGGGAAGACATGGCTCCCTATCCGGTAATCCAAAGGGGCTATGGCGGAGCAAAGTTTTCAGATTTAGTTTTTTATACACAGAGGTTGGTCTATCCGCACCAGTTTAGAGCTGTGGCTATTTTTGTGGCCAATGACATCACAGGCTCAGCGGAGGATAAAACCCCGCAGGAAGTCCTCGAAATGTATAAAACTACTACCAAAATCATAAGGAAAAAGTATAAGAGACAACCCATCTATTTTATTGCAGTTACTCCAACCGAATCAAGATGGAAAGTATGGCCTCAAATTCAGGAAGTCAATCGCCTTATTTCAGCCTATTGCAATGACCATAAAAACATGTACTTTATCGAAACAGCAGGTAGATATCTTGGAAACGACGGAAAGCCAATACCTGAATATTTTATTGGTGACAAACTTCATCTAACCCCAAAAGGCTATGATGTTTGGGCGGAAATCATTAAAGAAAACCTGAATAAAACCCTTAAATGAAATTGTAAATTACTATCAATGAATAAATTAATTCTTTTTTTTATTGTGCTTACCTCAATTGCTTGCAAAACCAGCCGACCGTCAAAATCGCAGCAAAAAACTTATGAGTTTTTAATCGGCACCTACACCCAAAAAGGCTCCAAAGGGGTATATTTTGCAAGTTTTAATCCAGCCGAATCAACCGTAAAAATTGTAAGTAACACTGAACAAATTGAAAGTCCTTCTTTTTTAGATTTTGACAAAAATCAAAAACATATTTATGCTGTAAGTGAGACTGATGCAGGTTCTGTAGAAGCTTTAGCTTTTGATAAAACTACCGGGAAAATTCAAAAAATCAACGCCCAGCCTTCTGGTGGGGCACATCCATGCCACATTACGATTGATGCGACTGGGAAATGGGTATTTACCGGCAATTATACAGGTGGCACTTTAGGTTTGTTGCCGATAAACGAAGATGGTTCGCTGGGTGCTCCTGTGCAGATAATTCAGCATTATGGAAATGGACCCAATACCACTCGCCAGGAAAAGCCACATGTACACTCGGTAAACATCTCTCCTGATAATCGCAATCTTTTTGTGGCTGATCTGGGTACCGACGAAATAGTTAATTATGCATTTGATTCTGAAAAAGGACATCTGACTGAAGTACAGCGTGTTAAAGTGAGTGCCGGTTCTGGGCCAAGACACTTTGCTTTTCATCCGTCAATACCCTATGCCTATGTGATCCAGGAACTTACGGGAAAAGTGACACAGTTTTTATATCAAAACGGAAAAATTACCCCCATTGAGGAAGTGAGTACTTTGCCTCCAGATTTTAAGGGTAATAATTCCTGTGCGGACCTTCATTTTTCACCTGATGGAAAGTTTTTGTATGGTTCCAATCGTTTTTATGACACTATCGTCAGGTTTTCGGTAAACCAGACCAACGGAAAACTGGAACAATTAGACCAAATTTCTGTAAAAGGGAAAGTGCCACGAAATTTTGCAATTACGCCAGATGGAAAATACATGATGGTTGCTAACCAAAATACCGACAATATCGTGATTTTTAAGTTGGAAAACGGTAAAATGGTTGATATCGGGCTGGAGCTTTCTGTATCAATGCCGGTTTGTGTAAAGTTTTTAAAAAATTAATATATGCAGGATATTTGTTTGATTTTTGATATCGGAAAAACCAATAAGAAGGTATTGGGCTTTGATTCGGAATATAATGTTGTAATCGAAAATCAAGTTGTTTTTGAGGAGATATCTGATGATGACGGTGACCCGGCAGATGATTTGCTGGCCATCACCAATTGGGTAAAATCGCAATATGAAGAAATATCCAAAAATCCGGATTATAATATAAAAGCTGTAAATTTCTCTACCTATGGTGCGAGTTTTGTTTATCTCAACAAAAATTCCCGGCCCATTGCACCACTTTACAATTATCTGAAAAAATTACCTCAGGCTACTAAAAAGGATTTTCTCGATAAATACGATTCCGATGGTGTTTTTTTTAGAAATGTGGCCTCGCCAGACCTCGGATTGCTCAATTCTGGTCTGCAATTGTTTTGGTTAAAAAAACACAAGCTGGAAGT
>WBZP01004268.1_pt1 | contig 15006 bp, 12 predicted proteins | sample 5204301 | NCBI WGS metagenome assembly WBZP01 (sample SAMN12412401, study PRJNA552823) | activated sludge metagenome | isolation source: activated sludge from nitrification reactor of wastewater treatment plant... | place: USA: Pennsylvania | collected 2017 | reverse complement strand
TCTTGAGCCTTACCCAATAGATCGCGACCAAAAGGTAGCGAAAATCCTATCAGCCAAAGGGATTGAAATGAAGGGTTACAAAGATCATTTAATTTACGAGGCAGGTGAGATTGTAAAAGATGATGGCAAGCCTTATACCGTGTTTACTCCCTATAAAAATAAATGGCTTTTCCATTTGCAGCTATTGATGTCTGAGCAGATTCCGGCTGCTTTGCAGTCTTGGCCTTCCCAAAATTACATTGATAATTTTTGTAAGACCCCTAAGCCATTCCAACTACCGACATTGGAGCAAATAGGATTTGTTTCATCCGGACTCGCGTTCCCACCAAAATCTGTGGCATCATCGGTCATCAGCCAATACGACAAAAACAGAGACTACCCTGCCATTCCGGGAACCAGTAAGTTGGGAGTTCACTTTAGATTTGGCACCATCAGTATTCGCGATAAAGCATTAAAGGCATTAAAACTGAATGCAACCTACCTCAATGAACTGATCTGGAGAGATTTTTATGCCATGATCCTGTTTCATTTCCCAGAAACTACAACAAGATCTTTCAGACCGGAGTACGACAAAATTGAGTGGAGAAATGACGAAAAGGAGTTCGAACTGTGGAAACAAGGTAAAACGGGTTATCCGCTGGTTGATGCCGGTATGAGGGAAATTAAAGCTACCGGCTATATGCACAATCGGGTGAGAATGGTGGTAGCTAGCTTTCTGACCAAACACCTTTTGATAGACTGGAGTTGGGGAGAAGCCTATTTTGCTGAAATGTTGTTGGATTATGAACAGGCGAGCAATGTGGGCGGATGGCAATGGGCGGCGGGTTGTGGAACCGATGCTGCCCCCTATTTCAGAATTTTCAATCCTACTGCTCAGGCCGAAAAATTTGATCCGGATGAATTGTATATCCGAAAATGGGTGCCTGAATGGAAAACTGCCAGCTATCCTCAACCCATTGTTGATCATAAATTGGCAAGAGAAAGATGCCTAATTACCTATAAACGCGCGCTAAGTAAATAGTTTATTGGGGTTATAGGCTTTGTTCAGAAACTTTTTGGTATATTTATTTGTCTATAACTATTAAACAACATTAATACCACATGAGACAATTAAAGATCACCAACAAGATCACCTCCAGGGAAAGTGTTGCATTGGACAAATATCTCTCGGACATTGGAAAAATTGAGTTACTTACCTCAGAAGAAGAGGCTTCTCTTGCCAAACGCATCAGAGAAGGAGATACCGATGCATTAGACACACTTACAAGGGCAAACCTCAGGTTTGTCGTTTCTGTCGCCAAACAGTATCAAAATCATGGATTATCGCTTAGTGACCTCATCAATGAAGGCAACGTAGGCCTTATGAAAGCCGCAAAAAGGTTTGATGAGTCAAAGGGATTTAAGTTTATCTCTTACGCTGTCTGGTGGATCAGGCAATCCATTATTCAGGCCATCGTAGAATATTCAAGAATGGTCAGAATTCCACTGCACAAAATGAATATGTATACCAAGGTCAATGAAGCCTTCCTTACATTTGTGCAGGAATTTGAAAGGGAGCCCACTATCGAAGAATTGGCTGAATTGCTGAATATGAATCCCCAGGACGTTGCCACAGTGCTTTCAGGCGCAGGTAACCACCTTTCTGTTGATGCCCCATTAAGTGATGAAGAAGGATCCATTTCGATGGTAGACACGCTCACCCATGGTGATGAAGAAAGTCCGGATCTCAAATTAATGGAACAATCCTTAAGGGATGAAATTAAGTATGGTATGGCGGCTCTTTCACCTCGTGAAATTCAGATATTATCTGCCTATTTTGGTATAGACCAGAGCAAACCTTTGAATCTGGAAGAAGTTGGAGAAATGTATGGCTTAACACGGGAAAGAGTCAGGCAAATAAAAGATCGGGCATTAAGGCGACTCAGAAAGAGTTTACTGGCCAACAACCCTCATTTGAGCAGAAGTTTTTAACAGGTTGATTTCCTGTATCCTCAAAACATCCTTAAAAACGGCAACTATGCCTATTTTTGTAGCCATAGACGATGAAATATGATTGGTAAATTCTTAAAATTTCTTTCCAGTCTGGGCAACCAGAAATCGCGTTTATACCTGGAAATCAACAATTTGAGGAAAACAACAAATGGAGTAAGAAAGGATCTCATTCCTTTGGAGCAGGACGAACTTACCAACATATCCACCTACCGATATCAGGGTAAAAAGGGCTATGGCGTAAAACCTGTATTTTTTACCACCGTATTTAATGAAACTATAGGTGCTTATTTTGAGAAAAAAATCAATAAAAAGGGAGATCAGGTAGTAGTAGTTTACACGCATGAAGCGGAATTTGCTTTTGTAAAAACGGATGGATATACCGAACTTTTTGTCAACGAAGCTCCCTTTGGCAAAATGAACACAAAAGGAGTTTTTTACGACCTGCACTTAAAAGCAGCTGGAAAATGGGTTGACAATACAGCTAAAAAAACCAGAATACTTCAGGCAGGTGCTCAAGGGTTTGCCAGTGTAAACTTTGGAGAGAGAAATGCCATTACCGATCGAATGTTCAACGATATCCGTTTTAGCAATGAAGAGGAAAAATACTTTTTATTGGCTTTCTCATTTTATGAGAGGCTGCAATATGGCTCAACAGCCAAATGAGGAAGGCAGGTAAAACCATGACTCCCCCCCTCTTTTCTATATCGTTTATATATCAGTAAGTCAATAGTTAACAGAACGAAAACGCAATATCCTGTTGCTAAACGCATATATACGTTTCTAAACGATTATTAAATGCCTTTCCCGATTTTTAACTACACTTTTGTGGCAAAAACATGAAAGCGATTAGAAATTCAGTACATTTATTGGGAAATCTTGGCAAGGAAGTAGAGTTGCGTACATTTTCAACCGGAATGAAAAAGGCCACAACCACACTTGCCACATCTGAATATTACAAGAACCAAAAAGGCGAATTGGTAAAAAATACACAATGGCACAATCTGGTGGCGTGGGGCAAGACGGCTGACAATATGGTTGCCCAACTTAATAAAGGGAATACGATTGCGCTGCATGGATCCATTCAATACCGAAGCTATGAAGCCAATGGGCAATCAAAACAAATTACAGAGATTCTGGTAGATGAATTCATCAGGGTGTCCAAACCCAATACAGGTGCTTCACCTGATGAGGAAAACACCGCTTTGGGTGAACCCAAAAAACTATGATCAGGTTTTGCGTTTTTTCTTCTCAGCAGCAGGAAATAAAATATTGTTGAGAATCAGTCGGTAACCGGGGCTATTGGGGTGTAAACTCAAATCTGTCTCAGGATCATGTACATAATGTCTGTAATCTTCCGGGTCATGGCCGCCATAAAATGTCCAGGTACCATATCCATAAGTTCCGTGGAGGTACCTGGCTTCGCCTGCCACTTTTGTTTCACCCATTACCAATACTTCGCTCTTGATCAAACTCCGTTTGTAAGAGGTCGATTGACCCATAAAACCTTTGATGGTTTGAGTATGATTCTGGCAAAGCATGGAAGGAATAGGATCCCATTTAGCCGAAAAATCGAATAAATTAAAATAATCTTCTTCTACGGAAACACCCCTGTCTTTGTTGTCGATATCGGAGTGTTCATATACCATTGGATTCAAGATCAATTCGAAATCCTTAAAGGCAAAGGTCTTAGAGTAATCCAGCTTGGATTGAGCATTGATGTCATAGCCATCGCCATCGTAAACTTTATCACAGATATCAGTTCCTTCTGCTGCTAAAGCGATATCATAGGTATCTGTAGCAGAACACATTGCAAACATAAAACCGCCTCCTTCCACAAACTCTTTAATTTTTTTGGCTACAGCCAGCTTTACTTGTGAGACCTTGGCATAACCCAGACTTTTGGCTTGTTCTTCTGATTTTTGCTGGTTGATTTTATACCAGGGTTGACTGCCATTAGAAGCATAGAACTTACCATATTGGCCTGTAAAATCCTCGTGATGAAGGTGCAACCAATCGTATTCTGCCAATTTGCCTTCCAAAACCCCTCTATCATAAATGGTCTCATAAGGAATTTCAGCATAGGTGAGTACAAGGGTAACGGCATCATCCCAGGGTTGGATTCTGTTACCTTTTTCATTGTAATCCGGAGTGTACACCGCGATTTTTGGTGCTTTTTCCAGCTTTATTGCTTCCTGGTTTGCCTCAGGATCTGCTATCAACTCTCTGATTCTTAGAAATTCTCCGTCAGGTATTACCTCATAACTTACTCCCCTCACCTTACACTCCTTTTCAAAGGCAGGGGTATGGTAAAAGGCGAAACTGCCACCCCGGTAATTCAACAACCAGTAGGCCTCAACTCCCTGGTTGATGACCCAAAATGTGATGCCATATGCCTTTAGGTGATTTTTTTGTGATTTGTGGTCCATGGGCAATAGCATATAAGAAGCTGATAGCCTTTGAATCATCAACAAAAAAAGAACAAATACAAAAAAGACTCTATTCACAGTTTTTATCATCACAACGAGATTTCTCAACAGATAATGCAAAAATATTGTTAAATGTTTAATTAACTTATATTTATAAATTCAGATTCGAATAATTTTTGATCTTTGCACTCTAAAATTCACTATTTGTGATTGAAAACATCAGTTTGCCCTACCCATGGTGGTTTTTAATACTGGCAATGGCCGCAGGCATAATTTATGCTTACATACTTTATAAAAGAGACCATAAGTTTTCTGAAGCAGCGGCATGGGTAAAACCCACTATGGCCTCACTGCGGGCCTTATCTGTATTTGCAATTTGTATATTACTGCTGGGTCCGGTGATCAAGTCCATCAAAGAAGAGCAAAAAGATCCCGTCATTGTAATCATAGAAGATGCTTCCAAATCGGTAGGTCAAGATAAAAACTATCCAAAAATACAGTCGTCTCTATCCAATTTTGCTTCGAAGCTAGGTGTTAAGTATGCCATTTCGAGGTTGCGATTTGCAGAAGAGACTGCCACTGATACAGCAACTCAAATTTCAGGTAATGCCACCAATATGTCGAAAGCAGTTCAATATGTTTACGACAACTATGCAGACCAAAATATCGGGGCCATTGTTATGCTTTCGGATGGTATATTCAATGAAGGCGGTCACCCGGCTTATGCGCCGGTGAAGTTCAATGCGCCTTTTTACACCATAGCCTTGGGAGATACTACCACGCGCAAGGACCTGATCGTAAAGAATGTGTTAACCAATCGGATAGCGTATCTGGGAGACCAATTCCCCATCCAAGTCGACATTGCTGCATCCGCATGCGCAGGGGCCGGTTCAAAATTAAAACTTGAAAAAACGGATGCAAAAGGGAAACAACTGGTAGCAGAACAGCCATTAGTCATTAACCAAAACGATTTTTTTAAAACCTTTGAATTCATGGTTGATGCCAACCAAACCGGTATTGTAAGATATACCATAAGCGTGGGGCAGGTAAGTGGAGAAGTTTCAACGGTCAACAATAAAAAAGATATCTACATTGAAATTTTAGATGGCAGACAGCGCGTATTGATTTTGGGCAATGCCCCCCACCCTGACATGGGAGCCTTACATCAATTGATTTCCAGTCACAAAAACTATAAAGCAACCACTGCTATTTTAGGTGTTGACAAGCCCAATATTGCTGATTTTGATGTAGTGATTGCCCATAACCTACCTTCAGATCAACACGATTTTACATCTGAATATGCTATTATAAAAAACAAGCAAATACCGGTTGTATTTATCGCCGGCACTCAAGTTAACCAAAGCAGATTCAATCTTATTCAGGATGTTGTAAAAATCAAAGGTAATTCCAGAACCAATGAAGAAGCAGAGGCTTCACTGGCTGGTAATTTCGACCTTTTTACGGTCAGCGAAAACTTGAAATCCAGACTGCCAAAATTTCCTCCATTGGTTAATTTATTTGGTACGTATGAAAATGGGGCGACATCAAAAGTTCTCTTCCAGCAAAAGATCAAAAAGATCCCCACTAAGTACCCATTGTTAAGCTTCAATGAACAAAATGGCATAAAGCAGGCAGTTTTGGCAGGAGAAGGCATCTGGAAATGGAAGCTAAATGAATATACTACTTTTCAAGACAATGAAAGCTGTTCAGAACTTGTCAATAAAATCATTCAGTTGGTCACAGTTAAAGATGATAAAAGGAAGTTTAAAGTAAACCTGCCCAAACAGATTTTCAAAGATAACGAAAACATAGTTTTAGATGCACAGCTGTACAACGATGCCTATGAAATGTTCAATGACCCGGAAGTTTTCTTGTCTGTAAAGGATGAAGCCAAAAAAGAATATAAGTTTACTTTCTCAAAAACCGGCAATTATTACATTTTGGATATTGGTCAGATGCCGGAGGGTTCTTACCAATATCGCGCTACTACTTCCTATAAAGGGCAACCACTGGTATTTGATGGCAAATTTTCAGTGGAAGCGCTTCAGCTGGAAGCCTACGATCTTACGGCCAGGCATGATGTGTTAGCTGCTTTATCAAAAAAGTTTAACGGTGCTGTTTATAAGCCGTCCCAATTAGACAGTCTGGCAAAGCTTCTGTTGGAAAATCCTGACTTAAAACCAACCATATTTTTAACAACCCACTCACAGTCTATAATTCATTACAAGTGGTTGTTTTTTCTGATCTTAATTATGCTGAGTGGCGAATGGTTTCTGAGAAGGTATTTCGGTAGTTATTAAATCACAAATAATTTCCTGCCAACCTTGAGAGGAGACTTTTCTTTAAATCCTACTAACGACCCGGCTGATTATTCAGATACATGTTATCAATGTATACAAGTCATATCGCCTAGCCATTTGTCATGAAAACCTTCCGCCAAGCCATTATTATGCAGATAGGTGGCCTGCAGTTCTATTTTGCTCTTTTGAGTATAGCATCATTGTTTAAGGAAACTGTCCTGCCTATTTGTTTTCCATTTCTAAAAACTGCGGCCCTAAGGATAATTTCGCCCTCCGGTATAACAATTTTTTCATCCCCTGCCAGTGGAGAATCATTAAACGGAAATGTATTGTCCAATGTATACCTGATTTCAGAAGCAGGTAACTCGGTTTTCATAGAACAGGTAAATCCATTCCCGTTTTTTTGAACCTCTATCCAGGGGTCGTACAAAGACTTACAGATAGCGTGATTTTCGTTCTCAAATTTTGTGAAATGGGCTTCCACTCTGGAAGTAAATTCTGTCCAGTCTTTATCTTTTGATCCTCCCCACGCATTTTCAGCTATTGCCATTGCTCTGGGAAAAGCCATATAAAAAGCATGTGATAAGGTGGGGATATGTTCTGTCCACAAATTACCCTGAGCTCCCATGATAAGACTGCTGTCTACACCCTGTGGCACAATCTGCATGTCATAGGATTTTTTAAGAGACAGACTTGCATAGATCGGGAATTCCAGACTATGATCGCCCTGGGTGTAATCAAGATACGCATGAGTAGTAGGAGACATTACTACTTTATGGCCTTTTTGTGCAGCTTCGACTCCTCCCTTGGTACCACGCCAGCTCATTACAGCTGCACCTTCAGCTAAGCCGCCATTGAGTATTTCATCCCAACCAATCATTTTTTTTCCTTTCGATCTGATGATGTCATTGACCCTTTTCATAAAATAAGCCTGTACGTCCTCCCCATTTTTAAGTTGATTGTCGCGCATCAGTTTCTGACATGCCTCATCTTCCATCCAATAGCCGTGATAACATTCATCTCCACCTGCATGAATATATTCTCCCGGAAACAAAGCGGCAACTTCAGTAAAAATAGTATCCAATACACCAAAGACTCTGGGTTCTGCAGGATTGAGCATATTTTCTACTAACATTTTAAAAGTGCCGTCTCCATACCACTCAGCAAACTTAAAACCACAGCTTACACTCTTGGGTTCTTTTTTTGTGGAAAGTGCAGGCATTGCTGCCAGGAGGGCCATGGAATGACCCGGTACATCAATTTCAGGGACAATGGTGATATGTCTTTGAGCAGCATAATCTACAACATCTCGAATTTCTTTTTGTGTATAAAAACCCCCATAGGTCGCTGGCTCGCCGGGTTGAGGCTCTTTGCGCGTTCCGAATTTACCTGTTCTTGCGACCCTCCATGCACCTATGTCCGTCAACTGAGGATAGGCATTAATTTGGATCCTCCACCCTTCATCGTCAGTAAGGTGCCAATGAAAAACACTGAATTTATAATGCGCCATTTTGTCGATAAACGCTTTTACCTGGTCAACGGAAAAAAAGTGCCTGGAAACGTCAAGCATCAATCCCCTCCATGGGAACGTGGGTTCATCCTTTATGGTGCAAAATGACAATTTAAAATCTGATCTTGGTTTTACCGGTAAAATCTGCAATGCTGTCATCATGCCCCTGAAAATTCCGGCAGGTGTTTCAGCAGAAATGGTTAAGCCATCTTCATTCAATGCAAGTTCATAAGCTTCTTTGTTTTGGCTTACTTTTTTGTACTTCAGTGAAATAACAAAGTCGCTCAATTTTCTCGTTGAAGTAACATCTTTCTTTTCCACCACGTAGTTCCTTGTCCGCAAAATATCTATCAGGTATTGAGCTTCACCTGCGTATGCATCCTCGAAATTGTGTACCCTTAGATTTCTGCCTGCTTGCAATTCTCCCGCACCATATATCAAATGTTTGGGTTTCGGTATAATGCTATATTGCGCCAGGGCGATATCTGAAAATAATGCAAAAACAAAAAAGGAAAAAACGCTAAATTTCATACTCTTGAATTTAGGATTCAGTGGTAATTTCATCGACCCGATTTTTAAAATACGATAACAAGGTATTGGTTATTTTTGATCCAACCAAAGCTTCCAGCTCTTCGGCATTGGCTTCTCTTATCTTTTTTACACTTCCAAAATGGGAGATCAATTTTTGGGTGGTTTTATCGCCAATTCCCGGGATAGAAGTGAGTTCGCTGTTCAGGAAGTTTTTGGATCGCAAATCTCTGTGAAAACCCAAAGCGAACCTATGTGCCTCATTCCGGCAGTGTTGGATTAATTTTAATGATTCTGATTTTTTATTGATATACAGGGGAATGGGGTCTTCCGGAAAAAAGATTTCCTCCAGCCTTTTGGCAATGCCCACAACAACCAATTTATCGACCAATTCTAGTTTCTGCAGACTTTTAACAGCAGCCCCCAGCTGTCCTTTTCCTCCATCAATTATTACCAGATTGGGAAGTGGTTCATTTTCCTCAAGCAACCTGCTATACCGGCGATATACTACTTCTTCCATTGAAGCAAAGTCATTGGGGCCTTCCACCGTTTTGATTTTAAAATGCCTGTAGTCCTTTTTTGAGGGTTTGGCATTTTTAAACACTACACAGCTGGCTACCGGGTTGGTACCCTGAATATTTGAATTATCAAAACACTCTATATGGAGAGGCATGTCCTTCATGCGCAAGTCATCCTTTAAGGTAGTAAGAATTCTTTCCGCGGGTGTTTGTTTGTTTTTACGTTCACTTTCACTCTTGCGCTTTTGTGTGATGTAATAATCCAAGTTACGAAGAGAAAGTTCAATTAACTTTTTTTTATCTCCGATCTTGGGAATTGTTAAAACTATTTCTTCTGTTAGCGTTACAGGTAGTGTAGTAGCTATTTCCGGGGAAATCGACTGGTACCTTTCCCTTACTTCGGGAATTACATAGTTGAGAATATCCACATCCTCTTCTTCTTCCAGTTTTTTTTCAATTTCGAGTGTATCAGTATTGATAAGAGCTCCGTCTACAATTTTTAAATAATTAACAAAAGCCATCTTCTCATCTGATCTTATGGTAAATACATCCAAATCTTTTATCGTATTGCTTACCACTGTAGACTTTGCCTGGTAATCATCCAGCAGGGACAGTTTTTCCTTGAACTGTTGAGCCAGTTCAAAATTGAGCTGGTCAGCTGCCATCTCCATCTGAAGGCCAATGAAGTCTCTTACTTTCGAAAAATTACCCTTCAGTATATGGCGAATCTGATCTATTTTTTTGTTATAATCTTCCTCAGATTCTAGTCGCTCACAGGGGCCCATACAATTTTTAGCTGCAAGTGCGAAGCGGAAACAGCTTTTTGACCACATCAAAAATAATTTTAACCCTTCCTTTGGAAGTGTAGGGGCCGAAATACTGGGAGCCATCCCGGATTACTTTCCGGGTGAAAAAAACGCGCGGAAATTTTTCGTTTTTAATTACTATATACGAATACGATTTACCATCCTTGAGACTTACATTGTACCTGGGTTGAAACTTTTTAATTAAAGTATTCTCCATCAACAATGCGTCGTGCTCTGTCTCAACAATCGTAAATTCTATTCTGGTTGCGTTTCGGGTCAAAACCCTGGTTTTGTGGGATAATTGCTTTTTATCCCCAAAATAATTGGACAGACGATTTCTGAGATCTTTGGCTTTACCCACATAGAGGATGGTATCTGATTCATCCAAAAAACGATAGACACCCGGTAAATGGGGTATGCTGTCTACCCTATTTTTAAAATCATCGGTTGTCATCCTCGTCTTCCTGGTATTGAATGCCATCTATGATGAGCTGGGCGGTCCTGGGATTGGTGGCCAAAGCCACATTGTGAACATCACACAACCGCATCAGCATTTGTACATCCGGTTCATGTGGATGCCTATCCAGGGGGTCCCTAAAGAAAAATACAGCATCGACTTCTCCGGTTGCAACCAAAGCTGCTATTTGGGCATCTCCCCCATTGGGCCCACTTAGCAGGCGCTGCACTTCAAATCCTTCCCTTTGTATGTGTCCACCGGTAGTACCTGTAGCATATAGTTTTAAGCCTTCAATTTTGTGCTTATTGCGAATTACAAAAGAAACCATTTCGGGTTTCTTACCGTCATGGGCAATTAAGGCAATAGATTTTACCAATTTACTCAATTCCTAAAATTTTATGGGTTTGCAAACTTAGCTTCCATTGGGGATGCTGCATACAATAATCAACACACTCCTTTGTATGCAAATGTTGATTGACATCATCAAGGGGCTGCAAATAAAAATTGTCAAAATCCAGATTGACAAATTGATCAGGACTATTTTCCAGTTGGGGATAAACCAATTTGAGTTCATTACCCCTGGTTATAACCAGATTCGTATTGGCTTTTGGGCTTACACATATCCAATCGATACCGTCTGGCAAGGGTAAAGTGCCATTGGTTTCAACGGCTATCTCTATTTTTTGCTTATGGAGTTCCTCAACCAAAATTTCATCCAGTTGAAGAGCCGGTTCTCCGCCTGTAAAAACTACAAAAACATTGGAAGCTTGCGGAAAAAGAGAAACTATCATTTTTACCAATGCCTCAGCATCATATAGGCCACCATTGGGGCCATCAGTGCCTCTAAAATCGGTATCACAAAACTTACAAACAGCATTCATTCTGTCTTCTTCCCTTCCCGACCAGAGGTTACATCCACTAAATCTGCAAAACACCGCGGGCCTGCCGGTATGGTATCCTTCTCCCTGAAGTGTATAGTATATTTCTTTAACCTTGTACAATGAATAGTATTAAGATAATAATTAAACTGCAGCTGAAACTTCAATTTCAACCAACATATCCGGATCTATCAAGGCACTAACCCCAATCATACTCATGGCAGGGCGTGCAGAACCTATGACCGCTTTATGCGCCATAGCCACCTGCTCCCAGTTGGCTTCCAGATTCACAACAAATATTCTGACCCGGGTGGCATTATTCAAACTTGCCCCCATTTGGTAAAGGGTATCGTTGATAATCTCATAAATCCTTATGGTTTGATGAAATGCTTCTCCCGGTTTAAAAACCACCCCATCTTTAACAGAAGTGGTACCTGAAACTTCGATGATATTTCCTACCTTAACTGCTCTGGCATATCCGATTGTTTCTTCCCATGGAGCTCCACTAAAATGGTGTTGTATCATGTTTTATCCTTGGTATTCGTACAAAGATACAATCAAAACAAGACTTAACTCTTATAGCTTTCTAATAATTGCGCAAATTGAAGGAGGCTAGCTGTGTTTAAATCAATGAATGCAGATTTTTCAGATTTTTCTGCACAAAATACCGTTTTCATTCCCAGATTCCTGCCAAATTCCATATCCGTAATGCTGTCTCCAACCATAATAGATTTTTGAAAGTCAATATCCGGAAAATCCTGTTTTGCTCTAATGGCCATACCGGGATGTGGTTTTCTACATGAGCACTGGACTTCTGAGAGATGCGGGCAGTAGTAAATGGCATCAATCCTCCCTTGTGCATTGGCTGCCTCGCTGTACAAATAACTGTGGATTCTTTGCAAACTCTCCTCGGTCATGAGGCCTTTTCCGATCCCTTGCTGGTTGGTTACCACTACTATATGAAGAAATTGGGAATTCAGCTTGTACATGGCTTCCATAACGCCCGGCAAGATGTCGAATTCAGATAGAGACTTTACATAATCTCCTTCGAGTTTTTGATTGAGAACCCCATCACGATCCAAAAACAGTGTCCAGGCTTCATCAATATCTGCTAAAAAGTGATCCAATTTTTTTTGTCAAAAGTAATCAGATTGCAATTTAAACAAACGAAATATATTATTTTAGACCTCAAGACATAAATTGTAGTCCTTTCCGTTATTGATTGAAATGATGTAACTTTACGTAATAACAGAACAACCAACCTAATATGACTGCCACTAACTTATCCTTCAGGAAATTTTTAGTCCTACTTATTTCAATTTCATTGGTTTTAACTTCATGTAAAAAGAAAGCAACGGATGCCACAGATGCTCCGTTGGGATGGACCGCAGTAAATATTGAAAAATATGTCTCAGAATACAGTCCATTGCGAATTTCAACCAGAGATGCCATAATGGTCAGATTTAGTAAACTGCCTGACCAGATGCCTGTTCAGATGGAAACAGAAGTCGAAGGCATTGCCAATATTGATCCCTTTACAGATGGTAAATGGGTTTGGAAGGATGCGGTCACCCTTGAATTTCAACCCACGGACCCGCTCGCTTCCAATCAACGATATGAAGTTACCTTAAATCTGGATAAAATATTTAAAAACGTACCTGAAAAAGAAGCTAAACCAACACTTGCCATAGCAACGTTCCAACAACAACTTACCCTATCCCACGAAGGACTGGAATATCAGACCGATGCAAATGGACAAGCATTTATTCAGGTAAAAGGTTGGATTAATAGCCTGGATGCAGCCAATTCAGCGGTTATCGAAAAAACCACTCAAGCCGTTCAAAAAGGAAATTCTCTTGTAAAAATTCGCTGGGAACATGTGAATGAAAGAGAACACATTTTTTATATTACCGGCATTCGCCGCGATGCCAACGAGTCTGAATTGGAAATTATATACGATGGATCAGACCTGGATGCCGATTTCAAAGGTGTCAGAAAATTGAAGGTGGTCAGCATCAATGAATTTGTCTTCCTCGAAAGCAAAATTCAGAGAGAAGGCTCCAAGAGTATAGATTTGATTTTTTCTGACCCCCTTGATTCCGGGCAGGAGCTCGATGGGGTTGTACAAGTAGCAAATTGGAGTGAAGAAATACCAACCGAAATCAATGGAAACAGAATCACATTGTATCTTGAACAATATCCTGAAAATGCAGTGTCACTCACTGTCTCGAATGAATTAAAGAACAAAGAAGGTAAAAGTCTTGGCAACACTCTGAGCCAAACGCTTTCATTTTTGCCGGCAAACCCTGAAGTAAAAGCATTGCGAAAAGGAGTGATAATGCCTGAAACCGATCACATTTGGTTTCCATTTCAAGCCATTAATCTCAAGAGCGTAGAAATAGAAATTTCAAAAATTTATCAGAATAATGTATTGCAGTTTTTGCAGTACAACGCATTGGATCAACATTACGACCTGAATCCTGTTGCCAAAATTGTCTATTCAGGAAAAGTAGATTTAAGCAAAGTTTCGCCGGCCAATAATGAAGAAAAATGGCAAAAATATACCCTCGACCTTAGCAAGATGGTCAACATGGATCCCGGTTCCATATACAATATTGATATTCGCTTTTCGAAAGAAGATGTACTTCGACTCAATTGCGAAGAAGCCAATGCAACTGCTGCCGGATATGGAGAGGACTATTACGATGAAGGGTATGATGATGTTGAGAATCCTTGCAAGAGTTACTATTACTACGGTGATCACTACATCAGAACAAACGTCTTTTCCTCTAATATCGGATTACTTGCCAAGGGTAGTGAAGACGACAAAAACTGGACGATCTTTGTAAATGATTTACTTTCCGCCAATGGAATAAGCGGAGCAGAAATAACCCTTTATGATTTCCAGCGCCAGTTGGTCGGTAAAGGAACCAGCGACGGCAATGGTTTATTAGTAGCCAATTGCACCGACAGACCCAGCTTCATTATGGCCAAAAAAGAGGGGCGATTTGGTTATTTAAGTTTGCTTGACCAATTCTCAAATTCACTCAGTGATTTTGATGTAAACGGCAAACGACTTAAAGAAGGACTGGATGCATTCATTTATGGTGAAAGAGGCGTTTACAGGCCCGGAGATTCCATGTTTGTAAGTGTAATGCTTTTTCAACATGGCGTTAATCAAACCAAAAAACTGGATGCCGGTATTCCGGTCAAACTTCAGGTTGAAGACAGCCGCGGTAAAATTCAATTTGAAAAAATGTTAACTGAAAACACAGATCATCTTTACCATTGCAAGGTAGCGACCTCTGATCAGGCGCCTACCGGAAATTGGAAATGGATGGTTACAGTGGGTGGTGAAACATTTTATAAATCGGTGAAAGTTGAAACCGTAAAACCCAACAGATTAAAAATCAGATATGAAAACCTTACAGGTCCCATAAACCTCTATGAAGAACCTAACTTAGTCTTTGAATCGACCTGGCTACATGGCGCTTCCGCTGCAGGATTGAAGGCAAATGTGGAAGTCATTTGGAACGACCGGATTCAGACATTTAAAAATTACAGCGGATACCGGTTTGATGACCCTGCGCG
>WBZP01004267.1_pt1 | contig 15009 bp, 12 predicted proteins | sample 5204301 | NCBI WGS metagenome assembly WBZP01 (sample SAMN12412401, study PRJNA552823) | activated sludge metagenome | isolation source: activated sludge from nitrification reactor of wastewater treatment plant... | place: USA: Pennsylvania | collected 2017 | reverse complement strand
GCAGCGGCTCGAGCTGCCAGCTCTCCGGGGCGATCGGCGCCGGCTGCGCACGCTCGACGACGAGGTAGACCTGGACCAGCAGCACGGCGAACAGCGTCGTGAGCATCCCGGCGACGAACCAGAATGCCGGCGCGTGCCGCAGGCTCGCCCACAGCGACGCCGCAGTGCGCGGCCGGTCGAGCAGCCCCTGCCAGCCGCACGCCGTCGAGCGACAGCGGTAGCGGCGGACGCTGTGGAACACGCTCAGCGCGCGGTCGCGCGCCTGCCGGTGCACCATCACCAGCGGGCCGCCGCAGCGCGGGCAGCTGTGCCGGCCCCGGTGCTGGCCCGTTGCGGCGCTTGCTGGCTCCACCATCGTACGGTCCCGGTCTCCCTCGATCACGCGGTGCCGGTCGCTGCGGACCGCGGCGTTCCCGCCGATGATAGTGCATGTGCCGCCGGCGCGCGGTGCCGGCCTTTCCCGCGTCGCACGAGGTGAGGGTGGCGATCCGCGGGCCTGCAACGAGTTACCAGCTGGTGATCGAACTTGCCTCACCGGTCCGCTGCACGATCGGCCGGCTGGGGACGTTCGATTTCCCGGCCGGCCGCTACGTCTACACGGGCTCGGCGCGGCGCGCCTTCGAGGCGCGGATCACGCGTCACCTGGCCGGTGCGGTCAACCGCCACTGGCACATCGACTACCTGCTCGCGGCGCCCGGGGCACGGGTCGTGGCGGTGGTCCGTTCGCGCCGGGCCGAGTGCGTGCTCAATGCTGCCACTGCCGGCCGCGCCATCGTCCCCGGGTTCGGCGCGTCGGACTGTCGGGCGAACTGCGGCGCCCACCTCAAGTTCCGGGGGGCCGCGGGCACCGGCCGCGCGAGAGAGGGGCGGGGCGGTTGATTCGGCCGCCGCCGTGCCCACATCAGGACGATGATCACCATCGAATCCCCGGCCGGTGCCGCCGACCTTGCCGCGCGGACCGGTGCCCATTTCCGGCTCGCCGCCCGGCTGGCGTTCGGCGCCGTCGGCTTCCTCTGGCTGCTGGCCCTGCTCGGCTGGGGCCTCGAACTCGAGCGCTTCGGCGTGCGTCCGCGCGAGTGGGCCGGGCTGCCGGGGATCCTCGTCGCGCCGCTGCTGCACGCCGGCATCGCGCACCTGGTGGCGAACTCGATCCCGCTGGCAGTACTGGGCACGACGATGCTGCACCTGTATCCGGTCGCCGCGCTGCGGCTGCTGCCCGCGATCTACCTCGGGCCCGGCGTGCTGGTCTGGCTGTTCGGCAACGCCGGCGTCCACGTCGGATCCAGTGGCCTGGTGTACGGGCTCCTTGCGTACATCTTCACCGCCGGCGTCATCCGGCGCGACCGGCGCGCACTCGCCGCGGCGATGCTGGTCGCCTTTCTCTACGGTGCCATGATCTGGGGCGTGCTGCCGCTGCGCCACGGGGTGTCGTGGGAAACGCACCTCGCCGCCGCGCTCATCGGCGCCTTCTGCGCCCTGCGGCTGCACCGGGCCGATCCCGCACCCCGCGTCGTGTATTCCTGGGAAGGCGAGGCGGCCGACGACAGCGCTCCCGGGGTGCCGCGCGACCCGCCCTGATGCCCGGGAGCCGCGGCTTTCCGTGGCGGCCGACGGCGGTCGTGCCGTGAACTGCGGCGCCGTTGGCGGGTGACGCCGGGCGTCCACCCGGCCGCGCGCCGGCGCCGGATTGCGTCGTTTCGCCGGCTGCCCGCGCGGTCTGCGGGCAGCCACGCAAGGCATCGCCACCGGGCCGGCGACCGCGCCAGCCGTCGCGTCGCGCCGTTCCCGCCGTTTGCCCCCGACGACCGGGCCGCTGCCACGGCCGATGGTATGGAAATTGCTGCCAACCATCGGCATGGATACGAAAACCACGACCCCCCCGAAGCTCGAACTGAGCCTAGTCGAGATCGACCCGGCGCCCCGGCCACCGGTCGCGGAAGCCGAGGTCGACCGACCGCCGGCGCCGGAGCCTGCCGCTCCACCGGTACCCGCGGACCTCTTCCTGGCGGCGGCCAAGCGCGAACTGGCCGACGGCAAGGTCGACGACCGGCTGTGGGCGCGCGCGGTCGAACTTTCCGGCGGCGACGCGGCGAATGCGACGGCCGGCTACCTGCGGGCGCGTGCCACGGCGCTGCGCGTCGGACGGCGCGAGGCCGCGCCGAAGGCGGCACGGGAGCCGCGCCCGGCGGCGGCAGCGGCTGCGATGCCCGCCCAGGCCACTCCCGCCGCGGCCGGGCGGCGACTGCCGGTCCGCACGCTGGCGATCGCAGGCGCGGTCGTGGTGGTCGGCGGCGCGGCGCTCGCCTTCGTGCTGCGCGGCACGGACGGGGCCGCGGTGCCGACGCCGGTCCCGGCGGCGACCCGGCCGTCCCCCGCGGTCACCACGCAACCGGCGCCGCAACCGGCCGCCGCCATCGGCGCGGAGAAGGACGTGCGGTTGCGCGAGCTCGAGGCCCAGGTCGAGACGCTGGCGCGTGCCGGCAACTGGAACGTCCTCGTCCTGTACGCGGCCGATTGGACGCGCCGCGATCCCGACAATGCCACGGCGTGGAAGCAGCTGGCCGTCGGGTACGCCAACATGCGGCAGTTCGACGACGCGTACGGCGCGGCCGAACGGGCCGCCCGGCTGTTGCCGGACGACCGGCTGGCATGGAAGACGCTTGGGCAGGCGGCGGTCGCCGCGCGCCGGCCGGAACAGGCGCTGCAGGCGCTCGAGCGGGCGGTTGCGCTCGACGGCGGCGACGTGCCGAGCATCGTGCTGGCAGGTCGCGCGAACCTGCAGCTGGGCCGGCTGGCGCCGGCCAAGTCGGCGTTCGACCGTGCGCTGGCCGCAAGCCCCGGCAACGTCGAGGCGCTGTGCGGCCAGGCGCTGGTCGCGCACCGGCAGGCGAAGGGCAGGGACGCCGATCCGCTGGCCCGCCACGTCCGCATTCCTGCGGCGGATTGCGGCGACGCGGAGGACCCGTTGGGCTACTTCAGCCCGGCCGCAGCGGGCGGCGCCGCACGTCCCGTCGCGGCGGCCGGGCGCTAGCCGCCGCCGCGGTCAGGCAGCCGAGCGAGTCGCCGCGACCAGTGCGGCACGCCGCGCGAGCAGGTCCTCGGCGATCGCGCGCAGGTCGCCGAACGATACCGGCTTGTGGAACACCCGGATGTCGGGCGGCAGCCCGCCTTCGGCGGCGATCTCGGCGGCGTCCAGCCCGGTGACGACGACGATCTCCATGCCTTCGCGGAACGGCGAGCCGGTGAGGGCGCGCATCATCTGGAACCCGTCCATCCCGGGCATCCGCAAGTCGGAGACCAGCAGGTCCGGCGAATCGCGGCCGATCGCGAGCAGCGCGTCGTAGCCGTTGCTGACGCACTCGAGGTCGATGGGCAGGTTCCAGCGGCCGACGGTGATCTTGTAGAGCTTCAGCAACACCTTGTCGTCCTCGACGACGACCACGCGCAAGCGGGACATCCGCGCGTCGCTGCCGGCGGCGCTGGGCGCGGGCGCCGCGGCCGGGCCGCCGTTCGCCGGCATGTTCGGCCGCTGCCCCGAACGCAGCCGTTCGATCGACGCGACGCTGATGCGCCGGTGGCCACCCTCGGTCTTCCAGGCGTCGAGGATGCCCCCCTCGACCCAGAGTTGTGCCGTGCGCAGCGAGATCCCCAGCGCCTTCGCGGCCTCGCGCGTCGTGCAGAAGCCACGCGATTTCGGGCGCAGTTCGATTTCGGGCATGGAATTGGTATTCATCATGCTGCCGCATCATACAGGCACGGTATCATTTGTCAACATATTTTCTCATTTAAATTGACCCCCCCTGCAGGTGACGGGCGACCCTTCGGCGGTGTCCTGCGGCATCCTGCCTCCAACCCATTGCCGATGGCATCGAACGATCGTTCCATGCCATAATCCGCCGCATTGACGGGTGCCTCTCCCTCGCGGCGTGGCCACCCCGACGTACCCGCTTCCACCCCCTTTCCCGGAATCCACGATGGACGACAACAAATCGAAGGCCCTCGCCGCCGCGCTGACCCAGATCGAAAAGCAGTTCGGCAAGGGTTCGATCATGAAGATGGGCGATGCCCAGATCCAGAACGACCTGCAGGTGGTGTCGACCGGCTCGCTCGGACTCGACATCGCACTCGGCGTCGGCGGCCTGCCGCGCGGCCGCGTGGTCGAGATCTACGGTCCCGAGTCGTCGGGCAAGACGACGCTCTCGCTGCAGGTCGTGGCCCAGGTGCAGAAGGCCGGGGGCACCGCGGCCTACATCGACGCCGAGAACGCGCTCGACCCCGTCTATGCCGGCAAGCTCGGCGTCAGCGTCGGCGAGCTGCTGATCTCGCAGCCGGACACCGGCGAGCAGGCGCTGGAAATCGCCGACATGCTGGTGCGCTCCGGCGGCGTGGACATCATCGTCATCGACTCGGTCGCGGCGCTGGTGCCCAAGGCCGAGATCGAAGGCGAGATGGGAGACCAGCTCCCCGGGCTCCAGGCGCGCCTGATGAGCCAGGCGCTGCGCAAGCTCACCGCGAACATCAAGCGCGCGAACACGCTCGTCATCTTCATCAACCAGATCCGGATGAAGATCGGGGTGATGTTCGGCAACCCCGAAACGACGACCGGCGGCAATGCGCTCAAGTTCTACGCCTCGGTCCGGCTCGACATCCGCCGGATCGGCTCGATCAAGAAGTCCGAGGAGGTCATCGGCAACGAGACGCGGGTCAAGGTCGTCAAGAACAAGGTCGCGCCGCCGTTCCGCGAGGCGCTGTTCGACATCCTCTACGGCGAGGGCATTTCGCGGCTGGGCGAGATCATCGAGCTCGGCGTCGCGCACGACATCGTCGACAAGTCGGGTGCGTGGTACGCGTACGGCGGCGAGAAGATCGGCCAGGGCAAGGACAACGCGCGCGAGTTCCTGCGCGAGCATCCGGAGATGGCCGACGAGATCGAGGCGAAGATCCGCGCCGCGGTCGGCGTGCCGGTGCCGGGCGCGCTGCGCGCACGCGGCGAAGCGGCCGGCGACGAATAGGCCCCGACGGCGGACGGCCACGTACCCCTGGCGCCGGCGTGCCGTCGAAGCCGGAGGCACCGCGGTCGGTCAAGGCGCGTGCCGTCGCGCTCCTTGCCCGCCGCGAGTACGGGCGGGCCGAGTTGCGCGAACGGCTGGTCGCCGCCGGCGGGGACGCGGCGGAGGTCGACGCGGCGCTCGCCGAGCTGGCGACGCTTGGCTACCTCTCCGACGACCGCTACGCCCACGCGATCGTCCGCCGCAAGCGCGGCGGCTTCGCCCGGCGGGCTATCGTCGCGACGCTGAAGGACAAGGATGTCGATCCCGCGGCGGCGCGCGAGGCGCTCGCCGACGTGCCGCTCGACGACGCGGCGGCGCTCGCCGACCTGTGGCGGCGCCGCTTCGGCCAGCTGCCGCGCGACGAACGCGAGCGGGCGCGCCAGGTCCGGTTTCTGCAGTCACGCGGCTTCGCGCTGTCCGCCATCCTCCGCCTGCTGCGCGCGCCGCCCGGCAATTGACCGCCGCCGGCCTGCAGCACCCCGGACGCAGCGGCAGCGTCCGCGGGTCGGCGGCGTTGACCCGGATCAATGCCGCCGGCTACGGCGGTCGCTAGCATCGTCATTCCCCCCGCGTACCCCGACGTCCGGTGACCTCCCCCCGCCCGTTGCGCCCCGAACTCGTCTGCCCGGCAGGCGGGCTGCCGGCGCTGAAAGCAGCCGTCGACGGCGGTGCCGATTGCGTCTACGTCGGTTTCCGCGACGAGACCAACGCCCGCGCGTTCGCCGGGCTCAACTTCGACGACGCGACGCTCGCCGAAGGTGTCGCCTACGCCCACCGCCACGGCCGGCGCCTGCTGGTCGCGCTCAACACCTTCGCGTCGCCGCAGGGAGCGGCGCGCTGGACGCGCGCGGTCGACAAGGCGGCGGCGCTCGGCGCCGACGCGATCATCGCCGCCGACCTGGCGCTGCTCGACTACGCCACGCGGACGCACCCGGGGCTCGCACGTCACCTGTCGGTGCAGGCGTCGGCGACCAACTACGAGGCGATCGCGTACTACCGCGAGCGCTTCGGCATCCGGCGGGCCGTGCTGCCGCGGGTGCTGTCACTGGCGCAGATCGAGCACACGATCGCCCACACCGACGTGGAGATCGAGGTGTTCGGCTACGGCAGCCTGTGCGTGATGGTCGAGGGCCGCTGCGCGCTGTCGGCGTATGCGACCGGCGAATCGCCGAACTGCCAGGGCGTGTGCTCGCCGGCGCGCGCGGTGCGCTGGGAACAATTGCCCGGCGGCATGCGCACCCGGCTCAACGGATTCCTGATCGACGAATTCCACGGCGACGAACGGCCGGGCTACCCGACGCTGTGCAAGGGACGCTTCGCCGTCAACGGCGAGACGTACTACGCGCTCGAGGAGCCGACCAGCCTCAATACGCTCGACCTGCTGCCGGCACTGATCCGCGCCGGCGTGCGGGCGATCAAGATCGAGGGCCGGCAGCGCAGCCCCGCCTACGTCGCGCAGGTGACCCGCGTCTGGCGCGCGGCGATCGACCGCTGTGCAGCAGCGCCCGCCGCCTACGCGGTCGACGCCGCCTGGCAGGACGAGCTCGGCCGGCTGGCCGAGGGCCAGACGCAGACGCTGGGCGCGTACTCGCGGCCCTGGCGCTGAGAGGCTGCGAGTCGAACAACCCGGTCCCGAAGCCCCGCGCGTCGATGACACCGCTTGCCACCCTCCCCGCCGCGGACCGGCGTCGCCCGTGAAGCTCTCGCTCGGCCCGTTGCGCTACTACTGGCCGCGGCAGTCGGTGCTCGACTTCTATGCCGACGTCGCGGCGCTGCCGGTCGACATCGTCTACCTCGGCGAGACCGTCTGCTCGCGCCGCCATGAACTGCGCTTCGACGACTGGATCGGAATCGCCGACGTCCTGGCCGCGCGCGGCATCGAGGTCGTGCTGTCGACGCTGCCGCTGATCGAGGCCGAGGCCGACCTGCGGCTGCTGCGCCGGATCGTCGAGCACGGTCGCTACCGTGTCGAGGCGAACGACATGGGCGCGGTGCGGCTCGCCGCGGCGCGGCGGGCGGCGGGCGGGTTCGTCGCCGGCGCGACGCTCAACGTCTATGGCCCGCAGACGCTGTCGCTGCTCGCCGCCGACGGCGCGACCCGGTGGGTGTGCCCGCCGGAGATGTCGGCGCCGACGCTTGCCGCGCTGCTGGCTGCGGCCCCGGCTGCCATCGAGACCGAGCTCCTCGTCTGGGGCCGGCTGCCGCTCGCGTTGTCGGCGCGCTGCTTCACGGCCCGTCACTTCGACCTGCAGAAGGACCGCTGCGAGTACCGCTGCCTCGGCGCCGCCGACGGCCTGCCGCTGGCCACGCGCGAGGGCGTGCCGTTCCTCACGCTCAACGGCATCGAGACGCAGTCGGCGGCGGTTTACAATCTGGTCGCCGAACTGCCCGCGCTGGCGGCGACCGGCGTCGACGTCGTGCGGGTGAGCCCGCAGGGCAGCGGGACGTTCGAGGTCGTGGCGACGCTGAAGGAAGCGCTGGCGGGCACCGTCGACGCCCGGATCGCAGCCGAACGGCTGCGGCCGCGCCTGCCGGGACCGCCGTGCAACGGTTTCTGGCACGGCCGCTTCGGCGCCGACTGGGTGGCTGCGCCCGGGCCCTAGGACCGGCAACGCGCCGCGCCGGCGAGGGCGGAGCGGGCGCAGGCGGCGCGCGGGCCCGCGACGGCCGATCCGCTGCCACCCCCGCCGCGGTCGTTCGCCAAGGAGAATCGCGATGTTGCCGAAGCTGCCAGCCTTCACCCTGCCGCCGATCGTCGCCCGGGCGGTGTCGCAGTTGCCGATGCGGCCGCTCGAGTTCGCGCTGACCCAGGTGCTCGATTTCGGTGTCGGGCGCGTCGTCGATGCCGATGCCGTCGCGCCGCTGGTCGGCCGCAGCTTCGTGCTGTCGGTGCGCGACCTGGGCGTCGCCGTCCGCTTCGAGGGCACGCCGGCAGGTTTCCGGCCGGTCACCGGCCCCGGCACGCCCGACCTCGCCATCAGCGCGACGCTGCGCGACTTCATCGCGTTGGCGCTGCGCGAGGAGGATCCCGACACCCTGTTCTTCTCGCGCCGCCTGCGGGTCGAGGGGGACACCGAGCTCGGGCTCACCGTCAAGAACCTGCTCGACGGCATCGACTGGTCGGTCGTGGCCCGCCGGTTGCTGCGCGAGCTCGTTCCGCCGTTCCTGCGCACCGGCGAGGTCCGGTCCTGAAGCGCGGCGCCCGGGGGCGCGTGGAGCGCGCCGCCGGGTGCCGGCGTTTGGCGCGACGGCAGCTCCACACGTAAAATCGATCACTTTGCCCCTACGTCGGGTGCCCCGGCGCGGCTCGCGCCGACGGGTGCCGTCACGCCAGGAACGCCCCCGAGATGAAAGCCTCCGAGATCCGCAGCAAGTTCCTCCAGTACTTCGCCGACCGCGGCCACACGATCGTGCCGTCCTCGTCGCTGGTGCCGGCCAACGACCCGACGCTGCTGTTCGTCAATTCCGGAATGGTGCAGTTCAAGGACGTCTTCCTCGGCACCGACCGGCGGCCGTACGTCCGCGCGACCTCCTCGCAGCGCAGCGTCCGCGCCGGCGGCAAGCACAACGACCTCGAGAACGTCGGCTACACGGCGCGGCACCACACGTTCTTCGAGATGCTGGGCAACTTCAGCTTCGGCGACTACTTCAAGCGCGATGCGATCCGGTTCGCCTGGGAACTGCTGACCAAGGTCTACGGGCTGCCGGCCGAGCGGCTCTGGACCACCGTCTACATCGACGACGACGAGGCCTTCGACCTGTGGACGAAGGACATCGGCGTGCCGCCCGGGCGCTGCGTGCGCATCGGCGACAACAAGGGCGCGAAGTACGCCAGCGACAACTTCTGGCAGATGGCCGACACCGGCCCCTGCGGGCCCTGCTCGGAGATCTTCTACGACCACGGCCCGGAGGTGTGGGGTGGCCCCCCGGGAACTCCGGAGGCCGACGGCGACCGCTACATCGAGATCTGGAACCTCGTGTTCATGCAGTTCAACCGCGACGCCGACGGCGTGCTGCACCCGCTGCCGAAGCCCTCGGTCGACACCGGGATGGGGCTCGAGCGGCTCGCCGCGGTGCTGCAGCACGTCCACTCGAACTATGAGATCGACCTGTTCCAGGACCTGATCCGCGCCGCGGTCCGCGAGACCGGCGCGACCGACTACCTCAACCCCTCGCTGCGGGTGATCGCCGACCACATCCGCGCCTGCGCGTTCCTGATCGTCGACGGCGTGATCCCGTCGTCGGACGGCCGCGGGTACGTGCTGCGCCGCATCGTCAGGCGTGCGATCCGCCACGGCTACAAGCTCGGCCAGAAGGCGCCGTTCTTCCATCGCCTCGTCGACGACCTCGACCGGGTGATGGGCGAGGCCTATCCCGAGCTGCGGCGCGACAAGGCGCGCGTCGCGCAGGTGCTCAAGGTCGAGGAGGAGCGCTTCGGCGAAACGCTCGAGAACGGGATGAAGATCCTCAACGAGGCCCTCGCCGGGGGCAAGAAGGCGCTCGACGGCGACACCGCGTTCACCCTCTACGACACCTTCGGGTTTCCGCTCGACCTCACCGCCGACGTCTGCCGCGAGCGCGACGTCGTCGTCGACGAGGCCGGCTTCGAGGCGGCAATGGCGAAGCAGCGCGAGCGGGCGCGCGCGGCCAGCAACTTCCGGATGGACGCGCAGCTCGACTACAGCGGCCCGAAGACCACGTTCCGCGGCTACGAGCAGCTGTCCACCCCCGGGCGGGTCACCGCGCTCTACCGCGACGGCGTGCCCGCGACGGCGCTGCAGGCCGGCGAGCGCGGGGTCGTCGTGCTCGACCAGACGCCGTTCTACGCCGAATCCGGCGGCCAGGTCGGCGACCGCGGAGAGCTTACGATCGGCGGCGTGTGCCTGACGCTGTTCGCGGTCGAGGACACGCAGAAGATCCAGGCCGACGTCTTCGGCCACTACGGCGAGTTGAAGACCGGCGAGCTGAAGCTCGGCGACACCGTCGCCGCCGCCGTCGACCACGCGGCGCGCGCCCGGACGATGCGCAACCACTCGGCGACGCACCTGATGCACAAGGCGCTGCGCGAGGTGCTCGGCGCGCACGTCCAGCAGAAGGGCTCGCTGGTCGACCCGGACAAGACGCGGTTCGATTTCGCGCACGGCGCGCCGCTGACCGACGAGGAGATCCGCCGCGTCGAGGCCATCGTCAATCGCGAGATCGTCGCCAACCCGGCGACGCACGCGCGGGTGCTGCCGATCGAGGAGGCGCAGAAGACCGGCGCGATGATGCTGTTCGGCGAGAAGTACGGCGACGAGGTGCGCGTGCTCGACATCGGCAGTTCGCGCGAGCTCTGCGGCGGCACCCACGTCGAGCGCACCGGCGACATCGGCTTCTTCAAGGTCGTGGGCGAGGGTGGTGTCGCCGCCGGCGTGCGCCGCATCGAGGCGGTGACCGGCGACAACGCCCTCGCCTGGGTGCAGGCGCAGGAGGCGAAGATCGCGGCGGCGGCGGCGGCGCTCAAGGCACCGGTGACCGAGATCGAGGCGAAGATCGGCCAGCTGGTCGAGCACAACCGGACGCTGGAGAAGGAACTCGCGGGACTGCGCGGGCAACTCGCGCTCACCAAGCTCGACAGTGCGCTGGGCGGTGGCTGGCGGACGGTCAAGGGCGTCAAGGCGATGGCGATCGTGCTCGACGGCGCCGATCCCGCCGTGTTGCGGGAGATGCTCGACAAGGTCAAGGACCGGCTCGGCAGCGGCATCGCCGTGCTCGCGACGGTCAGCGAGGACAAGGTCTCGCTGGTCGCGGGGGTGACCAAGGACCTCACCGCCAGGGTGAAGGCCGGCGACCTCGTCAACTTCGTCGCCCAGCAGGTCGGCGGCAAGGGCGGTGGCCGTCCCGACATGGCGCAGGCAGGCGGTACCAACCCGGCGGCGCTCAAGGACGCGCTGCTGTCGGTCGAGGCCTGGCTGGAGCAGCGGCTCTGACCGGCTGACGCCGCGGCGGGCGGAACCCCGGTCCGCGGCGCCGGGCGCAGCGCGGCAGATCGCGCGGAATCGGCCATCGGGCCGATGGTTGCCGTCGCGCCAACGCGGCATCGTGGTGACCGTCGCCGCCCGACCTGACCCCGGGTGGCGCCCGGCGTCGGTCCCGGGGTATCGGGTGGCGGGTACCGCGCGCGGCGCCGGCCCCGATGCCACGGCGGCTGGCGCCGGTCGGGTCGTCGGCCGCGAGGAACCGCGATGGCGCCGCATGCGTCGACTGGTGTCGCCTGCTGCCTGCTCGCCTTCGCCACCGGTGTCGTCGCGCTGCAGTGGCAGCCGAGCCTGCCGCCCGCCTGGTGCGCGCCGGTGGCGGTGGGCGGGCTGCTCGCGCTGCGTGTGCTCGCCGGCCGCGCGCCGCGGGAGGGTCGCACCGTCGTCGTCCGGGTGGCGCTCGCCGCGCTGGCGGCGGCGGCCGCGGGGTTCGGCTACGCCGGGTGGCGGGCCGGATGGCGCCTCGCCGACGAGCTGCCGTCGCAATGGGAAGGGCAGGACATCGCCGTCGTCGGCATCGTCGACGACCTGCCGCAGCTCTCGTCGCGCGGCGCCCGCTTTGCGCTGGCGGTGGAGTCGGTGCACACCGCGGGTGCCGTCGTTCCGCGCCGGCTGGCACTGTCCTGGTACGGTGGGTGGAACGACGCCCCGGGCGGGACGCCACCCACGGTCGCGCCCGGCGAGCGCTGGCAGCTCGGCGTGCGGCTCAAGCGGCCGCACGGCAACGCCAACCCGCACGGGTTCGACGTCGAGGCCTGGTTGCTGGAGAACAACCTGCGCGCCACCGGGTACGTGCGGCCCGACGCAGCCAACCGGCGGCTCGCCGCCTTCGCCGGCCGCCTCGGCGACCACGTCGAGCGTGCCCGCGCGGCGATCCGCGAGCGGGTCCACGCCGTGCTGCCCGATGCGCGCTACGCGGGCGTCCTCGTTGCGCTGGCGATCGGCGACCAGCGTGCCATCACCGAAGCGCAGTGGCTCGTGTTCGCGCGCACCGGCGTGAGCCACCTGGTCTCCATTTCCGGCCTCCACGTCACCGCCTTCGCCGCGCTGGCGGCGGCGCTCGCGGGCGCATTGGCCCGCCGCGCGCCGTCGCTGACGACGCGCCTGCCGGCGCGGTCGGCGGCACTGCTGGTGGGGGTCGTCGCCGCGGCCGGCTACGTGGCCCTCGCCGGCGCGCAGGTGCCGGCACAGCGGACGCTGCTGATGCTCGTCGTGGCGGCGCTCGGCCTGTGGATCGCGCGGCCGGCGAGCGCCGCGCTGGTGTGGCTGTGGGCGCTGGCCGCGGTGCTCGCCTTCGATCCCTGGGCGGCGCTGGCGGCGGGCTTCTGGCTGTCGTTCGGCGCCGTGGGATTGCTGCTCTATGCCGGCCACGGGCGCGTCGCCGTGCGATCCGCGGCGACGACGGGTGCCCGCGCCGGCGACCTGCTGCGCGCGGCCGTCCGGGCACAGTGCGTCGTCACCGTCGGCATGGTCCCGGCGACGCTGGTGCTGTTCCAGCAGGTGTCGCTGCTGTCGCCGCTGGCCAACGCGGTCGCCATTCCGGTGGTCACCTTCGCCGTGGTGCCGCTGGCGCTGGCCGGCATCGTCCTCCCGATCGACCTGCTGTGGCAGGCGGCCCACGCGATCCTCGCGCTGCAGATGGCGCTGCTCGAGTCCCTGGCGGCGTTGCCCGGCGCCGCGTGGGAGCAGCATGCGCCGCCGTCATGGGCATTGCCGGCGGCGCTCGCCGGCGTGGGCTGGCTGCTTGCGCCGCGCGGCATCCCGGCCCGTCCGCTCGGCCTCGTCTGGCTGTTGCCGCTGTTCCTCGTGCGGCCGCCGCCGCCACCGCCCGGTGCCTTCCGGATGACGGTGCTCGACGTCGGCCAGGGGCTCGCCGTCGCCGTCGAGACCGCGACCCGCGCGCTGGTCTACGACACCGGCCCGCGGTACTCGGACACCGCGGATGCCGGCGCGCGGATCCTCGCGCCGTACCTGCGCGCCGCCGGGATGGCGCGACTCGACGCGCTGGTGGTATCGCACCAGGACGTCGACCACAGCGGCGGAACCGCGTCGCTGCTGCGAACGGTGCCGGTGGCGCGGCTCGTGACCTCGGTGCCGGCCGAGGCGCGCGCCGGCTGGCCGGTTCCGGCGGCCGCCCACACGCACTGCGTCGCCGGCCAACGGTGGGAGTGGGACGGCGTGACGTTCTCGGTGCTGCATCCGCCGGCAGCGGCCTACGCCGATCCCGGCGTTCGCAGCAACGACCTCTCCTGCGTGCTGCGCATCGACTCGGCGTACGGCAGTGCACTGCTGACGGGCGACATCGAGGCGACGAGCGAGGCAGCGCTGGTCGGCGCGCTGGGGCAGGCGCTCGCCGCGGACGTGCTGGTCGTCCCGCACCACGGCAGCCGGACGTCGTCGACGCCCGCGTTCGTCGCGGCGGTCGCGCCGCGGGTGGCGATCTTCACGCCCGGGTACCGCAATCGGTTCGGCCATCCGCGGCCCGACGTCGTCGCCCGCTATGGCGCCGCGGCCCGCTACCGGACCGATCTCGACGGCGCGATCACCGTTGCCTTGGCGCCGGGTTCGCCATTGCGGCCGGCGCGCGCGCGGGACACCGGGCGCCGCTACTGGCACGACCGCCCGCCGGGCGGCGAGGGTGCGATCGACGCGCCGGTTGCGCCAGCACCGGCGTCGGCGGCAGCGGCAGCCCGGCGCGGGCGGGCGGACGGCGCGACGGATCCGGCGGGTCGCCGACGCTCGAGCGAGTGAGCCGCGGCGCGGGCCGCGCGGGTGGTGGCCTCGTACACAAGGACGGGCGACGGAGCGCGCGCGCCGGCGCGGTCTTCTTCCCGTGCCGCGCGGCGTTCCGTACACTGCGGCGATGACGATGTGGAGGCTCGCTGCGTGGTGGTCGCTGGTCGCCGTGGTGGCCGCCACCGCGGCGCCGGCCGTCGGCGCGGCCGGCACGGCGCCGGCACCCGAGCGCGAGCTCAAGCTGTCGACCGCGCTGTCGCCCGCGTTCGCCCTGGGCCGCGCCGCGGCCCGCTGGGCGGAACTCGTCGGCGAGAAGTCCGGCGGCCGGCTGCGGATCAAGCTCCATCCCGGGGCGACGCTGGTGCAGCGCGAGCCGGCGCGCGAATTCGCCGCGCTGCGCGACGGGGTGGCGGAACTCGCCGTCGGGTCATCGCTCGTCTGGGCCGACGCGGTGCCGGCGCTCAATCTCGTCGGCTTGCCGTGGGCGGCACCTACCGAAGCCCGGCTCGCGGCGTTCACCCGCGAGCCGCTCGTCGCGACGCTGCGCGACGCGCTCGCCGCCGCCGGCGTCGAGCCGCTGGCCTTCGCCCCGATCGGCCATCGCGCGCTGGCGCTGGCGCGAACCGGGCTCGCGCGCCCGGAGGACCTCGCCGGGCTGCGGCTGCGGATCCCGTCGTCGCTGCTGCTCGCCGACCTCTACGGCGCCATGGGGGCACTGCCGCGGACGCTGGGGTTCGCCGACGCCCAGGCGGCGTTCAAGTCGGGCATGCTGGACGGTCAGGACGGCACCTTGGCGACGTTCGCCGCGACCCGCCTCGACGCGCTGGGAATGAAGCAGGTCGTCGACTGGAAGGCCGTGGGCGAGATCGCGGTGTTCGCCGTGAACCGGCGCGCCTGGCTGGGCTGGCCGGACGCCGATCGCGAGGCGGTCCGCGCCGCCGCGAACGAGGCGGCAGCGGCGCTCGTCGAGTTCGCCCGCGACGAGAACGACCGCGCACTTGCCGAATTGCGCCGGCAGGGCTTCGCGGTGACGCGCCTGACGACCGAAGGCCGGGACGCGTTCGCCGCGGCGGCCAGGGGCGCCTACGACCGGGCCACCGCGACCATCGGGCCCGAGACCGTGCGCCACGCCGAGTCCGTGCTGGCGGCGCAGCCCTGAGGGCGACGGACCGTCGCGGGCGCGAATGGCGTTCCGCGCTGTACGC
>WBZP01004264.1_pt1 | contig 15015 bp, 22 predicted proteins | sample 5204301 | NCBI WGS metagenome assembly WBZP01 (sample SAMN12412401, study PRJNA552823) | activated sludge metagenome | isolation source: activated sludge from nitrification reactor of wastewater treatment plant... | place: USA: Pennsylvania | collected 2017 | reverse complement strand
CTTGCGCCGAGGGATTTTAAGTCCCTTGTGTCTACCAATTTCACCATCCGGGCCTTCGAAAATTCTCGAAGCGGGGGAACACTGGAGGCGCGACCCGGAATCGAACCGAGGTACACGGCTTTGCAGGCCGCTGCATAACCACTCTGCCATCGCGCCGCGAAGGACTTGTCCTGGGATGCGGTCCGCGCCCGAAGGAACGCGGACTTGAAGCTAAAAGGGGGAAAGCAACGGCTTTCCCCCGGGAATCTGGAGCGGCAGAAGAGTCTCGAACTCTCGACCTCAACCTTGGCAAGGTTGCGCTCTACCAACTGAGCTACTGCCGCAGAACAGGCGCGCATTATAACGTTCGCATTCCGCGTGTCAACGAGTGCGGGCCGAGATTTCCGGCCACGCTTTTCTCAAATAATAGGCCATCGACCACAGCGTAAGCAGGGCCGCAATCCAGAGCGACCAGGTGCCGAGCAGGTGGATGTTGAGCGCGCCGATCGGCGTGTTCCAGAGCAGCATCGGAATCGCCGTCATCTGGGCAATGGTCTTCAGTTTCCCGAGCAGGGAAACCGCGACGCTTTTCGCGGCGCCGATTCCGGCCATCCACTCGCGCAAGGCCGAAATCGCGATCTCGCGCCCGATGATGATGAAGGCCAGTATGGCGTCGGCGCGATTCAGCTCGACCAGCATCACCAGCGCGGCAGCGACCATCAGTTTGTCCGCCACCGGATCGAGGAAGGCGCCGAAGGCCGAGGTCTGGTTCAGCTTGCGCGCCAGCCACCCGTCGACCCAGTCGGTGATGGCGGCAACCAGGAAGGCCGCGGTGGCGACGAAGTTCTGCTCGGTTGCGGTCAGCGGCAGGTAAAACACTCCCACCACCACAGGGATCAGCAGGATGCGCGCCCAGGTCAGCAGATTCGGAATGTTCAGCGGCATGTCATCTCAGGGCCTTGTGGATTTCTTCCGCGAGCCGCCGCGAGATGCCATCCACGCGACACAGGTCTTCAATCGTCGCCGCCCTGACGCCGTCGAGGCCGCCGAATTGCGCCAGCAGCTTCTTGCGCCGCGCCGGGCCGATGCCCGCCACATCTTCGAGCTTCGAGCGTCCGCGCGCTTTCGCACGGCGCGCCCGATGGCCGACGATGGCGAATCGATGCGCCTCGTCGCGGATTTCCTGAATCAGGTGAAAGCCCGGATGATCCATGCCCAATTGTAGCGGCAGGCTGCGGCCATGGACGAAGAGTGTTTCAAGTCCCGGTTTCCGGTCCTCGCCCTTGGCCACGCCGATGCTCGCCAGATGGTCCAGGCCCAGCTCGGCGAACACCTCGCGCGCGACGCCATGCTGGCCCTTGCCGCCGTCGATCAGGACCAGGTCGGGCGCCACGGTCTCGCCCGTGGCGACTTTCTCGTAGCGCCGTGTCAGGGCCTGGCGCATCGCCGCGTAGTCGTCGCCGGGCTGGATGCCCTCGATGTTGAAGCGGCGGTAGTCGCCCTTCTTCATCGCGCCGTCGACGCAGACAACGCAGGAGGCCACCGTGCCTTCGCCCATGGTGTGGCTGATGTCGAAGCATTCGATGCGGCGCGGCGGCTCGGGCATCTCCAGCGCCTCCTGCAATGCCGTCACGCGTCCGCTGCTGCGGGCTTTGGCCTGCCAGCGGGACTGCACCGCGAGGCGCGCATTGGTCAGCGCCATCTCGACCCAGGCGCGTTCCATCTCGTTCTTCGGCGGGCCGGCCTGCACGTCCGGCGCCAGGTCCTCGAGCGGCCACGCGCTCAGGATCACGCGACCGGGCGCCGGCTGCTCGGCATAGTGCTGGGCGACAAAGGCCGCCAGTCCCTCGGCCGCCTCGGCCTCGGACGCGGCCTGCGGAAAATAGGCTCGATCCCCCAGGTGCAGGCCGCCGCGCACCATGGCCAGGTTGACGCACAGGCTGCCGCGCTCGACCACCGCGGCGATGATATCGACATCGGCGTCCGTGGTCGAACTGACGTACTGGCGATGCAGCACGGCCTGCAGCGCCCGGATCTGGTCGCGCAGGCTGGCGGCTTCCTCGAAGCGCAGCCCGGCGGCGGCCACCTCCATCAGCCCGGTCAGACCCTCGATCACCTCGGAGTGCCGGCCGCGCAGGAACAATTCGGCCAGCCGCACATCGGCCGCATAGTCCTGCCTCGACACCAAACCCACGCAGGGCGCCTTGCAGCGCTTGATCTGGTGCATCAGGCAGGGCCGCGAGCGATGCGCGAACACCGCCTCTTCGCAGGTGCGCAGCAGAAAGCTCTTCTGGATCAGTTGAATGCTCTCGCGCACCGCCAGGCCGTTGGGGAAAGGCCCGAAGTACTGCGACTTCCTTTCGAAGCTGCCGCGATGGTAGAACAGGCGCGGAAACTCGCCCCCGGACAGGCCGATGTAGGGATAGGACTTGTCGTCGCGAAACAGGATGTTGTATTTCGGCGCCAGTTTCTTGATCAGTGTGTTTTCGAGGATCAGCGCCTCGGCCTCGGAGCGCGTCGCCGTCACCTCCATGGCCGCCACCTGCTGCAGCATCAGTGCGATGCGCGGGCTGTGGCCGGACTTGTTGAAGTAGGACGCGACGCGTTTCTTCAGGTTCTTCGCCTTTCCCACATACAACACGGCGCCAGCCCCATCGAGCATCCGATAGACGCCCGGCGCATCGGTCAGCGCGGCAAGAAACTCCCCGCTGTCGAAGGCTTCGACGGCGCGCGGGGAGTCAGGCGAGTTCGGCGCGGATGCTGCGGAAGACATCTTGAAAGGCGTCGCTGGTGAGACGGCGCGTCTGGGTGTTGTAACGGCTGCAATGGTAGCTGTCGATCAGGATGCGGCCCCCCGCGCCCGATGGCGCGAGCTCATGCGGCGGCAGCACATGGCGCGCGCCGTGGCCGAAAGCCAGCGCCGACTGCCTGAGGCCGAGGGCCATCAGCACCGCCTTGTGCGCCACCAGCCCTAGCGCGAGAATCACCCGCAGTTCAGGTGCGGCGCGCAGTTCGTCGGCCAGGTAGCGATTGCAGGTCCTGATCTCGGCCGGCTCCGGCTTGTTCTCCGGCGGCAGGCATTTCACCGCATTGGTGATGCGGCAATCCACCAAGCGCAGATCGTCTTCGGCGGCAAGCGACACCGGCTTCGAGCCGAAACCGAAGGCGTGCAGCGTCTCATACAGCAGGATGCCGGCGAAATCACCCGTGAAGGGCCGGCCCGTGCGGTTGGCGCCGTGCATGCCGGGCGCCAGGCCGACGATCAGCAGACGGGCCTGCGGATCGCCGAAGGGCAGCACCGGGCGGGCGTGGTAGTCCGGCTCGCGGCTGCGCACCTCGGCCAGAAATCCGGCGAGGCGCGGGCACTCGGTGCAGCGTAGCAGTTGATCCATTGAGCTAGGATACCGCCTCGCCATGACCAACCAGCCCATTCACTGCGACATTTTCTGCGTGGTCGTCGACAACTATGGCGACGCGGGCGTCTGCTGGCGGCTGGCCCGTCAGTTGGCGGATGAACATGGCTGGCGGGTCAGGCTGTGGATCGACGATCCGGCGCCCCTGCGGCAACTCGCGCCGGACCACGCCGCCGGGCCGGTGGAGGTCAGGCTGTGGCCCGATTCCTGGCCCCGCCCGTGGCCCGTGGCCGAAACGGCGGACGTGGTCATCGAGGCCTTCGCCTGCCACCTGCCGCCGGACTATGTCGAGGCCATGGCAGCACGCGCCCGGGCCCCTGTCTGGCTGAACCTCGAATACCTCTCCGCCGAAGCCTGGGTCGCCGGCTGCCACGGCCTGCAATCGCCCCATCCGCGCCTGCCGCTGGTCAAGCATTTCTTTTTCCCCGGCTTTGGCGAAGCGACCGGCGGGCTGCTGCGCGAGCGCAACTACGACGCGCGGCGCAAGGCCTTCGACGAATCGGCCTTCCGCGCCGAGTTCGGCATTCCGCCTAGAACCGCGGGGGAACTGACGATTTCGCTGTTCAGCTACGAAAACCCGGCACTGCCCGAACTGATGCGAGCCTGGACCGCCTGGGCGACCCCGGAGCGGCCGATTCGCCTGCTCAGAACGGGTGGCGCAGCGACCGCGACCAACGGAAGTCCGACGGGCAGCTTCAGCATGCATTGCCTGCCCTTCCTGCCCCAGTCCCGCTACGACGAGTTGCTCTGGGCCGGCGATCTGAACTTCGTTCGCGGCGAGGACTCCTTTGTTCGCGCCCAGTGGGCGGCCAGGCCCTTCGTCTGGCAGATCTACCCGCAGGCCGAAAACGCGCATCTGGCCAAGCTCGATGCCTTCCTGTCCATCCATCCCGCCGGTGCGCAACTAAGCACCTTCTGGCAGGCCTGGAATGGCCAGGGCACCCTCGACTGGCCCGAGTTCGCCGCCGGCCTGCCGGGCCTGAAAACGCCGATGCAGCAATGGGCGACGACGCTCGCCGCCCGACCCGATCTGGCCGAAAAGCTTGTGCAGTTCTGCCTTGAGCGGCTAAAATAGCCGGTTACCAAATTCCCTCGCAGGAAGCACAGCCATGAAAATCGCACAGGAACTCCGCGCCGGCAACGTCGTGATGATCGGCAACGATCCGCTCGTCGTGCAAAAGGCCGAATACAACAAGGGCGGCCGCAGTTCCGCGGTCGTCAAGTTCAAGTTCAAGAATCTGCTGACAGGCGCCGCTTCGGAGTCGATCTACAAGGCCGACGACAAGTTCGAGCAGGTGGTGCCCGAGCGCAAGGAATGCACCTATTCCTATTATGCCGATCCGATGTACGTGTTCATGGACGCCGAGTACAACCAGTACGAGGTCGAAGGCGAAAACATGAGCGACGCGGTGAACTACATCGAGGACGGCATGCCGGTCGAAGTGGTTTTCTTCGACGGCAAGGCGATCTCGGTCGAAATGCCCAACAGCGTGGTGCGCGAGGTGATCTACACCGAACCCGCCGTCAAGGGCGACACCTCCGGCAAGGTCATGAAGCCGGCCAAGATCAGCACCGGCATGGAACTCCCCGTGCCGCTGTTCGTCGAGATCGGCAACAAGATCGAAATCGACACGCGCACCGGCGAGTACAAGAACCGCGTCAAGTAGGCGCGCTCCGGCACGGCAGGACAATACGCCGTCATTCCCGCGAATGCGGGAATCCAAGGACTCGTTGAAGGCGTGGATTCCGGCCTTCGCCGGATTGACGTCTTGGGACTTCCCTACGCCAGCGCCCGCTCCGCCAGCCGCACCCAGTAGCGGATGCCGGTGGCGATGATCTCGTCATTGAAGTCGTAGTGCGGGCTGTGCAGCATGCAGCCGCCCTCCCCCGGACCATTGCCCAGCCAGACATAGCAGGCAGGCACCACCCTCGCCATGTAGGCAAAATCCTCGGCGCCCATGCTCGGCGGCAGATTCGTCAGGACATGGGCGTCGCCCGCGACATGGCGCGCCACTTCGCGCGCGATGGCGCTGGGCTCCGGAGCATTGAATGTCGGCGGATAGCCGCGCTCGTAGCGCAGGTCGATGCTGACGCCGTAAGTCGCCTCGATGCCGTTGCAGATGCGCCGCAAGCCCGCCTCCAGCGCGTCCTGCAACTCGGCATTCAGCGTGCGCACCGTGCCGCCGAGTTGGGCCGTCTCCGGCAGCACGTTGTCGGCAAAGCCGGCATGGAAGCGGGTAACGCTGACCACCGCCGCCGCCAGCGGATCGGTGTTGCGCGACACCAGGGATTGCAGGGCCTGCACCAGCGCGCTGCCGGCCAGCACCACATCCACCGCCTGATGCGGCATCGCGGCGTGGCCGCCGCGCCCGGTGATGCCGATATCGATGCGATCGGTGCCCGCCATCACCGGCCCTTCGGTGACGCCGATGCTGCCGGCCGGCATGCCCGGCCAGTTGTGCAGGCCGAACACCATGTCCATCGGGAAGCGCTCGAACAGACCCTCCTCCACCATGACGCGGCCGCCGCCCTCGTGCTCTTCCGCCGGCTGGAAGATGAAATACACGGTGCCGTCGAAGTGGCGCAGCGTGCACAGCGCCTCGGCGGCACCGAGCAGCATCGCGGTATGGCCGTCGTGGCCGCAGGCGTGCATCCTGCCCTTGTGCGTCGAATGATGCGGGAAGGTATTCAGCTCGGCCAGCGGCAGCGCATCCATGTCGGCCCGCAGGCCGATCGCGCGCGGGCCGGACCCCAGCGCGAGCTTCGCCACCACCCCGGTGCGGGCAATCCCGCGATGAACTTCAAGGCCGAGGCCGTCGAGATAGTCCGCCACCTTGGCGCTGGTGCGGTGTTCGTCGAAGGCGAGTTCGGGATGGGCGTGGATATCGCGGCGCAGCGCAGCGATCTTCGGCGTCAGGGTCGGCAGCAGTTCGTTGATCATGGCACGTTCCAGTATCGGTTCCGGCATTGGTTATCCTATCAGTCCTGGCCGAAATCGGCGTCCCGACGATCACTCGCAAATCTTCCGGTATCTTCGCTGCACGATGGATACGCCCCCTCGCCGCATTGCGCACCTGGACATGGACGCCTTCTACGCGTCGGTCGAGCTGCTGCGCTACCCCGAATTGCGCGGGCTGCCCGTGGTGATCGGCGGGAGCAGCATCCACCAGCCCGAGCTGCTGGCGGACGGCAGCCGCCGCTATGCCCGGCTGCGCGACTATGTCGGCCGCGGCGTCATCACCACCTCGACCTACGAAGCGCGGGCGCTGGGCGTGTTCTCCGGCATGGGCGTGATGAAGGCGGCGAAACTGGCGCCGGACGCCATCCTGCTGCCGGTCGACTTCGACGCCTATCGCCACTACTCGCGGCTGTTCAAGGCCGCCGTGGCGACCATCACGCCGCAGATCGAGGACCGCGGCATCGACGAGATCTACATCGACCTCAGCGACCTGCCCGGCGAAACCCTGACCCTCGCGCAAGCCATCAAGCAGGCGGTGAAGGATGCCACCGGGCTTTCCTGCTCGATCGGCATCAGCCCCAACAAGCTGCTGTCGAAGATCTGCTCGGACCTGGAAAAACCCGATGGCCTGACGCTGCTGGGCCGTGACGACCTGCCGCTGCGCATCTGGCCGCTGCCCGTGCGCAAGATCAACGGCATCGGCCCCAAGGCCGGCGAAAAGCTGGCGGCGCTGGGCATCGCCACCATCGCCGACCTGGCCCGCGCCGAGCCGGAATTGCTGCAAGCCCACTTCGGCCGCAGCTATGCCGAATGGTTGCACCAGGCGTCCCACGGCATCGACGAGCGGCCAGTGGTGACCAGTTCGGAACCGAAATCGATCAGCCGCGAAACCACCTTCGAGCGCGACCTCCACCCGCGCCGCGACCGCGCCGCCCTGTCCGAGGTATTCACCTCGCTGTGCGCCCGCGTCGCCGGCGACCTGCAGCGCAAGGGCTACCTCGGCCGCACCATCGGCATCAAGCTGCGCTACGAGGATTTCCGCACCGTGACGCGCGACCTGACGCTGCCCCGACCCACTGCCGACCCTGCCGTCATCCGCCGCGCCGCCGGCGAATGCCTGCGCCGCGTGCCGCTGGAAAGGAAACTGCGATTGCTCGGCGTGCGCGCCAGCGCGCTGTCGTCGAGCAGCGCACCCCAGGAAGTGGATCAATCGCCGCAAGGCGAGTTGGCGCTGACCGCCGGCGAGTTCTTGTGAGCCAACTTCGGATGAAAAGGGGTCTTGCTACCGCTTCAACGCCGGACATGAGGGGCGACGAGCGGCTTCGTCGCCCGCAGCCGAGTTGATGGATGAGTTAGCGCTCGGTGATTTCAATGCCAAGGCTCTTTGTGATGAAGCCGGTGATGAGGGCGCCGATGAGCGAAGTTACCGTGCCCCACAACAACACGGCGACGTAAATCATCGATGCGCCACCACCCGAATAGGGGCGGACACAATCGGTGTAGTAGGCGAAGAGCAGCCACGGAGCGAACAAAGCGCAGGCGCCGACGGCACGCAGCGGATTCGGAAGGGCAAGCGAAACTATTGAAGCACTGAAGAAGCAGCACGGCGCAAATTGCCATCACTCCCATCCAGCGCGCTCTGCGGCGTGAGATCGTCATGAGTGCCAACGCCTGAATTCACGGCTTGCCGAAGGCAGTCCCGTGGAATGGAATGTCGGGCGGCGCGCACTCATGAAACTCAACTGCCCAGCCTGCTCACTGCATCGAGTGCAAGCCGAACATGTTCCCCTCTGCAATCGGCCTTGGATTCAACCGGTGGATGCAACAGATTGGCTGAATCGTTCAGCGGACGTTCCGTTGATCATTCCGACCGCCATGGGGTCATCCGCGGTATCCAGCGCGGGACGGCGGCGCGGAACGCCTCGTACTCTCTCCCAAACGTCTGCTCGAGCGTGGGTTCTTCGTACGCCACGACTTGGACGTGGAAGGCGAGCCACAACAGCGCGCCGTAGAGGATGAGGCGCCAATCGCCCATCAGCACCGCTTGACCCAGGATGATGGCTACGACCGCGACGAATATTGGATTACGCACATAACGGTAGAGACCGGTCACCACGAGATTCCGGGGCGGCGCGATGGGCGCAGGGGTGCCGAGACCCTGCAGCGCGAAACGCGCAAATGCGTCAACGAGCCCTGGCACGCCTGCCAGAATCATTATCGCGCCGATGCCGCGCGTCAGCTCCAGACCAAGGAACGGCGGCTGGAGTTGCCAACCCGTGATCAACCATGGAACGAGCCCCGCCAGCGTACTTGGGGCGACCACGAAGAAAACCGCCGAGCCCAGGACGGCAAAGGTTCGTTGCATGGCGGTTCCGGACACTTGTCGCGGCGAGCTCATTCCAACCTCCCTTTCATGGTTTCCCGTCGTGATCCGGGCCGCATTGGGTCGAAAGCAGACATGGACAGGGGATTTCTCACTTCGAACCTCGGCATTACGCGACCGGCGTGCCACCTACGTTTGAAATCACCGGGCTGCGCGGCTTCTCGCGCAGCTCCGGTGGATTGATGGGTTGGGCTTTGTTTCACTCATAGTGGGTCCACATGCGCAAGACGCGAACCGTTTTCTCTTTGGTAAAAACCTCGTAGACCATGCGGTGCTGAATATTGATGCGACGAGAGTACGCGCCGGCAAGATCACCGACCAACTTTTCGAAGGGTGGTGGATTTTGAAAGGGGTCACTGGCGAGAACCGCCAGCAGTTCTTGTGCCTTTGGCTTAAGACCACTTGCAGCAAGCTTTTTCGCATCCTTCATTGCTTGCTTGGCATAAACAATTTCCCAACTCACCACTTAAGCGCCTTCGAGCTTTTTGCGAGAGGCTCGGCCATCCCGGTTTTGATGGACTCGCGCATGCCCGGCACTGCCAATAGGTACAGAGTTTCTTGAATTGCGCTCCAATCTTCCGCGGAGAGCAGAACGGCACTACTGCGTTTGCCGGAAATAACGATTGGCTGATGCGACTCTACTGTTTGGTCAATGAGGCGGTATAGGTTTGCGCGAGCTTCACTAGCGGTAAGTGTGTTCATTTCGTACTCCTACAAAGAGGCTTGTATGGTACGCGAATACGTACGCCTGTCAAGCGGGCGCTTTAAGAGGCCCAACGCTTGAATTCACCGGCGGTGCGCGGCTTCATCGCGCAGCGTCCGGTGGATCGATGGGTTCGGCACCACCCAGCGCTCATCCCATAAGGAGTTGCAGTCGCCATCTCTCTCCTCTGAATCCAACGTGCCGATACGGAACGCATGAATCGAGAGCTTTAGTGTTGGCTATGCGCTGCTCGTCAGTGATATCGCGATTATTGACGAAGTCGTCGTACTTGTAGGGCGACACCCCGTCGTAGTACTGGAAGAACGACCTCCTCATAACTTCAACAGCCTTTTCGTCGTTGCCTAGTGCGGCTCTCACCGCTTGGGTGAGGTCTTCCGGCGTCATGACCATCAACATCTCGCTAAGGTCAATAGTGAGGTACGGGAGCTGCAGTTTGAGCAAAGCCGACAGGGCGCGACGCCAATAGTCACAAGCCCACTCCTTCTCCCCTGTGAGTTTCTCAAAGAGTGGCAGTGACTGACTTAGATTCCTCGCGGCCGACTGTAAATCAAGACATGGTACCTCGATGTCCATTCGATTTTCCCAGACAACTGAGCAACCGCGAAGATCGGACTGCCGAAAGCACGCAAACCACGGTAGTGGAACTATGTAGTTGGCCTCTGCGACCTCCACGACTGTTGCCGTGCCCCCGTCAACGGCACTGCGTAAAGCAGCGTTGTCACTAGACAACATGCTTGTGTTCAGTAGAAAGTGGCGCTGCGACATCTGCGGTACCTCAACGTGGTATGGAGTGCTTGTGATGCCGAACGTTCACAATGAGGGGCGCGCGCTGTTCTTGCGCGCGTCCCTCTCGATTGTGGGGTTGGGCGTCAACGGCTCCCTCTACTGGTAGGTCTGGCCGGCGTGCTTGAGCCAACCCGCTTGATGGCGACCACTCGGGTCGCGGTGTGTCCAATGAATGACGCCGCCTTTGGCGTTCCACTCGTACACACCGTTGAACGCGACGGAGTCACCAGACTTTAGCGAGTCGAGGCGGGGCGCAAGATCAATGTTGTGTGCGACCAAGAGTGTTTGGCCCGAAGACAGCGTCAAGATAAAACGTTGGTGACGGCTACCTTCAGTGTCGTCTGCAAGGAGCTTTGTGACTACGCCTTCACCTGTGACCTGGGTGCCACTCTTCTGTTCGGCGAATGCGGTACGAAGGTCATCGGCCTTGCCGGACGGTACAGCCTGCGCTTGACTGGCGGGTGTAGTCGTAAGCTGACGAAGAGCACCCGTTTGACCCAGGCCAAAGTAAAGACCCGCGACTACGACTAGTGTAAGAATGAGTTTTTTCATGAGTCCTCAGTGCTTCGTCAGGTATCCGGGTGTTAGCGCTTGCAGAGCTTCTCTGACTGACGCCCAACGTAGAAGTCACCAGCGCTGCGCGGCTTTATCGCGCAGCGTCCGTGTGGACTGCCGGGTTATGCGTTGCGCAAACACTCAAGACCCCCTGACTTCCCTTCGGAGGGACTCGATATCTTGCGATTGCTTGTTGATGAGCATCGCCAGCAATCGCTGTATGTTCATGCTTTCAGATACCATGCTGTGGTGAAATGAAATCAACACGAACTGGGCCGCAAAAGCCAACAATATGACAGTCATGAGCATGGCATTCTCGTATAGCGCCCACAGTCCTGCGCAAAAGAACGCAATCGTAATTACGTAGTTTGTGAGCATATGTTTGTTGTGGGCACTTTGCCGCTCGTTCAGACACTGCTCATATTCCGAGATATCTAAGCTTCTTTTTTCATTGCTCCATAGCTCTCGAAATCTGGGTGATGGCTTGCTCATGTAGAAACCCTCTTTCTGTTCGTTGAATTAGTCCGCTGTGCGATTGAATTGGTTTGTTCTCTTGCGCCACCACGCTGCCGCCTTGTCATCGAATGTCTGAAACGCAGAATTGAACCCGGGACGTAGCAATTTGAAGTTGTTGATGGCTCTCTCAATTAGGTTTACTGCTTCCTGCTCAAGGTCAATTTCAACGTCGTTACCAGTGCGAATATGTTTCAGTTCGTTTCTTGCATTGTTTTCTTGGTCACGGAATGTTTTCGGATCTTCCGCGTAACCAAAGAAGGATTCAAATAGTTCGCACTGATCGCTTACTTCGCTCTCCATGGAGTTGGTTTGCCCAGTTCCAGTTACTAACTTTCCAAGAATCTCCTCGGCCGCTCCGGCAAGCGTAATCGCAGAGATAATCCGATCGCCAGAGCAGAACAACTCGATTGCGTGCAGAAGCTGTTGCTCTGCGATGTCAAGTTTCGTCAGCGTCGCATGCCACATGGATTAGTACGCATAAAGCAGAGCTAACCGGCGCTGCGCGGCCTTATCGCGCAGCGTCCAGCGACCGAAGGGAGCGAGGTTGAGCGCCGGGTTATGCGGCGCGTTCAAGTGGAACCTCCCAGCCGGGAAACACAAGCACGGCTGGATGGCACTTGAGGGCGCGAGCAAAGACCTTTGCTCGCTCGACACCCAAATTGACCCGCCCGTTTTCGATTGCCGAAATTGTGGCTTGCGGAATACCCGTTAGCTCGGACAGTTGGCTTTGGCTGAACTCTTGGAGTTCGCGCAGGATGCGGACAGACTCACCCACCGAGACCTCAACTCGCTTCTTCGCAGGACGAAACTCTTTCATTTCATGGCCTCCTGTAATCATGGGCGGTGACATGTACAACTTGAATTTGCAACACGTTTGCGACGACTCGGTAAATCACCCGCCACTGAAGCCCGAGCCGAGACGAACGATGGCCCTTCCACTCACCGGACAGAGCCTCATCGTGAAACCCTTTGATGGCCCGCAAACCTTGCGGCCCGGAAAGCCCGGCAATGTCTTTCCACTTCTCGTAACCTTTCAAGACCTCTATAGGCACGGAGCCAGAAAGCTGCCTGTCAACGCGACGGTGTTCTTCGATTAGCCACATGCCACATTATGTATATACCACTAATGATATGTCAAGAGCGGCGACGGATTAGTGACGCATAACGTTTGAATTCACCGGCGCTGCGCGGCTTCATCGCGCAGCGTCCGGTGGATTGATGGGCTGGGCCGCGTGGATGGCACGATAAGGTCGTGCGCCGCCGAAAGCGCCTTCGCCCACTCGCACGTGATCCCATAGTGATGCTGGATATATTTATGCCTGCGCCTCGGCTTTACTCTCGTACAGTGCCCCGAAATCGTTTTCGTCAAACACATGCTCAACGATACCGTAGGGCGGGCCATCCCAATTGAGTGGGTCGCCGTCAAGCTTGATGGCGCAAATCGTACGCGATCCTACATCGGTGCAGCGCCAGCGCCCGGTTTCCGTCCAGAATTCGCATCCAATGGAAAAATCGGCGTGTTCCAGCGCCATTCACGCCACCGCCAAAGAGCGATGCGGAACTCGCTTCGCGATTTCGGCACGGGTCGGCAGCGTTTTGAGGTCGTAGTTGGCTTGCAAGGCCAGCCAGCTGGCCGCATCGCCGCCAAAATACTGCGCCAGGCGCAAGGCTGTATCCGCCGTCACTGTGCGGCGCTCCTTGACGATCTCATGGATGCGCGTAGACGGAACGCCAAGCGCCAAGGCCAGCGCGTTGACTGAAAGCCCCAGCGGGGCGAGAAAGTCCTCACGCAACACTTCGCCCGGATGCACGGGGCGCAGACGATCAGCGGGTTTGCTCATGATGCCTCCTCAATGGTAATCGACAATCTCGACATCGGCGGGGCCGCTGTCCGTCCAGACAAAGCACACACGCCACTGATCGTTGATGCGAATGCTGTGCTGACCGGCGCGATCCCGTTTCAGGGCTTCCAGTCGATTGCCTGGCGGGGAACGCAAAAACTCCAGCGTCTGCGCGGCAGCCAGTTGCGCCAGCTTGCGCTCGGCTACGTTCTGGAGCGTCCGGAAGCGGCGCGGCTGCCCGCCCTCGAAGAGCGACTGCGTTTCCTTGCACTTGAATGACTGGATCATGGCACAAAGAGTATTACGGCTAGCGTAATACGTCAAGCGGAATCAAACGACAGCGAAATCAAACGGCCGACCCGCCTGCGCCGCAGTGTGTAGGGCACAACGTAGAAGTCACCGGCGCTGCGCGGCTTTATCGCACAGCGTCCGTGTGGACTGCCGGGTTGGGCCACTCACGCGAGAACCTCAAGAAAGGGCTTCATATCGACAATGGCAGCCTGTGATTTCTTTCGGAGAAAGGCAAGCAAATCCCCTTCGCGTTGTAGGAGCAAAACCAGTTCTTTGAGCGAACAGAGAAACATGGTCCTTTGATTCAGCGCACTCGCGCACTCCTTGATTACTGGCGCGGTGTAATCGCTGGACGAAATGAAAATGCCATGAGCACTGGCACGAGCAAATAGGCGAACGAGATGGGGGGCAAAGTCTCCAACCCCGACAGGATCCTTGAGCCATTTCATTTCAACAAGATGTACGGTTCCGTCGAGAACGATGACGCCGTCGATCTGCTCAAGGATGGTGGGTCCATCAGGGTCTTTTCGCCGAAAGTCTTCTTTGACGAGGATTCCGTACGCGCGAAAAAGATCGTTGAGAACACCCTCAAGTAGTTTGCCGCGTGCATTGGGTTTGTCGTCCATGCCGAACAGCGAGAACAGACGATCACGGACAGAGTGGACTTGGGTTCGCTTCGCGGCTAGTTCCGCCTGTTCGTCCCGAGCACGTTGAGTAGTCTGCTGTCGTTCCGCATCGCGCTCCTGTTTCATGCGGGTAAACGAGTCCTTGACGTTTACAACTTTCCGGATGTCAGCCACCAAACCCTTGGCCTTGAGTTGATCTGCGGGCCAGCAGGTTGAGAACTCTTCAAACTCAACGATTCGCTTGATTACCTCGCGACGTGCTGCCAGGCCACTGTCGCCACGAGCATTTAGAGCTTCAAGTACATGACGCGCAATCTGGTACTTGTTCACTGACTTTGCGTCGGTTCTGAGTTGCGTAGCCATTGAACCCATGTCGGCATCTGGTACGCCGGCACCTCTGAAGAAGACAAGTACATCTTTCTTTCCTCGGCAGAGCAGCGGAATCGTATCTACCAAGAGCGAAAAGACTTCAGGAGGGTAGTGAAAGCTATCGGCCATATGACGGATTGTACGGATGGATGAAAGTGGCCCAACGTAGAGCTAACCGGCGCTGCGCGGCTTTATCGCGCAGCGTCCAGCGACCGAAGGGAGCGAGGTTGAGCGCCATGTTAGGGGTTGGTTTCAGCGACACGCTCCCACTCGCCAGTGCGAATCTTTCGATCTACTTGGCGATGGATTTTCTGCACGAGATAGTCTTTGTCGCCTGGGTGATGAAGGAGATCGCGGGCGCAGGTTTCGCAAGTAAGAACCGTCTTTCTGTCTGGGTCGTAAAAACTTCCGACCTCGGAATACACGAGCATGGTGTCGCAGTGCGGGTGACCTGACTGGTTTTGTCGGACCAATTCAATCTAGAGATTCGTGGCCCCGGTGGTTGAACTGATTTCGCAACCCCGGCGGAATTCCGCCGGGGTTGCGTACTGCAAACTCGAATGCGGTCTGACT
>WBZP01004263.1_pt1 | contig 15016 bp, 17 predicted proteins | sample 5204301 | NCBI WGS metagenome assembly WBZP01 (sample SAMN12412401, study PRJNA552823) | activated sludge metagenome | isolation source: activated sludge from nitrification reactor of wastewater treatment plant... | place: USA: Pennsylvania | collected 2017 | reverse complement strand
CGGCTACGCTGTTGAATAGCTCGCCGGCTACCATCCCGGCATGAACAAAGGCCCTGAAAATTCCAGCGTCGGCTGGCCTAGTTTTTGGGAGCACTTCACAAAACCCCGAGACTCTAATTGCCACTGGATGAAAATTCAGTGGCAGGTCACTCTACGCCAAGCGGCTGGAGCACGGCCGCTTTCTCTGGCCGTCATCGGCTATTGGCGTGGTGACAATCACCCCATCCCGCTTTTGAAAACGTTTGCTAGAGCAAAATCTGACCTATTTGAATCGAGAGGGATTCCCAAAGGGCTCGAACTCTGATTCACCATGAGGGCTGAGCGAGGAGGCCAGCCCATATGGCCAAAGCGTTGTCGGAAGATTTGCGGACCAGGGTAGTTCGGGCGGTTGAGGGGGGAATGTCGCGCCGTGCGGCAGCGGAACGGTTCGGCATCTCGGCTGCGAGCGCGGTACGCTACGTCTAGGAATGGCGCGCGAATGGGGCCACGGCAGCCAAGCAGCGAGGCGGCGATCATCGCTCGCAACGCATTGAAGCGTACCATGATGCGATCATGGGTGCGATCGAGGCCAAGCCGGACATGACCCTGGTTGAGATTGCCGAAATGCTCAAATCGGAATTTGAAGCCTCGTTTGCGCCGAGCTCGATTTGGCGCTTCCTCGACCGCCACGGCATCACCTTCAAAAAAAAGCGCGCACGCGGCCGAGCAGGATAGGCCCGATGTCGCAGCGGCACGTCAGGCCTGGAGCGAACTTGCGCCGCAACTCGATCCCGACAAGCTGGTCTTCATCGACGAGACCGGCGCATCGACCAAAATGGCACGGCTTTATGGCCGTTCGAAACGCGGCCAGCGTTGCCGTGCCGCGGTCCCGCACGGCCATTGGCTGACCACGACCTTCACCGCAGCCCTGCGCAGCACCGCCCTGACTGCGCCGATGACGCTCGACGGGCCTATGAACGCCGACGCCTTCCTCGCCTATATCGAGCATGTGTTGGCGCCTACCCTCAAACGTGGCGACGTCGTCGTGATGGACAATCTGCCAGCACATAAGGGGGCCGCAGTCCGGGCCGCTATTGAGATCTGCGGCGCCAGCCTTCTGCTGCTGCCGCCGTACTCGCCCGATTTCAATCCTATCGAGAACGCCTTTGCCAAATTCAAATCGAGCCTGCGAAAAGCCGCTGCCAGAACCGTCAACACTCTCGAAGCCGCAATCGCCAATGCCTACCGGGCTTTTACCCCTGACGAATGCGCCAATTACTTCCGAGCCGCAGGATACAGTTCAAACTGATCGGACTCTGCTCTAGTCGCGACTATGCCGACGCACTCCGTTGCTTTTTCTGGCTCAAGCGCAGCCAACTGGAGAATGTATCCGAGGAGTGGCAAACTATTGCGTTCAGCCCGCTTCTTTAAAGCAAGCAGCATCTCGGCATATTGATTGTCCACATCAAACTCGAGCGTAGGAAGGATTGTCAGGGATATTACGGTCAGTTTCCTAAGATTTTCTTGCGCACGCTTGGTTTCGGCTTGGATGATTGACCTCCGCAATATCGCGCAGATGATCCTACCGGCAGCGACGCTGCAGGCGCAAACGATCAGTTAACGTGTGGGAAGTCTCGATTGGGAACTTCTATACGCGGTGGACCGGGTGCCAATGGAGGGCGCTGCGCAAGGATCTTCCTCCGAAGAGCATGGTGCATGGGTATCTCGAACCGTGGAACTAGGAAGGCACTTTGGAGCGTATCCATCATCAGCTCTAGATCGCGGTCTGTGAGCTAGAAGGCCCTCTCAGAGTCCACCAAACAACGCTAGCGACCGTTTAGGTGATGGCAAAAAGCCAGAACGAGGGCGGGACCGGGAGCTATTTGCTGGTGGTCCGGCTTCGCTCCGTAGCCAATTCTGATAGGAGCGCCCTGGCTGTCGCTTTGGGGGACACGTCGTCAAGCTTAGCGGCCTTGATCCCGAATCGAGATCTAACATAAACGATCGATCTGTCGACAAAATACGTGCCGCGATAGGTAGCCCCTCGTATAGTGACGGCAACCGGTCTCACAGGAATGGGACGACCATCAGTCATCGAGTTTCCTAGGTTACAAGGCCGCCGCACAGTCTTGATTTACACCACACGGAAAACAAAAATGACCCGGAGTGCCTAGGAGTCCGGGCCATAACCTCAACGACGGGGCTGGCAGCCGCTCGGCTACATCGAAATGATAGCACCCTCTGGGAGGCAAACATTGATCAGCATCAAAATGGCTCAATTTTCGCTGCGGGGACCGATAACGACCCAGCGCACGGGGAAGCTGTGCACCGGGCCGTTACTGCGAAAGTGATGAGCATGCGGCTCCCATCACCCCGCGGTCCCGAACGACTAGTCCTTTTTGACAGAGCGCGCAACCGATGCCTAGCAATTACCGATTTCCGATAAGTGAGACAACCACCCAAAGCTGTTCCTTGTGCGGCGTTGCTACGAAGGATTGAAGAATGCTGCGTTCACCCCTGGTAAAGCAGCTCAAAAGGCTGACTGCTCCAAGATCAGTGCGAGTTCTGCTACACGAAGCGCTCTTGAAATCAACCGCGTTCCCGCCCCTTTACGCGCTAGCTTGAGACCAGTACCCGTCATCTTTGCTCGGTCCAGTCCCTCGGCCTTGCCTTGATGCTAGGCCTGCACAATTTCTGGAATGCAAGTTTGGTCCGCGGGCGCTATAATGAGACGGAACTGTGGGTAGCTTTGCAACTGGCCACCCATCAACGGAACAACATCCGAGTGATATCCTGACCGACCGAGTTAGAACGAAACCATGTGACAAGAAACCCCGCCGAAGCGACTGAGAATCGACTTCGGCGGGTCCTGGAAAACCTTACGCCAAAGTCAGGAGGTCCGCGCAAGATCCGTCCAAGATTACCTGCAGGCGCTTAACACGACGTTTGACCGACTATCGGAAATCGGCAACTTGGGCGAAGTTGGATGACTGGCGCAACTACTACAATGAGGAACGGCCCCACGGGGCGATCGGCAACAGACCGCCGATTTTGCTGCAGAACCACGTCGGCGTAACCAGCCCGCCAACGTGATCAGAGGCGCAAGACTCTAACTCCGGGTGGTCCAAAGTTCGGTCTCGCTGCATGGCCGAGGAAAATGCGATAGCTGCGGAGCCACAGCTGGTCCCGTCAGCGCGGGCTTGCGGTGCAGGGAACGGCCTCCATCCAATCAATGAACCGTAGCCGCAGTATGCTCTCAAACAATTCCAGTCGGCTGCCTTAGTTTGGAGAGCGATTCAGCGGGACTAGCCAATCGACTTGATAGGTGCCAAGGGACCAATTCCCCATTCGAAGTCCTGAATAGGTTGGGTTTGCTCCACTCCCGTCACCATCACGCGAAGAAAGTCTTTGCTGCGGGTGTCGCTGCTATTCTCAAAGACGTTCACAACTTCCCACGTCAACTCTGCAGCGCTGGGTATCCAGCCATCGATGTTCGCCCATTTCGCCCAATAGAAACCTGGTCGCCTTGGAATCGGCATGTACGACAGCTCCATATTTCGATGAATAGCCCCCGCGGTTCCCGGAAGAATGAGAGCCTAGAGATCCCGTAACTTCTCGATTTGTACCCTCCCCATATCGATCCTAGATTAAGATTTCGTTGAGCATAGCGGACCTGACGTGAAAAAAGTCTTTGATCCCTTCCCTAATCGCTTCTCTGGGAGGCTCGCTACTTCGAAACGCCCAGGCTTCACGCGTTGCTCGTTCCTTATTGCGGATGCAATCCTCGGCGGCCGGCGCCTTCGCCTCCGCCAAATTTGGGGCGGTTCAAAACGAAAGTTTTCGCGCTTCTTAGCTTGGGTAGTTCTCCAAGCTTGCCGATCCCCCTTAACCAAGAATTAAGGCAAACGCCGATAGCCTTGAATGCCCTTCGTTGGCCTCTTCTGGCGTCCTTCCCAAATAGGAGGAACATTGTCATGACGCGCATCCTGGAATTTCCTAAGCGACAGAAGGCGAAACCAATAGAGCCCCGCATAGATTTTCTTACAGCAAAGTTCCTCATGGCCACAGAAGGCCTGAAGGAGACACTGGATCTGCTGGACCTAATGCAAGCTAAAATCGACCAGATGTGCCGAATGCTTCCTGAGAAAGAAGTCCCGCCGTATGAGCATCAGCACTCTGCGATTGTCGACGAAATAAATCGCATACGTGCGGAAGTTGCTTCGATATCCTCCCTATTCAAGAACCAGTAGCAGAGCCAATCAAGATGAATGATACCAGTATCCGCCGCCGTCTCGCATTTAACCGGATCGATGACGAAGCGATTAACGTGCTACGTTCAGGAAAACCCTTCCTGCTGGGGATCATGCCAGCGATACTAGACAAGTTCTATGATCACGTCGGCGCGTACTCAGAGACCTCCAATTTTTTCCAGAGCCGCGAGCACATGATGCACGCGAAGGAAATGCAATTGAGGCATTGGTCGATCATCCTTGATGGAAAATTCGACGATAAGTACGAGGCTTCTGTCAAGAAGATCGGTGAAACTCACAACAGGCTGGGTCTGGAACCGCGGTGGTACATTGGAGGATACAACGCACTTGTGACCGACCTAATAGGATCCATCGCCACGCAGATGAAGGCTGGCCGATTCAGCCGTCAGGCAGGATCGAAGAAGCTCGCCCTGCAGCAGGCCGTTGTAAGGGCCGCGATGCTCGATATGGATATTGCTATCTCAGTGTATATCGAGGCTGGACGGCGCGATCGAAAACTAACGTTGGACAAACTTGCCAACGACTTCGAAAATGCAGTGGGCGGGGTTGTGAGCGTTGTCGCTTCTGCCGCGACCGAACTTCAGGCATCATCGCAGAGTCTCCAAGGGGCAACCGATTTGACGGCGGGAGAGTCGAGCGCCGCGGCAATTGCGTCAACTGACTCTACCGCAAACGTAAACGCAGTAGCTGCGGCTGCCGAGCAGCTTTCGAGCTCGATTGTCGAGATTAGTCGTCGGGTGAACGAGTCGGCGTCTATCGCGAACAAGGCGGTCGAGGGCGCTGATCACGCTGCCAAGAAGATTGATCGGCTTTCGACTGCGGGGCAGAAGATCGGTACGATTGTCGATCTAATCACCAATATTGCCTCCCAGACCAACTTGCTTGCGCTGAACGCCACGATAGAAGCTGCCAGGGCAGGCGAGGCCGGTCGCGGCTTCGCCGTAGTGGCAGCTGAAGTTAAGAGCCTTGCCGAGCAAACCGCGAGAGCTACAGCGGAGATCGCAGGTCAAGTTGGTGACATCCAAAACTCTACTACGGAGTCTGTAAAGGCAATTTCTGAGATCTCCAGCGTGATTACGTCTATGACGGAGGTATCGACCGCGATTGCCTCGGCTGTAGAGGAGCAGAGTGCCGCGACTAATGGGATTTCCCGTAACGCGCAGCTTGCGGCTACGGGAACGCAGAGGGTTTCCGCGGGCATAGCTAGTGTTAGTCGGGCGGCGGGGGAGGCTGGAGCTACGGCCACACATGTTCTCACGGCCGCGAGCGAGCTGGCACAGCAATCCGAATTGCTCCGGTCTCAGGTATTCACTTTCCTTGGCACGGTCAGGTCAGCCTAGTCACTTCGACCAGGGGCGGATGTATTCAAGTTGTCGCCAATCTGTGCGTGCCGAGCTGAGCGCGAGCTTGCCGTCATTGTTGGATGTTGCAGTTCGGGTCTAAGTAGCTTCCGACTAGGTCAATCGGATGGAGCCAGTACAGAGGGGTGGTTGGTTGGGACCTAGGGCATGACAAGCGACAAGCGAAACATGAAGCGCGTGAGCTTTGAGGAGGGCTTTGAGATTTCAGTGGTCGCCATCGATGGAACCTGGTCGATCCGGGGCCGCATTAGCGACGTGTCTGAAACCGGCGCCAAATTCCGTGCGCTATCCCCGCTCTCGGAGCGCATGCGCACTGAGGAATTTTTTGTTTTTCTGACTCCAAACCAGAAGGTGCGCAGGCGCGCAATACTAGTTTGGGCAGATAAGGGCCTCCTGGGGATCAAATTTGTGAAAGCTGGCTGAAATACCGGCGCAAATATGCCGGAATGCCACGTGGGACGTCGTTGTCGACGCTAGAGATGATGCCCTTATCCCAGTCTCGGCAATCAACAGGATTTGCCAAAGTGTCAAGAATGCTGGAAAACACAGATCAAACGCGGCTAAGGATAGCGCGCACGCACTCTGCTACACGTGCATCGCCGTGAGTAGCCGCGAGCCTGAGCAGCGGAGCCTTGGTCTCAAGACCAGAGGCAGTTGCGTAGAGAACTTTAGAATATGAATTTGCTGCCGAAATGCCAAGTCAAGGCGGGGCCTATTGTATCGACGTCTGAACAGGGAAATTGCTGTTACGATGAGTGCTAGAGAAGGTGATGTATCCGAGGGCCTGAGGTATGCGGTCGGCACATTTATTATGCGCGGAGCCAACAGAGACAAGAAGGTAGATCGAGCGCGTATCGACCGCCTTGTGGCGGCTATCAACATAACAGTCCAGGAGATCGTCTCCGAGCGAGACGGCCTGATCCAAAGAGTTAAGAAAACCATTAATCAAGAGCAAGCTGTTTCAAGAAAAAAGCTGGCCCGACCTGATGTCGTGAAAACGAATCCTCTCGTAGAGTTGAGGGCGGCCGAGAAGAGACTTGCCCGGCTAAGGGAGCAAGAGCGCGAACTTGAAGCAGCGCGGTTGCGGTTCTTGCGATGGGCAAACTCAGGCGACCAATTGACCTGACGGACGCTTCGGAGGCGGCAGAAAGGGGCCACGTCCGCGCCTCACCCGACCCGGATCGTGACCCTTCCGCTTCGATCTCGAGCCCCCGACTGTCAATCGGCGCCCAAAATTGATCCCGCATTGCCTCACCCAGAATGTTACTGGACAACTTCTCGCCGATGACTGGGGCGGCACCACCGAATCGGGTCGGTGTCGTCAATGGCGGGAAGGATCAGCATGGGCGCGCGGCGCGAAGTGGTGTCGGCGGTGATGGAGCATTACCGATCGGCCAAACGAGCGGAGAAGGCACACATACTCGACGAGCTGTGCGCGACGACGGGTTGGCATCGCAAGCATGCGGTGCGCGCACTCCGGAGACGCGTGACGGTTGGGCCGGGCGCAGTCGAGGCATCGCGAGAGCGGAAGCGTAGATATGGTGCGACGATCAAGGACGCGATGACGGCTCTGTGGGAGGCGTCGGATCGGGTGTGCGGCAAGCGGCTCAAGGTGATCATCCCGACCTTGCTGCCGGCCCTCGAGCAACATGGCCGATTGCAGCTTGGCCAAACGGACCGTGATCGTGTTCTGGCCATCAGCGGCGCTACCATCGATCGCCTGCTCGTTGATGTGAAGATCGCGGCGAGCGGCGGTAGCCGGCGTCGTGCCGGATTCTATTCGGCAATCCGGCGCGAGGTCCCGATCCGCACCTTCAATGACTGGGACAGCCCGCCGCCCGGTTTCTGCGAAGTTGACATGGTCGCCCATGGCGGCACGTCGGTGGCAGGCTCGTTCATCCAGACCCTGACGATGGTCGATTTCGCCACGGGCTGGACGGAGTGCCTGCCGTGGGTGACGCGGGAGAGTTCGCTCGTCGTTGAGGCGATCAATCGAGCACAGAGCCTCTTCCCTTGGCTCTTGCGCGGGGTGGATTTCGACAACGACAGCGCCTTCATGAACGATGTCGTCGTGCCATGGTGTCGCGAACAGAAGCTCGAAGTCACACGCTCGCGCGCCTGCAAGAAGAACGATCAGGCGTTCGTCGAGCAGAAGAATGGTTCCGTCGTCCGCCGCCTGATGGGCTACGGCCGCTTCGATGGCGGCAAGACGGCGCGCGTGATGGGCCGCCTCTATGCGGCGGCACGGCTCTACGTCAACTTCTTCCAGCCGTCGTTCAAGCTGAAGGAGAAGTGCCGCGAAGGGGCTAAAGTGATCAAGCGCTATCATCCCCCGTCGACGCCCTATGAGCGTGCATTGGCGCATCCCAAGGTCACCGCGGCAGTGAAGAGACGGCTGCGCGATCAGTATCGCTCGCTCGATCCGGTCGGGCTGTTGGCCGAGATTCGCGCAGCCCAGGACGAACTCGGCAATCGCGTCGATCGTCGTGCCGGACAGGCACGCGGCCTGCAACCCGCTTGCACGAGCACCGCGCCGGCGACCGCAGCGACGTTCGCGAAGACGCACGGCAAGACGGCGACGGTCGGCGAGCCGCGTGCCACGCACCGGCGCACCCGTCGGCCCTATAAGACCAGGGTTCGCATGCCGTCCAAGCTCGACCCGCATATTGCTGCGATCGAGGGTTGGCTCGTCGAGCAGCCGCAGTTAACTGCACTCGCAATTGTCGGCCGGCTGAGCGAGAAATACCCCGAGGAGTTCGGGACGGGGCAGCATTCGATTGTGCAGCGTCTGCTGAGGGCGCTCAGACGGAAGGCGGCCGAAAAGTTGGTTGCTCGGGGCCTGCTCGGCGATGCCACGACCGCCGCCCCACTGCCCGGGGTTATGGACGGCTCGGGCTATGTAGGGCTCGACCCGCCCACAGCCCCTCTCGTCGAGCAAGCCGGGAAAACAACCTGGCGCGGCCGATCAGCCGACATCACATCGGCCGCTGCAGCGGATGCACTTGGGTAACATTCGCAGATGCGGCAATACGGGGGGTCAAAATTGCACGCCGAAACACATCCATTCTAGGCCCAACGGTCGAAACCGAACCGCAGACTCGCAGATAACCCCGTCATCCGGTAGGTGGCCCTGGAACAGCGCTTACAGTACACCAGCGAGCCGTTCCAGCGCCTGATGGTAGACCGCGGCATCGTCTGCAGCATAAGCCGCTCCGGCAATGTCTGGGACAATGCGGCGATGGAGAGCTTCTTCTCCACGCTCCGGACCGAGTGCACGGAAGGTAAGATCTACAGGACCAGAGACGAGGCGCGAGCCGATGTGTTCGACTACATCGAGAGATTCTACAATGCTACCTGCAGGCACTCGACCATCGGCTATCTCAGCCCGACTGAGTTCGAGCGCAAGGTGAGATTAGCTTAACCAGGTTTCCATCAAACCGGCAGCAGCGCAGAGCTTAGCTATTTGTAGAGTACGTCCACTACGACAGGTGCGCTGCCTAAGCCGCCGAGCCCATAGCCCCATTTTCCCCGATCGATCTCCGAAAGCCAAAATCAAGCTCGGCAAGTGGAACCGGCTTTCCGAATAAGTAGCCCTGCCCCAGAGGTACTTCCAAAGGCCGCAACTTATCCAATTGATGCGAGGTTTCGATGCCCTCTACGACGAGTTTCAAATTGAGTGCTTTAGAGAGATGCACAATGGATGACAGCACCGCTCCCGTCTCGGGCCGATCAATGTTGGCGACAAAAGACTTGTCGATCTTCACCTTGTCGAATGGAAAGGCCGTCAAGTACGACAACGAGGAATAGCCAACACCAAAATCGTCTAACGCGATTGAGATCCCGATCTTCTGCAACTGCTCCAGCGCCCTCAAATTGCGCGGATCATTTGCCAAAAAGACACTCTCAGTGATTTCGATTTCTAGCCGATCTTCGCGTAGGCCGGAATCGGCTAATCCGAAAATTACGGCCTCAACGATGTCACCTTTGGCAAATTGGGCTGCCGAAAGATTGACCGCGACCTTAACGTAGTCTGGCAAACTTCTCGCGTCGCGACAAGCCTTCGCGAGTACAAGAACTCCCAAGTCTGAAATTAGTCCGACCTCCTCAGCTATCGGGACAAAAACCGAAGGAGGGATCATCCCCAGTGTACTATGCTGCCAACGTGCCAAAGCTTCAACGGCCTCAACCCGTCCCGATGAAAGATCAACTATCGGTTGATAAACAATCTCGATTTCATCGCGCCAAATAGCTTCGCGGAGTTCGATCTCGAGAATGTTGCGCTTATCAGCCTTCGCAGCTAACTCATCAGAATAGAAAGTTATGCAATTCTTTCCAGAGTTCTTCGATTCATACAAGGCCAGATCGGCTTTTCGCAGAATCTCATCGGCGCGTTCTCCATGTGTAGGCACCAAAGCAATTCCTACGCTGCATCCGATAACCACCGACCGGTCGCAAATCTCATAGGGTGCGCTGATAGCATTTATCAACCGCGTCGCCAGCATAGCTATTGCGTTGCTACACGGTGCCGACCCAGTTAGGGCGATCAAGCCAAATTCATCACCTCCGAGGCGAGCTGGGAGGTCTACTTCCCGTATGGTGGCTCGGATGCGATCGGCGACTTGCTGCAGCAGCGAGTCGCCTGCTTGATGTCCAAGCGCGTCATTCACTGCCTTGAATTTGTCCAAGTCCAGCAATAGCACGGCAAATTCGGTTTGAACCCGCCTGTGTCGCGCAAGTTCTTCCTCGATGCGATCCCTGAATAGATTCCTGTTAGCAAGATTCGTAAGACCATCAAAATGAGCTAACTGTTCAATCTTGCGCTCGAAGATCTTTCTTTGGGTTATATCCTCGTGCGTAGCAACCCAGCCGCCGGTTGAGTTGAGCGCGTAAGATATGTAAACAACGCGACCGTCGGGAAAGGTGACCGTGTTGCTCGAGTAACCGAAAGCGGAGAGTCGTTTCTTGAAATTGTGCAAGTACTCGATAGCATCTGGAACAAGAGTTTGATTTGCGAATACGTCCTGAAATTTCATTCCTGTGCGAACGACTTCGGGCGACAGCCCATAAATATCAAGATACTGACGATTGAAGGCAACAAGACGGTCGTCGCCATCATACATACTAAGTCCCTGAGGCATGTTGTGAAGCGCGTCATCAAGCCGCTTGTGGGTCTCCTCGCTATCGTGTCTTGCTGCGTTCGTCTCAAACAGACTTCGACTTAGTTCATCTACCACTCGATTTCGATCAGCAAATAGCTCGAAGCAAACATGGATGCAGTTGAGCAAAAACAAGCCAAAACTGATCGTCAATGCTCCCAGCAAGCGGTATTCGCCGTCGCCAAGAACAACAAAGCATTTAAATATAACTGGCGCCAATACCACCGTCATGTATGCTATCGCAGACGGGTAAGTAGCCGATAAGAGAACACTTCCGCTCGCTGACATGCCGACGCAAAGAGCAATCAGAATCAGCTCTGCTTGTTGCGGTAATTCTCCCAAGAGCCAATAGGAAAGAACGCCCCAGGGAGCAGCTAAAGCCACTCCCACAAGCAAAGCGCGACGAGTAGAGCTAACCCTTCGATGCAATGGGGGAGTTTTCGTTAGTCCGCGTCTGTTTATCCAACGCAAGAAAACCCAGCCGCCGACTCCGTAGGAGGCTACGGCCCAAAACATGAGTGGTAGCAACTTAACGTGAGGTGCGAACGCGACCAAAGCGATGGTCACGTTAATAGCGTGGCCCAATACCGACACCGGGGTGGCGCGCCTTAATGCAGCCAGCACACTGTGATTGTGCGGCGTTCGCCGTATCGCATCGTCTGGAGCTTTCGTCACAGCCCTTATACCCAAGAATGTGATCCTCGGACAGATATCGCATGCAAGCCTTAGAATTTCCTATCCGTTGGACGGCTGAGCTCATGAGCGCGCCAGTCTATCAAAGCATTGAACAACTAGGTGAATGTTGTGTTCGTTTCTCTATCAGAATCGGCGCACTCTGAACTGTCCCGGGGTTGCCGGAGGCTGTTTGGTTTAAGTTAACGCCATGGCGGATTGCTCCAGCATGGGGTGGCAGCGTTGCTCGGCCTCGGCTGGCGGGATGTTGCCGATAGGCTCCAAGAACCTCCGGTTGTTGAACCAGTCCACCCATTCCATAGCCGCGAAGCTGTGCCATGGTCCGCGCCAATGGATCACCTCGGCCTTGTAGAGGCCGTCGATGGTTTCGGCGAGGCATTGTTGTAGGAATCCCAACGCTGCGACAGAAGCTCGATACCGGCCTCAGCCAGGCGCTAGGTTTCTTCGATCCAGACGTATTGGCTACATCGGTCGCTCTGGTGCACAAGCCCGCCGAGATGGACCGTCCGTCGATCGTGCAGGGGCTGCTCGAGTGCGTCGAGCACGAAGGTGACATGAGCCGTGCGCGAGGCCCGGCAGCCGGCGGTTGACGTGATCCAGGACACAGCGCCGCCTCCCGGCGGTGGAGCTTCGCCGTCACGCTATGAACGCTTGCCCTTCGCAGGATCTCTTTGGCCTGCCGAAGCTCGCGATTCTCTCGCTTGACCGCCTTTGGCTTCTCGGCCACGTCTATCGGGACGCCGGCACGCTGACCGCTGTCAATCTTGGCCTTTTGACCCAATCATGCAGCGTCCGCGGCATGCAGCCGATCTTGGCCGCAATCGAGGTCACCGCCGCCCAGCGCGAAGGGTGCTCGCTCGCGTGATCAAGAACCAATCCGAATCGCGCGGGTCCAGACCTCGGGTGAAAACGTGTTTGTTGTCTTGCTTGTCATGGCTCCATCCTCTCAGGAGTTGGAGCCTACAGCAAACCCGGGGCGGTTCAACCTGCGCGACGAGCTCTCAACGATGAAACCTTCTACACATTGAAGAAGGAGATCGTGATCGAAAGCTGGCATGTCGTTACAATAGATTTCGTCCGCAGTCACCCTCGGGATAGCGACCGTCCGCACTTCAAGCTCTCGTTTGGCCGGGCATTCCCGACGGACCACTTCACGGGAGGCCGGAAAATGCTGGTACAAATTTGCGAATGAATGTCAATCGTAACTCAATTTGTAGTGTTCTGCATTGACCAAGAGTTTCGGTGCTAAAGCAACGGTTAATGATTCTTTTTGTATGATCATCAATAAGAAGCTTGCTTGCATGCGGAAGGTCCCAACAATCGTGAAGAACGCTGTAAGGCCGACGGGCATCGAAAACGAGCTCGGTGACGAAGAATTGATCGTGTCAAAAACCGATACTAAAGGGCGCATCACGTACGCCAACAGTGTCTTCTTGCGCATGGCAAAGTATTCCTGGAAGGAACTTGTTGGTGCGCCGCACAGCCTCATAAGACATCCGGACATGCCTCGGTGTGTCTTCAAGCTGCTTTGGGACACTCTCGAGGCTCGCCAGGAGATTTTTGCCTACGTTGTGAATCTTGCGAAGGACGGCAGCCACTACTGGGTATTTGCTCATGTCACTCCCACTTTCGACAGCAGTGGAAAAATCATCGGATACCATTCAAATCGCCGCAGGCCCGATCGAGGTCCAATAGAAAAGGTCAGTCCAATATATAGGGCGCTCTGCCAGGAAGAGGCGCGGCACAGCAATGCCAGGGAAGGCATGCACGCTAGTTTCGACATGATGGTGAGCTTGCTAAGAAAACAAGGCGTTGGCTATGACGAATTTGTGCTATCTCTCTAGGGCCCAGACAGCAAGCTGTACTGCTTGCTTGCTCGCCATCGCAGGGCTCATCGGGTTCGGCGTTGCCGACTCGGTGCCTCGCATACCCGCACTGTTACTGCTCAGCACCGTCATTTCTCTGCTGGCATACTCCACGTGGATTCTAGTGAGAGTCATCGCGGCCGTCGATGAAGCCGCGCTAGTTTGTGGCGGTGCCGCCCGGGGCGATCTTGAGGTTCGTATCCTGAGCGAGAGGATGCCCGGTCGGTTTGGGCTGATGCAGAACTCTGTCAACGATATGCTCGACATTGTCGACGCGTTCGTCCGTGAAACGTCAGCTTCGATGGACTATGCGAGCCGTGGCAAGCATTTCCGCAGGATCGTTGTGCGCGGCCTTCCTGGTGCGTTCCGCGATTCGGCAAAGACAATCAACGCCGGCACGGTAAGTCTCGAGAAGAGAGTCCGGGAGATCGGGGGCATGGCGAAGGAATTCGGCACCCAGCTTGAGCAAATTGCCGACAACTTGGTGGACGCCGCCGTTAACCTCGAAACGGATGCAGGCCAAATGGCGGTGGCTGTTGAGAAGACGGGCCACCAGACGGCAAATGTGATGGCGGCATCAAGCCAAGCCTCCACCAACGTCGAATCCGTAGCAAGTGCAGCGGAGCAACTTGCCTCGTCAGTCGCCGAAATCAACCGCCAAGTGACTCGCTCCACCCAAAACACCGGCCGCGCGGTCGACGAGGCAAGCCGCGCTGGAGGCGAGATCCGCAGCTTGGCGGAGGCAGCTGCGCGTATCGGTGACGTCGTCAAACTGATCAGTGATATTGCCGCGCAAACTAATCTGCTGGCGCTGAACGCCACCATTGAAGCGGCGCGGGCAGGCGAGGCGGGACGTGGCTTCGCTGTGGTCGCCTCGGAGGTGAAGAGCCTCGCCACCCAAACGGCCAAGGCGACTGATGAGATCAGTGCTAAAGTCGACGAGATGCAGCAAAGCACCACCAGTTCGGTGGCGGCTGTCGAGACGATCGCGCGGACCATTGACGAGGTCAATGAAGTCGCTTCTGCGATCGCAGCCGCAGTCGAGCAGCAGGGCGCCGCAACGCGCGAGATTGCACGTAACATGCAGCAAGCCTCCACCAGCACCTTGGAGGTTTCCTCCAATATCAATGGCATCGGTGCCGCTGCAGCCGATACTGGGAAAGCGGCGATGCGCGTCAACGGTGCCTCCGAACATGTGCACCGGCAGGTCGAATTGCTCCGGGGCGAGGTCACGCAATTCGTGCAGCGGCTGACTGCGACCGCTTGATTTCGACGAAGCGCAAGCTCGTCGACGAGGTCCGTGGCGAGTGGCAGGTGTCGATCCGGAAGGCCTGCGCGGCCCTCGAGTTCGACCGCTCGACCTATCACTACAAACCTCGTCGCTCGGTCAGGCTGCCCTCGAAGCACGGATCGATGAAATCTGCCGCGTTCGTTACGGTTGCCGCCGCGTTCACGTCCTGCTGCGCCGTGAAGGTTGGCGCCACGGCCAGACAAACACAGTGTATCCACGGGAATTGGCCTGCAATTGCGCAACAAGGCACCCAGGCGGCGGGTCAAGGCCAAGCTGCGCGATGACCGCCGACCGGCCACGCGCGCCAACGAGACCTGGGCGATGGACTTCGTCCATGACCAGCTCGCTACCGGTCGCAAGATCCGCGTGCTCACCATCGTGGACATCTTCAGTCGCTTCT
>WBZP01004262.1_pt1 | contig 15016 bp, 13 predicted proteins | sample 5204301 | NCBI WGS metagenome assembly WBZP01 (sample SAMN12412401, study PRJNA552823) | activated sludge metagenome | isolation source: activated sludge from nitrification reactor of wastewater treatment plant... | place: USA: Pennsylvania | collected 2017 | reverse complement strand
GACGCGGCGAAGGTCGGAATGGTCGGCGGCGCGGCGGTGATCGACGTCGTCGCCGATCGGCTGCGCCTCTGGCACCCGCCGCAGCTCGTCGTCGACCCGGTGATGATCGCCAAGAGCGGCGATGCGCTGCTCGAACGCAGCGCCGTCGGCGCGCTGCGCGAAGGCCTCCTGCCGTTGGCGACGGTGCTGACGCCGAACCTGCCCGAGGCGGGCGTGCTGCTGGAAGGTCGGGCGCCGGAGACTCCGAAGGAGATGCGGCGCGCCGCGGAGCGCCTGCGCGAGCTGCTCGCCCACGCCGGCCGGCGCTGGGTCTACCTCAAGGGCGGCCACCTGCCGGCCGGCGATGCCCTCGACCTGCTGTTCGACGGCGACCGGATGATCGAGCTGGCAGCGCCGCGGATCGACACGGCGAACACCCACGGCACCGGCTGCACGCTGTCGGCCGCGCTCGCCGCCCTGCTGCCGCGCGCCCCCGACACCCCGACGGCCGCGCGGCAGGCAAAAGCCTATCTCGGCGCGGCGATCGCCGCCGCCGATGGCCTCGACATCGGCAAGGGTCACGGTCCGGTCCACCACTTTCACGCCCTCTGGTCGCGCCGGCCCGGCGCCTGAACCGGCATCCCGCCACCGCGGCGTGGTTGTTTCGGCGCCGCGTTTCGCGTATCGTCGCCCGACGAACGCTGGGGGTCCTGGCGCGCGCGGCGAAGCCGCTGCGGACGCCGGGTGAGAGCACACCCTTGGAACCTGTGCGGATAATGCCGGCGCAGGGAAGCGTCGCCGTGGCCAGCACGGCCTCCTGCCTTCCCCTCCCCCGCATCTCCCCCGGCCCATCGGCGTGACCGCGCCGACCGCGCGCCCCGACGCCATTGACCGGAGGATGCTGCACGATGAACGCGAACGACCCGTTCTACGCCCTTAACGCCCAGGTCGACGCCGCGGCGGTCGCCCCGTTGCCCAGTTCGAGGAAGATCCACGTCCCGGGCTCGCGGCCGGACCTGCGCGTGCCGATGCGCGAGATCGCGCAGGGCGACACGCCGGCGGCCTTCGGTGCCGAGGCCAACCCCCCGCTCGTCGTCTACGACACGTCGGGCCCGTACACCGACCCCGCCGTGACGATCGACATCCGCAAGGGGCTGCCGGCGCTGCGCGCGGCGTGGATCGCCGAGCGCGGCGACACCGTCGCGCTCGCCGGCCCGACGTCGGCCTACGGCCGGGCCCGGCTCGCGAAGCCGGAACTCGCGCCACTGCGGTTCGACCTCGCCCGCGCGCCGCTGCGCGCGCAGCCCGGCCGCAACGTGACCCAGATGCACTACGCACGCCGCGGGATCGTCACCCCGGAGATGGAGTACGTCGCCATCCGCGAGAACTGCCTGCGGGAGCGGATGCTGGCGAGCCTGCCGGCGATGGTGACGCGGCAGCACCCGGGGCAGAGCTTCGGTGCCGCGATCCCCGAGGCGATCACGCCCGAGTTCGTCCGCGACGAGATCGCCCGGGGACGCGCGATCATCCCGGCCAACGTCAACCACCCGGAGAGCGAGCCGATGATCATCGGCCGCAACTTCCTGGTGAAGATCAACGCCAACATCGGCAACTCGGCGGTGTCCTCGTCGATCGGCGAGGAAGTCGAGAAGATGACCTGGGCGACGCGCTGGGGCGCCGACACGGTGATGGACCTGTCCACCGGAAAGAACATCCACGAGACGCGCGAGTGGATCCTGCGCAACTCGCCGGTGCCCATCGGCACGGTGCCGATCTACCAGGCGCTGGAGAAGGTGGAAGGCCGCGCGGAGGAGCTGACCTGGGAGATGTTCCGCGACACGCTGATCGAGCAGGCGGAACAGGGCGTCGACTACTTCACCATCCACGCCGGCGTCCGGCTCGCCTACATCCCGCTGACGGCGAAGCGGATGACCGGGATCGTCTCGCGGGGCGGGTCGATCATGGCCAAGTGGTGCCTCGCCCATCACGTCGAGAGCTTCCTCTACACCCGGTTCGAGGAGATCTGCGAGATCATGAAGGCGTACGACGTCGCCTTCTCTCTCGGCGACGGGCTGCGCCCCGGCTCGGGCTACGACGCCAACGACGAGGCGCAGATGGCCGAACTCGCGACGCTGGGCGAGCTCACCCGCGTCGCGTGGCGGCACGACGTGCAGGTGATGATCGAGGGCCCCGGCCACGTGCCGATGCACCTCATCAAGCACAACATGGACGAGCAGCTGCGCCTGTGCGGCGAGGCGCCGTTCTACACGCTGGGCCCGCTCACCACCGACATCGCCCCGGGCTACGACCACATCACCAGCGCGATCGGCGCGGCGATGATCGGCTGGTACGGCACGGCGATGCTCTGCTACGTCACGCCGAAGGAGCACCTGGGCCTGCCCAACAAGGCCGACGTCAAGGACGGCATCATGGCCTACAAGGTCGCCGCACATGCGGCGGATCTCGCCAAGGGCCACCCGGGGGCGCAGATCCGCGACAACGCGCTGTCCAAGGCGCGCTTCGAGTTCCGCTGGGACGACCAGTTCAACCTCGGCCTGGATCCCGACAAGGCCCGCGAATTCCACGACGAGACGCTGCCGCAGCACGGCGCCAAACTGGCACATTTCTGCTCGATGTGCGGGCCCCACTTCTGCTCGATGAAGATCACGCAGGACGTCCGGGAATACGCCGCCAAACAAGGACTTGGCGACGAGGAAGCGCTGCGCGAGGGGCTGCAGGCCAAGGCGCTGGAGTTCGTGCGGAAAGGCGGCGAGGTCTACCTCAAGTCCTGAGTTCGTGCGCCAGCCGCGCAGGTTTCCGCCCCCGTTTGCGGTGGGTCAAGGTCGTCGTTTTTGCCGATTGACGCAGTGCAGCATGGCGCGGACGATGGCGTCATCGCCTCGGTCGAGGCTCTCCGACGAAGATGCCCGTGTCCAGCGCCGTGCGCCCCCGCGTGGGGGTGGTCAAGTTTGCCTCGTGCGACGGTTGCCAGCTGCAACTCCTTGATCTGGAAGACGAACTGCTTGCCGTCTGCGAGCAGTTCGACATTGTCGAGTTCGCCGAGGCGCAGACCTCGCGCTCGAACGGCCCGTTCGACGTGCTGTTCGTCGAGGGTTCCGTCAGCGCCCCCGAGCACGTGCCGCGGATCGCGGAACTGCGCCGGGAGGCAAAGTTCCTGGTCACCATCGGTGCCTGCGCCACCGCCGGCGGCATCCAGGCGCTGCGCAACTGGGGCGACCACGACGCGTTCCGCGCCGCGGTCTACGCCCACCCCGAGTTCATCGCCTCGCTGGCGACGTCGACGCCGATCGCCGCCCACGTGCCGGTCGATGCCGAACTGCGCGGCTGCCCGATCGACGCCGGCCAGCTGGTCGAGCTGCTGACCGCGCTGCTGACCGGCCGGCGCCCGCAGTTGCGCGACGAGGCGGTCTGCATGGAGTGCAAGCGCGGCGGCAACCCCTGCGTGATGGTCGCCCGCCACACGCCCTGCCTCGGGCAGGTGACGCAGGCCGGCTGCGGCGCGATCTGCCCGCGCTTCGGCCGCGGCTGCTACGGCTGCTTCGGTCCGCGCGAGCAGGCGAACGTCAAGGGCCTCGTCGACTTCCTCAAGACGCGCGGCAAGATGGCCGACGCCGACATCGGCCGGCTGTTCGCCGGGTTCTCGGCCTGGGCGGAACCGTTCCGCGGCGCGGTGACGCGCTACGCCGGCGGGCCGCCCTGCATCACCGCCACCGAGGCACTGCAACCGAAAGGAGCCCCGCGATGAGCGTGATGGGCCGCCCCAAGCGCGACGCGTCGAGGGCAGGGCGATGAGCGGGCCAGGTGCACCCGTCTCGCCGGTTGCCGGCGAACGCCGGATCGCCGTCGGCGAACTGACCCGGGTCGAGGGCGAGGGCTCGCTGACGCTCGTCGTCCGCGACGGCAAGGTCGTCGAGGCGCGGCTGGGCATCTTCGAAGCCCCGCGCTATTTCGAGCAGCTGGTGCTCGGCAAGACCCCGGACGAGGTCATCGACATCGTCGCCCGCATCTGCGGCATCTGTCCCGTCGCCTACCAGATGAGCGCGGTCCACGCGTTCGAGGACTGCTTCGGCGTGCGCATCGACCCGGAGGTCCGCGCGCTGCGCCGGCTGCTCTACTGCGGCGAGTGGATCGAAAGCCAGGGGCTGCACGTCTACATGCTGCACGCGCCCGACTTCCTCGGCTACGACAGCGCGATCGCGATGGCCGCGGACCACCGGCACACGGTCGAGCGCGGCCTGCAGCTCAAGAAGTCCGGCAACGACCTGATCAAGGTGCTCGGCGGCCGCGCGGTGCATCCGGTCAGCGTGCGCGTCGGCGGCTTCTACCGCGTCCCGCGCCGGTCCGAACTGCAGGCGATGCGTCCGGCTCTCGAGCGGGCGCTGGAGCACGCCAAGGCGACGGTGCGCTGGACGACGGGCTTCACGATGCCGCCGTTCCGGCGCGAGATGCGGTTCGTCGCCATGAAGCACCCGCGCGAGTACCCGTTCAACGACGGGCGCATCGTCTCCAGCGACGGCCTCGACCTGCCGCTCACCGAGTGGACGAAGGCGTTCGAGGAATTCCACGTCGAAGGCAGCAATGCGCTGCACGCGCGGTCGCTCGACGGCAAGGGGCCCTACCTGCTCGGGCCTGCGGCGCGCGTCTCGCTCGCCGCCGACGAGCTGCATCCGGTGGCGCGGTCGCTGCTGGCCGAGACCGGCATGGAGTCGATGATCCGCACCAACATCTACGCGTCGATCGTCGCCCGCGCGATCGAGCTGGTCCACGCCACGGCCGAAGCGCTCGACATCATCGACCATTACGTGCCGCCCGACCGGCCGGCAGTCGACTGGCGGCCCCGGCCCGGCGTGGCCGCGTGGGCGACCGAGGCGCCGCGCGGGATGTGCTTCCACCGCTACGAAGTCGATGAACGTGGCCGCGTCACCCGCTGCCAGATCGTCCCGCCCACCTCGCAGAACCAGGCGGCGATCGAAGCCGACATGATCGAGGCGGCGACCGAAGCGCTCAAGCTCCCCGACGCCGAGGCGACGCGTCGGCTCGAGCAGATGATCCGCAGCTACGATCCGTGCATCTCGTGCGCCACGCACTTCCTGGACCTCACCATCGTCCACCAGGACGGCAGCGGGGATTCCCTCACGGGAGCATCGCAATGAATCCGCGCATCCCGGTGTTCGTCTGCGGCGAGGTTCACCGCAGCGACGACGGCGCCGCCTTCCGCGCCATCCGCCTGCTCGCGCCACCGGTGCGCGCCCTGACGCATGTGATCCCCGTCGGCCAGCTCGACGCGTCGGCGCTCGTCGACCTGCCGCCCGAGCTGCCCTGCATCGTCGTCGACGCGGTCGCCGGCGTCCGCCCCGGCGAGGTGATCGCCATGCCGCTCGCCGAGGTCGCCGAGCTCGGTCGCGCCCGGGCGGCGAAGCTCGCCAAACGCAAGGCCGGCACGTCGCACGAGCTGGCGCTCGAGCAGACGCTGGCGCTGGCCGAGATCCTGCGCGGCGCGCCGATCCGGGGCTGGTTCGTCGGCATCGGCATCGCCAGCGTCAAACCGGGCGACACCGTCTCGCCGGCGATCGTCCTGGGCCTGCCGGCGCTGTCCGCCCGGCTCGCCGAAGTCATCCACGAACTCGCCCAGCCGGACCTCGTCAAATGCTGACCCCCCCCGCCGGCGCCATCGGCGGCGCCTGGTTCCTTCCTCGCAGCGAGCTGCAGGCGTTGCTCGACCTGTTGCAGGAGGACGGCCGCCGGCTCATCGGCCCGACCGTCGCCGACAACGCGATCGTCGTCGACGAGATCGAAACCGTCGACCAGCTGCCCAGGGGCGTCGGCGACGAGCAGGCGCCCGGCAGCTACAAGCTCACCCGCCGCAACGACGAGCGGCTGTTCGGCCACGTCGTCGGCCCGACGTCCTGGAAACGCTACACCTACCCTGCCCGCGTGCCGACGACCACCGCCCGCGAGGACGGGGCCGCGGTCGTCACGTTCCGGCCGGTCGTGCCCGAGGCGCCGCGGCTCGCATTCCTCGGCGTGCGCGCCTGCGAACTCGCCGCGCTGGCGGTGCACGACCGCGTCTTCCTCTCCGGACCCTACATCGAGACCGACTACCAGCTGCGCCGCCGCGCCGCGCTGGTGGTGGCCGTGCAGTGCACGACGTCCGCCTCGACCTGCTTCTGCACGTCGATGGGAACCGGCCCCGAGGTCAAGGCCGGCGCCGGGCACGACCTGTCGCTGACCGAGCTCGACGACGGCTTCGTCGTCGAGGCCGGAACGCCGACCGGCGCGGCGCTCCTCGGCCGGCTGCCGGTCACCGCTGCCAACCTCGAGCAGTCGGTGGCGGCCGTCCAGGCCGTCGCCGCGACCCGGACGCGCATCGGGCAGCCGCTGCAGACGGCAGGGCTGCGCGACCGGCTGCTGGCGCAGCTCGACCACCCGCGCTGGGCCGAGGTCGCGAACCGGTGCCTTTCCTGCGGCAGCTGCACGATGGCCTGCCCGACGTGTTTCTGCACCAGCGTCGAGCGCACGACCGATCTCGCCGGCAACGACGCGACCAGCCACCGGATCTGGGACTCCTGCTTCAGCCCCGGCTTCGCCAAGGTCGCCGGCGGCGACTTCCGCACGCAGCCGAAGCACCGCTACCGGCAGTGGCTGACGCACAAGTTCGCATCGTGGTGGGACCAGTTCGGAACCTCCGGCTGCACCGGCTGCGGCCGCTGCATCACCTTCTGCCCGGTCGGCATCGACGTCCGCGAGGAACTGCGCGTCATCGCGCCGGCACAACCCAAGCCCACGGCACCGCTGTACGAGCCGGTCGCCGACGACCGGCAGTCGTACGCGACGGCGAAGATCCTCACCAAGCGCGCCGAGACGCACGACACCTGGACGCTGAAGTTGGGCGGGCTCGACGCCGCCCACACCGACGGCGGGCCCGGCCAGTTCGTCATGGTCGCGCTGCCCAGCCACCCGGCGGCGGCCATTTCGGTGTCGCGGTACCACCGACCCGGCGGGCTGTCGCTCACCATCCGCGCCGCCGGGCCCGCGACCAAGGCGATCGTCGAGCTGCCGGTCGGCGCCACCGTCGGCGTCCGCGGCCCGGTGGGCATCGGCTGGCCGCACGAGCCCGCGTACGGCAAGGACGTCGTCGTCGTCACCGGCGGCACGGGCCTCGCACCGCTGCGGCCGCTGCTCGACCGGTTCATCGCCGAACGCGACCGGTTCGGCGCGATCCGGCTGTTCTACGGCGCCCGCACCGCCGAGGACATGCTGTTCGGCGACGAACTCGAGACCTGGGACAAGGCCGGCGTGTTCGAGATCACCTGCCGCTGGCTCGCCCGGCACCGCACCGCCGGCGCCGGCGGCGCGGCCCGCTCCACCGTCAGCGCCATCCACCACGCCTCGTGGGACGGCGCGGACGCCATCGCGTACGTCTGCGGCCCCGAGCGGATGATGGAAGCCACGTCCATCGCGCTCGCCGGGCGCGGCATCACCCGCGACCGCGTCTACGTCACGCTCGAGCGGCACATGGAATGCGGGCTCGGCTTCTGCGGCCACTGCCAGATGGGCAGCGTGTTCATCTGTCGCGACGGGCCGGTGTTCCGGCTGTCGGACCTGGGGGACATTTTCGGCCGCGAGGGCATCTAGCGGGAAGCGGCGAGCGCGCCGGCGGCACCGCCGGCCGCCGCCCGCGAACAGCACGGAGAAACGCATGCGCATCCTGGCCACCGGCGCCGCCGGCTTCATCTGCAGCTACCTCATCCCCGAACTGCTCGAGGCGGGGCACGAGGTCATCGGCGTCGACGACCTGTCGCGCTACGGCCGCACCGAGCACGCGATGGATCAACATCCGCGCTACCGCTTCGTCGCGGCCGACGTCCTCGACACGCAGGTGCTGCGCGACCTGGCCGAGGACTGCGACCAGCTGGTCGCCGCCGCCGGGGTCGTCGGCCGCACGCAGGCGCTGTCGGAACTCGCCTACGACCTGCTGGCGGAGAACGAGCGGATCAACGCGTCGACGTTCGACGCCGCGATCGACGCCTGCCTCGACGGCCGGCTGCAGCGGATCGTCGTCGTCTCCTCGTCGCTGGTCTACGAGTCGGCGACGGTGTTCCCGACGCCCGAGGGCGCCGAGCGCAGGAGCCCGCCGCCGCTCTCGACCTTCGGCTTCCAGAAGCTCGCCGCCGAGTACTTCGCGCACGGTGCCTGGGAGCAGTACCGGCTGCCGTTCACCATCGTCCGTCCGTCCTCGCCGGTGGGCCGCGGCGAGCGCCGCGCGCTGCACCGGTCGGCCGGCAAGGACGACCAGAAAAGCAAGTTCGCCACCAACCACGCCGTCCCCGACCTCGCCATCCGCATCCTCTCCGGCGAGGACCCGGTCCGGCTGTCGGGGCTGGGCACGCAGATGCGCAACTACATCGCGGCGAAGGACCTGGCCCGCGGCATCCGGATGGCGATGGAACTGCCGGAAGCAGTCAACGAGGACTTCAATTTCGGCACCTCCAAGGGGATCTCGATCGTCGAACTGACCGAGCGGATCTGGCGCAGGATCCACGGCCCGGGACGCAAGTTCAACTACGCGGCCGACACCGACTACCGCTACGACGTCCCCAACCGCGTTCCCGACGTCCGCAAGGCGAAGGCGGTGCTCGGGTTCGAGGCGAAGATCTCGCTCGACGAGATGCTCGACGACGTCATCGAGTGGGTCCGCGCCGAGATGGCGGCGGGCGAGCTGACAGCCGACCAGCGCGCCTGACGCCGGCTCAGGTTGTCGCCAGCCGGACCGGCTCGCGACCGCGCCGCGGCTGGCCGGCGTAGGCCCCGAAGCGCCCCGCGATCGCCGTGCCGCAGCCGGGGCAGGTCCCCGCCGCCGTCAGCACGTAGTGCCGGATGTCGTACCAGTCGCGCACGATCAGCGGCAGCGCGCACTGCGGGCACGACGTCGTCCCGCCGTCGCGGTCGTGGACGTTCCCGGTGTAGACGTAACGCAGCCCTTCGGCCAGGGCGATCCGTCGCGCCCGCGCGAGCGTCACCGGCGGCGTCGCCGCCACGTCGGTCATCTTGTAGTCCGGATGGAACGCGGTGAAGTGCAGCGGCACGTCGACCGCCAGCTCGCGCCGCACCCAGCGGCACAGCGCCTCGATCTCGCCGTCGCCGTCGTTGTGGCCGGGGATCAGCAGCGTCGTGATCTCCAGCCAGCAGCGTGTCTCGTGGTGGATGTAGGCGAGCGTTTCCAGCACCGGCGCGAGCTTCGCGCCGCAGGTCCGGACGTAGAACTCGTCGGTGAATCCCTTGAGGTCGACGTTGGCCGCGTCCATCCCGGCGTAGAACTCGCGCCGCGCGTCGGCGCCGATGTAGCCGGCGGTGACGGCGACGGTGGCGACGCCGCGGGCGTGGCAGGCGGCGGCGGTGTCGAGCGCGTACTCGGCGAAGATGACCGGGTCGTTGTAGGTGAATGCGACGCTGCGGCAGTCGTGCGCGACGGCGGCGGCGGCGATCGCCTCGGGTGTCGCCGCGTCCATCAGCGTGTCCATTTCGCGCGACTTCGAGATGTCCCAGTTCTGGCAGAACTTGCACGCGAGGTTGCAGCCGGCGGTGCCGAACGAGAACACGCGCGAGCCGGGGAAGAAGTGGTTGAGCGGCTTCTTCTCGATCGGGTCGATGCAGAACCCCGACGACCGGCCGTAGGTCGTCAGCACCATCGCGTCGCCTTCGCGCTGGCGCACGAAGCACGCGCCCCGCTGGCCCTCGTGCAGGCGGCAGTCGCGCGGGCACAGGTCGCACTGGATCCGCCCGTCGTCGAGCCGGTGCCACCAGCGTCCCGGATGACCCGTCATTCGGCCTCCTCGCCCGCCGGCTCGCGCTCGGCCCAGTGGACGACGCCGTAGCGCCGGAACGCGAGCTTCGGACTCCAGTAGTCGGCCGGCAGCCCGGCCTTGCGCTTCAGCGCGGCGACGAAATCGCGCGGCTGCGGCAAGCTCGCCCAGACCTGCGGCAGGAACGTCGCGCGACCCGCCGGGTGCTCGAGCACGAGGCCGTCGACACCCGGCCGGAGCCGCGACAGCAGCTCCGCCTCGTCGGCACAGGCGAGCGGGCGGCTGGGCTCGAGCAGCGACACCTCGATCTCGATCGCCGCCAGCTCGTCGCGGGTCAGCGGGGGAAAGCGCGGATCGCTGAAGGCGGCCGCGCGGGCATTGGCGTGCACGTCGTCGGCGAGCGCGCGCCGGGGCTCCAGCGAGCCGATGCACCCGCGCAGCTTGCCGTCCCGGTGCAGCGTGACGAACGTGGCACCGGGCTGCGCCAGCACGCCACCGGGCGGCATCGGCGCCACTGCGGCGCGCACGCCGAGTTCCTCCTCGATCGACGACCGCGCGATGGCGAGCAGCGCCGCACCCAGCGTCCGGTCGCCCGGCGGATCGCCGTCGCGTCGCGCGCCGTCGCCTTCGCGCCCGGCGCGGCAAGCGGCCACGGGGCGGCTCATGACCGCTCCCCGTCCGGTACCGGTTCGTCGAAGGCCAGCGCCGCGTAGCCGACGACGCGCAGCCGGTCCCCGGCGGTGTCGCCGGAGTTGCACAAGCCGAGCAGCCGCGGCGTGAGCCCCCGCCGCGCGGCGCAGCGCAGGAAGCCGTTGAGCGGCGTCGCCCCGCAGGCCTGCTCGTGCTTGAGCGTCGGCTGCAGCGCCAGCAGGGCCTCGACGGTCTCCCGGTCCCGCGCCTGGGCGTCGGCGTAGCCGTGGTAGTGCGACAGGTCCGAACTGAGCACCAGCAGCGTCTCCCGCCCGCCCCAGACCCGATCGAGCACGGCTTCCACCGTCTGCGGCGACGCGGTTCCCACGGCGAGGGGCACGATGCGGAACTGGTCGAGCACCGTCTGCAGGAACGGCAGTTGCACTTCGAGCGAGTGCTCAAGCGCGTGTACCTCGGCGTTGACGGTGACGCCGGGAAGTCCGGCGAGCGACGCCACCGCGTCGGCGTCCACCTCGACGTTGCCGAGCGGCGTCGCGAACACCTGGGCGGCCGGAAGGGCCACGCCGCGGACCGCAACCCGGTGCGCCGGGCCGACGATGACCACCCGCCGGATGCCGCCGCGGGCTGGTCGCAAGCAGGCGTACGCGGTGCCCGCCATCGCCCCGGAATAGATGTAGCCGGCGTGCGGAACGACGATCGCTTTCGGCGCCGGGCGGTCGTCGCCTGGCTGGCGCCCGAGATACGCCGACAGAGCCGCCGCCAGCGGTTGCGGGGCGCCGGGATAGAAGAGGCCGGCGACTGCGGCAGGTCGGATCGACACCATAGGGGCCTCGTCCGGTACGGGAGGCGCGCGACCCGGACCGCGGCGCCCGCCTCCCGGCCGCGCCGCGGCCTTCGCTTGAATTATGGGCCTGCCGGCGGCGGAATCAAGTCGCCGGCGCCCAGGCAACGGTCCGGGTCATTCGTCGCTTCCGGCAAGGCGGACGATGTATCCGCCCGATTTCTCGTCGCGTTCCAGGACGAGGCTGCCGCGCCGCTCCGCCTCCTCCAGCATGCCGTTGAACGAGCGAAAGCCGTAGAACGACTCGTTGAACCCGGGGCGAACGCGCTTCATCGCCTGCTTGACCATCGACCCCCATATCCGCTCGTCGCCGCCGCGCTCGGTGGCCAGCGCCTCGACCGTGCTGACGATGATGTCGATCGCCTGCTGCTTGCGCTGCTCGGGATCGCGTTCGGCCGGCGAGGAGGGCTCGGCCGCGGCAGCCTCGGCCGGCGGCGGCGCGTCGGCGACCTCGGCAGGCTCCGGCGACGCAGCCGGCGCGGAAGCCGCCGCGTCGCCGGCCCCGGCACCGCCCGTGGCCTTGGTGGCACGCGCCGCCTTCGCCCGGGTCGACGCCGCCGCCCGGCTCGACACCCGCTTGGCCGCGGGCTTCTTCCGCCCGGTCGTCTCCGCGGCAGTTTCGGGCACCGCCGGCTCGGGCGCGGCGGCCTCGGGCACCGCGGCCGCGTCGACCTGCACCGAGGGCGGCGATTCCGCCTCGACGGCGGGCTCGGCGGCAGCCGGCGCGCCGGCGTTCGCGGCCGGAGCCGACCGCGCGCCCTTGGCCCGGGCGGAGGGAGCGGCCCGGCCGGACGCACGTTTCGCCGCGGCCTTCTTCCGCTCGCGCACGAGGTCGTCGTAGAAGATGAACTCGTCGCAGTTCGCGATCAGCAGGTCCGACGTCGAGTTCTTGACGCCGACGCCGATCACCTGCTTGTTGTTCTCGCGCAATTTCGAGACCAGTGGCGAGAAGTCGGAATCGCCGCTGATGATGACGAAGGTCTCCACGTGCGCCTTGGTGTAGCACAGGTCGAGCGCATCGACGACCATCCGGATGTCGGCGGAGTTCTTTCCCGACTGCCGCACGTGCGGGATCTCGATCAGCTCGAACGAGGCCTCGTGCATCGGCGCCTTGAACGCCTTGTAGCGGTCCCAGTCGCAGTACGCCTTCTTGACGACGATGCTGCCCTTCAGCAACAGCCGCTCGAGGACCTTGCCGATGTCGAACTTCTCGTAGTTGGCGTCGCGCACGCCGAGGGCGATGTTCTCGAAGTCGCAGAACAGCGCCATGCTGGTCACGTCGGGGCCGGTGCTCATGGGGATCCTGTTTCGTTGGACGTCGGCGCGGTGCCGTTCGCGCGCCGCGCTCACTGGTTGACCTTCGCTGCCATCCGGCATTCGCCGCCGGGGGCGGCCCGCATCTTGCCACAATAGCAGCGCGCCGACCGAAAGCCCAAGGTTGGCGGTGCGGCGGCGCGACCGGTTGCGGCCCGCGGCCCGATGTGATCAAGTTGGAGCAGCCCGTCCCGCGGCCAACCCGTGCACCCCATGACGCTCCCTTCGCTGTCGCTGCTCGAAACCCGGGTAATCGGCGTGCTGGTCGAAAAGCAGCACACCGTTCCCGACACCTACCCGATGACGCTCAATGCGCTGGCCGCAGGCTGCAACCAGAAGACGAGCCGCGATCCGATCCTCGCCGCCACCGAGCACGAGATCCAGGCCTGCCTCGACAGCCTGCGCGGCCTCTCGCTCGTCGTCGAGTCGTCCGGTGGCCGGGTGATGCGCTACGCGCACAACACCGAGCGCGTGCTGGGGATCCCGGCGCAGGCGGTGGCGCTGCTGGCCACGCTGATGCTCCGTGGGCCGCAGACCGTGAGCGAGCTGCGCCTGAACTGCGAGCGCCTGCACCGGTTCGCCGACGCCTCGGCGGTCGAAGCGTTCCTCGACGAACTCCGGACCCGGTCGCAGGGCGCGCTGGTCGCCGAACTGCCGCGCCGCCCCGGCGAGCGCGAGACCCGGTGGGCACACCTGCTGTCCGGCGCGCCGGCCGCGCCGCAGCCCGGCGCGCTGCCGGCCGACGAGGGCGAGCGCGTGACGGTCGGCGAGCTCGCGGCGCTCAAGGCCAACGTCGCGAGCCTGCAGCAGGAGGTCGGCGCGCTGAAGGCCACGCTCGCGCGGATCTGCACCGAGCTCGGCATCAACGCCGGGTGAGCCACCCGGCGAGGGGCCCCGCGCCAGCGGGGATCGACGGTCAGGCGAATCCCGCGGGGCGGCCGACACCTCCGCTGCAGCTATCGAGAATGCGGGAGCGGAGGCCGACGCCGGGTGAGCCACCCGGCGAGGGGCCCCGCGCCAGCGGGGATCGACGGTCAGGCGAATCCCGCGGGGCGGCCGACACCGCCGCGACGAAAAGCGACGAACGTCGAGACCCGGTTGCCGCGCCGGGCTTTTCCTTTCAGAATCGCGCTTGCCGCGCGGCGGCTGACTTCCGCGCCCGCGGCCGTCCCCCACGACAACGCCGCGCCGCGACAGGAGCGAAGGGGGCCGTCGCGCCTGCGACGCCACGACCGAGAGGAGAGCACGATGGGACTGCTGGACGGGCTGCTGGGCAACGTGCTGGGCGGCATGATGGGCGGCGGCTCGGCGCAGCCGCAGAACCCGCTGCTGCAGATCGCGCTGCAGTTGCTGCAGCAGAACGGCGGGATCGAGGGCATCCTCGGCCGCTTCCAGCAGGCGGGGTACGCCGACCAGGCGCAATCGTGGGTGTCGACCGGCGAGAACCAGCCGATCCCGCCCGACGCGCTGCAGCAGATCCTGGGCCAGGGCGAGCTGGGCCAGATCGCCCAGCAGCTCGGCATGGGCCAGCAGGAGGCCGCGGGGGGGCTGGCGTCCATCCTGCCGCAGCTGATCGACCAGATGACGCCCGACGGGCAGGTTCCTGCCGGGAGCGGTGACCTCGTCAGCCAGGCGCTGTCGATCCTGAACCAGAACCGTCGCGCCTGACGCCGGCGCGCCGGCCGCCCGCCGCGGCGACGGCTCTGGTACGCTCCGGGGAGGCACGAGCTTTCGCCGGTGGCGGCGGGCGCTCGTCACACAGGAACGCACGGCGAGGAGAACGCAGCGATGGAACGCCACGTGATCGTCTCTTTCGGTCAGGACAGCGAGTACGAGTTCCATTGCGACGACTCGCGCGGCCCCGTCCGCAGTGTCGAGGGCGCGCGCGACTGGCTGGACCAGCAGTTCCACGAGCTCGAGTGCGAGGTGGTGACGCCGACCGGCAAGATCCTCATCATCGACAAGATCCTGGGCATCGCCCGCAACGCCGGCGAAAAGCGCTTCGGGGGCGACGGCGAGTGGGCGCTGCGCTTCGCCTGCAGCACGGCGCTCGCGCTCAACCGCAGCGCCGTTCGCGTCGACGTCGTCGACGATACCGTCAAGTACTGACCGCAGGCGTGCCGCGCGGGGCACGCCGTCGCCGGCCGGCCCCTGCGATCGGCGTCACTGTGCTGCCGGCTCGCGCACCAGCGTCGCCGCCAGCGCCCCCCGTTCGCTGCGCAGTTCGAGGCGATCGCCGTCGATCCGGGCGGTCGCCACATCCTGCAGCGCCTGCAGGAACTGCTGCTCCTGCTCCATGATCCGTTCCGGGTCGGCGCAGCGCCTGCGCGTCGCCGCCGGGGCGCCGAACGAGAGCTTCGCCCCGTCCTGCGCGTAGCTCGCGCCGTAGCGGTTGCAGCCGGTGCTG
>WBZP01003050.1_pt3 | contig 15020 bp, 13 predicted proteins | sample 5204301 | NCBI WGS metagenome assembly WBZP01 (sample SAMN12412401, study PRJNA552823) | activated sludge metagenome | isolation source: activated sludge from nitrification reactor of wastewater treatment plant... | place: USA: Pennsylvania | collected 2017 | reverse complement strand
CCTCATTGAGGGTGTCAAAGTCACGCAGCGGCTCGCGCCCCGGTTCCTGCGACACTTCGAGCAGATGGATCAGCACCCGCGTCCGCTGTAGGTGTCGCAAAAAGCGATGTCCGAGCCCATGCCCCTCATGCGCACCTTCGATCAGACCGGGCAGATCGGCGAGCACAAAGCTGCGGTCGCTCACCCGACTACCGAGCGGCAGCGACACCACGCCCAAGTTCGGCGTCAGCGTCGTAAACGGATAGTTCGCGATCTTGGGCCGGACCCGCGACACCCGAGCAATCAGCGACGACTTGCCGACGTTGGGATAGCCAAGCAGACCGACATCCGCGAGCAGCTTCAGCTCCAGCTTGAGCGTCCGCTCCTCGCCCAGCGTGCCTGGCTCGGCATACTCCGGAGCCTGCCACGTCGAGGTCGCAAAGTGGATGTTACCGCGCCCGCCGTGCCCGCCCTGAGCCGCGATGAAGGTCTGACCAGCCTCCGCCAAGTCGCACAGGACGGTGCCGTCGCTGTCCTTGATGACCACACCGGCTGGAACCTCGACGATGAGATCTTTGCCCCCTCGTCCGTAGCGATCCCGACCCTGCCCGGCTTGGCCTCGCTCGGCACGATATTCCCGTCGGTAGGTCAGATCAAGCAGCGTGCTGCGCTGCGGATCTGCGACCAGGATCACCGAGCCGCCATTTCCGCCATCACCGCCCGCTGGACCGCCGCGTGGTCGGCCTGGCTCGCGACAGAACGCGGAACAGCCGTCGCCGCCGTCGCCGCCACGGACAAAGATCGAGCATTCGTCGATAAATTGCATCAGCTTGAACCCCGGCGCGCGCAAGCGGCCAGGTATACAGAGGCGACCCGAGCGAGTCGCAACAAAGAGGATGGGTTAGTTGGCGGGCGCAGTGCTGTCGGCAGCAACCGGCAACACCGAGACGCGCGAGCGATTGCCGCGCCACGTCTCAAACTTGACTTTGCCGTCGATAAGCGCGAACAGCGTGTAGTCACGTCCGAGGCCGACGTTGTGACCCGGATGATAGACAGTGCCAACCTGGCGGACCAGGATGTTACCAGCGGTTACGACCTCACCGTCGTAGCGCTTGACGCCACGCATCTTCGGGTTCGAGTCGCGACCGTTGCGGCTGGAGCCTTGACCTTTTTTATGAGCCATCGAAGTTTCCTGTAATCACTCTTCGCGCGCTTCGAGCTTTCGAGCGCGACCGATTCTAGCCGTTGATCTCGTCGATGCGAACCGCCGTGTACTCTTGACGGTGGCCGTTCTTGCGACGATAGCCCTTGCGACGACGGTACTTGAAGACAATGAGCTTCTTGCCCTTCTCATTGCCTTGCACCGTGGCGACGACGGCGGCGGAATCAACCGTTGGCTTACCAACCTTGACGTTGGCGCCATCAGCGACGAGCAGTACCGGGAAGGTAACCTTGTCACCGCTGCTGGCGGCGAGCTTCTCGACGCGAACGTAGTCGCCCTTCTGTACCCGATACTGCTTTCCCCCGGTCTCAATCACTGCGTACATGTTGTAAACCAGCTCCTTACGCGAGATGGCGCTCTGTTGCTCTGTGGTCTAAAGGTGACTCTCGACGCGATAGCGCGCGCCAACACCCAAAAAGCCCTGCAAAATCAAGGCGGTAAGTGGGCAGTCTATTAAACTCGACGTCGCTGTCAAGAGTCTTTGCCAAGACCCGTCAGTTGCTCGCTCACCTGCCACAGCCGCTTGGCCACCAGCTGATCGCGCGCTTCGAGGCTCGGCTGAATCGATTTGCAGTCGGCAAAGTACTTTCCGGTGACGCCTTCGACTTCCGGACTTTGCGCCAAAAAAAGGATGGTGGCCGCGCCTTTTTCCGGGGTGCGCAGAAACGGGGCGCCGAGCTTGACCAAAAAGCCCATCAGGCCGCTGTTGTTTTTGCCAAAGCCGGTTGCGACCACGCCGGGTTTAAGCAGTTGCTGGTCACGCCGCTGCCATCGAGCCGTCGCGCCAGCTCATTTGAAAACAGGATGTTGGCGAGCTTGGACTGACTGTAGGCCGGCCAGCCGCTGTAGCCCCGCTTGGACTGGAGGTCGTCGAACCGAATGGTGCCGCGTCCATGGGCTCGTGAGGCGACGCTGACGATGCGGGCGGGGGCGCTCTTCTTAAGTACGTCGATCAGCAGGTTCGTGAGCAAAAAGTAGCCAAGGTGGTTGAGCGCAAGCGTCATCTCTAGACCATCAACAGACTCCTGGCGCTCCATGAACAGGGCGCCGGCGTTGTTGATGAGCAGGTCGAGTCGGTCATGCCGAGCCAAAAACTCGGCGGCCACGCGGCGAACCTCGGCTTGGCTGGAGAGGTCGGCGACCAGAAGCTCGACGTGTGGATTGCCAGCGGCACGCAGCTCGTCGGCCAGCTCGCGGCCTCGCTGCTCGTCGCGCACCACCAGCACCATCGTCGGACCAAGCTTGGCCAGCTCGCGGGCGGTGATCCGTCCGATGCCCTGCGTCGCGCCCGTGATCAGGCACACTTTGCCGCTTAGGTTTGGACTCTGTGCCATTTGTGGATTCCTTGCTACAGCCAGGGCCGAAGCATCAGCTGGCTAGGATGTCGAGTCTCGCTCTACAAAAGCAAGCTCGCGGTGATAGGTCTCGGGCAGCGACCACAGGGCCAGCGCCGCCAGTGCCACCGTCCCAAGACCGATGAGCCGCACTGTCTCGATCGTTCCCAGCGACGGCAAAAGCTGCTGATACAGCAGGCTGAGCGGGATCACCGAGGCGCGTACCAAGTTCGGAATGCTGGTGGTCACCGTCGCTCGCAGGTTGGTCCCAAACTGCTCGGCCGCCGTCGTCACCAGCACCGCCCAGTAGCCCGTCGAGACGCCGAGTCCGAAGCCGAGCAGATAAAACCCATTTGGACTGAGTCCGCGCAGGCGCAGCAGCACCAGCAGCCCGATGAGGAGCAGCGACAGCGACAGCATCATCGCTCGACGCCGACTCTGTAGCCACTGCGACAAGAGCCCACACAGCAGATCGCCAATCGCCACGCCCAGATACGAGCAGAGCACGGCGCGGGCGGCGGTGACTCCGGGGGTGCCGAGTGAGGCGGCGAGCTCGGGCGAAAACGCGATCACGATCCCGGCGACAAACCAGACCGGCAGACCGATCAGCAGCAGCTTGCCAAAGCGACTCCGACGGGAAGCCGTGGCAAAGAGGAGCGTGAGGCTGCCGCGACGGACGGACTCTTGCTGGGCGGCCATAAACAGCGCTGGCTCGTGAAGGGTGAGGCGAAGCGAGAGCAGAATCAGGCCCGCGCCACCACCGACGAGATAACAGGCACGCCACGACAGGCTCTCGGCGAGAAGTGCCGCGACGATGCCACCGCACAGACCAAAGCCGGCGACGAGGGTGGTGCCAAGTCCACGCTGGCGCTGCGGCAGCGTCTCACTGACCAGCGTCACGGCGGCACCAAGCTCCCCAGCGAGCCCCAGCCCAGCCAGGAGCCGACAGACGGCGTACGCCTCGACAGAGCCGACCAGACCGTTCGCCAGAGTTCCGATTGAGTACAACAAAATCGAGCCATACAGCGCCCGCAGCCGCCCGACCCGATCGCCGAGAATTCCCCACACCAGCGCACCGACGAGCACCCCAACCATCTGGACATTGAGGAGTCGCATCCCCCACATCAGCGAGTCAGCGACGGGCACCCCGAGATCACGAAGGCTCGGCTGACGAACGACATTGAAGAGAAACAGGTCGAGGATGTCGACGAAGTAACCGAGCGCTGAGACGATCACGACCCGCCGGGCCCGCTGCATGGCCGGTCAGTATGGGCAAGTTGTGGGAAAGGGGAAAGAGGCGTCGGCGCGCGAAGTCGGCTTAGTTCTGGTTGGTGCCGCCGCAGTCGGGCAGGTGAAACTCGACGCGCCGGTTCTTGGCCCAGCCGGTGGCGTTGTTCGGGGCGATCGGCTTCTCGTGGCCGTGGGCCTTGCCCTCGAGACGACCTTCCTCGATGCCGTTTTTGATCAGCCACTTGCGGACGCTGATGACGCGGCGCTCCGACAAATCCTGGTTGTAGGTCTTACAGTTCTTGCGGAACTTGACCGGGCACTGGGTGTCGGTGTGGCCCTCGATGCGCAGGCGCTTGATGTTCGGCGATGCTTTGAGCGCATCAGCGACGGCGAGCAGGACCTTGCCGCTGGCCTTCTCGTCGATGACTTCGCTGTTCGGCTTGAACTGGATCGGCTTGAGGATGACCAGCTGACAGCCTCGGATCTCGACGACACTCGGGCAGCCGTGGCGCTTCTTGTCGGGATGCGGCGCGCCGGCCTTGTCTGGGCAAGCGTCAGCAGCGTCGGGAATCTGGTCGTGATCCTTGTCGGCCATCGGGCAGCCTGGTCGACCGGGATCGGGGCTGGCTCCAGCTGGCTCGAACAGACACTGATCCACCGGATCGAGCACGCCATCCTTGTCGCTGTCCATCGCCGGGCAGCCGAGGCGACCGGGATCGGGCGTGGCACCTTGCGGCTCCGCCGGGCACTGATCGTTGCGGTCCGGCACACCATCGCCATCGCGATCGGGCTCGGGCAGCGGCTTTTCGGGCAGCGGACAACCCAGCCGGTCGGGATCAGGCGCGGCACCCTTGGATACGTCGGGACAGAGGTCGGCCTTGTCGGGCACCCCGTCGGCATCGCGATCGACTTCCACCGGGCAGCCATGCTTTTGGGGGTTACGACTCGAGACACCTTTTTCCGTCGGACAGGCATCATATTTATCGACGATGCCATCGCCATCACCGTCGGGCTCTTTCTTCGCCGTCGGGGCATAGGCGACGCGCAACAGACCTCGCACATCGGGCGTACCGGGCTGTCGCACAAAGCCCAGTCCGATGGCGGCGCCGACCTGAACCATGTCCTTGATGTTGTAGTGACCGGTTAGCAGTGTCTCGAGGCTGGTGCCGTAGCGAGAGAAGCTGTCTCGGCCCGCCAGCGCCGTCGCCAGCAGCAGCTCCGGACCGACTGCAAAGCGACGCGCTTGATCGTAATAGGCGGCGCGCAGGCCGAGCTGCAGCTCCGAGGCGGCGCGACCCGCTTCAATCCCCGACCACTCGAGCGGCAGCTTGGTCTGGGCCTCGGAACGAATCAGCGCGCCGAGGCTTCCCGACCACATCAGCTTGCGCCACACCCCCGCGAAGACCACTTTTGGCAGAACCCGCACCGACTGATCACTCACGATCGAAGGCAGGGAATCAGTCATCGCCCGCAAAGGAACCCACAGATCGAGCCCAGCGCTCACGGACCACGTGCTGCGGCTCGGCTGACCGTAGATGCGAGCGAGTGCACCGATTCGAGGATCTCCGACGGCAAAGCTGCCCTCGCCAGGGTTTTTGTCCACCAATGTGCCCTGACTTAGCATCACCACCGGCAGCGAGCCGGTGACCAGTACGCGATCCAAAAACGATCCCGCCACATCGAGATGACCGATCAGCTGATTGCTGACCAGCGACTGCGTCTCGGTGTAGCCGCTGCTGTCCTTGTACCCAAGAACGAGCGGTTTGTGCGCATAGTTCAGCGTCAGTCCAACAGCGAAGTACCGGGTCGATGAATACCACGGGTGTTCGACTGCGAATGACCACTCGCCAGCGGCGGTCGGCTCGTAACGATTGAGCTGATAGCCCACGTTGGGCTGGGACTGGGCTTGGGCCCGGGCCGCTGCACCCCAAGAGAGGGCGAGAGCCAGAAAAGCAAACATCGAGCGTTGCAAAAGAGGTCGCACAGCTGCCCTCCATATCCTGTTCAGCGCCGCACCAACCGGTCTACGCGGCGGCGCCCATGAGTCCATCTCTCGGTCTTAGGTGTTCGCTTGGTTTCGACGACGAAGCCGTAGCCCAAGCAGCGACAGCAGCGCCGAGGCCAAAAGGCCCAGGAGGCTACCCGCCGAGCCGCTCTGGGAAGTCGAGCATCCGAGGCCGCCACCCGCGACGCGGAGCACGCCAAGCTCAAGGGTCTGGGTCACGGTGTTGTCCGCCGGACTGGGGTCCATCGAGCCATCCGACGCCACCGTCGCAGAGATCGTCACCGTCGGCGGGTCCTGCATCGCGACCGCACTTCCCAGGACCGTCACCGCCACCACCTGCAGCGACTCGCCCGGCTGCAGCGGTCGATAGCGCAGACAGCTTACCTTTTGATCGATAAACGAGCAGCGCCAGCCCGGCTGCGCCGTCAGCTTGTCGATCAGTCCGCCGCGCTGGACCTCGAAGGTCACCCGCACCGGGCCCGCGTCGGCCAGCCCGCTCTGGTTCTTCACCGACACTGCATAAACGATCGGCGTATCTTGGCGGGCCGCCTGCGGCTCATGGGTCACATTCACCGACAGATCGATCGCCGTCTTGGGACACAGGTTGGTTACCACATCGCAGGTACGGCCCCCGCAGTCCGCGTTGGTGTTGCAGCCGCAGAAGCCGGGCGTGATGCACTGGCTGCCGGGACCAGCCGCCGTACAGGCCGCACTCGCCCCCGAGCTACACTGCACACACTTTTTCATCGCCGAGCAGATCTCGCTGCCACCGGGAGTGCCTTGGCAGTCTACGTCCGAGTCACAGACATCGGTGCAGCGCGGCTCGGCGCCCTTTTTGTCGCAGACCGGAGCGCCGGGGCTGCAGTCGTCATTGCTCACACACGGCGGCACCACGACGATGGTCGGAGCGCCCGGATTCACGCCATTTCCAGACGGAAACGCAATCGGCCCCGAGTTGGCACCACCGACGGGCGTCACTGAGGTCGTGCTCTGCAGCGGCAGCTCTCCGTACGCGCGATCGTCGATGCGAACTTGATACTTGACGATCACCGGTGGATCGGTCGGATCGAGCGTGCCTCCTTTGGTTGCCGTCGCGCCCTTGCCGATGCGAATGCGCAGCGTACCCGTCAGCGGGTCCCACTCGACCTGATCGTCGCCAGGCTTGTCGGTCTTGGGACCATTTAGGCTCGGCTCCGCACCGACCGTCAGCCGCACCGACTCGGGAACGTACGACAGTCCCGGCGGCAGCTTCTGCTCGATGATCAGATCCCCGCCGACCGCGTCGCCGATGTTGCGGCTCGTCGAGGTAAACTCAATCACGTCGCCCGGCTTGGTGCTGACGCCCGGCGGGTAGGTCAGGATCGTCTCGATGATCGGCTTGGTGCTGGCAATCGAGGTCGCCACCACTCCGAGCAGCACGATGTCTTCCTTGGTCGACTCCAGCACCATCGTCGCTTGGGTGTCATTCGGCTTCACATACGGCGAGACATCGACCACGTCCAGGTCAATCCCCATCATGCTGCCAGCGTCGCCACTAAGCTGCGGCAGGTCGCCGCTCGTCGTCATCGCCTGCCCAAGGTAGGTGCGGCTGCTATTGAAAAAGTTGTTGTCCGAGCCGCTCGTGCCATCGACCAGTCGCGTGCCATTCCAGGTCAGCGAGTCGCCGTCATAGTCATGGTCCCCGTCGTACGCCACCAGCCCCAGCTTGGCGTCGATCTTGGTGCCCATCGGCACTCGAAAGCCCGACAGGTTGAGCGAGGTCTTGCTGCCACCGACGACTCCCGTCAGCCCGTCCCACAGCGTCAGGTTGCGAATCGGCGCGCCGTCCTTTTGATAAAAGACCACGATCGACCAAGTCGCGTAGGCCACATCCGAGTTGGTGTTGGCTGACGGCATGCGCGGGACGCCGCTCACTCGGTATTGTCCCGAGCCGTACTGCTGCAGTAGGCCGGTGATGTCGGCGGACGACTGGTAGCTCTTGCCGCCGATGTAGTTGCGGTCGATGTCCGCTGAAGCAGCGACGATCATTCGCGGTGGCTGACCCGGTCGTTCGACGGTGACTTTGCCGTCGGGAGGACTGCTCTCCTCGTACGTGCCGGCCCAGTACAGCCGCGCGTAGGTCACTTTGGCGCCATCGGGAAGCTGTAAGACCGCCGTGGTTCGTGCGTCGGGAACCTTGACATCCAGGTTGGCCACTGCCCCGCCAGCGCCACCCGCATCGTCACGCCACCACACGTCCGCCGAGGAGTCCTCCACGTTGGTGCCGCAGCTTGACGTGTCGACCGTCCCGACGACCGGCTTCGGAATCCCCGGTCGGCAGTCGAAGCCGACCGTGTTGCCAATCAGGATCATGTCGCCCCGCTGGTCGATCTGGTAGCGAAGCTTGGGGTCGGCCTTGGCCTCGGGAGCGGAAAACCAGGCAAGCGCTGACAAGGCGGTGGCAAGCGGCAGTCTCGCCCGGTGGCGACGCCAAGACCTATCCAGGAACGTCATAAAGAGCCTCCTTCAGGCGCAAGCGATAGATTGGGTCCATGTTAGGACTGTGTATGTTTGTAAACCAAAGCACACTAAATTTTCAAATCAAAACGCCCTTTTCCCAGGCACTCTCAGCGCTTAGCAAGGACTTGGGTCCAGCAACGAAGAAACTTCGCCTACTCCCAGCGATAGGGCGCCACGACGACGAGCTGTGAATGGGAATGACTATTACTTTTTTTGTACTATAAAAAGCTATATTGCTGCGCCTTTGGACGAAGGTAGGCAGGCGTAGGCGGGCGTAGGCGGGCGTAGGTGGGCGTAGGTGGGTAAGCAGGGGTCGCCAGCGCTGCGCCATCCCGGGATCGGGGCGGCAGCCATGGCTTGGTCGAATGTCGATGGAGTCGCGTGGCGGCGCTTAGGTACGGGGCGTGAGGCGGCGAAAGCGGCGAAGCAGGAGCAGCAGCGGCACCGTCAGAAACGCCGGCGAAGGCGACGCAGCGTGCCCGCCCAGCTGACAGTCGCAGTGGATGCCAGGCAGAGGTCGCGTCGGCCCATCGAAGGCGGCGTCTGCCAGCTCTCCATCACGCAGATCGGCTGGGGTCGAGGCATCACTTTTCGACGCAAGATCCGGCGCTGGACTGGCCATGTCCACCACCTTTGGACACAGCAGCGTACCATCGGCAACAAAGCCATCGAGCGGCGTGTCCGAAACCACCGTGCGCAGACGACCCGAGCGGGTATCGATGACGAAATAGATCGAGCTACCGGGCATCACCGCCGTCGACACGGCTGCACTCGGCGTCGAGCACGGCGAATAGGCCCAGCCGCTCGGTCCCAGCTCGCGCGCCCCGACGCTGGCCTGCTCCATGACCTTCCACTTCCAACCGACGGGTAGCAGCTTGCTGGCGGTGTGACGACCGACGAGCACTCCCGGCCTCAGCACTGCAAGCTCGACCGCTGTGCCGTTGACACCGACGATACTTTGGAAGTCTCCGACGACGAACCAGCGCGGGCAGTCACCTTGCGGCGAGCGGAACATGAGCGAGTCGCCGATCGAGCGGTTGCCCGGCGGAGTCAAATCACTGGGATCGCTGAGCGTGCGGGTGTCGAGGTAAAAGCGTGCCGCTGAGCTGACCAAGGGCCACGCGATGCGAACATTGGCGGTGTCGTTGCCGGTCGGGTTGCCGACGTGATCACAGCTGCCTTGCTGACCCAGCGCACCCACCCACGTCCCCTGCGGCAGGATCTTGTACTCGAGCAGCGCCGTCGGATCGAGGCTCAGCTCCAGCGAGTAGATGCCGTCCCCCGCCGACTCATCCGCGCCCGCGCCGTCATCTTTGAGCTGCGGACACTCCCCGAGATTCCAGCTGCCGAGCGCGCTCTGGTTGCCACAGATCTTCGGCTGCGCGAGAGCCCGCCCGTCGCCGAGCAGCCCCAAGAGCACCATCGCAAGAGGAAGGCCCAGCTGGCGCATCGGCGGCTATCCGGTCTTGATCTGAAACAGCGCCTCGCCAAACTCGACGGGCCGCCCGTTTTCCCCAAGGATTGCGACGACCACGCCGTCGACCTCGGACTCCAGCTCGTTCATCAGCTTCATCGCTTCGATGATGCACAGCGTCTGGCCCTTGCGGACGCGCTGGCCGACCTCGACAAACGACGGCGACTCGGGACTGGCCGAGCGATAAAACGTACCGACGAGCGGCGCAGTGATGACGGTGACGCTCTTATCGGGCGGGCTCGCTCTCCCCGTTGCGGGCGGTGCAGACGGGATGTGGATCGGCTCGGTAGCGACTGCGACGGGCACCGAGGCGACCTTGGCCACGGGCGCGGCGGCAACAACCTCGGTGCGGCGGGCGACCAGGCGCAAGCGCTCACCGGACGGCTGCGACAGCTCCAGCTCGGACAGCTCGAAGTCTTGTAGGACCTGCGCCAGACTACGAATCGCCTCCAGCGTGAACGTACTTGCGAGGCGGGATGGCTCCCCGGTCAAGGCCGGCGAGTCGGTGGATGATGGATCGGACGTCCTCTTGGTCGTCATGCGGTTCTCACTGTGAGGCTGCGATTATCAGCGATCAGAAGCGCGCCTGAAGCGTGAAGTTAAAGCCCAGACGATGGGGATTTTCAAACACTCGCTGCTTCAGCTGCGTCGCTGGGTCCGTCACCAGCCGCGTCCCGTTCGGATCGTACTGGTAGTAGCTTTCGACAATCAGCGCGAACATCTCCAAAAAGTCTTGCCGCGCCGCCAGCTTGGTGGCAATCGCCGGCAGCGTGTCTTGGCCCTGCGGCAGGATCACCACGTCACCTTGGTTGCGCACCACCAAGATCGCTGGGGACGAGTCGATTGGATTGACCGCAGCGGTGGGTGGTTTGTAGCTCGCTGGACGATCAACGCCGACGGTGAGCCCGACAGTCGTGCCCGACTTTTCGATGTAGTAGTCGGCGCCGGTTGCGGCGAACAGCTCGGGACGAATCTCGACGCCTTGGCCCGACGGGAAGTCTTGGAACGGCACCAAGCTCGGCTGATTGACAAGCAGGTACTGTAGCGACCGATACATCGCGTCGATGCGATAGCGGAAGTTGCCGTACTGCAGGCGGAAGTTCACGTCGCCCGCCAGGCCCCACTGCGCCCGGCTCGACTCGGCCTGATCGGGATTTTCGAGCGTCGTCGCCTCGGCGGTAAACTCGCTCATCAGCAGCCACGACACGCCCGGCGTATAGAACGGCTTGGTCAGGTAGCGCGCTGCACCGTTGGGATCGTTGCGATACAGCGCCGTATCAGCCGACATCGACGGCGACAGCCCGCTCCACGCCGACAGCTGCACCGACACGCCGTAGGTCTGCACCGGCAGCCGCTGCGTCAGGACGCGCGGAATCGTCCCTCGATCAAAGAAGCCGCCATTGGCCTCTAGGCGCAGGTGCCCCGGCAAAAGATCGACGCCCGCCCCGCCGAGGATCCCGTACACCGAGTGCAGCTCCTGATCCTGCTCGTAGCGCAGCACCGAGGTCTTGGCGCCAAAGTAGGCATACCAGCGATCGTCGGCAATCTGCACCCGCAGTCCCGGCACCGGCGGCGTCGGCGGCGGACTCAGGTTCGACGACACGTCCGGATTGGCCTTAAAGAAGATCGGCGAGCCGCCCCACGACAGGCGCCACGAATAGCCAAGCCTCATTCGGTCCGAGTTGAGCGGAAACGCCGTCACCGAGACGTTGGTCCGGCGAGTCCGCGTCGGGTCGAAGTAGTAGTTGATCTTGATGTAGCTACCGTCATCGATGGACGACAGGTTCACGTCGGAAAACTGGAGCAGTCGCAGCACATACGCCGCTTCGGCTTCCCAGCGCTGTCGCTGAATCGCCTTGTAGAGCACGATGTGCGTCAAGCTCTCGTAGCCGGTAAAGCGCGTATCGTAGTTGTCGAAAAACAGCACGCCGAGCTGGTTGGGACGGTCAAAGCGCCAGCCTGGCACCGGCGGATTCGTCTCACCGGGAGCCGCCAAGACGTTTTCGTTGGTCAGCGTGACGTTGAGGCGCGTATCCACAAAGTCGCTGGCCAGCGCCGGCACCGCACACGAAAACACGCTGGCAGACACAAGGTAGGCCCAGGTTCGTGGCGTCGCCCACTGGGTCAGTCGCAGCGTCCGGCTTGGCGAAGTAGCTTGGTGCATCCTGAGGGCTCCTAAAATGACGCCGCTTGTTATCACAGGTCGCCGCCCAAGTGCCAATTTGTGGAGACGAAACACGACGGAACTGCTGGCCTAGGCGCATCTTTGGCGAGCGGCTGCGCAGACGGTTCCACTCGGGGGCAGCCTTGACCTTTGCGATCTGGGCGGTTAGGCTACCGGCCATGCGATGTGGCCTCACTCGTTCGACTGTGTGCAGCCTGTCGACCGGGCGATCGCGGTCAGGTGTGAGGACGAGGTGACGGGTATGGACCAGAGCCGAAAGACGATGCGCCACTTCTACTGCCGCGACGTGCTGTGGGAGACGTTCGAGGCAATGGCGGCCGACTTCGACTGCTCGGTGGACTATCTCGTCAACGAAGCGATGCGCATCTACGCACGCTCGAAGAACTACCAAGTTCCGTCGGGCAGCGGCTCCGGAAGTCAGATCAGCAGCGTCGGTCCTGGTCCCGCTCCAAGCAGCGCGGTGAGCACCGGAACACCCTCGGGACAGCGGCCCGAGCGGCCCGAGCAGCGAACCGAACGACCGCAGTCGATCACTCCGTCACCGTCGGGAGCGATGGAGCGACCGCCCGTTCCCGCAACCAATATGGGCTATCTGCCGCCGGTGCCGCGACCCAATGTCGGTACGATGCCACGCGCCAACGCCCTGCCGCTTCCACCACAGCCTCCGCCGACCTCGGGACCGCCGACTCCACCGACGGGAACTCCTGGCTGGGGTGGCTCTGGTACAGAGAGCCCCGCGCCGCCGCTGTTTCTGGTCTTTCAAAACCAGCGCATCTTGATCGATAAAGATCAGTTTGTGATCGGGCGCGGCAGCAAGACCGCCGACCTGGCGATCAAAGACGGCAACATCTCGCGTCAGCATGCGGTGGTGCTGCGTCGCAACGGCGTCTACTACATCAAAGATCTCGGCTCGACCAATGGCATCGAGTACAAAGGCATGCGCATCGACAACAAGCGCATCGACGAAGGCGACACCTTCTTCATCTGCGACTTCGAGCTCCGCTTCACCTATCAGCCGTGATCCATGCCCAAAGCGCTCTCTGTACTTGGCATCAGCCTCCTCATCAGCGGCGGTCTGCTCATCTTTCTGCGTCGCTTCGGAGTCGTTCATACCTTTCCGATGGCCGGCTCGCTGCTGATGCTGCTCGGCTACGGACTGTGGCGACTGTCGCGTAGCGTCGGAAACTCGTGACCGCTGCGGCCCGAAGACCGACGCTGAGCTGGCTCGGTGCCCTGCTGCTGTCGGTGGCAGGGTCAGGCTGCGGGGCCAGTGGTGCGGTGTCTCCGTCGGGAACCGCCGTCGGTGTCGTCTGTATCCCCGTCGGCTGCTTAAGTGGCGCCGTCTATGATGGTCCTCTCACCGTCGGCAATAGCGATCCCCAGTCACTTACCATCACCGCTTGTCGCAACGGCGCTTGCCCGTACACCACGCTTCGCTTTGACCCGACCCAGAGCCGCTTCGTCGGTCGCATCCTCGGTCCACTCACCGTCGACATCTCGCTCGATACCCGCTCTGTACCGGCCCGCCTGTTCGTGCACCTGGCCGGCCAACCCGAGCTGCTCGTCGACGGAGATCTCTACGAGCTCAAGGTCCAGAACGCCTCCGGAGCCAGCCTCCTTGCGCTAAGCTCTGCTGTGACCTACCGCCGCACCCGCCTCAGTGATCCGAGCTGCACTGCCGACTGCATCAGCGCAGTCCTCTCCGCTCAATAGTTCCTGCGCCTCGGCTTTCCTTCTGGCTGCCCTTTTCCCGTCGCTACGTTCTGTTAGGCGTTGTGGCTGGCTGAAGCGTCCGGATCAGCGTCCGCAGCTGCGTCCCCGAGAGCTTGTCCGCGAGCGCAGACTGCAGTGCCAGGTCACAGACCTCTTTGGCCCGCAGATAGGTCGCAAATCCCAGCGGAGTCATCGCCACTGCCGAGCCACGTTTGTCGACGGAGACAGTGACTCTTCGCAGCAGCTTTCGCCGCACCAGCCGATCGACCACTCGGGTCAGACCACTCGGAGTCAGCAGCAAAAGATCTCGCAGCTCGCCCATCCGCAGGGACCGCTCTTTGCTCTGCAAAATGGCTGTCAAGAGCTCTAGATCTGTGAGCCACAGATCACACTCTGCACGCAGCGCAACTTCTACTGTTCGATTGACTTCTCCGACGGAAAATGACAGGCGCTGCCAGTCGCTTGTGTCGATCTTGCTCATGTTCCGATTTGGCCTTTGTTTGCGGAAGCAACCATATGTTTGTTTGCTCAAGCAAGTAGTTTGTTGACTCGTCAACTACCTGCTGAGACTTGTCTGCAAGCTGTGTGCTCGGGGCCGGAAAGGAGCCGGAAGGGGCCGAAAAAGGGGCCGATCGGACGCAAAAAAACCCAAGTAGGTCGCAATTGGTCGGACCGGACTTTTGGCGAAGCCGCAGGTGGGCAACGAACGCCGACAGTCCGGCAAGCTCCGACAGTCCGACGAGCTCCGACGAGGCAAAAGATCGCGAAATCTGCGCGGGCCCCCCTTGGAATAGATTTCGCGCGCGCTACGTTACCCTTGCATGTTCGATCGGCAGAAGAAGCAGGTGCCCGGCCAGCGGGCGCGGTTTGAGCAAGAAGCGCTCATCCACCTGGACGCCTTGTACACGACGGCGATCCGGCTGACTCAGGACCGGCGAGATGCGGAGGACTTGGTGCAAGACGCAGTGCTGCAAGCGTACCGAGCCTTCGATCAGTATCAGCCGGGGACGCGCTGCAAGGCCTGGCTGTACAAGATCCTGACCAACACCTTCATTAACAAGTATCGGCGACGGGTGCGTGAGCACGAGGTCGCCGACGAGATGGTGCAGCGGGGCGACCTGGGCATCATCTCGGAGAGCCTGGCCGAGTCGGGACGGGATGTCGAGGAGACGGTGCACTTTGCGCGGATGTCCGACTCGATCGTCCGCGCGCTGACGGCGCTGCCCGAGGAGTTCCGCCTGGCGGTGCTGCTCAGCGACGTGGAAGAGTTTTCCTATCGCGAGATTGCCGACATCATGGACTGTCCGGTGGGCACGGTGATGAGTCGGCTGCATCGCGGGCGGCGACTTCTGCAGAGTACGCTGCGCGAACATGCGATT